>ERZ834382.10-NODE-10-length-313488-cov-8.150858_pt1 | contig 313488 bp, 281 predicted proteins | sample MGYA00519692_ERZ834382 | MGnify/ENA primary metagenome ERZ834382 (study PRJEB31850, sample SAMEA3708751) | human gut metagenome | biome: human gut; feature: human-associated habitat; material: faeces | place: China | collected 2014 ...
CGAACAGGAGCAGTACTCGCTGGAGGAAGTGCGCCTGCTGCTGAAGCTGCTGCAGATACAGCGAAATATTTGCTCTTACAGATAACTGTTTAAGTAAAAATTGACTGGCAACAAGGGAAAGGGATGGAAACAGTGACAAGAAAAAGGTTAGGGAAAGCGGTGCTTTTGAGTTTATTGCTGATGAATGTCTGTAAAGAGGGCGGTGCTACAGAGTATAATGCTGCAATTACAGGCAATGAAACAGATTATGACAGTATTAAAGAGGTCGATATTGTCAGCGGCGAAGTGAAGTATACCTTTACAGGGGAGAACACAGTTGAGAATAAAGGGAGCAACTCTTTTCAACCAATCAAAGTGAGCGGCAAGACCGTGACGGTAGCTGTTGGTGACAAGCTGACGCTGACAGGCAAGGGTACTGGCGTGAGCCCTTTAAATACCGGTAATATTTTGGCGACTGGTTCGACCGGCAGCCTGACTTTTACCGGCGGGACGCTGGATGTGACAGATCTGACAGAATATCCAAAAAGTAACTATACAATTCATGCTAATAGCGGCGCCAGTATCGTGTTTGACAATGCAGTGACTAATATCGGCGAAGGTAATCTTACACAGTCAAGCATGGGTATAATGGTTACTGGTGCGGCAAGTAAAGTTATTTTTACTGAAAATGCCGACAGTTTGAAGATCAATTCGGCTACGGGGATCTATGTCAATGGCGGCAGTTTCAGTTTTGATAATACTGAGGGCAGTGTACTGATCGAAAATAATCCCGAGGATAGAAAGCGGGATACAGGTGGTCCGGGAATCGAGGTAGCTGGCGGCAGTCTGACGCTGAAAGGCAGGGAAACCGTCATCAAAACTACAGATGCTGATGGCACTGTTGGCGGCGCTGCTGTTTCGGTGACAGAGCGTGATAAAGATAATATATTGAATTTTGAGGCGGATAAGACTATTTTAACAGGCGGTGCTTTTGGCATTTATGTTGATGGCAGTCTTGTAAATCCAGCGGACACCATTAAGACGAATATCAATTTCAGCGGTGAGACCCAGATCACAGCCTATAATAATGATGGTTTAGATGATTATGTTGGTTGTGTTGCTGTATGTGCATATTTTCCTGATGCCAAAATAAATTTTGCCAAGAAGGCAGTTTTAACGGCGGAGACTAATAATAACACTAAAAATGTGGGGGCCGGAGCATGTATTCAAAGCGGTTCATCTTTGACGGCGGAGCAGGGGTTGCAGGTCAACGTCAAAACCGCAGGTGACTATGGGTATGGACTTTTTGCTTCCGGCAGCGGCAGTCTGATTGATGTAACTGGTCTGACGGCTGTTGATGTAGTCAGCGGCAGCGGAGAAATCAGAGGCGTGCAGGGCTTTAGCGGCGCTGAAGTAAAGATGAACGGAGCTGTAAAGGTTGCTGGTAAAAGTGATGGCGGTGCAGTGACAGGACTTTAGAGCTGGAACGGCGGTAAGGTTGAGGTTGTGGAAGATGCGCAGATCAAAGCCGTTTCTGATACCGGGAACGTTATAGGTATCAACAGCAATAATAATGGCGGGATATCGTCTGATCGTGCTTTGACGCAGATCGGCGGTAATACCGTTATAGAAGTTGCCGGTGCTGGCAGCGCTGCAGGTATCAGCTGCTTCAGTAACGGCGATGTTGAGCTTAAGGGAGCAGCGGCTATAAAAGCGACCAGTACTAAAGGTACGTCTATGGGTATCAGTGCTAATACCGGCGGTAAGGTTACAGTAGATAAAGCTGTTACCGTACATGCGCAAAGCGGCAGCGGGTCGGCGTATGGGGTCTATAGTGCAGGTAGTGCGGAAATCGTTTTTAAAGAAACAGCGCAGATCGTTGCCGAGACTGGTGTAAGTAATGCCAAAGAAACTTATGCTGTCGGTCAAGGCGTAGGTGTTTATACTGCTGGCGGCAAAGTTGACTTTCAAAAAGGACTTATTTTGGATAATAAGGGGCAAAGCTATGCTTTGAGAGCATATAAGAGCGGCGCCAGTATTGCCGTCAACAGCGAAGGCAGCGGCAGTGTTTATCTGACCGGCAACATCCAAGCTCATACCAGTGGGCTGCTGGATCTAAATCTGCTGACTGACGACTCTTATTACGAAGGAGCGGCGGCCATTGTAAGTAACGGACAAATCAATATGAAGCTGCGTAACGGTGCTTTTTGGAAAGTGACAGGCAATAGTGATCTGATCAGGCTCGACTTCGGTGATAATGCTGTTATTGATATGGAGCAGGCAGCGGGTTACCAAAAATTACAAACCGGGACGCTGAATGGTGACAGAGGTACTTTTGTGCTGGGAGCCGATATTAGCACGGGGCAAAGCGATACCGTGTCTATCGGCAGCAGTGATGCAAAAGGCACGTATAATATACTGGTCAGCGAAGTCGGCAGAAGGCAGGGTGACGACTTGCATTTGCTGCTGGTAAATGATGCCAGTGGTGAGCATACTTTTATAGCGAGTGATATTTATAGAGGAGGGATCTATGTTTATAAAACAGAGATCTCCAATGAAAATGATGGCGGTATCAAGTGGTATCTTGAGAGTCTGCATAATGAAACGACAGAAGATGCCCGTAGCATCCTGCAAACGGCAGACAGCATGTATTCCAGCTGGGTGTTGAGCAGTGATATGCTGCATGGCCGGCTGGCCGAGCTGAAGGAAACACGGGCAGAACATGGCTTATGGGCTCGTATCAACAACGGCAAACTGCGCGGCGAAGCCTTCAAAAATAATTATCAGACTTATCAGATCGGTTATGACACTGCATTTAAAGACAGAGATGGCGGCAGTATGAATGAGTGGCTCGGTGGCGCTGCGTTTGAATATGCCAAAGGAAATATGAGCTATGGCAACGGCAGCGGCGAACAGCAGACAGCTGCTGTAATGCTGTATGGCAGTAAATACAGCCAGTTGGGCGACAGAGTAGATATCGTGCTCAAGCACGGTCAGATGAAAGGCGATATCGATACCTTTGGTATCGCCGCTGACAGACGCGATTATAAGTCCAGGGCCACGGCTTTGAGCTTGGAATATGGTAAACGATTTCAGCGTGAGCAGGGCGTGTATTTAGAACCACAGGCGCAGCTGCTGGTCAGTCATATCAATGGAGAGGCCGCTGTTACTGATTATGGAATCAGAGTTGAGTCAGAAGGCATTAACAGCGCCGTAGGTCGTATAGGCCTGGAAGTGGGCCAAAAGTATCAGCGCAGCAGTGCTTATATTAAGGCTTCCCTGCTGCATGAATTTGGCGGCAGAGCAGACACAGTGCTGACGTTGGGGGACGAAACCTTGTGCGACTGTAGAGATTACAGCGGCAGTTGGTGGGAACTGAATTTAGGCGGCGAGCTGGAGTTGGGCAGAAATAATGACCTTTATTTTGATGTGGCGCGTTCTTTCGGCGGTGCTTTTCAAAAACAGTGGCAGATCAATGCCGGCGTGAGATTTAGTTTTTAAACAAGTAAAAACGCCGCCATATGTATCAAAGTGCATATTGCGGCGTTAATGTTTGCTATTTGCCTGCTAAGATGGATGTCAGCAGGCGCAACCATGTGAGTAATTTTGTGTAATTATTATTGATATTAGACCTCCTTGTTTTTTTGCAGCAGTGCCCGGCTCAGTTCGTTAAGGCAGCTGGTCAGCTTATCCAGCCGCTGCTCCATACGCAGCAGCAGATACCAGCTCAGTACCATCGGGAAACCGAAGTTGCCGACAGCGCTGAAGATCTCTTTGGTATCCATGGCGGTTAAGCCAGCACGGTAACGGTAACGACCTTGATGCGGGCTTCGACGAATTCATTCAGCCCCAGGCCGCCGCTGGTCAGCACGCCTGCTTCGATGATCCTGGCGGCTGCTGCCTGTGCTTCGGCTAAGGTAACGTCTTCACGCGGGTCGGCGATGCTTAAAGTCTTTTTAGCGCCGTCGCTTTTGGTGAAGATGAGTTCTAAAGTTTTTTCCATGTTTGTTCTCCTTTACATTAGATTTTTGTTTGAAATTTTAGGTTATTCTGCTTTGTCGAGTTCGGCTTTTTCGGTAACGTAAACGTTAACGACGGCGTGGCTCATAAGTTCGCCGATGGCTTCGGTAACTGCGAGGCATTTGGCGGCTTCGGCGTCCAGGCGGACACTGCCGACAGAGGTGCTTTTGGTTTGCATGGCGCCAAGGGCGTTGGTGCCGTTTTCTACGTCCATGGAAAGTTTGAGGGAAGTAGGATTTTTGCTGACAGTCATATTTTCAGCTCCTTTCATAATTTGGTTTTGTTTTTGTGGTTTGTAACCAGAGGTTACATTTGTGAAAATACTTTTTAGTTTTCTTTATGAAGCTTTCTTGAAAGAAAGCTTCGGAAAGAACTTTGCGCACTGTGACAATTCCTGTTTAACTTTGCTCGCTGTCCGGCTTCCGGGCAACTCGGCATTGCAGTACAGAGAAAAGCTTTAGCTGGAAATCGTCAATGCCTCAAACAGTCCCTCCAGCGCTTACAGCTCACAGCGTACACAACGGAATGTGTCACAATGTGCGCTCAAAACCCTTGTACCGTACTATTCAGCTATGGATTTCATAAGCAGAGTATCGACCGCCTGATATTATCAATATTTACGGTCTATGGCAGTAAACCGTATGATACAGAGGGTTTTAAAGCGCAATCCAAATCTTAACAGCGCTGAAAGTTCTTTGCTGACTTTCTTTCAAGAAAGTCTAAAAAAGCTAAAAAAGATTGAAGAAAACATTAAAAGAAAACATCGTGTTCTTTAAAAAGCAGCCCTTTTAAACAAGGGGGCTGCTTTTTGCATACCACAGGGCCTTGCCCCTGATGACCTGCCCGCCGGGCTTCATAGCTCCGTCGCCTGGTGAATCGCGCAGATACCATAAGTCCCAGCGGGTTTCGGCGTCGCCGCTGTACGGTCCGTAGCCGTCGATAAGCGCGGCTTCGCAGTGAGTAAGGATGTTCCAGCGGTCGATCGGGATATTGAGCCCCTGCGCCAGTGCGGCGACTAATTTACCTGCGGCGTCGATCTGGCGGGGAGTGGGCGGAAACTTGCCGAACTCAGTATCCCTGCCGTTATGGGGCAGCGCGCCGCAGGCGCAGCAGAGAGCGATACCGATAGCGCCGGTATTGCGGTGCCACGTATGGCTTTTAAGCTCGGTGAGCTGCGTGCAGGTCTGGTAAACGCTGCCGTCGGCGTCGATGTTGAAATGGTAGTCGTCGTAAAGCTGGCCGTAACGCCCGGCGGTCCAGTGCAGATAGATCTGCGAGATGCGGTTGTATCCCAGGGCGACAAGTTCGGCGAGTTTGGCTGCTGTCAGCAGCGGTGCTGATGATATTTGCATGGTGATGCTCCTTTCCTGTGAGTTTGGAGAGCAGGCCATTATTTTAACGTACTCCGTTCAGCATTTTGATGTGCTGTGGCACCCTCTCACTCTTATATGGCTTTTTAGGCCCTGTTTTTTAACCTGCCGGCAGGAAAAATTTAAAAAGTGTAAAATTTGCTCTTCCAAGCGGCGGATAAAAAATATTTATGTAAAGGGGGTTAAAAATGACCTTGTAAAAAGCCATATAAGAGTAGGGGATATTATTACTGACGCAGTAAGCATACCGAATCTTTAAAATCTTAAAGACCTTTAGCATCTCTTAAAGCTTTTAAATCATTAAAATCTGTAAATCCTTCGTACATACTTATGATTTTGACTTGGAAGTTTTAAGTGTTAATAATGGTTTTGTATTACTGATCTGCGTTAGTATTGATACTTACACCCTAAATTCAGCGAAAGCAGGTAAAAAACATGAATGATTCTTTAGATTCACAACAAAAATCTAAAAAGACGGGCGGCGATGTGCTGAGTGCCCGTCTTTTGTATTTGGCGCTGAAATGCCCCTTACTGCAGGGAAAACACTGCCAGACAGAGACTGTACGGCCAGTTGAGCCGCAGTCTGTCAAAACAGTGAAACCTCCGAGAAAGGACGATGCTTTAGTAGAGCTGCGTATCGTTTTGCCTTATGGTCTGCGCAAGCAGGCACAGGACGAGCATATCAACTGCAGCGCTTTGTTCCGCAGGGCGCTTAAGCGCAGTTTAACGTCACGCCGCAGTTCAGGCGCCAGGTGTGACTAGTGGATCATTTTACAATGATCGAAAATGCGTGGCTGGAACCTCCACAGAATCTGGCGGAAGCCGTGTACAGCTGTGAATTGTGTAATGAGGCTGTTGGCGCCGGTGATTTGTATATCGAGCTGGATGGGCTCATTATTTGTATAGACTGTCTGGACAGCCTGACGGCGCGGGAGCTGGCAGTAGAGGTGTTGAATAATAAGATCACCGCAGCAGGGTGAGATAAGGGGATGTATTGATGACAGTTACTTGCACAGAAACAGCGGAGTGTGATAAATGGGCCGAAATAGTGGCTTTAGCGCAGCAGGGCAATAAAAAAATGCTGGGGGTGATTTTGCAGGCTTTTGATATCAAACTGCGTAAAATAGCACATACCAGCACTTATAAAGGCTTTGCCGAGGATGGCGAACAGATCGAAAGGGTTGCCGTAGTAAAGGCGCTGGAAAAGTGGGGACAGCGGCAGGATTTCGAGAAGCTGCCGGCTTTTATCGTCAGTAAGTCGTATACGGCGCTCAGCAGTGAATGGAAACGCCGGCATAAGGATGAAGAAATGACCTGCCCTTATGAAATAGAAAGCGGCTGTGAATTTGCAGAGGAAGTGCTGACGGCAGATGCGGCACAGACGACGCGTACTTATTTTGAACAGCAGCAACTGCAGCAGGATTTCGCGGAAGTGCAGGAACTGCTGGTACAGCTTTCGCCCAAACAGGAAGAATTGATAGAACTGCATTTTCTGGAAGGCTGGAGCAACGGCGAACTGGCACAGAGGTTTGGCGTCAGTCCGGCGGCGATCAGCAAAACGATCAAAAAAGGGCTTACTAAGCTGCGGCAGCTGCTGCTTGCAGCGCATCAGGCCGAGAAACAGCGGGAAGCGGAAGAACTGCTGATGTAGATAAGCTGGGATATGGACCATCAGGCGCAGGCCGGCAGGCTGTTATGGCACTGCCAGCCAGGGTGATCTGCCTGGGAAATGCGTTTGCCGCTGCCTGGACAGAGAAACCCGTAAGTGCGCCTGACCATATAAGCAAATCAGAGGCTGAGAATATTGCGAAGGATGTGCTGAAAAATGGAGAGACCTTATGAACAGATACGGCAGATGGTAAAACTGTTTGAATATAACAGACTGAAGCTGCGGTTTAGAAACGAAGATGAACGGGCCAGGTTTATTGATGGCTGGGCAGAACGATTCTGCGAGACGGACGATGCCGAATGGAATATTGCCGTGACTATTATGACTGCCCGCCGCCGCGAACCGAACTTCTATAATATGGAAAAAGCCCTGCGCGAAGCGCAGGGCATAAGGAGTGAACGCAGACTGCAGGATGAATGGCGAGCAAAAGACGAAGGGAGTTTGCAGCAAGATCAGCGAGCAAATAATAACGCCGCAGAACAAGGACGGGAGGAAAACGAAAATAATAGAGCAAACGCCCAAATAAGCACTGCTGCCGAAACAAGCGGCGGAGCAACTACCTCCAACACCCAAAAAAGAGCCTTGCAGCTGCAAGGCTCTTATAATTTGAAAGCTACCCCTAAAACACCCGAAGAAATAGCGCAGGAAGCATTGCTGAGGTATGAGAGGAGAAATTTTTATATAAAAAAATATTTATGAACTATTCATATGATGTATTTGTAGAATGTTGCAAAAGAGATAGCCTGCCTTATATAATATAAATTAAAAGATTGTATAAGATAGACTATTATATATAATTTTAAAATATTATTATTTATTGTTTGGGAATGGTAAATAAAATGGATGTTATGTCAAAAGATAGTCGTCGTAAAATAATGACTTCCATAAGAAATAAGGACACAAAAATTGAGTTATTACTTAGGCGGGAATTATGGAGAGAGAAAATAAGATATAGAAAAAATTTAAAATGTATTATAGGAAAACCGGATATTGTAATTTTGAAAGATAAAATAGCAATATTTTGTGACGGAGATTTTTGGCATGGAAAGAATTTTTATAATAAAAAATTTTGTATAAATAAAGAGTTTTGGGAAGAAAAAATAAAAAGAAATATGGAACGAGATTTAGAAGTTACTATACTTTTACGAGATATGGGATGGACTGTGATAAGATTTTGGGAAAGTGACATTATATTAGATGTACATAAATGTGTTGAAATTGTAAAAAAACATTTAAAATATAGTGAGAAAACATGAAAATATTAGTAAGAAAAATATTGAAAAAATTGACACAACTAATTTTATAATCGTATAATAATAACAGATGGAACATTAATGTGTATGATATGAGGTGTTTTAAATGAAACAACATCAGCATATATATATTGATATTTTTGCTGGTTGTGGAGGGTTATCGGTAGGCCTGTTCAATGCTGGGTGGACAGGTCTTTTTGCTATTGAAAAAAATAAAGATGCATTTACAACATTAAAGCATAATCTTATTGAAAATAAAAAACATTTTTTATGGCCTGATTGGCTTGAAATAAGTGAACACGACATTAACGAATTAATATCTGAGAATAAAGAAGAACTAGAATCTTTAAGGGGTAAAATTACTCTCGTTGCAGGAGGGCCACCCTGCCAAGGATTTTCTATGGCGGGGAAAAGAGATAAGGATGACCAACGTAATAAGTTGGTTGAATCGTATATTGAGTTTATAAAACTAGTTTTACCAGAAGTAATAATTTTTGAAAATGTACATGGATTTACAGTTAACTTTAAAAGTCAAAAAGGAACTAAAAAATATTCCTCATATGTAGAAATGCAATTAAAAAATTTGAATTATAGTGTAAATGACGAAATAATAGACATGTCTGAATTTGGGTTACCGCAGAAAAGAAAACGGTTTATTTTAGTTGCAATGAAAAATCATGATAGTAAAGAGGTATTTAATGTTTTACATGATAAAAAAGAAAGTTTTTGTTTATTACATGGAATCTCATGCAAGACGACTATAAAAGATGCGATAAGTGATTTGGAAAGAAAATGTGGAGAAGAAAAGTCTATTGATTCTAAAGGCTTTAAGGCTGGAGTTTATGGTGAAATACAGTCTAAATATCAAAAATTAATGCGTAAAGACACTGAGAAAAAAAGTCAGGTTGATAGTCATAGGTTTGTTAATCACAGAGAGAAAACTGTTCTTTTGCACAATGATCTATTAGAAAAAGCTCCTATTGGAAAAAGAATTACGCCAAGTGATGGTTATGTTGAAAATTTAAATAGACGTGGCGTAACAGTACTTGATTCTACAACACAGGCACCTACAATAACCTCTATTCCTGATGAATTGATTCACTATTGCGAGCCGCGTATTTTAACAGTTAGAGAACATGCGAGAATTCAGGGATTTCCAGATTGGTATAAATTTAAAGGTAAGTATACTTCTGGAGGTTCTCGTAGAAAACTAGAGGTGCCAAGATATACTCAAGTTGGTAATGCTGTACCACCTTTATTTGCAGAACAAATAGGGCTAGCGCTTTTGGAGGTGCTTTCACGTGAACCAAAGAAATAAGCAATTAGCTTTTAAGGTAAGTTCAGGATTAAAAAATATTATTGGTAAAGATTTGATTAGTGATAGGTTTATAGCTATATTTGAATTAGTAAAAAATTCATATGATGCTGGAGCAAGTAAAGTAAAAATTAATTTTGACAAGGATAAAGATGGTCAAAGTAGGATTATAATTTCTGACGATGGCTGTGGCATGAATTACAATGACATTATTAATAAATGGCTATTTGTAGCATATTCTGAGAAGAAAAAGAAAAATGTTTCTTATAGAGAAGATATAAAAAGAGAAGTTGCTGGGGCAAAGGGAGTTGGACGTTTTTCTTGTGATCGTTTAGGAGAAAAATTAAGATTAATGACTAAAACAATAAATGATAAAGATGTTCATGTCGTTGATGTAAATTGGAGTAATTTTGAGATAGATGATACTAAGGAATTTATGCAAATTCCTGTTAATTATTCTGTCGCAAAAAAATTGCCAAATTCTTCTGAAAGTGGAACAACATTGATTATTGAATTTTTAAGAGAAGAATGGGATAGGACAGCTTTATTAAGATTAAAAAGATCATTAATGAAACTGATTAGTCCAGAAGTAGATAAAGGAGAAAATCCTTTCTGTATAGATTTGATTGTGCCTAGAGAAGAAGAAAATGATAGAAATATATTAAAAAATAAGAAAATAAATCCGGAGCGTGATATAGTTAATGGAATTATACGTAATGATGTTTTTGAAAAATTAAATATAAAAACAACTAACATAAAAGTGGAAATTTCTAAAGATGGAAAATTTATTTTGACACAATTATTTGATCGTGGTGAATTTATTTTTGAAATTAAAGAAAAAAATAGAAAATATATTCTTTTAAAAGATATTTGTATTTCAATTTTTTATCTTAATCGTAGTGCAAAAATGAGTTTTACTATGCAAATGGGTGGTGTACAGCCTTTAAAATATGGTTCTGTATTTATATATAAGAATGGTTTTAGAATTAATCCTTTTGGAGAACCAGGTCAAGATTTTTTTAACATTGATCAGAGAAAAGCTCAGGGATGGAAACGCTTTCTAGGAACACGTGAGATTATGGGTAGAATTTCTATAAATGGTAGTAATGAACAGTTTATAGAGACTAGTAGTCGTGCGCATGGTTTTGTTCAAACAGAGGCAGTAAATATGTTGGGAGATTTTTTTTTAGAAAAAGTTTTAAAGGTGTTGGAAAAATATGTTGTAAATATAATTAGTTGGGGTGAACCTTTAAAACATGATCCTTTGAAGCATGTAATTGATCCAAGCGAAGTTGGTGATCAAATAATTGAGCAATTTATAAGTAATATTGATACTAAAAATATTATTAGCATTAATTATAATAAAGATATTTTAACTGCTAAAAGAAATAATGAAGACAATGATAACATTGTTTTTTCGTTGAAAAAATTAGAGCATATTGCTGAACAAACTAGAGATATTGGTTTTATTAACTTGGCAAAAGATGTAAAAAAACGTACTGAGACAATATTAAGCCAAAATTTAGAATTAGAAAAAACTAACACCATACAATCTAAAGATTTAGAAAAAAGTAAAAAAGAAAATTTGGTAAGAGAAAAACAGGTTTACTTTCTAAAAGGTGCGGCTAATCAAAACGTCGAGAATCTCATTAATGGTTTCCATTCAATATATACATTAACTGAAGCTACAAAAGTTAATATAAGTTATCTTAAGGAACTACTGTCAGAGCTTAAAGTAAGTAATAAAAATGACATAATTGATATTTTAGTTGAAATATATCAATCTAACCAAAAAGCTAATAAATTAGCTGAATTGGCAATAAAAGGAAATCAAAATTTAAAACAAACAGGTAGGAACAGTATATCTGATTTTATAAAACAATATATTGACTCTGGAATGGCAGTAAAAGGCTTGAACTATAAGTTAATGGATAATAATTCGTATTATTGTAGGTTTGACCCTTCTTCAATAAGTATAGTATTCGACAATGTTGTAAGTAATTCTATTAAAGCTGGTGCTAACAATTTAGAGATATCATTTATAGAAAAGAAGAATAATGTAGAAATTAATTTTTCGGATGATGGATTAGGGTTAGACAAAGGGATAGATCCGATAAATTTATTCGAATGGGGGGTTTCTACTTCTGTTGGTAGAAAAGGATTTGGAATTGGATTATATCATATAAAACTTTTAGTAGAAGAAATGAATGGAACTGTAAGTATTGATGAAGACTATACTAATGGCTTTCGACTGGTGGTGTCATTAAGAAAATGAATTGTGAATTCAAAATTTTATGGGTTGAGGATGATCTGCATTGGTTTAAAGGACAATCTAGAAATGTAAAATCTTTTTTAGAAAAGCATTGTTTGAGTGCAGATATTACATATAAAAATGGTAGTCCAGAAGAGGTGATTGATTACAGCGGAAATTTCTATGACCTTTTATCATAATGGATTATGGATTATCTGATGTTAAAACGGGGAGCGATATTATTAAGGATATTCGTGATAATAACGTTTTGACAGATGTATTATTTTATTCTAGTCAAATTGATGTCGCGATCTCGTCTTTGTCTCCGCGATTAGATGGCATTTATTATTCCTCAAGAAAAAATGAAGAATTTAGACCAAAACTTGAGGCTTTAATCAAAAAAATAATAAAAAGGTCTGAAGATTTAATTCATTTGCGAGGATTTGTTTTGGACTACTCATCTGATTTTGAAATTCGTATAAGAATATTATTGAATGACATTTGGAGAAAAGTTGATGATGATAAAAAGCAATATTTAGAGAAAAAAGTTTTCAAACTATTAGAAGGAATAATACAATGTGGAGAAAGAAATAAAAGAAAGATAGAAAAAAGAGTAGAGGATGAGGGAATTCCGCTATTTAAAAGTGCATTAGAATATGATCATATGCTTAGTCATTCGGATAGATTATATCTACTCAATAAATGTATAGAATTGTTAAATGACAAATTTGATCCTAAAGCAAGGAATGAATATGAAAATTTCAAGTCATACTATGAGAATGACATTTCTTGTTATAGAAATGCATTGGGGCATAGAAAAACAGAGGAGAGTTCAATATTAGTTAAAGGTCAAGTAATACCTATTGATGAGAATTTACATCAGTTAATGAGGAAGAATCTATTGCATTACAATAAACTTATATATGATATGGAGGAAATAGTAAAGAAGCTATAAATTAATAATTGCTTAACATAAACACAAAAGCCGCTGAATATTGAACCGCCCCAGAGTTAATAGACACAAAATATAAAAGCCAATCATAGAATATCATTGATTTACACCGTCTGACTCCGTTTTTCTAAAGGAGTCAGACGGTATTTTAATTGAAATCTCTCAAAATTATAAAAATGGATGTAATCATCAATAAGTTGCTCTGCCTCTTTAAAGGTATTAATCTTCTGCCTTGAAACGCATTCCGCCTTGAACATAGAGAAAAAGCTTTCTGCTAAAGCGTTATCATAAGGGTTACCAAGTCTTGACATCGATGGTGTAATACCATATTCTTTGGTTAGGGTAAAATATGCCCCGGAGGTGTATTGAAACCCCTGGTCGCTGTGGAGCTGCAACTCTCCAGCGACCTTTTCTTTTTCCATGGCTGACCGCAAGGTATTTAAAACAAGATTAACTGTTTGTTGCTGGCTGGTTTTATAAGCAACAATGCTGTTGTCAAACAAGTCTATAATTACAGACAAGTAAAGGAATCCCTGTGTTATACGTATATAGGAAATATCAGTTACCCACTTTTGATTGATACGGGCTGACTTAAAGTTACGATTTAAAAGGTTTGAATAACGATGTATAGATTGTCCGCAAAGATGCTAACGCTTACGTCGCACTTCACTAAGAAGTCCATATTTTCTCATCACACGAAGAATTGTTTTAGGATTACGATAAATACCCTTATGGCGTTCTAACCATAGATGTATATAACGATATCCTTTAGGTAGTGGAGCTATGCGACGAAGTTCAACCTCTTTACGCAGGCCGCACCAGTTTTGTACTGAATATCTGCTTACTGCATAGTTTCTGCTTAACTCACTTATTCCCAAACCATTTTCATATTCCGTTTTTACCTTTTGTTTAAAAGCATCTGTGTAACGAATCATTCCTTTTTTGCCAGACATACAAAAACCTCCAATCGTAATTTATATTCTACGATTGGAGGTTTTTTATTTCAATGTCTATTTTTCATGATCCTGTTCAATATTCAGCGGCTTCCTTACTTTCAATATAATGGTGGAGACGAAGAGGATCGAACTCTCGACCTTACGGATGCGAACCGTACGCTCTCCCAGCTGAGCTACGTCCCCACTACATAAAATATCTTACTCCTGCCGGCGCAAAATTACAAGTATATTTTTAGTTTCGGGGCTTACCGCTATGTATACACGCGCGCTTATTGACAACTTTTGCCGCTGGTGCTACACTTTAAAGTAATTTCATAAGTATTTGATCGATGATGAGGATTAGTAGCTTTGCCAAGCGGACCTCAGCGAGCCGGTGACAGTGCAAGTCCGGCGTTTGGCGGCAGGGTGAATGGACCTTTAAGATACGGCTTGAGCCCGCAAGGGGGTAGACGCCGTCGGGATGCTTCGCCCGTTACCAGGGAAGGGGATATCGGCCATGGCCCGTATCTTAGCGAGCGGACCTTAATCGGTCAAGCAGGGTGGTACCGCGAAAGTTGTGTCTTTCGTCCCTACATGGGGATGAAGGGCTTTTTTTATTGCCCGATTTGAAGGAGGCTTATATTATGGATAAAGAAAAAAATACCAGGCTGCCGTTGGTGGACCTGATCGAAGTTAAACCAATGCAGGACGGCTACCGCTGGGTAGCGATCACGGCGATGCTGTTTGCTATCGGTATCATCCTGCATACGGTCAGCCCTAATGTGGGCGGCGTGACGCCGAACTGGACGATCGCCATGTATTCTATCGTTATCAATCTGACGAATCCGACGCTGTCGCAGGCTGTGGGCATTGGTTTTATTGCGGGCATCACGCTGGTGCCGTCGTCGAAGTCGGCTTTTCCGCTGGGCAATATCGCCAGCGAGCTTTCGGGTGCGATCACCTGCTGCATCCTGGTCAAGGCGATGCTGCGCTGCGGTTTGGGCAAGTGGAAGCTGCGCCCCCTGGTGACGGGATTTTTGGCAACTATGGCCAGCGGCGGTGTGTTTACTTTCATTTTAAAGATCGTTCTGGGCTTGCCGCTGCATGTCTGGCTGTATGCCATGCTGCCGGTGGTGGCGATCGTGGGCGCGCTGAACGGCATGATCACCTTTTTGCTGTTCGGGCCGGTGCGGAAGCTGTTTTTTGTGCAGGAGGACGATGAATGATGGAGAGCGTTATCAGGCTGGAAAATTTTTATTTTGCTTATAATAAATCGGAGCTGGTGCTGCAGGATATCGACCTGGAGATCAAAAAGGGTTCGTTCACTGTGGTGGCCGGTCCCAGCGGCGCGGGCAAAACTACTTTGTGCAAGGCGATGACGGGCATCGTGCCTTTTTATATGGGCGGACGTTACAGCGGTGATGTGCAGGTGCTGGGCGAATCGACTAAAGGCCGCCGGGTGTCGGATATCGCGATGCGCGTGGGGCTGATGCTGGAGGATTACGAAAGCCAGCTGGTTTCGCTGACCGCGGGCGAGGAAGTGGCTTTCAGTTTGCTGAATCACGGTTTTGCGCCGGAGGAGGTGGCGGAGCGTACCCGTAAGGCTTTGGAGGACGTGGGTCTGCCGGGGCGCGAGAGTTATCAGCTGGACGAGCTGTCGGGCGGGCAGCGCCAGCGTTTGCTGCTGGCGGCTACTTTGGCGGTGCATCCAGAGATCATTGTGCTGGATGAGCCGGTATCGGCGATGGACCCGGACGGGGCCCATTCGCTGTATGAGCTGTTATATGCGATCCATCAGCGTTACGGCACGACGATCATCGTAGTTGAGCATCGAGTGGACTATCTGCTGCCTTATGTGACGGACATGGTAGTGCTGAAGGAGGGGCAGCTGGTAACGGCTGATACCTTTGCTGCTGCGGCGCGGACGATGTATGAGGACGAGGAGCTGCGTCCGCTGGTGCCTGCGCTATGGCAGGTGAAGCTGGGCGTCGAGCGCCGTTTCGGTATTACTTTGGGCGAGTGGCGGACTGAGGCAGAGGCGGCTGCGGAGTTACAGATGCTTGGTTTTGAAGGGGGGAACGCCTGATGCTGGAGGCTAAAGAGGTCAATTTTGCTTACCGCAGGGGTCTGCCGGTACTGAACGATATCGCCTGCACGATCGGTGACGGCGAGTTTGTGGCGCTTTTGGGCCATAACGGCAGCGGCAAGACGACGCTGAGCCGTTTGTTCATGGCGCTTCTGCATCCCCGCAGCGGGCAGGTGCTGGTAGACGGCGAGGATATCGTCAATTATGAGCCGGCCGACCTGGCTGACAAGATCGGTTATGTATTCCAGAACCCGGATCTGCAGATTTTGGAAGATACGGTTTTTGATGAGGTGGCGTATGGGCCGAGGGCTAAAAAGCTGACGGCAGAAACGATCAAAAAGCAGGTGGAGGCAGCTTTGGCGGCTACAGGGCTGGCCGAGCTGGCGGGCGCGTATCCGCGTCTGCTGTCCTTTGGGCAGAAGCGGCGTTTGGGTGTGGCGTCGGCGCTGGCGCTCAATCCGCGTACTTTGATCTTAGACGAGATCACCAACGGTCAGGATGCGATCGAGAAAGAGCGGATGATGCAGTATTTGCAGACGCTGAACGAAGAAAAGGGGATCACGATCGTGTTGATCTCGCATGATATGGACGTGGTGCGCCGTTATGCGAAGCGGGCCATTGTCCTGAAGGACGGCGACCTGGTGTATGACGGTACGCCGATGGAGCTGTTCGGCGGTGCGTATGCTGTGGAGGAATGGGGCCTGCGCCGGCCGACGGCGGCTGCTTTGGCGGGCAGTCTGGGTTTTACGGCGGCGACACCCGAGGAGTTCTGCCGCCTGTTGGTGCGGAAAGGAGCTGAGGACTGATGCGGATCAGTGCGTTTACTCAAATCATTGTCACTGTCGCTGTGACGGCGTGGGTCTTTATTCTGCCGGTCAAGGCGGTGGCGACGATCCTGGTTTTTGAGCTGGCTTTACTGCTGTCGATCAAGCGCGACCGCATGACTATGGCGGCGATCGGCGGTTTGGCGGTGTTCACCGGGCTGATGATCCTGTTCCAGCTGCTGTTCGGTTCGCCGCTGGAGGTGGCGCTGACGGGCGGTCTGCGGATGCTGGTCATGACGATGGCGTTTTTGTGTATGCTGGCGGCGACGCGTATCCAGGATATTGCCCAGACACTGGTGGACCGTTTCCACCTGCCCTGTGAATATGCTTTTATGCTGACGACGGCGCTGCGTTTCGTGCCTAATTTTCTGGCTGACAGCGAGATCACGCTGGATGCTCAGTCCTGCCGCGGTTATTCCAACCGGGGCAACTGCGTGAAACGCCTGCTTTCGTATGTCGTGGTCATCAGACCGCTGGTCATGCGGGCGGTGGCCAAGTCCGAAACGCTGGCGCTGAGTATGGAGCTGAAGGGTTTCGGCAGCAATACTTATAAAAATATGCCGCGCGAGCCGCTGGGAGCCGCCGATTTTATCGTGCTGGGGCTGGTCGTGGTTCTGAGCACCTATCCGTTCTGGAAATGATGCCCGGCTGAAAATTTAAAATCATCCTGCAAGCAGCTGCTGCCTTAGAAAGGGAGCGGCTGCTTTTTTTGAGTAATACAATAATTTTATTGCCTAAAAGAATATAAATTACAGTTGATAAAAATAATAAATATGATAGAATAAAATCAGCAAAGTATATAATAATATCGAACTATTTTAAATGTATGGATAGAAGGTGGCTGCAATGGTACAATCGGGTGATACTCTCGTTTTATCTTTAGCTGAATTACTGGGCGGCAAGCAGGTGGATACCGGAGTCATCGACAGGGCTCTGGCGGAGCTCTGTTCTGCTTTTGATTTTGACGGCGGGCTGATCTATGAATTGGACCAGTACAACCATCTGCATCTGAAAGAACGCTGTCTGCGTAAGGAACTGCCTTTGCGGGGCAGCTTTCCGATCGACGCGGTCGACGCTGCTTACCGCAGCTATCTGGCGCAGGAAACCTTTGTCTGGCTGGAGGGTGGACAAAAGAACAGTGCGGCTGAGAATGCTTTGCTGGAGCTGTTTGCGGCGCAGTCGCTGGTAGTGGCTTCAGTAGTCGATGAAACGCTGCAGATCTACGGGCTGCTGGTATTTGTACAGCAGTCGGCCCAGCCGGTGCCGCCGGCAGGCACGCAGCAGCTGCTGAAGACAGTGCTGTCGATGTTTGGCCGGTATATCGGGGTGCGGGTCTATCAGAACAAGCTGACTTTTGCCAAAAATTCGCTGGAAAGCATTTTGGATAATACGGGTATAGATATTTATGTCAACGATTTCCATACCCATGATATTTTATATGCCAATCGTTCTATGGCGGCCCCGTACGGCGGTATTTCGCAGTTTTTGGGGCGCAAGTGCTGGGAGGTGCTGTTCCCGGGTCAAAACGGGCCTTGTACTTTCTGCCCGCAGCAAAAGCTGATCGATGAGAACGGCGAACCGACGAAGATCTATTCCTGGGATTATCAGCGGCCTTTCGACGGTTCCTGGTTCAGGGTGTTCAGCGCGGCGTTCCGCTGGGTGGACGGCAGACTGGCCCATGTGGTGAGCAGTGCCGATATCACTGACAATAAGCGCAACGAAGCTTTGGTCGAGTATCTGGCCAATTATGATTCGCTGACGAACCTGCCGAATCGCCGGATGCTGGTGAAGGAGTGCGAGCGCCGGATCGACAAAACGCAGGAGGGCGGCGAAGGTTATCTGCTGTTTTTTGACATCGACGGCTTTAAAAAGATCAACGATACCTTTGGTCACGAAGCGGGGGACGAGTTCTTAGTGCATCTGGGACAGTTCTTTTCCGGTATCCCGCTGCTGCATGACGCTATTTACCGCAACGGCGGCGATGAGTTCATCGCGATCATCGACGGGGATAAAACGGAAGCTAATATCCGGAATCTGGCCAGCTTTATCCATCGGCGGTTTGCCCAGCCCTGGCGGCTGAAAAGGGGCGAGGTGTTCTGCAATGTCAGTATCGGCGTGGCGCGTTATCCCGAGGACGGGAGGACGGCGGAGGAGCTGCTACTCAAAGCTGATCAGGCCATGTACAAGGTGAAAAAAGCCGGCGGTAAGGGTGTCCTGTTTGGGTACGAGCTGTAAATCGTAATAATAAAAGCCTTTATGACTTTGTCATAAAGGCTTTTTTATGCGCAGATCCTGATGATCAGTGGCGGTCAGTCTTGGCTGCCGCCAGGTAAAAGTCCAAAAACAGCTGGGCGGTGGCGCTTAACCGGTCTTTTTTGGACCAGAACAGCGTCTGCTCAAAATACAGTTCATCATCAGCCAGCTGCTGCTGCAGCAACCCTTGGGGGAAGTCGTCCCTGCCGCCGGCGGAAACGATGGCGATGCCGCTGCCGTCCTGCACGAAAGCGAGTGCGGCAGTATTGGTGGTGGCGATAAAGCGGATCTTGGGCATGAAGCCGTGCTTGAGGCAGGCTTTGCGCAGCAGGCTGTAGCAGCCGAAGTTACAGCAGACAGGGATATTCTGTAATTGTTTCGGCGTCAGCGGCTGCTGTGGATCAAGGCCGCAGTTTGCCTGCGGACTGTAAACGGCGTAAAAATATTCTTTCTGCGTTTTGTGGGCGGCAAACAGCTGCGGTGACGGCAGCGGCGCGTTGGCAAAGGCAAAATCACTGCTGTTTTCCGCAATATGTCTGGTCTGGGCGCTGACGGCTTCTTCCCGGAACTGGAAGCAGATTTCGGGATAGGCGGCCGCAAAGGGACGCAGATAGGTGTTGATGAAAAAGGTGCTTTTGGCAGGCGAAACGCTGAAGCGCAGTGTGCCGGAAGCTTTTTTATTGAAGCTCTGCATATCTAAAAGGATGGTTTCTTCGGTGCGGCAGATCTGGCGGGCCTTGCCCAGAAAGGCTTCCCCGGCTTCGGTCAGGGTCAGCTGGCGTTTGCCGCGCGCAGTCTGGATCAGCTTGGCGCCGTAATAGTGCTCCAGCGTTTTGATCTGGGCGCTGAGGGCCGGCTGGGCCAGGGCCAGTTTTTTGGAAGCTGTGGTCAGGTTGCCTGTTTCGGCGACGGTGATAAAATTACGGTAAAATTCAAAATCCATAGCTCACCTCTAAAAAATATAAGAAATTCTTATTATAATAACAAAGAAATAGTATTTTACTTTTTTATACCACCATTCTACAATAAAAATAGTTTGAGAGCAAGAAGGGGATGGGGTTATGTACGGAAGTAAACGCAAGCGCCGCCTGCACAGCGTAGCGGTATTGCTGGGGCCGCTCAGCTTCGGCTTGACGATACTGCTGCTGGAATGGTTCTTTGGCTTCAAAGCGGCAGCGGCGCTGGGGACGACGGTCTGGATGGCGCTGTGGTGGATATTGCGGCCGGTCAATATTTCGGTGACGGCGTTCGTGCCGATCGGTGTCAACGCATTGTTTGACCTGATCCCGATGCAGCACGTTATCAGTCAGTATTTTTCTGAGATCATCGTGCTGCTGTTCGGCGCTGATCTGGTCTGCCTGACCTGGGCGACGACGGGGCTCGACAAGCGGCTGGCTATCAAGACCCTGTGCTGTATCGGCACGTCGCTGCGGCAGCAGATAGCAGTCTGGCTGCTGGTAGCGACGGTACTGTCCATCTTTTTGCCGAATGTGGTCGTCTGTACGATCCTGGTACCGGTAGCGGTATCCATGCTGCAGTTTATTGGCGAGGAAAACATCAAAAACAGTAAGCTGGCAGTGCCGATCCTGCTGGCGATCGTCTGGGGCGCGGGCATCGGCGGCTTCGGCTCGCCTTTGGGCGGGGCGGCGAACCTGGTGGCGATCAGCTATCTGGAAAAGCTGACAGGACAGGAATTTATGTATATCGACTGGGTGGTGCGTTTTCTGCCGCTTTTGGTACTGGTCCTGCTGCTGAATCTGTTTTTCCTGTTCCATTTGCCGGTGCCGGTAAAGCGCTTGGCTGGTACCAGCGAATATTTTAAGGAAATGTACGCGCAGCTGGGCACGATACGGCTGGGCGAAAAAATCAGCCTGGTGCTGTTTGTCGCGGCGACACTGCTGGCTTTTATCCGGCCGCTGTACGCCGGGTGGCTGCCGGCGCTGAAGCCTGCGTATGTCTTTCTGATCATGGGGCTGCTGGCCTTCACCTTCGAGGATGAGGACGGCAAGGCCCTGCTGACCTGGGAATTTGCGGAAAAGGGCGTTATGTGGGGCATGCTGTTTTTATTTGCCGGCGGCCTGGCTTTGGGCAGTCTGGTGACGGAAACCGGCGCGGCCCTGAAAATGGCTGAGGCGATCACGCTGCTGCCGCTGACTGGCGGTCTGGAAACGGTGTTTGCTTTTACGCTGTTTTCGACGGTGCTGACCGAGATTTCCAGCAATACGGCGGCCGCCGCCATTGCCGTGCCTGTAGTGCAGAGTATTGCGCAGGCGCTGGGGCTGAACCCGATCCCGTATTTGTTCGTGGCGATCGTCGCCTTCAACAGCGCCTATGTGCTGCCGGTATCGATCAGGGCTATCCCGGTCAGCTATGGGCTGGACCCGGCCGAGCTGTTTAAAAACGGGCTGCTGCTGTCGCTGTGCAGCGTACTGCTGATCACAGTCGTTGGTTATTTGTTCATCAGGTACTGGCCGTTGTTCTCTACGGTCTGAAAAGGGTCTGTCGCTCCCACTGCTGCATGGCGGTGGGATTTTTTTGTGCGGGCGCTGGCGGCACAAGGTTTGGGAAAGTATGAGCCGTAAAAAGCGTTCACCAAAAACAAGTATTTATTTAATATTACAATTTAAAGATTGCCAGTAAAAATCTTTTAGAATATAATAAAAATAGTAACTTAATATAATGATTGTATTTATTATAGATAATAACGGAAAATAGAAGGCAGCTGGCAATGAAAAATAATATCTTATTAAAAACTAATTTACTCGTCAGTGTGATTTTGCTGGTTGGTTTCGCCCTGATCGCGACTTTGAGCTACCGCGCTAATTATAATGCTTCACTGGTGAAGATCAAACAGGTCTCCTCGCTGGCCTCGGAAGGTATTTATTACCGTTTGTCGACGATGCTGACCAAGCCGGTGAATATCTCGCAGACGATGGCGCATGACAGCCTGCTGATCAAGCTGCTGGAGGAAGAGGGCAGCCGTTATCAGGAGGCCGGTTACCAGGAAACGATCAGGAAGTATCTGGATACCTATAAAAATAAGTATGCCTATGATTCGGTGTTCCTGGTTTCGGCGTCCACCAATAATTATTATAATTTCAACGGTCTGGACCGCAATCTTGCCCGGGGCGAGGATGAAAACGTCTGGTATTATAATTTTCTGCAAAGCGGCGAAGAATACAGCCTTAATATCGATAATGATGAAGTTGCTGGTGCGGCCAATAAGATCACTCTGTTTGTAAACTGCAGGATCAGGGATGCGTCCGGCCGGGTGATCGGTGTAGTGGGCGTCGGCGTGAATGTCGATTATATCAAAGGCCTGCTGCAGGAATATGAAAAGGAATACGACGTTGCGACATATCTGATCAATGAAAAAGGCGAGATCGAAGTTTCCAGCCTTTATAACGGTCATCAGACGGCGGACTGGTTCAAGGTCAATGACAGCGAAGATATCCGCAGCGAGATCCTGGAATGGAAAAACGGCAGGACCAACTGGGATATCTGGATGCCGGGCGATGTGCAGAATAACGAAAAAAGCTATCTGGTCGTCCGCTATATCCCCGATCTGTCGTGGTATCTGCTGGTAAAGCAGGATACCGGCGCCTTACTGGCCGAGCTGAATGAAAAGATGCTGGAAACGGTAGTTTTGATTTCGGTGGTGATCCTGCTGATTATTCTGACTATCACTTCGGTGATCAGAAAGTTCAACGTGCGGATGACGAAGCTGCTGGAAGAACGGCAGGAGCTGTTCAAGGAAGCGACCGAGCAGATCTATGATAATATTTATGAATTGAACATCACTAAAAACAGGGCAGCCAGCAAAAAGACTGAGCTGTATTTTGAGGCTATGGGAGCTAAAGACCTGCCCTATGAGGAATTTCTGCAGGCTGTGGCCGACAGGCAGCTGCTGGAAGAATACCGGGCCGGCTATGTGGCGACGTTCAGTATTGAAAACGTGATGCGGCACTTTAAGGCCGGCAATAATTATCTGCAGTATGAATTTATGATCACAGAAAACGGCAGCGATTATTTCTGGATGCGGATCGACGCTTATATTTTTTATTCGGAAGCTGATAAGTCAGTGCATATGTTTACTTATCGTAAAAATATCGACGAGGAGAAACGCAAGGAGCTGGAAACACAAAGAAAGGCTTCCACAGATGAGATGACCGGCGTTTATACGAAAAAGGCGACGGAAAGGATCATCGACGGGGTTTTGTGCGGCAAGCTGCAGGGCAGCTACAGCTTTTTTATCATCGATATTGATAATTTTAAGCAGGCCAATGATCTGCACGGCCATATTTTCGGCGATTATTGTATCCGGGAGTTCGTGGAACGGCTGAAAAAATTCTGCCGTGAGGACGATATCATCGGCCGTATCGGCGGTGACGAGTTCGTGGTTTTCGGGACGATATCGGATGAGGAAGGCGCCCGCCGCAAAGCGACCCGCCTGTGCCAGAAGCTTGACACTATCTGTGAGGACAGCGGCAGCTGCTGGAAAATGTCTGTCAGCGTAGGGATAGCTTTAGCGCCGCAGCATGGCAGAAGCTTTGCCAAGCTGTATGAAAAAGCAGATAAGGCTTTGTATCAGACAAAGGACAAAGGCAAGAACGGTTATACGGTCTATGAGGAAAAGGAATAAAGCGGAATATAAATAAAAAGCCTGCGTTTCATTAGAAACGCAGGCTTTTTGATGTGAGGAAAGAATTTTTACGTAAGTTTTTGATATTTACCAGGGGCAGTTGGAATTAGGGCATTCGGTGCGGCCGTCGCCATAATAGCCGCCTCTGTGCTCGCCGCGGTATTCACCTTTATGGTGGCGGTATTTGCGGTGGCCTTCATAGTAATGGCCGCCGCCTGCATGGTAATAGCTGCGGAAATGCTCGCGGGCAGCGTCTTTTTCGGCATCACTCATGCTGTCCCATTTGGCGCGTGCTTCTTCACGGGCTTTCTGGCGTTCTTCAGGAGTCATTTTACGCCATTCTTCACGCTGTTTTTCACGTTGTTCAAAGCGTTCTTTTTCTTCGGGCGTCATATTTTTCATGCGTTCTTCACGCCATTTGGAATATTTTTCTTCGTGTGCTTTCTGACGTTCTTCCGGGGTCATTTTTTCCCATTCAGCGCGTCTGGCTTCACGTTCCTTGACCTGCTCGTCAGTCAGCTGCGGACCGGGGTGCATGGGGCCGCCCCAGTGACGGCCGCGTTCCATATGGTAGGGACGGTCGGGATAATTGTCGCCTTCGTCGTGGTGCAGGATCGTGCCGACACGCTCGCGCATGCTGGGTTTGGTATCGGCCTGCTCGGCCGCAAAAGCAGCGGAAGCACACAGGGCGGTGAGGACACCGGCGATAACAAGGGATTTTTTCCAGGAAGTTTTTATCATAACAACATCTCCTTTAAGATTGTGATTTGAGGTTCGTTTGACCTTGTATGCTTATTGTAGAGTAAACTTATGTCAAAATTATGACGATTTACAGACTTTTTTCTGACATTTTTATTTTAGCATGTTTGGCAGGAAGAAAGCAATTTAGCTCTTTTCAAGGAATGATTAAAGATTTTTCCATGCATTTTTCCAGAAGCAGCTGCGCCTGGCAGCAGGCTTTACGGGTCAATGGAAAATATTTTTGAATTATGTAAATAAAGTAATTGATAATTAAAATCAATTTAGACTTGTTTTTATAAAGAGAGTAGTGTATAATCAAATCAAAGGTTAGCCAGAGCTAACCAAAACGAAAATAAACTGCGATGAGCCAAAGCTTTTGGCCAAAGGAGGATCTATATGTATAAACAATATCAGCTGCCTTATGCTTATGAGGCATTAGAACCGCATATCGATGCATTGACGATGGAAACACATTATTCCAAGCATCATGCGGCGTATACTAAAAACCTGAATGACGCAGCCGAAAAAGCCGGCGTGGCAGGACGGGACATCACCGAGCTGCTGGCAAACCTGGACAGTATCGCTGACAGCGGTCTGCGTAAAGCTATCAGAAACAACGGCGGCGGTTATTATAACCACAACCTGTATTTTTCGACTATCAGTCCTGACGGCGGCGGTGAACCGGAAGGCGCGCTGGCGCAGGCACTGACCAGAGAATTCGGCGGCTTTGCCGCTTTTAAGGAACAGCTCAGCGCGCTGGCGTTAGGGCAGTTCGGTTCAGGCTGGGCCTGGCTGTCTGCGGCTGCCGGCGGCAAACTGCTGCTGTCTGCCAGCCCGAACCAGGACAACCCGATCATCGAAGGCAGCAGTTTCGTGCCGATCCTGGGCATCGATGTCTGGGAACACGCTTACTACCTGAAATATAAAAATCTGCGCGCCGATTATGTGCAGGCTTTCTACAATGTTATCGACTGGAAAGCGGTAGCGGCTAATTACGAGCAGGTCCAAAACGGCTGATTATCCGGCCGATACTGAAAATAACAGAATTTATAAATCTTGAGGAGGAATCTATCATGTCTAAAAAATTATATGAAAAAATGAATCTTTATCTTGCCAATCAGGAAGTCGCTTATATCAAGCTCCATAATCTGCACTGGTATGTGAAGGGGCGCAGCTTCTTCACTCTGCATGCAAAGCTGGAGGAGCTGTATGACCGGACTGCCGAGATCATCGACGCGGTAGCTGAACGGCTGCTGGCAGTTGGTCAGGCGCCGGTCGCCAATATGAAAGAGGCTTTGGCGCTGGCGACGATCAAGGAACTGGCAGATAAGCCGATTTCTTCGGAAGAAACTGTGCAGGGGCTGATCGCCGATGTGGAATACTGGATCAGGGATACCAAAGAGATCGTGGAGCTGGCAGATGCTGCCGGCGACGGTGTGACTGCGGACCAGTTCAATGATTATTTAGGGGAATATCAAAAACTTCTATGGATGCTCAAATCCTACATTGCCTGAAACTGAACGGATAAACTGCAACCCTCGCTGCCATAAGGCGGCGGGGGTTTTGCTATGCCCGCAGATAAATTTTGCGGATAAACATTTTTTTGACACATCTTTGTGTTATATTGATTGCAGACAAGTGCGGACCTTATAATATACTTACAGGGATCTGAGCTGTGCGGAGAATAATTTATCCCCGTACGCCAAAATAAGTATATAATGGTAATAATACATTTACGAGGTGCAGCGATGAATAAAATTTTGATTGCTGACGATAATCAGCAGATAACTTCTATTTTAGCAAATTATGCCCGCAAAGAGGGTTTCGAGCCGTTGGTGGCTCTGGATGGACAGCAGGCGCTGGAGCTGTTTGAGCAGCATGAAAAAAATATCGACGTGGTACTGCTGGACGTGATGATGCCGAAGCTGGACGGGTTCGAGGTCTGCCGTGAGCTGCGCCGCCGGTCGATGGTGCCGATCATTATGGTCACGGCCCGCGGTGAAGATTTTGAACGGATTATGGGGCTGGATATCGGCGCTGATGATTATATCCTGAAACCTTTTTCAGCAGGCGAGGTCATGGCGCGTGTCCGCGCTATCCTGCGCCGGGTCCAGCCGCGCGAAGCCGAGCAGCAGAATCTGTACAGCGTCGGCAATCTTGTGATCGATCTGGACAAATATCTGGTTACGATCGGCGGCGCGGACGTGACGCTGACGAAAAAGGAAGTAGAGCTGCTGTGGACTTTGGCTAAAAACAGCAGTAAGGTGTTTTCGCGTGAGAACCTGCTGGACAGTATCTGGGGTTATGATTATTTCGGCGACAGCCGGACTGTGGATTCACATATCAAGCGCCTGCGGGCCAAGGTGGATAAGTTTGAACACGAGGAGTGGGAGATCAAGACCATTTGGGGCGTAGGCTACCGTTTCGAGGAGAAAGAGCATGCGCAATAAAATCGCCTGGAAGCTGACGCTGTATTTTGCAGCGGTACTGCTGATTTTTGCTTTGGTCGTGGGCGGCACCTTTATGCATTTTTTCGGCAAGCATACGCTGGATCTGAAAAAGAAAGAGATGCAGGTGCGGGCAACGAAGATCGCCGAGGTACTGCAGGATAATATGTCGCGGCTGCAGAACCGTTACGGCGGTATCGGCAGCAGCCGTTTCATCCGTTATATCGACAATATCACGATGGAAAACGTGTGGGTGGTCGATGAGAATAAAAATGTCAAAATGCACCGTGAGGACGCCGGTGCGCTGCCCGAACAGCACGGTATGATGCACGGACATAAGCGAATGCTGATGCGTCAGCAGGAGGATATAGCCGAACCTGCCAGTGATTTTGACTATAACGCTCTGTCGCCGGAAATCAAAAGAGCGGTGGAACAGGGCTTTACCGGACAGAACTTTGTCATGGAGGAGATCAATCCCGTACTGGGCGAGCTGGTGGTCACGGTAGGCGTGCCTGTCAGCGATGCCGGCGGCAAAGTCAGAGCTGTGGTGCTGCTGCATTCGCCGGTGCAGGGCATGCGCGAAGCTGCCTGGGAGGGGATCAGGATCCTGATTTTATCGTGCGTCGTGGCGATGGTCCTGGTGTTTGTCCTGAGTATGCTTTTTTCGTGGAAGTTTACCAAACCACTCAATAAGATGCGGCTGGTCGCTGAAAAGATGTCGGAGCATGATTATACGGAGCGCTGCAATATCGACCAGAAGGATGAGATCGGGCAGCTGGCCCAAACGCTGGACGGACTGGGCGAAAGACTGCTGGAAGCAGATCAGGCCAGTAAAAAGCTGGAGCAGCTGCGCCGTGATTTTATCGCGAATATTTCCCATGAGCTGCGGACGCCGGTGACGGTCATCCGCGGTTCGCTGGAAGCGCTGTGTGACAGGATAGTCACAGAGCCGCAGGAGGTCGAGGATTACCACCGGCAGATGCTGGCGGAAACTTTGTTCCTGCAGCGGCTGATCAACGATCTGCTGGATCTGTCACGGCTGCAGAATACGGATTTCCCGATCGAAAAGGAACCTGTGAATTTATGCGATGTGGTGCAGGACGTAGTGCGCAGCAGCCAGCGGCTGGGACAGCAGAAAAATATTACTATCCAACTGTCCTTGGACACGCCTGTCTATATCATTGAAGGCGATTATGGACGGCTGCGGCAGATGCTGCTGATCTTTTTGGACAACAGCATCAAATTTTCACCGGAACAGAGTAAAATCGAAGTTACTCTGCTCGGCAGCAGGCTGACGGTAACTGACCACGGCTGCGGCGTGAAGCAGGAAGAGCTGCCCCATGTGTTCGACCGTTTTTATAAAACGCGGGGTGAAACGAATAAGAGCGGCAGCGGTCTGGGGCTGGCGATCTCGAAGCAGATCAGCGAACGTCACGGTATCGGACTGACAATGACAAGTATACCCGGCGAGGCGACCAGCGTAGTGCTGCAGCTGCCGCCGGCTCTGAAGAAAGGAAGTACAGATTAATGAACTATGGTTGTGAAGGCAAGGTCGCCTTTATCAGCGGCGGTACGTCGGGCATCGGCAAGGCTGTGGCCGAGCTGCTGCTGAAAGACGGCGCCGAGGTGTGGCTGCTGGGACGTGATGCCGAAAAGGGTACAGAAGCGGCGGTCACGCTGAGCGCTTATGGCAAAGTGCATTATGTGCAGGGCGACGTTAAAGATCTGGAAGCCTGCCGCAGTGCGGCGCAGAACGTGCGCGAGCAGCGTGAAAATATTGATCTGATCGTCAATGCGGCGGGGATCTATCAGGAACGCCGTTTGGAGAAGGTGACTGAATATGATTTTTTTTCGATCATGGACACTAATGTCAAAGGAACGATTTTTTTGACGCAGACCTTGCTGCCTCTGCTGGCGTCAGAGGGGGCGAGCATCGTGAACATTGCTTCCGACGCGGGGATCAATGGCAATTATGGCTGTCCGCTGTACTGCGCATCCAAGGGCGCTGTCGTAGCGTTTACGAAAGCGCTGGCCTTGGATCTGGCGCCGCGGGTACGGGTCAACTGTATCTGCCCGGGCGATGTGGCGACGCCAATGCTGGGCAAACAGCTGCAGCAGGCGGACGGCAGTTATACGCTGGAGGATGTGGAGCAGGCCTATCCGCTGGAACGGGTCGGGGAGCCGCTGGAGATCGCGCATGTGATCTGCTCGGTGCTGTCGCCGTTCAACAGTTTTATGACGGGCAGTATCATTCCCGTGGACGGCGGCCTGACAGCGAAGTAATTAATTGCAAATGCAGATGAAAAACAGGGACAATAACCTTTTGGTTATTGTCCCTGTGCTATTTGCTGCAGGAAGACTTCATAATTGCCGATTGCGGCAAAGAGCATAAAAAAGACGATGGCGAACAGTATGTAGCGCAGCCGTCCGACCGGTTCTGCTTCGATATGGGTGCCGCAGGCCTGATCCCAGATCGTCGAGCCGCTGTCACGCAGCACCTGCCGCGCAAACCAGGCGGGGACGAACATCATGATCGGGATGCCCAGCCACAGCCCTTTGACATAGGCCCAGAAGGTACGTTTCCAGGCTAAATTGAAATCCAGCGGCGCAGACGGTGAAACTACACGCAGTCCCAGAAAGCTTTTGCCGGCGGTAGTGCCTGTGCGGGCCAGCATAAAGGCTTCAGCGCTGATGACGACGATCAGCTGCAGCGCCGAGTAAAGAAAGATATTGTTGAGCGCGAAGATAGAATTACGGCTCAGAAGCAAAAATAAAAAGCCGATCAGGAAATAATCGAACATCCGCGCCCAAAAGCGGCGCCAGCTATGGTAATTGACAGGAGAGACGGTCAAATGCAGCACATCCTTTTCAGTGTGATTTGATTAGCTTGTTGCCCTCTTATTGTAACACAGAATTATTTGCAGATATAGTGTGCTATTTTATGAAAAAAAGCATATAATATAAATAAAGCTCAGTGAAATTTTATGCGTGGAAACAATGGGGTTGGAGGGATAATTATGCAGAAAAATGCACCTATCGGAGTTTTGGATTCAGGCGTCGGCGGTTTGTCGGTCTTAAAATGTCTGCAGGCGGCGCTGCCGCAGGAGGATTTTATTTATGTGGGCGATACGGCGCGTACGCCGTACGGGCCCCGCAGTGAAGCCGAAGTACGCCGGTTTGTAGGTGAGATCATTGATTATCTTGACGGCCGCGGGGTGAAGCTGGTAGTTATTGCCTGCAACACGCTGACTGTTCTGGGTGTGGACACACTTAAAGGCAGCCATGCTTTTGAGATCGTGGGGATGTCGAAAGGCGCGCAGCTGGTACTTGCCGCCAGCAGCAGGAAAAAGATCGGTGTGTTTGCCACTGAATTTACGATTAACAGCGGTGCGCATAAGGCCGCGATCCTGGCAGCTGATGACGGTGCGGATGTCTATCCTCAGGCCTGCCCGAAGTTTGTGCCGCTGATCGAAGGCGAGCAGTTTGACGGCGCCGAGGTCAGGGCTGCTGTTGCCGAATATGCGGCGCCGCTGAAGGCGGCCGGCATCGACACGCTGATTTTGTCCTGTACGCATTATCCTTTTATCCAAAAAGAGATCGAAAGCGAGTTTGGCAGTGAGGTGACTGTGATCGACCCGGCGGACGCTACCGCGCAGGATACGAAGACGGTTCTGGCTGCAGAGGGGCTTCTGCGCTCTGAAGGAGCAGGTACTTTGGAGGTCTGCTTTACCGCCGATGTGGAACGCGGCGCGCGGATCGCCGGCAGAGTGCTGCCGCAGGGGAAATGCCTTTTTAAAGAAATAAAATTATAAGCGATTCGTCGCAATTAGAAAAAATTCCTGCTATTTGAGCAAATTTGCTGAAAAATAGCAGGAATTCTGCGATTTTTGTCTAATATAAAATAAAAATAAAAACATAGAATAAGGGCAAGATTTTGCTTTTGCCAGGGATGCTGTAAAACTAATTAGCAGACCAGTGTCTCAGGAGGTTCTGTTTCCGATGCTTTGCAACCTAATCAGCCGTACGAAGGGCTGAGGACGAAGCAAAAAACGACATCGGGACATTTCGACCCGTCTTGAAACTGTCGCTATCTATGCAGAATTGTATAGAGACTTTGCCTACCGGTTTCACAAAGACGTGGAAGCGGTATTTGTATTGCTTGAAATAAGTTTGCTGTGAAAAGAAGGGTGGTTGCTGTGGAGAAAGAGAGTATTTTAAAAGATCGGACGATAGTGGGGTCTCCGCTGACGCATTTATTTTCCCTGGGGATACTGATGTTTGTTTTCTGGCTGGCGCTGTCAGGAGATTTTGCAGTTAAATTTGTCGTGTACGGACTTATCACCAGCGCGGTGGTTGCCTGGATCTGTTACCCGCTGCTGCTTTTGCCCAATGCCGACGGCACCAAAAAATATTTTGCACTGGGTGTTTCGCCGATTGCATTTTTATGCTACAGTATGTGGCTTCTGAAAGAGCTGGTGCTGGCGAATATCGATGTTGTCAAAGCGACGGTACGGCCGGAGCTCAGGATCGACCCGAAGGTGATCAGCTTCGTGTTCAGGTCGGATAATCCGATGGCGAAGGTGCTGCTGGCAAATTCCATTACGCTGACGCCGGGGACGGTGACGATCAACGTAACGCCGGAGGGGATTTACGAAGTCCACGCTCTGACTGACGGGGCGGCGGAAGGGCTGCTGTCCGGGGCTATGCCGCGGAAAGTAGCAGAGCTTTTCGGTGAAAAATTCGATTTTATGGTATTGAAAGGGGAGTAGCATATGCATTATATGATTATCGCGATAATGATGGCAGTGATTGCTGTTATCGGTATGATGCTGCAGCGTGTTTTCCAGGGGCCGACGGTGTACGACCGGATGAATGGCCTGGGTGTAACGGGTACTGATACGATCCTTTTGATCATTCTGTTCGGTTATCTGGACGGACGTCCGGAAATGTATGTGGACATAGCCCTTTCTTATGCTATTTTAGGCTTTGTCGGTTCGGTGATCATAGCGAAATATCTGGGAGGTAAGGATGTATGATGTTTGAGCTTACTGCACGAGAATTGATCGCCGAGATATTTCTCGCCGGCGGGGCGTTCTTTTTATTGGCTTCAGCTATCGGGATGCTGAGGCTGCCCGATTTTTACTGCCGGCTGCATGCTTCCGGCAACAGTGAGACTCTCGGTATCATGCTTTCTTTTATCGGGCTGATGATCTATGAAGGTATGACGATAGTTTCGGTGAAGCTGCTGCTGATTTCCCTGCTGATCGTTTTGGGGAATCCGATCGGCACGCATATTCTGAGCAAGGCGGCCTATAAATCAGGACATCATGTCTGGACTTTGGAAGAAGACGCAAAGGAGGATAAGGAAGATGCAGATCTACATCATTGAAGCACTGTTATTGGTATTCCTTATAATTACTACTGTTTGCGTTATTTTCTGCAAGGATATCCTGTGCGCGGCTGTCATTTACAGTGAGTTCAGTTTCTGTGCCGTGCTGCTGTATCTGATGATGGGCGCGCCTGACGTAGCCTTTACAGAGGCCGTTATCGGCACGATCTCAACGATCTATTTTGTAGTGTCGCTGAAGAAAATAGACAGGTGGTGTAAGTAATGCGCGGTTTAGTAACAGTTTTACTGGCAGTGATTACAGGGATGTTCTGTTCCTTTGTGACATATCTGCCGTTCATCGGCGATGTCAATTCGGCGCCGAACCAGCATGTTACGCCTGTTTACATCGAGCGCAGCGTGCAGGACACCGGGTCGCCCAATATCGTTACCGGGCTTCTGGCCGACTATAGAGGCTTCGATACGATGTGGGAAACTACAGTGATGTTTCTGGCCGGGCTGACAGTCGTGATGCTGCTGAGCAGCAGTACGATGGGACGCAGACCGGAAAAGGAGGATGAGGACGCATGAAGAAACCTTTCGGCGGCATAGTCCTTGATACGGCGTTCAGGCTTATAGTGCCGTTTTCTCTGGTTTACGGAGTGTATGTTCTGATTTTCGGCGAGGCCGGACCCGGCGGCGGATTCCAGGCGGGCGCGCTGCTGTCGATCGGTGTGGTTTTATCCAGACTGATCATGGGCGATCAGGCATCGTTCAATATTTCGATAAAAAATTCGCTGGTCCTGGCCGGCGTCGGGACCTTCATCTATGCGGCTACCGGCTGGCTGGCAATGCTTAACGGCGGCAATTTCCTGGATTACAGTTATCTGCCGTTTAAAGCAGAGCATACCAACGAGCTGCATGCTTTGGGGATTTTATTTATTGAGATCGGGGTAACGATCTGCGTTATGATGACGATTCTCAATATTCTGGATGCTGTTGTGGAAAGGGGGGACGAAAATGGGAGCGCTAAATGAATTTTTACAGACCAAGGGGATCTACACGCTGGTCATGATCTTGTTTTTTCTGGGCGTGTACGGTATGGTTCTGAGCAAAAATTACATGAAAAAGCTGATGGCGATGAACGTCATGCAGGTTGCTGTTATTTTCTTCTTCCTGTGCCTGGGACAAAAGGAAGGCGGTATGATTCCGATTTTTGATCCGGCCGTAACGGACGCCGCTTCCTATATCAATCCGCTGCCCCACTGTCTGATGCTGACGGCGATCGTCGTCAGTCTGGGTACAACTGGTGTGGCCATTGCTTTGCTGATGCGGATCAAAGAAGTTTACGGCTCCGTTGAAGAAGTAGAGGTTATAAGGAGGGCCAGCAAATGATCCAGCATTGTCCTGTACTGATCGTGCTGCTGCCTCTGACGGCGGCTCTGCTCTGCCTCTTATTCAGCAAGTTCAATAAGAATCTCGGTTCCTGGCTGGTCATCGGCTCGATCGCCGGTTCGCTGGCCTGCTCGCTGCAGGTACTGCATCAAACTCTGACCAGCGGCGAAGCTATCCACTACTGGATGGGCAACTGGGAACCGCCTTTGGGCATTGAGTTTGTGATCGATCCGCTGAGCGCGGTGATGGCGGTTTTGATAACCTTCATTTCGCTGATGGTTGCTGTGTACAGCAAGCCCTTTATGCGCAAGGAAGACTGGCTGCATATCGGCGGTTATTATACTTTGTACGGACTTTTGACGGTGGGCCTGTGCGGTATGGTCATCACCGGTGATATGTTCAATCTGTACGTTTATTTAGAGGTCATGTCCCTGTCCGGTTACGGGCTCATCGCCATGGGCGGTAAAAAATCCATGCTGGCAGCTTTTCGTTATATGCTGATCGGTACGATCGGCGCTTCCCTGTATCTGATTTCTGTTGCTTATCTGTATGCGATGACCGGTACTTTGAATATGGCTGATCTGGGCGAAAGGATCATGCCTTATCTCAGTTCGCCGCCGTTCGCTTTAGCGGTTGCATGTCTGTTTATCGGTTTCGGTATTAAAATGGCACTGTTCCCGCTGCACGGCTGGCAGCCGGACGCTTACAACTTTGCCCATCCCGGTTCGGCGGCCTTTATTGCCGGCGTGATGAGCAAGGTTCCAGCTTACGCAATCATTCGTTTCTTCTTTTATATTTTCGGTGTCAATAATCCGATCATCAGCACGGCCTTAACAGTTTTAGGCATTCTTGGCATCGGCGGCGTGCTGATCGGTTCGATCATGGCGCTGGCCCAGTACGACTTCCGCCGGATGCTGGCTTATTCCAGTGTGGCGCAGATCGGTTACATTGCTATCGGTCTGGCGATCGGCAATATGTATGGTTTTATCGGCGCCGTACTGCATATCATCAACCACGCTTTTATGAAAAGCGCGCTGTTTCTTGTTATCGGCGGTATCCAGTACCGTTTCGGCGAAATCAATCTGTACCGTTTAGGCGGTCTGAATAAAAAAATGACTTTAAGCACGATCACCGTTACGTTAGCGGCTTTGTCGATGGTCGGTATCCCTCCAACGGCGGGCTTTTTCAGTAAATGGTATCTGATGCTGGGAGCTTATCAGGGCGGGCAGTATTTCTATATCGTTGTTCTTGTTATCAGCAGCTTGCTGAACGCAGTTTATTTCTTCCGTATTCTTGAGCAGATGTTTGTTCAGCACGAGGCGTCGCTGACAGAAATCAACAGGCATGAAGGCAAGCTGGGCCTGCCGCCTGAGATGGCGATCCCGATTTTGTGTGCCGGTATCGGGATTTTAGTCCTGGGCTTCTACAGCGTGGATATTGTTGACGATATTCTCAAATCTGGACTGCCGGAGGTGTTTCTGAGATGACGATCATGGATTGCAGACCCTTCCTGGCAGTAGGCGTTTCCTTCCTCGCGGCGGTGCTGATCTCTTTCAGCCGCAGATATCCTAATGTCCGCGAAAGCTGGAGCGTTATTGCTTCATTTATTAAATTCGGCTTGATCATATCTATGGTACCGGGCGTTCTGGCGGGTGTGACCTATGAATGGACCCTGTTCCAGATCACTGATACGATCGGCTTTACCCTGCGTGCCGACAGCGCCGGTATTCTCTTTGCCTGTCTGGCTGCGCTTTTATGGATACCGATCAACTTCTATTCCATTGGTTATATGCGCTGTAACAATGAGCATGAGCAAACAGGCTATTTTGCCGCTTTTGCTATTTGTATGAGTTCGGTTATGGGCATTGCGATGGCTTCTAATCTGCTGACATTCTTCTTCTTTTACGAGCTGCTGACGATCGCCAGTTATCCGCTGGTCTTGCATAAGCGCAACGAAGAAGCTCTGCTGGCCAGCCGTAAATATCTGATCTACACTTTGATTTCCGGGCAGCTGTTTTTGGCCGGACTGGTGGCAGTTTACTGCATTTCCGGTACGATGGATTTCAAGGCAGGCGGCTTTTTGACAACGGATATGGCGCCTACCTGGCAGCTGCAGCTCATCTTCCTGATCATGATCCTGGCTGGGTCGGTAAAAGCAGCTGTCATGCCGCTGCATGGCTGGCTGCCGGCAGCGATGATCGCCCCGACGCCTGTCAGCGCTCTGCTGCATGCGGTGGCAGTTGTTAAGACCGGTGTTTTCGCTGTCCTGCGTATCATCGGCTTCGTTTTCGGTCCTAAGCTTTTGGCGGATATCGGGACTGCTGATATCCTGGCCTGGTTTGCGGCCGGCAGTATCATCATTTCCTCGCTGATCGCTATTCAGCAGGATAATCTGAAACGGCGGCTGGCCTTTTCGACGATCGGGCAGCTTTCTTATATCGTTTTAGGCGCGGCGCTGCTGTCGCCGCTCAGTATCAAAGGCGCGTATCTGCATCTGGTGGCCCATGCGGTCATGAAGATCACGCTCTTTATGTGTGCCGGTGTTATTATTGTCAGGACGCACCGCAGTAATATCAGTGAGATGTACGGTATCGGCAAAAAGATGCCGATCACGATGTGCTGCTTTACGATCGCCTCGCTGGGTATTGCCGGTATGCCGTTTCTGGTCGGCTTTATCAGTAAGTGGAACCTGGCGCTGGGCGCTTTGCAGTCCGGCAAACCCTTATATGTTGCAGTACTGATCGCAAGCGCGATGCTGGCGCTTACTTATTTGATGCCGGTCTGTCAAATGGCGTATTTTAAAAGGGACCCACAGGAACAATTCCGTACTTATGGTGAGATCAGCTACAGAATGCTGCTGCCGATCTGTTTCACAACGATTCTGGCGCTTGTTTTAGGCGTGATGCCGGAAATATCCCCGAATTTCTACGCAATGGCTTCGCAGGCAGCAGATAGTATCTGCCAGGGCTGGACTGGAGGTGGCTGGTGATGAATCTGACGAAAACTGCTTTGTATAAGCTGGTTCTTATAGTAGCGGTGCTTGCCGCTGTCCTGGAGTTTTTCTTCGCTCATCCTCATTATCACGAATGGTGGAACACTACCCCGGGTTTTAATCTGCTGTTTGGTTTTGCAGGCTGCTGGCTGTTGATTTTTGTAGCTAAAATAGTTATGACGCCGCTGCTGCAGCGTCCGGAAGATTATTATGATGACGGAGGTGACGATGACGATGAGTAATCTGCACCCCGGTTTTATCCTGATCGCTGTCGGATTGATAGCATTGTTTGTTCCTAAAAGTCTGCGTCGGCCGGTGCTTGCGGCAGGTCCGCTTTTGGGATTAGGCGCGGTGCTGACGCTGGCGCCGGGCACGAATGCGACGCTGCCCTTTATCAACGGGATCACGCTGCATTATCTCCATGTAGACGCGCTCAGCTGGATCTTCGCCCTGATTTTCTGTATGATGGCGGCTATCGGCGGTATCTATGCCTGCCATAACAGTAACAGGATGGAAGCCTTCTGTTCGATGACTTATGCCGGCAGCGCGCTGGGCGTAACTTTAGCCCAGGACTGGCTGACTCTGATCTTCTTTTCGGAGCTGATGGCGGCTACTTCGCTGTTTCTTATCTGGTGTAAAAAAACTCCTGCTTCGCGGCAGGCTGGTTATCGGTATTTATTAGTGCATATGTTCGGCGGCAATCTGCTGCTGGCCGGTATTTTCTTAAAGGTCAGCGCCGGAGATTATTTAGTTATGCCGCTGGCACAGGGACCATGGGATACTGCCTTCTGGCTGATCTGTCTCGGCATTTCCATCAATGCGGCCGTAGTGCCGCTGCACGCCTGGCTGGTTGACGCTTACCCCGAAGGTACGGTCACCGGCAGCGTTTTTCTGAGTTCGTTCACTACTAAAGTCGCTGTTTATTGTCTGATCCGCATTTTTGCAGGCACTGACTTCCTGATCTGGTTCGGTGTGCTGATGGCTTTATACGGAGCCTGCTATGCGATCATGGAAAATGATATGCGGCGTCTGCTTTCTTACCACATCGTCAGCCAGGTCGGCTTTATGGTCGCCGGCGTAGGATTGGGAACGGCTATGGCGCTGAACGGCGCAACAGCGCATGCTTTCAGCCATATCCTTTATAAATCACTGCTCTTTATGTGTGCCGGCACGATCATTTATGCGACTGGTATCCGCAAAATCAACCAGCTGGGCGGTCTTGCTAAAAAGATGCCGTTTACGTTCTGGTGCTTTGTGATCGCTGCCCTTTCGATTTCCGGTGTGCCGCTGTTCAACGGCTTCATCAGTAAATCCATCACGATCAGCGCCGCCGCTGCTGCCCATTACGGTTCTGTTGAGCTGCTGCTGCAGCTGGCTGGTGTCGGTACGTTTTTATCCATCGCCCTCAAGATGATCTACTTCATCTTCCTGGCGCCTGACAACGGCGTGGTCATCAAACGTGAAGTTCCGAAGAATATGTATGTAGCCATGGGTATCGGCGCGACTCTGTGCGTGTTATACGGCGTTTATCCCGAGCTTTTGTATAGGTATCTGCCCTTTACGATGGAACCATACCACCCCTTTACGGTCGACCATATTACTCAGTCTATAGAAATGCTGGGAATGGCGATGCTGCCGTTTATGATGTATCTGCCAAAAATGGCGCCGCATACAGCTTTATCACTGGATACGGACTGGTTTTACCGGAAGCCTTTTGCGGGCATCGTGACCGGGCTGTCTTATCTGTGCTGTGCAGTAAGCCGGGCGCTTGGCAATACCTGGGAGGTATTATATGAAAAATCCATGGAGCTGAGTCATAACCCAATGGAATTTTTGGATGCCAAGCCTTTGCGCAACAGTCCCAAATATAATCCGGAAAATTACCGTACTTCGATCGCCGATCCGATCATGATAACATTAACAATATTATTCTGTTCTCTGTGTTATTTTATGGCGATCATTTAATAAAAAATAACGAACCGTACCAGTATTTAAAGCCGGTACGGTTTTTTATTGACTAAATCCCGCCGCTGGCGTACAATGAAATCTATTGATATTTAAAGGAGTGCAGTTTATGCAGCTTTCATTTCGCCTGGGCGTGATATTCATTCTGCTGGCAGCAGCAGCCTGGGGACTGGGCGGCGTTGCCGGCCAGTTTTTATTTCAATTTTATGATGTAGGCGCTCCCTGGCTTATCGCGGTAAGACAGATCATTGCCGGCGTGGTCTTTTTAGGCTATCTGCTGTGTCGCGGCGAGAATATCTGGGCAGTGCTGCAGGATAAAGAAGATCGTAAAGATCTGCTGGCATTTTCTTTTCTGGGATTGTTAGGGGCACAGTTTGGTTTTTATTACACGATCTCACTGTGCAATGCGGCTACTGCTACAGTGCTGCAATATACGGCGCCGATCTTTGTCATGCTGTGGATGTCCTGGAAAAACCGCTGCCTGCCGGAAGGGCGTGAGTTCGTCGGTATTTTTTTTGCTCTGGCCGGAGTTTTTCTGATTGCTACTCACGGCAGCCTGGATTCGGTGGTATTGTCGCCGGCGGCGCTGACCATTGGGATAATTTCTGCTATTTCCCTGGCGTTTTATACAGTTATGCCGTTTCGGCTGCTGCAAAAATATTCGACGACTTTGATCATCGGCTGGGGACAATTTTTATCAGGCGGATTTCTCTGTATCTTCATCAATCCTTTTGAGCCCAGCGGCCATTGGGATGGTGCGGCAGTCGCTGCTATGGTCTATCTGATCCTGGGGGCTACGGTACTGAGCTATAGTGTTTTTTTAGTGGGATTAAAAGTAGTAGGCGCTACTAAAGCCAGTCTTATTTCCTGTGCCGAACCTTTAGCTTCGATCATTGCCGTAGTGCTGTGGCTGAAAACGCCTCTGACGCTGGAGGATCTGGTCGGGATGACCTGCATTATTTTAACTGTGGTTTTATTGTCACTGCCTAAAAAATAAATTAAAAAAATACATGGACGGAGCTTTCCGTCCTTTTTTATTTGTCATAGTCTATGGTACAATAGAGTTAACAAAAATAAAGGAGTTGATTGTATGAGCATAAGTCATTATTCCTATAAATATGGTCATGGCAGTAAAGAGTTTTCTCTGGAGTCCGACCGTGTTATCAAAGAGGTCACAGTTGCCAAAATGCCATTGCTGGAGGATGTCAAAGCGGCGATTTTAGATGCCGTCTATCATCCTATCGGCAGTGCGCCAATCAACGAACTGGTCAAACCGGGACAGAAGATTGCCTTTATCTGCAATGATCCGACACGTGTGGCCAACAGTTTTGTCTTTATGCCCATTCTGGTCAACGAAATGAATAAGCTGGGTATCAAGGACGAGGATATGCATATCGTTTTTGCCTTAGGCACGCATCGTAATATGACTCATGAAGAAATGGTCGAAGCCGTCGGTGCAGAGGTGGCAGGGCGTTTAAAAATGTATAACAGTGATGCCAAGGTCAGTGAGGATTTTGAGTATTTCGGTGATACCTCCCGCGGTACGCCGGTCTGGCTCAATAAGCATATCTGTCATGTCGATCACGTTATTATGACTGGAACGATCGTACATCATTATTTCAGTGGTTACGGCGGCGGACGGAAAGCCATTCTGCCGGGTGTTGCAGCTATGGAAACCGTACGTGTCAACCACAGCTTTATGCTGGATCCTAATGCAGGTCTGGGTAAAACTGTCGGCAATCCTGTTTATGAAGACCAAATGGAAGGTGTGGCCATGTTTGCCAAAAACCATTCCGTATTTCTTTTTAATGCGATCCTGAATGCTCAGCATGAATTTTTAAAGATTTTTGCCGGTGATTATGTAAAAGCACATCAGGAAGCCTGCAAATTCGTCGATCAGGTCTACGGTGTCGAGATCCCGCAGGCGGCAGATCTGGTTATCGCCAGCTGCGGCGGTTATCCCAAGGATATCAATGTATATCAGCTGCAGAAAACAATGGATAATGCCTGGTGTGCTGTGCGTGAAGGCGGGGTAGTGATCATTATCGGCGAATGTGAAGAAGGCAGCGGTTCGAAGGTGCTGGAAGAAACCTGCAAACGTTTGGGAACGGCAGACGCTATCAAAGCCGACTTGGAAAAACATTTTGAGATCGGTGCCAATAAAGCTTTCGCGGTAACACGTCTTACCAAAAAAGCAAAGTTTATTTTAGTTTCGTCACTGGACAAAGAGCTGGCGCATGATATGCTGTTCGAAGCAGTGCCTACCGTGGAAGAAGCTCTGGCTGAAGCCGAAAAAGTAATTGGCAATGACTATAATATTATTCTGATGCCTGAAGGCAGCTTAACGGTACCACTTCTTCCAGCTTAAAGACAATAGTTTAAATATCAATTTAATTTGTATTTTTATAACTTATGCCTATATTTAAAAACGATTACAAATATTTTTATGCAAGAAAGTATTGCTTTAGCCTGAGGTTTAAGTTATAATAAATTCTGCGAATGTATTCTTAGATATTAAAAAAACTATTGCCTGCTGTATCTGCAATTTCGTAAATGCAGATTAAATTAAAAGGAGTTGTGAAGAAATGAACATTGATTACAAAGCTATTGGGGTCAGAATCAAAGCTGCCCGTGCGCGTAAAGGCGTTACCCAAGGCTATATCGCAGAAGTGACCGGTCTGTCTACACCGCATATCAGTAATATTGAAACAGGAAATACTAAATTAGGCCTGCCTACGATTATTCATCTGGCTAATGTTCTGGATGTTTCCGTAGACGAGCTCCTCTGTGATAATATTCACCGCAGCGAGAAGATTTTCCAAAATGAGCTGGCAGAATTATTGCAGGGCTGCGACGCCCATGAGCTGCATCTGATTACTGAACTGGCCAAGGTTGTTAAGAAAAACAGTCTGGACGGAGTGAAAAAAACCAGAGGCCGCAAACCGAAAAATAAAATCTGAGCAAAGCTTTTTAAGCCTGCATTTCCAAAACCTTTATGTTATAATATAAATATCAGTAAAAGCTGTAGTGAAAAGGTGGACGGAAGTTATGGATAAATTTGTTCAAACAGAATTAGAAGGTGCCGGCGTTAATGTCGAAGAAACTTTAAGACGTTTTATGAATAATGAAATGCTGATGATAAAGTTTCTGAGAAAATTTGTTGACGACGAAAATATGAATAAACTGCGTACACTCATCGCTGATAAACATTATAATGAGGTACTGCCTGTAGCGCATACGCTGAAAGGCGTCAGTGGAAATCTTGGTCTTATTAAACTATATGAGATTTTTTCCAGAATGTGTCAGGACTGCCGTAATGATCAGTATGAAGATTTGGACGGGCTGTTCGCTCAGGCTGAAGCAAATTATTCTAAAGTCGTAGAGGCGATTAAAAAAATTTAAATGCCAGACCCGGAATTTATTCCGGGTCTTTTTTTATGTTTTAAGGATTTTTAATTAAAGCTATTGCCAAGTAACATTTGATAAAGTATAATAAAGCAACAAGAGTATTGAAAAATAGGAAACCGCTAAAAATAATTGTTATTGATAATTTAAAGGGGCATTTGCGGAGGGAAAGTATGCAGCTGAACGTTACTACTGACTATGCCATAAGAATAGTTTTGTATTTGGCAATCAAAAAAGAGATCACTACATCAAAAGAAATCGGAGCCGCGATGGGGATTCCGAAAAATTATGTACTGAAAATAACTCATAAGCTGGTAGAGGCTGGAATCATTGAAAGACTGGTAGGAGCGCAGGGCGGCTTTTCGCTGGCACAGAAAATAGATGATATCACTTTATTGGATATCCTCAATATCATGGAACCGACAATGAGGGTTAACCGTTGTCTGGAAGAGGATAAATTCTGCAGCCGTTATGCTACTGAAAATTGTCCGGTCCGCGGGTTTTACTGCAAGCTGCAGGAAGAACTGGAAAAAAGTTTAAAGAAAATGACGATTAAAAGGTTGCTGGCAGACGCAAATTAAAATTTGTTGTTAAAGAAACTTATAACTGAATATGGATATTTAGGCGGAGTATAAAATATTCCGTTTGAATAACTCCCCGGTTACCCGTTTTGTTTTTTTAAGCAAAACGGGTAACTTTTTTTATGCGCCGTTGAAAAACGGCGCTTTATTTTTGAGCTTGGTTAAAGTCAGATTGGTACCAGTTGCAAGACTTTCAGACAAGCGTATGCAATTACAACAAAAATGTCTTGCGGGGGGGACAAATATGATAGTATAATGTAAATTAAAGAATAAGAATAAAAATAGCAATACGATATATTAATAAAATATTAAGGAAAAATATTAACAAACAGATAAATAATATAGCGGATAAGTGAAAGGAAGCGATAAACTGGCCAAAACATAAACTTATCACTATAAGTTTATATAAAAAATCAAAGGGGAGATAAAAATGGATAACAAGAAAGCTTTAAGAATGGCGGTCACACTGGCGATAATAAATATGCCGCTTTTAGCGCAGGCCGCAGATGTAAGTCCCGTAAGGATTACAGACGGCAGTACCTACACGATGACAGCTGATTCTGTAATAAATACCGGTTCTAATACAACAGGTATTTTTGTCGGGTATAAAGATGGCGGTACAATTGTTGGTGATAACGTCACCGTCACCAGCGACGGCTATGGCATCCAGATCCAGACCTATGGATCTGGGGGAATTGCAGGCAGTGGAGATTGTGTTATCGAGCTTGGCACAACTAATGTTGATGCTAAATCTTCTGCAGTACGTATAGATTCCAGTAATTATGGGCAGAAGGCTACGGTTATTTTAGGTGCAGGCAGTATTTTAAATTCTGAGACTAATTCCGCGGTATACGTCACAGGAAAAGACTCATTGTTTCAGATAGGCGATGACAGTACGATCACCGGTAATAGTTACAGCGCGACCGGTGCTGCGCTCACTTCCTCCAATGGCGGCAAGATAGAAGTAGGCAACGGCGTGACGATAGGGCATGATAATATCAGAGGCTACGATGTGAACTGTATTGCGGTATTATCGATGGATGGCAATGCTAGTCAGGGCCAAAGCAATATTACAATCGGTGACGACAGTACGATTTATGCTAAAGGCAAAGGTTATAGTGCTAATGCCGTTCAGGCAGGTTATTTATCCTATGTCGGTGTTAACGGGGTAGGGTCGAAAAAAGAAAGCTCCGGGCAGATAAGTGTTGGTGACAGAGCAACTATTTGGACAGAGGGTGATGAATCGTTTGCTGTTTATGGTATCCATGCTGATTCTACGCTCTCTGTAGGCAAAGATGCCGAGATCAGCACTCAGGGCGATAAAGCGTCAGCTGTTCGCGGCGGTAATATTACCAAAGTGTATGATTTTACAGCTGCCGGGGGGAATATAACTATTGATGAAGGGGCTGAAATCAAAACTCTGGGGGATCAGTCACATGGTGTAGACGCCCGTTATGACGGCACGCTGATCGAATTGAAAAAAGACGCGGTCATAACGACGGTCGGCAGTGAATCTCATGGCGTAACGGCGCTTTTCGGCGGCACAGTAATTTTACAGGATGCTGCTGTTACTGTGGATTCAACAAAAGATGCTTATGCTTTCAGTGCGGAAGGTAAAGATAGTGATACAGCTGCCGTCAGTACTATTACCGGCAGTGGTGTTTATAATATTGTCGGCGATATCAGGGCCGCGGACGGCGGCATTCTTACATTAGACCTGGCAGAAGGTTCGCAGTTTGAGGGAAAGGCTGTGCTCGACAGCGGCAATGCTTCCCAGAGCACCTTAACTATGGCTAAAAACTCGCTGTGGACTTTGACCGGCGACTCTCAGCTCAGCAGTTTGCAGAATGAACAGTCTGTGATCGATATGACCGGCGATAACAAGGCCTTCAGTACGCTGACTGTGGAAACTCTGACCGGTAACGGCGGGACGATCATTATGGATATCGATGGTTCGCAGGTCGACGCCAGTGATAAAATTTATGTTACAGATGATTTCAGCGGAAGCCAGACACTGTCGCTGAAAGAGATAAACGGACTCGACAGTGATCCGGGAATAGGCCAGGCGGCAGAAAATACTGTTTTAGCCAGTGTCAACGGCAGCGGTACTTTTACGGCTGATGATCAGGAAGGCACTTTGTACTGGCAGCGTTATGAGCTGGGACAAAAAGACAGTGCTGCTTCCGGTTATACGACAGACTGGTATTTGAAAGGCATTACAAATCTTAACCTGCCGACAACCAGTGTGGAGGCTATCGCCGCTTCTGGTGCACTGGCTTATCATACCTGGCGTGACCATGATCAGCTGCTGCAGCGGCTGGGCGATCTGCGCCAGCATGGTGCAGATGAACAGGGCGTCTGGGTGAGGGTCAAAGGCGGCAAGCTGAGCCGCAGCGATCAATTTGAATTTGAGAATAAATACACGCAGTATGAGCTTGGTTATGACCAAAAATTGAAGTCAACGCCGGCGTATACGCGTTATGCTGGTATTTCTTTCAGCTATTTGGATGGCGACAGCAGCTACAGCAGCGGCAGCGGCGAGAATAAAGTTAAAGCTTTAAATATTTACGGTACGCAGATCGGTGCTAAGGGCCATTACTTTGATTTAGTGGTGAAATACAGTCAGCTTGATAATGATTTTAAGGTTTTTGATACCTCCGGCAATAAGATCACCGGTGACTATGACCAAAATGGCTTATCGATAAGCGCGGAATATGGGCGCAAAAACAATCTGAAAAATAATTGGTATATCGAACCGCAGGCCCAGCTCACTTTTGGCAGGCTGCGCGGAACTGACTACACCACAAGCAATGGCATCAGGGTAGATCAGGATGGAATCGACAGTTTTGTGGGACGTATTGGTTTCAATATTGGTAAAGATATCAATGAAAAAACTAATATATACTTGAAAGCTAATCTGATGCATGAATTTGGCGGCGGCTATAATGCCTCGATGGTGGATGCCGGCGGTACAAAAGCAAGACTGGACCGTGATTTTGATGATACCTGGTTTGAATATGGACTAGGCGCGGCAGTGCAGACTGGTAAAAACAATTACTTCTATGTCGATGTCGAACGCAGCGCCGGCAGCGATTATAAAAAAGACTGGCAATGGAATGTCGGCGCCAGATGGAGTTTCTAAATAATTTCTTTGATTTTCGGCAAGGTGTTGCAACCCTCCAGCTTGCTTGAGAATATCCCCAGCCTCCGTTCCATTTTTATGGAACGGAGGTTTGTTTATCGACGGCAGTAATTAAAATCCTGCTGAGAAAATGAGCTGTCGCAAACAGGGTATATTGACAGCACTTGCCGGGTTGCGTTATACTATATGGCAGAGCTTATTATGCTCTGAATCGCTACTGTAGCTCAGCTGGTAGAGCATCTCATTCGTAATGAGAGGGTCGCAGGTTCAAATCCTGTCAGTAGCTCCAAAAAAAAGATAGCTCAAGATTTTTCAAAACTATGAAAAATCTTGAGCTTATTTTTTTATAATATATTTTCTTGTGCAATCATAGAGGCTGCAGCGATTTGATCATTGTTGTGAGCTGCTGCAGATGTGTTTCTTCCGTATCCCAGGAATCCATTATAAATAAATATATTTTTTTCTTAAAAACAATGAAGGCATTTGATTTTACAAAGGGAAGCTGCTTATCTTTTTTGTATATGTCCATAGGCAAAGAGGCGTTCACAAGAAGTACATAATGAGGGCCTATATTTTTACAGTCGGCGAAAGTGATATTATATTTACTTGATGCCTGTTTGGTCATCCCGATAAATGCGTCAAAATATTCATTTAATAATTCTTTAGGCATATTTCTCAAAGTTGCGTTTTCCTTTTCGTCTATAACCGGAGAAACGCCTACCCTTACAGTGCTTTTTTTATCGTCTGAAGCCGTAAATATCAGCACCATACCGCCTTCCTGGGTGCTCTTGTCTGAAAGGTCCCAGTTATCGCCGATATCGATCAGAAAATCATTTTCAATATTTTTATAGATCGCGGCATTACAAATATTGTTCGTCAGTAAAAGTATCATAAGAACAAGAAACATTTTTGGCATAAATTACCTCCCTTTTGTAGTAATGTTTGAGCTTCTTTCAAGTGAATGGAGTACGTTCAGTAATCTGTTTAAAAATCAATATCGCTATTATTATATACTTGTGCAACGAAATAAACAATATAAAAGAAAATGCTTGGTAGAAATATTTGCTCATGCGTGTTGCAATCGAGGTGGTTCTGATAATTATTTTAATAAAAGCATGTCCGAAAATGGCGGGAATTATAGAAAAGTTATGATATAATTAAAGCGATTTCAAGTAAGGAGGCAAACGGTGATGCAAGAAAATATCAAGGGATTGTACGCGGCTTTTAAAGCCAAAGATGCTCGTTTTGACGGACGTTTTTTCGTTGGCATATCGTCTACGGGAATCTACTGCCGCCCGGTTTGTAAAGCCAGACAGCCCAAAGCGGAAAACTGCACTTTTTTCAGGACGGCCGCCGCTGCGGAACAGGCCGGCTACAGGCCCTGCCTTTTGTGCAGGCCGGAACTTGCTCCCGGGACCTCTGTTACTGATGCTACGGCTGATTTAGTTTACCGGGCTGCGCGAATGTTGGAAAGGAATTGCGGCAGCGGCCAGAGCCTGCGGGAAATAGCAGAACGGCTTGGCTGTACGGACAGACATTTGCGGCGCGTATTTACTGCGGAATACCACGTTTCCCCTGTCCAATATTTACAGACCTGCCGCTTGCTGCTTGCCAAAAATCTGCTTACCGACACCGATCTGTCAGTGCTGGAAGTTGCAATGGCGGCAGGATTTGGCAGTCTGCGCCGTTTTAACGATTTATTTAAAAAACATTATCAGCTTGTGCCCACAGCTTTGCGGAAAAGACAGGCAGAAGCAAAAAGCCATAATGGTGAGATCACCTTGGCTCTTGGTTACCGCCCTCCTTATGCCTGGGATAAAATATTAAAGTTTTTGGCAGGACGGGCGATAACAGGAATAGAAGTTGTAAATAATGATGAATATCTGCGTACGGTAAAGCTGCAAAATGCGGAAGGCCAGCAGTTCTGCGGCTGGGTGCGGGTCGGGCACAGACCGGTTGAAAATACTTTGAGCGTTACGGTCAGCGAAAGTCTTCTGCCGGTGCTTCCTGAGGTATTGGCACGCATCAAGAATTTATTTGATTTATATTGTGAGCCTGAGGCAGTATATGAAACGCTGCAGGTGATGAATACTCTGCAGCCCGGTTTGTGTGTTTTAGGAACCAGACTGCCCGGCTGCTTCAATGTTTTTGAAATGTCGGTGCGGGCTGTACTGGGTCAGCAGATCACTGTAAAAGCTGCAAGTACTTTAGCGGCAAGGCTCGTCGCCGCGTATGGAACTCAGGTCCAGACAGGTATCGGGGGTCTTACGCACAGCTTTCCTGCGCCCGCGGCGATACTTGCACTGGGAGAAAATAGTAGTGAGCATTTGGGAAAACTAGGTATTATTTCTGCGCGTGCGAATACGATTTATCAACTGGCACGGGTATTGGCAGACGAAAAAAATGATTTTGGCTTCTGGGGCAATCCGGAGGAAGAAATGCAAAAGCTGCAGTCTATTCGCGGTATCGGCAGTTGGACGGCACAGTATATAGCCATGCGGGCAATGGGCTGGCCCGATGCTTTTCTGCCAACGGATGCAGGAATAAAAAAGGCGCTGCCGGATCATACGCCTAAAGAACTGCAGGCACTGTCGGAAGCCTGGCGTCCCTGGCGCAGTTATGCTACGGTTAATTTATGGAATACATTATAGAGGAGGCCCTATATGTACTACTCTACGACTTATTTATCGCCCCTGGGAAAAATTACGCTTGCGTGTGACGCTTGCGGTAAAAATCTGGTCGGCTTATGGCTGGAAGGGCAAAAGTATTATCAGGGGACGCTGAAGGAAGCTTTGATTGAAAAGGATGCTGTGCCGCTTTTCGATATTGCAAAAAAGTGGCTGGACAGATATTTTTCCGGGCAGAAGCCTGATGCGGCAGATCTGCCGCTGGCACCACAAGGCAATGCGTTTCGTCAGGGCGTTTGGGAAATTTTATGTACGATCCCCTATGGAGAGGTAACAACTTACGGCAGTATTGCTAAAAAAATGGCAGTGAAGCTGCAGAAGGAACGGATGTCAAGCCAGGCTGTCGGCGGTGCTGTTGGACATAATCCCATTTCTATTATTATTCCCTGCCACCGGGTCGTTGGTGCAAACGGCAGTCTTACTGGGTATGCCGGCGGTATTGAAACAAAAATAAAACTGCTGGAGCTGGAAGGCGTAGATATGTCTGGATTTTTTATCCCCAAAAAAGGTACGGCATTGTAATATACTAATAAAATCGGAGGGAAATTATGGTTACGTATAACGGCGAAAGGATAGTAGACGCGGCATTTGCGGAGCAGGTGTATGAGGCAGTCGCCCGGATACCTCGCGGTAAAGTGGCTACCTACGGACAGATAGCGGCGCAGGTCGGTGATCCGCTGGCTGGGCGTGAGGTAGGGCATATCATGAGCTGCGCTCCTTCTGGACGGAATTTGCCCTGTCACAGGGTCGTGAACCGTACCGGGGCTCTGGCACCTGACTATGCTTTCGGCGGGCAGGAAAAACAACGTGCTTTGCTGGAAGCGGAGGGCGTAACCTTCCTTGCCGACGGGCGAATAGATATGACGCTGCATTTATGGGGCAAATATGAACAATTTAATATTTTTGATATGAGCTGACAGGCCGGTCGATATTTCAAAATGTTCTGCAGTGAAAATGTTGACAAATATTTAAACAGATGCTAAAATAACCTTGTTTTTACGGAAACACCTCGGAGGGCAGTACTGCCGGATAAGAGATATTCTCTTATCCGGTTTTTTTATTAGATTAAAGGAGGAAAAATAATGCTTACGGAAAACGCTTCAAAAATCCAGCAGAAATATTTAGGCGCAAAGGGTTTGATCGTACTGATCGCTGTGATGAATATGTTTGTACCGTTGTCGATAGATTTATATCTGCCGGCACTGCCGACGATAGGTATAGAATTTGCTGCGACACCTTTGATGGTCAATTTGACGCTGGTCAGTTTTTTCTTCTTTTTCGCAGTGGGTATTCTGCTGTTTGGACCGGTGAGTGATAAATACGGACGCAGGAAGATTTTACTGCTGGGAATAGTTCTGTATACGCTGGCAAGTGGTTTGTGCGCCGCTGCCGGCAGTATTTACAGTCTGATAGCGTACAGAATCGTGCAGGCTTTGGGTGCAGGCGGTATGGTTGCCGTGTCGATGGCGGTTGTTAAAGATGCTTTTTATGGCACCACTAAAAATCGTGTTTTGGCGCTGGTGCAGGCTATGGCTGTTATTGCGCCGATGGTCGCCCCTGTTATCGGCGCATTTCTGCTGCAGTTTGTCAGCTGGCGCGGCACCTTCGTGGTCCTGATCGCCGCCGGTGCTGTTAATCTGGCCGCCAGCTTCTTTTTTGAAGAAACGCTGCCGGAAAGCGAACGTTATAAGGGCAGCTTTTGGAGTACCTTCGGCAGATTGGCAGTTGTCGGTAAAAATGTTGGTTTTACTGGTGTACTGACTGTATTTTCACTGCTGGCAGCACCTTATATGGCTTACGTGGCAGTATCTTCCTATGTTTATGTACAGTATTTTGGGCTTAGTGAGCAGGTCTACAGTTATTTCTTTGCGGCTAATTCATTTTTTGCCGTTGTCGGCCCGTTTTTATATATGAAGTTGATCGGGATTGTATCGCCGCGTCAATTTACCTATGGCTGTTTTATTTTTACTGTACTATCAGCAGCAGCGCTGCTGACAGTAGGGAGTATTTCGCCTTGGTGTTTTTTAATAGCCTTTTTACCGGTCACGATCATGGAAAGCGCTGCCAGGCCTTTTAGTACGGCTATATTATTGGATCAGCAGAAAACGGATATCGGCTCTGCCTCGTCGCTGATCAATGCGGTGAATACTGTTTTTGGCAGCTTGGGTATGATGCTGGGCGCATTGAACTGGAGCAATTTTATTGAGGGGCTGGGGATCATTACCGCTGTTTGCGTCACCTTGGCAATTGCAGGCTGGCTGGCCCTGCTGCATTTTAAAATCAGGGTAGAAGGTTTATAAAAATTGGTCAAAATAAAAAATACCTGCCGTTGATCAACGGCAGGTATTTTGCTTTGCAGCGAAAATTTCAGACGCTGCCTATAGGGGAAAGATGCCCAAGCAATCCATTATTTAACGATCAAGACCGGTATTTCCGCATACATGGCAACTTTGGAGCTGACGCTGCCGAGGATAAATTCTGCAACAGCGTTCATGCCGCGGCTGCCGATGATAATCATGGTAGCTTCGGATTTTTTGGCGGCGGTCAGGATTTGCTGTATGGCGTTGCCAACTAAAGTTTCATAATGAACGGGGACTTTAGCGGCAGCTGTCTGTTTTTTTGCTGCTTCCATTAATTCCTGACCGGCCAGTTCATATAATTCATTGGTTTGTTTGACCATAGCGGGGTTTAACTGGTTCAAAATGGTCGAACGTTTGCTGTAAGGTTCGATTACATGGACTACTTTTACTTCAGCGTCAAGCTTACCGGCCAGATCGATACCATAAGCAAGAACTTTACTGGACGAATCAGAACTGTCGATAGCGATTAAAATTTTCTCTTTCATATGAATCCCTCCCTGGATTTTGCATCCTGCTCTTTACTTGACTGTTCTTCTTTTCTTTAATATTATTATAACAACAATAAAATCATACTTAAAATACTTATTTTTGAAATTATAATACCTAAAAAGTATGAATGGAGGAATACTTATGAATTTGCAGCAAATGCGGTATTTCGTAATGGTAGCACGGCTGGGCAATGTTACAGAGGCTGCTAAAGCGCTGCATATCGCACAGCCGCCTTTAAGCAGACAAATCAAACAGCTTGAGCAGGAATTGGGCGTGGTGCTGTTCGACAGATCAGGACGGCGTCTGCATCTGACAGAAACCGGCCATATGCTGCTGCATCGGGCAGAAGAGATCTTAAATTTAACGGATCGGACTGTATGTGAATTATCCAGCAGTGAGCTGGGGCAGGAGGGTATTTTATCACTGGGAGTTGTCCCTTCGATGAGCCTGATGGTATTACCGCAGATGATTGCCGCATTTAAAGAGTCGTATCCCAAAATAACCTATCGGTTGTTGATCGGCGAAAGTTTACGGGTGATCGAACTGCTGGAAAAGGGGGTCATTGAAACTGCTATCGTTCATTTGCCTGTGGACGAGGATTATTTTGTAAGTTATAAGCTGCCAACTGAACGTTTGGCACTGGTCTATGACGCGGCGTTTTTTCCGCAGCTGGAAGGGACTTTTGAACTGCCTGTAAGCAGGCTGCAGGGGCTGCCGCTTTTATGCCACCGCCGTTATAAGGAACTGTTGGAACAGTCTGCTGCTAAAAATGGCATCCAGGCATATTTTTTCTGCCTCAGCGACGACAGTAATTATCTGATCGCCTGGGCGAAAGCCGGGTTGGGACTGGCCGTTATCCCCGAATCAGCGGAAACGATCGCCAGGCATGAAGGGCTGGCCTGTGTCCGTATGGACGACCCGGAGCTGACGACTACGGCGGCAGTGGTATGGGGGCGCAAGCATTATCACTCGCCGACAACACGTAATTTTATCAGCTTTATACCGCAGTATTTTGAACAGTGCAAAAAGTTCTGCTGAGTGCTGTTGACTGTAGATCAGAGAAAATATAAATAAAAAGCCCCCGGAATTTTTAAGATTCCGGGGGCTTAGTTTTTAATTATTTCCAGGCCGGTAAAATGGTGCCCTGGAAGTGTTCCATAATGAATTTTTCATTATCAGCTGATTGGTAAATTTCTTTCAGTTTAGCGATGCGGGGATCGCTTTCGTTGGTCTTTTTAGTAACGAAGATGTTGACAAACGGATTGTCAGCAGATTCCAGAATGATGGAATCTTTGGTAGGGTTCAGGCCTGCTGGAATAGCGTAGTTGGCATTGATTACAGCAAAGGTAACGTCGGGCAGGCTGCGGGGAATGGTAGCTGCATCCAGTTCCAGGAATTTAAAGTTATGCGGATTTTCGGTAATATCGGCAACATTGGTAGTAACGTTTTTACTATCTTTAACTTTGATCAAGCCGGCATTGGCAAGAACTAAAATCGCGCGGCCGCCGTTGGATGGATCGTTAGGAATACCGATTGTAGCGCCGTCAGGAATGGCGTCGCCTTTTTTCAAAGTTTTGGAGTAAGCGGCCATCGGGAAGTTAACGGTTTTGAAAACTTCTACCAGGTCAAATTTAGGTTCTTTTTGCAGAGTAGCATCTAAATAAGGGCGGTGCTGCATGCTGTTGGCAAAAACCTCGCCTTGGAACAGTGCTACATTAGGAGTTACATAGTCGTTGAATTCAACGACTTCGATTTTCAGACTTTGTTTTTCAGCAAGCTTTTTGACATTGTCCATAATTTCAGCATGGGGGCCTGCAGTAACTGCGATTTTGATCGGCGCATCGCCAGCAGGAGCTTTTGCTGCTTCTTTTTTATCGTCGCCGCAGCCGAAGGTGGTCAGGGCAGCTACGCATAAAGCTGCCGCGGTCAGTATTTTAGCTAATTTTTTCATGATAATTTCCCCTTTACAAGATGATTTTATAGTTTGTTTTTATTAAGCTTTTTGGAAAAGTAGTCGCCGAGTGACTGGATAGATTGGACCATAACGATAAGTACGACGACAGTGATCAGCATAACGTCCATTTGGAAACGCTGGTAGCCGTAACGGATCGCCAGATCGCCTAAGCCGCCGCCGCCTAATGTACCGGCCATGGCTGAATAACCGATCAAAGCGATAACAGCGAGGGTGATACCTAAAACGATGGAATGCAGTGCTTCCGGCAGAAGTACCTTGCGGATGATCTGCATGGGGCTGGCGCCCATGGCCTGAGCCGCTTCGATAACGCCGTGATCTATCTCCAGCAGCGAAGATTCGATGATGCGGGCAATAAAGGGTGCGGCTGAAATAGTCAAAGGTACGATGGAAGCGGTAGTGCCGATCGAAGAGCCTACTAACAGGCGGGTCAGAGGAATGATCGCTACCATTAATATAATGAAGGGAGTTGAGCGGGTAGCGTTGACGATAGCACCTAAAACGCTGTTGACAGGAGCGTTGGGCAGGATATGGTTTTTACGGGTGACGGTTAAGATCACACCGAGCGGTACGCCGATGAGCGCGGCGAGTATTGTGGAAGCCAGCACCATATAGCAGGTTTCCCAAAAGGATTTAAGTAAAAGAGCGAACATTTCAGGAGACATAACCGATCACCTCAACTTTCAGCTGCTGTTCATGCAGATAGTGCAGAGCATTTTTGATGCCTGCGGCACTGCCTGAAATCTCAATGACCAGGGTGCCGAAGGGTATATCCTTAAGCGAGTCGATGTTGCCGTAGATGATATTGATATCGACATCGAATTTTTTGACCATACCGGAAACGATCGGGTCGCCGGCTGAGTTGCCGATAAAGGACAATCGCACGATCAGTTTGCTGCCTTCGGCATAGACTGCGCTGATTGAAGAAGACTGCAGCAGTGCCGGCAGCTCGATATTATTGATGCTTTTGACGAAATCTTTGGTAGTAGGCTTCTGCGGATCAGTGAAAACATCGATCATGGAACCTTCTTCAATGATCTCGCCGTTTTCGATAACGGCTACTCTGTCGCAGACTTCTTTGACTACTTCCATCTGATGCGTGATCATGACGATAGTCAGATTCAGGCGTTTATTGATATCTTTGAGCAGGTCGAGGATGGATTTTGTTGTCTGCGGGTCCAATGCTGAGGTTGCTTCATCACACAGCAGTACTTTAGGATCGCTGGCCAGAGCGCGGGCAATACCGACACGTTGTTTCTGACCGCCTGACAACTGGCTGGGATAATAATCGCCACGGTCCTGTAATTGTACCAGCTCCAGCAGCGGCTGCACCCGCTTTTTGATTTCAGACTGCGAAATACCCTGTATTTCCAGCGGAAAAGCGATATTATCATAAACTGTGCGGGAGGCCAGCAGATTAAAGTGCTGGAAGATCATCCCGATATTTTGGCGTGCTTTGCGCAGTTCCTGATTGTTCATTGCAGTCAGTTCCTGTCCATCCACAAAGACCTGACCGCCGGTAGGTACTTCCAGCATATTGATGCAGCGGATCAGGGTTGATTTACCGGCACCGCTGAGGCCGATGATACCGAATATTTCTCCGGCGTTGATATGCAGATTTGTTTTCTTTAAAGCGTGGATATCACCTGCATTGCTGTAATAGGTTTTTTCCACATTGCGTAAATCGATCATACAGCGTTCCTCTTTCTTTTCTAAAATCGTAAAAAAACCCTTCACACAGGTGAAGGGTAACGAAAGCGTTTCGTACTGCTTCATCTGTCGGATTTACATCCGTTGGATTTGGCACCGTTCACGTCGTGATGGTTGCCGTAGCTTCATAGGGCCAGTCCCTCGGCTACTCTTGATGAAATACCGTTTGAAGTTGTTAAACAAAATAATACACTTACAATCGGCACTTGTCAATAAAAATTTTAAAATTTTTGTAAAAAACCTTGCCTTTCACAAGATAAAGTGATAAAGTATAAAAGAAAAAAGGTGCTAGCACCAGCTAAATTTAAGGAGGCAATCATGGCTGCAAAAACCAGAGACCATTTGACCGATCAATTATTTAAAGCGATTCTTAGCTTAAAAAGTGAAGAGCAGTGTTCCAACTTTTTTGAGGATATTTGCACGATCAGCGAACTGAAATCCATGGCGCAGCGTTTGGAGGTTGCCAGAATGCTTGATGCAGGCTGTATTTATGAAGAGATAGTAGAAAAAACAGGCGCCAGTACGGCGACGATCTCACGGGTTAAACGCTGTTTGGTTTATGGCGCTGACGGCTATAATTCGATAATGCCATTATTAAAAAAGGAAGACAAGCACAATGCTGAATAATAAAGCTTTGCAGGTGCCGTATGGAACTAGGGACGTACTTCCGGGTGAAGCCGGCGCCAGAAGGATAATTGAAAATAAGCTTGCCTCTACCTTTAAAGCCTGGGGCTATGACGAAGTGGTCACGCCGACTTTTGAATATCTGGATACTTTTGCCGCAGCAGGTCAGCTGTCAGACAGCAGTTTTAAATTTTTTGACCGTCGTAATAATATTTTATTGCTGCGGTCGGACATGACGACTCCTTTGGCGCGTTTGGTAGCTACTCGGCTCAATGAGGGACCGGCGGTAAAACGGCTTTTTTATCTGGCGAATCTATTTCGCTATGAGGAAACACAGGCCGGACGCCAGTGTGAGTTTAATCAGGCCGGTGTTGAAATGATGGGTGCGGCCGGACCTTCGGCAGATGCCGAGATGCTGGCTTTAGCAGTAGCTTCGCTGCAGGCAGCAGGGTTAAATGATTTTGTGATCAGTGTTGGACAGATCGATTTTATAAATGGCCTGATTGAAGCGGCTGAGGTCACTGAACTGCAGGCGCAGGAGCTGAAACGCTGCCTGATCGAGCATGATGTGGTACGGTTGGAAGCGTTGGCAGATGGCAGCAGGATGTCACCGGAACAAAAAGATTTGTTTAAAGAGCTGCCGTTTCTGCATGGCGGGCTTGAACTTTTAGATAAGGTTGAAGCCTGTGGTTTGAACAATAAAAGCTCCAAGGCTGTGCAGGATCTGCGCGAAATCTATGCTTTGGCCGAGGTCTATGGTGCGGCTGGTTATCTGCGTTTTGATCTGGGGCTTTTGCGCGACCTTGATTATTATACTGGAATGTTATTTGAAGGCTACGCTGAGGATATGGGTTTCCCGATCATTGGCGGCGGCCGTTATGATACAATGATGGAAAATTTTGGCAGATCCTGCCCGGCAACAGGATTTGCTATAGGGATAGACAGGATCATGTTGATTCTGAGTCGGCGCCGGCAGCTGGACAATATCAGCAGCTGGGATGTTCTGGTGGCCTGGCAGGCAGGCTGTCTGCCACAGGCGATCGCGCAGTGTATGCGTCTGCGCAGGAGCGGCAAAACAGTGAAGCTGGCTGCCGAGCCTTTTAACCAGAGCGAAGCAGTGGACGCGCAGCGTGCTAACGCCTGCGATACGCTGCTGTATATCGAAGATTGATAAAGGAAGTGCCGTAATGGATTATATTACCGTAGCGTTGCCGAAGGGCAAGCTGTTTCAAAGATCAGTAGAGCTGCTGGATAAAGTAGGCTATAGTGCTGATAACGTAACTGAAGATTCGCGCAAACTTGTTATCAGTAACGAGGATAGCAAGGTGCGCTTTATAATTACTAAAACTGTCGATTTGCCGACCTATGTAGAATACGGTGCTGCCGATATCGGGATCATTGGTAAAGATGTGCTGCTGGAAGAACGCAAGGACGTATATGAGCTGCTGGATCTGAAATATGGACGCTGTCGTTTGATGCTGGCAGTTCCTGAGCAGATGCAGCGTCCCAGGCTGACTGATTATGCGCATCTGCGGGTAGCAACTAAATATCCGAACTGTGCCCAGGAGTATTTTCGCAGTCTGGGGATTCAGACCGAGATCATCAAGCTTAACGGCTCGATTGAACTGGGGCCGATGGTTGGATTGTCGGAGCTGATCGTTGATATTGTGGAAACAGGCCGTACCCTGAAAGAGAATAAATTGGTGGAGGTAGATTCCATCTATACGGCGACAGCAAGACTGATTGCCAACAGGGTGAGCTTTAAATTGAAATTTGACCGTCTGGATAAACTGGTCCGAGATTTGCGTAAGGTACTGGATGAGGAGGAAGAGCAATGCAAGTAACAGATGCCAGAGGAATGAGTGCTGTTGAAATAGCAGCTTTGATGCAGAAAAAAGCTTTTGATGAATGTGAGCTGTCCCCCGGAGTACAGGCAGGTGTTACCGCTATGTTTGGTGCGCCGCTGACAGCAGCCCAGGTCGTCGAAAGAATTGTGACTGACGTAAGGGCCGGCGGTGATGGAAAGCTGCTTTATTATACTAATCTGATAGATAAAGCAGGCTTGAGTGTCCAAAATATCCGGGTCAGCAAGGCTGAATTTGCAGAAGCCCGACAATCAGCTGATGCCGAAGTGGTAGGAGCCATAGAACGTGCTATTGCAAATGTGCGTCGCTTTCACGAAGAACAGCTGCCAAAAACCTGGCTGACTAACCGTGAATGCGGTGCTATGCTGGGACAGAAGGTAACTCCTGTTGACTCTGTGGGTATCTACGTCCCCGGTGGAACTGCGGCTTATCCTTCTTCGGTGATTATGAATGCTGTACCGGCTACAGTAGCAGGAGTACCACGGATCGTGATGGCAGTACCGCCCGGACGTGATGGCAAAGTCAATCCTTATGTGCTGGTTACGGCTGAATTAATAGGTATCAGGGAAATTTATAAAATGGGCGGTGCACAGGCCATTGCTGCGTTAGCTTTTGGTACGGAAACTGTACCAAAGGTTGAAAAAATTACCGGCCCGGGCAATATTTTTGTGACGCTGGCTAAAAAAGCTGTTTACGGGCACTGCGATATTGATATGCTGGCAGGTCCCAGCGAAATATTGATTATAGCCGATGATGGCGCTGATCCTAAATATCTGGCAGCTGACCTTTTGAGCCAGGCGGAACATGATCCTCTGGCCAGCGCTATTTTAGTTACGGACAGTGAGCTGTTGGGCAATGCTGTTGCAGCAGAGCTTGAGATGCAGCTTGCTGCTTTGCCGCGGCAGGAGATCGCTGCATTGTCTTTAGCAAATCATGGCAAGATCATTATTGCGTCTGATATGGAAACAGTAATTGAGATGGCGAATATATCAGCACCGGAGCATTTGGAGGTTATGACGAAAGAGCCTTTTGCTCTGCTGCCTTATCTGCGTAATGCCGGTGCGATCTTTTTGGGCGCTTATTCACCGGAGCCTTTGGGCGATTATTACGCAGGACCGAACCACATTCTGCCTACCGGCGGCACTGCCCGTTTCTACTCAGTTCTGAATGTGGAGACGTTTATGAAGAAAACAAGTATCATTGCTTATACGCAGGGCGCCTTGACTGCTGTGGGCAGTGACGTTATTAAAATGGCTGAAGCTGAAGGGCTTCAGGCGCATGCTAACGCTATCCGCGTGCGTATGGAAAAGAGGTGAGGAGATGGCTGGATTTAATGCCAGGACCGGCTTGGAAGAATTGGAAGAATATGCTGTAGAACATGTGGCTGCCGATATTATCGTCAATGCCAACGAAAGTAATTATAATCTGCCGCGGCCGATTGAGCAGGCTGTAGCGGCGAAGCTGGCCGGGTTTCCTTTTAACCGTTATCCGCCGATGCAGGCTGAAACGCTGCGCGGGCTGATTGCTGAAGATCTGGCGCTGGATGCAGACAATATCAGAATCGGCAACGGTTCCAGTGAACTTTTGCAAATGGCCTGTTATGCTTTTGGCGGCAATGGACGTAAAATCGCTTTTCCGTATCCGTCCTTTTCTATGTATGGCGTTTATACCAAGCTGGCCGACAGTATAGCCGCACCGTATCCGCTGACGCTGACGGGATATGTCGATCCAGATAAGGTCATCGAATTTTGCAGGGCAGAGCAGCCGGCGCTGTTGATTGTCTGCAATCCAAACAATCCGACGGGAAATTATAATCCGCTTGAAGTAATGGAGAAGATTTTAGCAAATGTCAGCTGCCCGGTAGTAATGGATGAAGCCTATATGGAGTTTGCTAAAGGCAGCGGCGTTGATCCGCAGGATCTGCGCCCGCTGAATAAATTAAAGCTGGTAGCAGGTTCGACTTTGGCTCTGACAGGTAAATACAGTAATTTTATGTGCTTGCGGACTTTTTCTAAAGCTTACGGACTGGCTGGACTGCGTGTAGGTTATGCTGTCGGCAGTGCCGGTATCATGCGTGTTTTGGGAAAAACACTGCTGCCTTATCATGTTAATGCCTGGTCTTTAGCTGTAGCGGAAGAGGTTTACCGCCAAAAAGACTTATATAAAGAACAACTGGAAACTATTATCGAGCAGCGTGATCTGATGCGGGAACAACTGGAGCAAATGGGCTTGAAAATCTGGCCGTCCGCAACGAATTTTCTGACCTGTTGCCCGCAGGGCGAACTGACTGCACGTTTAGCGGCTGCCTGCGAGCAGCAATATGGCAGCCAGGGTGAAAAAACACAGCAGATGCTGGCAGGAATGTACTTATACCGCAAACTGCTGGAGAAGAAAATTTTGGTGCGCGATTATACCAGTCATCCTGTATTGCAGGGATGCCTGCGGATCACGGTAGGCCTGCCGCTGGAAAATGCTGAAATCATCAGCCGGCTACAGCGCTTATGCGGAGAGGAGGCAATATGATGCGGCAGGCAGTTAAAGAACGAAAAACTTTAGAAACTGCGGTCAGTGTCTGTATTGGGCTTGATGGCAGCGGGAAAGCGGATATCGCTACAGGCGTCGGTTTTTTTGATCATATGCTGACACTGCTGGCCAAGCATGGTTTTCTTGATTTGCAGGTGAAAGCACAGGGAGATCTGCAGGTTGACTGTCACCATACGGTTGAGGACTGCGGCATCGTTTTAGGAGAAGCTCTTAAAGCGGCTGTTGGCGATAAAAGCGGTATTCACCGCTATGGCAGTTGTTTTATTCCAATGGATGAGGCTTTGGCACAGGTAGTACTGGATTTTTCCGGGCGGCCGTACCTGGTTTTTGAAGCCGAAATTCCTAAAATAACTTTGGGTAACTACGATACAGAAATGACTGAGGAATTTTTCCGCGCCGTAGCCGTGGCCAGCGGCATGACTCTGCATATTCGAGTCTTGTATGGTAAAAATGTACATCATATTATTGAGGCGGTTTTTAAAGCTTTTGCCCGTGCGCTGGCAGAGGCAGTAGCTGCAGATCCGCGCGTTCAGGGCGTGATGAGCAGCAAGGGGGCTTTATGAGTTCGAAGATAGTCATTGTTGATTATGGGATGGGAAACCTGCACAGTGTTAATAAAGCGATCGCTGTTGTTGGCGGCGACCCGGTTATTTCCAGTGATGCCGCAGTTATTGCACAGGCTGATAAACTGATTTTACCGGGAGTAGGGGCTTTTGGCGATTGCATGGCTAATCTGCAGCGCAGCGGTCTGGTACCGATACTGCAGAAATATTTGCACAGCGGCAGACCGTTTTTAGGTATCTGTCTGGGAATGCAGGTTTTGTTTGAAGGCAGTGATGAAGCTCCCGGAGTGAAAGGTCTGGGCTATTTTCAAGGGCAGGTGCGCAGACTGGATACCGCTTTGAAAATACCGCATATGGGCTGGAACAAGCTGAGTTTACGCAGCAGTTCTCCGCTGCTGCAGGAAGCAGGAGATGAATATGTGTACTTTGTGCACAGCTTTCATGTTGAGCCGCAGCAGCAAGAGCTCATTACTGCCGTATGTGATTATGGTATGGAAGTAACGGCTGCCGTCGGCAGCGGCAGTGTGCAGGCTTTTCAGTTCCATCCAGAAAAATCAAGCCGGGCAGGCCTTGGCCTGCTGCGCGCTTTTAAGGAGTGGCAGCCATGATAATTTTTCCTGCTATAGATATCCGCGGCGGCCGCTGCGTCAGATTGACGGAAGGTCGTTTTGACCAGGAAACTGTTTTTGCTGATGATCCTTCGGAAATGGCTGCCCGCTGGTCGGCAGCCGGAGCCGAATATTTACATGTCGTCGATTTAGACGGTGCTTTGGCCGGTGCGGGACGTAATCTGCCGGCAATCCAAAAAATCCTGGAGCACGCTTCTATGCCAGTGCAGGTAGGAGGCGGAATCAGAAGTCTGGCAGCTGTAGCAGAATTGCTGGAATTGGGGGTCAGCCGTGTGATTCTTGGATCAGCAGCAGTGCGGGAACCGCAGCTGGTTGCTGAAGCCTGTCGGGAATTTCCTGGTCAGGTTGTTGTAGGTATCGATGCTAAAGACGGGAAAGCCGCTATCGAAGGCTGGGGTGTCAGCGGTGGTATTGATGCTGTAGAGTTGGCTCTAAAAATGGCTGCTATCGGGGTCGAGCATATTATTTTTACTGATATCAGCCGTGACGGTAAGCTGAGTGGGGTGAATGTAGAAGCCACTGCCGCTTTGGCAAAAGCCTGCGGTGTTAAAGTCATTGCCAGCGGCGGTGTGGCATCGTTGGAAGATATACGCCGGCTGCAGCAGCGGTCCTCCTCTGGGATCGAGGGCTGCATCATCGGGAAGGCCATTTATACCGGAGCTATTGACCTGCGGGAGGCTCTGCGGGTCGCAAAGGAGGTCTGAGATGCATACCAAAAGAATTATTCCCTGTCTGGATGTAAAAGAAGGGCATGTAGTCAAAGGAACTAATTTTGTGGAATTGCGTGATGCCGGTGATCCTGTTGAACTGGCGGCCTTATATGACACTGAAGCTGCCGATGAGCTGGTTTTTCTTGATATCACTGCGTCTGTCGAGCAGCGTAAGTCTATGCTGGATGTGATAAACCGTACGGCGGGACAGGTTTTTATGCCGCTGACAGTTGGCGGTGGGATCGGCACGGTGCAGGATATCCGTAATGCTCTGAATGCAGGTGCTGATAAAATTTCTGTAAATACGGCGGCAGTAAAAAATCCGCAGCTGATTGCTGATGGTGCAAAGCTGTTTGGCAGCCAGTGCATCGTTTTAGCTGTAGATGCCAAACGCTGCGGTACAGATAAATGGGAAGTTTATGTACATGGCGGATGTACTCCTACGGGAATTGATGTACTGGACTGGGTCAGAACGGCGGCAGAATTGGGCGCCGGCGAGATTTTACTGACCAGTATGGATGCTGACGGTACAAAAAACGGCTATGATATACCACTGACCCGGGCGGTTGCCGAAGCGGTGAAGGTACCTGTGATAGCCAGCGGCGGCGCAGGTAAGCTGGAACACTTCTATGATGTTTTGACGGAAGGTAAAGCCGATGCCGTTTTGGCGGCATCAGTCTTTCATTATAAAGAGTTTACTATCAGGCAGGTCAAAGAATACCTGCGGTCTAAAGGTGTAGAGGTGAGATTATAATGCAAGTAGATTTTTCTAAAATAAAATTTGATGAAAAAGGCTTGATTCCGGCCATTATTCAGGATGCAGCAACCAATGCCGTGCTGATGCTGGCCTATATGAACGGCGAATCACTGGCGAAGACTGTGGAAACAGGTTATACCTGGTTTTGGAGTCGCAGCCGTCAGGAGCTGTGGAACAAAGGCGCTAGCAGCGGCCATGTGCAGAAGGTCGTCAGTATTGATTATGATTGTGATGGTGACAGTCTGCTGGTAAAGGTTGAACAAAAAGGTGCAGCCTGCCATACAGGAAATTATTCCTGTTTCAGTTATCCATTATGGAACAGCGGTGCGGGCAGAAATCTGCCGGTACCTGAACCGGATGGTATTCACGGTATTTTGGCTGAATTGTACCGCGTCATTCAGGACAAACGCGTCCATGGCGGCGAAAAATCTTATACCCGTTACCTGTTTATGTCAGGACAGGATAAGATTTTGAAAAAGGTCGGCGAAGAAGCTGCAGAAACTATCATTGCTTCCAAGAATAATAACGGCAAAGAGGTTTTGTATGAGATGTCCGACTTGTGGTATCATTGTTTAGTGCTTCTGGCATATCATAATATCAATCCGGCAGAACTGCTGAACGAATTGGGTGGTCGCCGCAGTAAAGAAAATAACAGTAAATATTAACAAAAGAAACCTTCTGCATTCTGCGGGAGGTTTCTTTGCTTAAAATTTACTGCTGACAGTTTTATTTTGTGCTACAATGACAAGTAAGAAATACGGGGATAAGAAGGTGGAAGCATGGAAAAAACGGTTTTAGTTATCGGTCACCGTAATCCAGACACGGATTCGGTCTGTTCTGCCATCGCCTATGCTTATTTAAAGCAGCAGCTGGGTTTGAACGCAGTTCCGGCACGTGCAGGCAAGATCAATCCGGAAACACAGTTTGTGCTGGAACATTTTGGCGTACCGGTACCGAAATTAGTAGATGATCTGTATCCGCGGTTAAGTGATATACGCCTGGCGCAGTCGCCGACAGTGGGGCCAGATGCGTCACTGCGTGATGTGGGCAGGCTTTTTGTAGAGCACGAAGGGTTAAAATCCGTACCGGTATTGGATCAGGAAAATAATATCGTCGGCATCATTACTGTCGGCGACCTGGCGAAACGTTATTATAATGAGCTGTCAATTCAAGATCTGGACGACGGCGAAACAGATTATAGAAGTATTGTCCATACTTTAGATGGTCAGCTGATCTGCGGTGATCTGACACATACCTTTAATGGTAAGATCAAAATTGGGGCTTCGGAGCCTAAAACACTTAGCACGGCAATTAAAAATGGAGATCTGGTTATCATCGGTGACAGAGTTGAGGCGCAGCTGGCAGTACTGGAGGCCGGCGCCGCAGGTTTGATTCTGACGCGGGATACGGAAATAACGCCAATCGTACTGCAGACGGCCCTGCGTTATAAGGCTGTTGTCATCAGCACGCCTTATGACACTTATACTACGGCCCGGCTGATCAATCAGAGCATTCAGGTCAGGCTGGTGATGACGAAAAACCTTGTGACTCTGAAAACGACAGACTTACTTTCTGATGTCAGAGAAAAGATGCTGGCGGCAAAATTTGTCAGTTACCCGGTGTTAGAGCGTGGTAAATATGTAGGGATGATGGATCGTGGTATGATGCTGGTTCCCGATCGTCAGGAGGTTATTTTAGTCGACCATAATGAACGCAGTCAGGCGGTGGAAGGCATTGAAGAAGCGCATTTGCTGGAAATCATTGACCACCATCGGCTGGGCGGGCTGACGACAGGCGCGCCGATCTTTATCAGACAGGAGCCTGTAGGTTCAACTGCTACTATCGTTGCCAACCTTACCTGGCACAGAGGTATCGAACTGCCGCCGGCTTTGGCAGGTATTCTATTTGCGGCTATAGTTTCTGATACTTTGTATTTCCGTTCTCCTACTGCGACTCTTTTTGACCAGGATACTGCTAAACGTTTGGCAGAGCAGGCCGGCATCAAGGATGCGGAAGCTTTTGCGATGGAAGTACTGCGTCATGGTTCTGCTATTGGTACGATGCCGGTGCAGGATATTGTGCGTAATGATATTAAGGAATTCGATTTTGGCGAACACCGGATTATGGTCAGTCAGATCAATATTATGGATCGGCAGCAGGCTTTAGAACGGTTAGGAGAACTGCAGAAAGCTCTTAATGAATTTCGTAAGCAGGAAGGTTATGACCTGTCGCTGCTGATGGTTACTGATATTTTGGGTGAAGCGACAGATCTTTTAGCTGCAGGAAGTCCTCAGACACAGCTTGTTCACGCTTTTGGCGAAGCTGCTGCGGAAGGATGCTATCACCTGCCAGGCGTTTTGAGCCGTAAAAAACAAATCATTCCGCCCTTGACAGAAGCCTTTAGAAAACAGGACTGAATTACTGAATTATAGAAAAAAGACTGCTTCTTAAAGAAGCAGTCTTTTTTTTACTGTTAATTAGCAGGGAAGAAAGGCCAAACAACTGGGATTACAACCAGGGATACGATAAAGGCTACGATAACGAGGCCGGTACCACATTTTACGTAGTCCATGAATTTGTAGCCGCCGGGGCCAAGTACCAAAGTATTCGGAGGAGTGCCTACCGGAGTTGCAAAAGCACAAGAAGCAGCAACTGCAATCGCCATCAATACTGCTTTCGGATCAGCACCAAGCTGTTTAGCAATAGCAATACCGATCGGACACAGCAAAGCTGCTGAAGCAGTGTTGGACATAAATTGGGTCAGACCGCAGGACAGAATGAACAGAATAGCGGTCACTACTAAAGGAGACGGACTTCCGCCCATCAGGCCGACGGTCCAGTCAGCTATCAAAGCGCCGGCGCCGGTAGTATCCATAGCTGCTGAAACAGGCATCATACCTGCGAACAGGAAGATGGTTACCCAGTCGATAGAAGCATAAGCTTGTTTTTCGGTCAGGCAGCCGGTCAGTACGCAAACAAGCGCGCCGGTGATAGCAGCGATTTCCAAAGATACGCCAGGGATACCAACAGCCATGGTGATGATAACCAAAGCAAGGATGACGCCGGAGATGATTTGTTTGGTAGAAGAAGTGGAAGCGGCTTCGATTTCCTGTTCAATTTCTTGGTCAGCAGAAAGATCTACTTTCGGAAGCAGGTATTTGCCTACGAACATCATGTACAGCATACCAGCAATAGAAACCGGAATACCGATCCAGGCAAATTCAAAGAAGCCAAAAGGTTCAAGACCGGCAGAGGTCATAGCGCCGACTGCAATAATATTAGGCGGCGTGCCTACCATAGTAATGATACCGCCCCAACCGCAGGCAAATGCCAGAGGCATCAGTTGACGGGAAGCGGGGATCTTAGCTGCGGCACAAATACCGAGCGCAACTGGCAGCAGGCAGGCTGCAGTACCAGTATTGGACAGGCAGGAAGATAAAACCGTACCGACCATCATTAAGCCAAACATCAAGCTGTTCTCGCCTGTACCACACATTTTTACTACTACACCGCCGATTTTTTGAGCAAGACCGGTGTAGAACATGGAAGCACCTACGACGAACATACCTGCAAACAAGACTACGGTAGAGTCGGATAAACCCGAGAATACCTGTTTTGCAGGAATAAAACCTAACAGGCCGCAGGAAATCGCGCCTGCCGTTGCAGTAATTGCCAAGGGAATAAGTTCAGTTACGAATAAGAGAGCAACTACTGCCAACAAAATTAAACATTTTACTGCTTGGGACATATTATTCCTCCTTTTAAAATTTTAAAATGCGTTAACAGAATAGCAAATTTTGAAAATCTCCTCTGTTGCGACGGCAACATTTTTAAGTAAAATTTATTATAATTATTCATTTTTACAAAAAGTTTTACCTGAATTTTACTTATTTCTTAGATGAATGATACGAAATATCAACATTGTATAACTTATTTAAAAGAAATAAATAATTGGTGATTTGAAAATAAATAAATAATTTTTAATAATTAACCGATTTATATTTTTATTATTAAAAATAATTAATAAGATTAAAACTATATAGATTAATTTAAAAGTAAAAAGAACGCAGATAAAATATCTGCGTTCTTTTTGCTTTTAAATAAGATTTTTGTGACGCCAGACTCCACTGTGCCAGCGATAAATAAATATCAGTGCCCTTAAACATTCATCCATCATCATAGCGATCCAGATACCTATCAAGCCAAAATCGAGGACGATACCAAAAAAGTAGGCACCTGATACGGAAACCAGCCACATGGAAAGCAAGCCTATTGTTACAGGACCTTTGATGTCACCGGCAGCCTGCAGTGACATGACCATAACCATGTTGACGGCACGGCCGATTTCCAGAAAAATTTCAATGAGAAAGATGTGGCGTCCCAACTCCAGCACTTCGGGGTTATCAGTAAAGATACCATAGATATGGTCGCTGTTGAAATATAAGAGCGTTGTCAGGGTACCGCTGATCAGCACCGCTAACCGCACAGTTTGCCAGACTCTTTGGCTGACTGCTTCCTGGTCGCCGCGGCCTAGAAGAAAACCAACGATGATTTGTGTCGCCATTGCCAGAGCCTGCGAATAAATGTATGAGAACATAGCAATGATATAGGCATATATTTTGGTCGTTATGACTACTAAACCCATCAGATTGACAAATTTCATAATCACCATCTGCGACAGCTGATACGAAAGCGACTCACCGCCTGAAGGCAGACCCAGATAGAGGATATTGTGCAAAGTTTTTTTGGGAAAAGGACGAAGATATTTAAAAGACAAGGGCAGATTGATAAAACGACGGAAAAAATATAGAATCAGCAGCAGACCCAGTACTTTACTGCTGTTGGTTGAAATAGTCACTCCCAATACTCCCAAGGGGGGGATGGGCCCGAAGCCATGAATAAGGAAAACATTACAGATAATATTGATAACATTCATGATGATAGAAGTCATCATCGTTACTTTTAGCAGTGAATAACCGCGGAAAAAAGAAATAAAAGAGATGTATACTGCCTGGACCACTATAAACAAGCCGATATAGCGTAGAAATAAGCCGGCTTCAGACCGGATGTCATCAGGTACGGCCAGCAGATCAAGAAAGAAGTTGTCGAAACAAAACAGAATTGAACTGATGATAAGTCCGAAAATGAAGTTTGTTAAAAGAGCTACGGTACAAACTTCTGTGACTTTTTCCTTATTACCGGCACCACGGTATTGGGCAATCAGGATTGTTGCGGCCATACTTATTACGCTGAGGGCAATAATAACGATGTTGATGATTTGATTGGCGTTACCAACGGCAGCAACGGATTTTTGAGAATAATGACTGAGCATGAATTGATCTACATTGCCGACCATCATCTGCAGCAAAATTTCAATGAAAATCGGCCAGGTCATTTTGAAAACAGAAAGCTTGGCCGCGGTAGTTTCGATAGAACGCATTGTCAAACACTCCTGAAAAAATAAATCTGCCTTCCTGAAGGCAGATTTGACCCAGGAAGGCAGGCGTCTTTGCTTGCGTCATACATTATAGCACGGTGCTTAACCTACTGCAATATTTTTGAGTTATATTTTACAATTATATTGACAAGTAAGGCTGTTTTCTATTATAATCTTAATTGTCTTGGGGGCATAGCTCAGCTGGGAGAGCGCTTGAATGGCATTCAAGAGGTCAGCGGTTCGATCCCGCTTGTCTCCACCAATTGAAAATGTAGAATCCATGCAGACTTTACGGTTTGCATGGATTTTTTGTTGTATGCTGAAAATACTTTTCCCAAATATTTTCTCAAAAACTGGATTGGGAAAAACAAAAACACATTGATAAAAATTAGTATATGGATTAAAATCAATGTAAGGTATATTTATAAAGGTGAGACGATGATAAAAGACATTTTACAAAGAGATAAATTTGTTAGACAAGTAGTAAAGCTCATAAATACAATGGAAAAAAGAAACAGAGGGTATACTTTTGCTATTGATGGAAAGTGGGGATGTGGAAAATCATTTGTTTTAGAAATGATAGAGAAAGAAATTAGTATTTTTGAAGCAACGGAAAAAGAATTAACTAAAGAAAATAATAAATATTTTCTGTTTCACTATAATTGCTGGCAATATGATTATTATGATGAACCACTAGTAGCTATAACTGCTGCTTTAAGAGACTCTATAACTGAGTATAAAGAAATTATTGATTCTAAATATGTTGCAGTTAATAATTGTTGGGATAAAATGGCAAAATGCCTACTGAACATTTCAAATCAGATTGTAAAAAACAAAATCGGTATAGATTTTAAAGAAGCTACAGATGAGATATCAAAAGATAGAAAAGATTTTGATACATATTTGTCTTTAAAAACAACATTGAATGATACACGAACTGCTATAAAAGAATTAGCAACAATAAAGCCAGTTGTTATTATTGTTGATGAACTGGATAGATGTTTACCGGAATATGCAATTAAAGTTTTGGAGAGATTACATCATATATTTTATGATATTGAAAAAGTTATCGTTATAATGGCAGTTGATAATAACCAATTAGACAATACTGTAAAAAGAATATTTGGAAAAGAAACAGATACGGATAAATATCTTAAGAAGTTTATTGATTTTAAGTTATATTTGGATCAAGGCCAATATTCTAATGAATTTATGGAAAAGTTTGATTTTTATTTTAGTAAATTTAATATAGAAGATAGAGAGGCTTTTCAAGAAGGGATAAAAACACTTTTTGAGCATGTCAAGATTAGAGAACAAGAAAAAATTATCAGAAAAGCTGATTTAATACATAGTGTTGCGACCGACAAACAATATTCTAAATCGGTATGTTTATTTGAGTTATTATATTTAATTTTAAAATTGGACATAGATGGCGATTATGGCGTAAAATGGCTAGTAAGATATATTTGGGAAGGTGGAGGGATACCAGATGATATTGTTCGAAAAAAAGAGGGATATGATATATTTGTGAAAGAGATATGCGATTCTAACATCTTTACTGTACCTGATGAATGGGATAGAGAGGAATTAGTTAAATTGTTTAGCAGTAGTCAGTTTGGATTGGCTCTTTGGTATCTTGTTTTTGTAGAGGAAAACTATATTAGAGAAAAAAATATTAGATTTCGAATCCGTCAGTTTGATGATGATAATGTAGAAGAAGTTGGTTTTGCAAAAGAGTTTGCTAGAATAGCTAAAATAATATAGTTTTACAATTCTACCCCTTACGGTTATTCCGTGAGGGGTATTTATATATATCAAAATAAAAATTGGAGGTAAATATTATGAAACTTGGTAAGAAAGATGTAACAGAGTTATATTTGGAGTTGGAACGTGAAAGAGAGGTGCGCCAGGATTTTATTGCTGATACTAGGAATATCACATTCAGTACTAATAATAGCGTCAGTATGGTTCAGCTTGTGTTGAAAAATGATGTCATGTCATATCGCGTATCGGAGCTTGCCCATAGACAGCTTGCAGAAAGATTGCAGATCCCTTTTAAATACTACGAAAGAATGAGAGCTGAATATCCTAAAATGTTGGATGATAATATCAACGGCTGGTTATACAAAAATCCGGAGAAGAGATTGCTTAGAACCTTGGATGGGCGTCTGAGAGCCTTTTTGAGTTCACGTTATCGTCGATTAGATAATCTGGAACTGGCTGATTATATTTTGCCGATTATAGGTCAAATGCGTGGCTGTGAGATAGCTTCATGTGATATTACGTCTACACACATGTATCTGAAAGTAATCAATAAGACCTTGAAAACTGAGGTAGTACCCGGAGATGTTGTTCAGGCAGGTTTTGTCATTTCCAACAGTGAAGTTGGCCTTGGTGCGGTAAAAGTGGAACCGCTTATTTATCGTCTCGTTTGTAAAAATGGTATGATTTGCAAAGATTATGCACATAAGAAATATCATACAGGAAGGCAGGTAGAGGATACAGAGAATGCATATGAATTGTATTCGGATGAAACATTGGCAGCTGATGATAAAGCTTATTTTATGAAAGTGCAGGATATAGTCAGTGTGGCAGTAGACGAGAGTAAGTTTTTGTTAACTGTAGACAAAATGAGAAAAGCAAGAGAAGAAAGTACGGGAAGTAATCCTATCGAAACGGTTGAGTTACTGGGTGACCGGTATGTTCTTAATAAAAATGAACGTGCATCTATCTTACGTCATTTTGCGTTGAACCATGATTTCAGTAAATACGGATTAGTAAATGCTGTAACAAGGTCTGCACAAGATAATACAGACTATAATCGTGCGACTGATCTGGAACGTCTTGGAGGTATTATTCTGGAAGAAAAATTATTGGAAAATAGTACAAAAAAAGTTAATGAAAATAAAATGAAAAAACTTCTGATGCTGGCAGCGTAAGGTAAATAAAAACAATTTTTATTTATACTGTGGAGAAAGATGCTAAGTTATTCTTAAGTACTTTTGGAAATAAAAATATGGAAGTAGTTTTTTAGGAATGCAAAAAGATATATACATGTCATAGTGGCAGGAACAAGTAATTTTGTGCCTGCCATTTTATTTTTCAATTAAAGGAAGGATGTATAGAATATGGCAGCGGTAGAATTTATATGTCCAGACGGACAGAAAATAAGAATAATTGATTGCTTGAGTAAGTGCAGGCGAAAAGAGAGATGTATGTTTTTACCAACATTGCGAGCAGTAGCAAAATCTTTGGACAGAGGGATAAAAGAGCCAACAGTAACGGAACTGCTTTGCGGAGTTCGTGAAACATATTTGAAAAAGACTACAGACTATGCAGTCAAACCAATAGACCAGTTATTTGCTATTCATGGGAGTGCAGTACATACAATAAATGAAGGGCATACAGAAGGTAATATGCTCAGTGAAGAAAGGTTACACGATGATATCACAAGTGGAAAATTTGATCTTTATGGTCAAATCATAGATTTAAGTGATAAAACACTTGGTGATTATAAAATAACATCATCGTATAAACTTATGCGTGCTTTAGGTTATTATAAAGTAGATGTACATACCGGTGAAACTTATAAAACAGGTTTAAAGAAAGGGCAAGTGAAAACGAGGAAAGAATGGCGTACAGACGGGGTACGCTATCTTTTAGATTGGGCAGTGCAGATAAATTATTATCGTATGCTGCTGGAAGGTAAAGGATTTAAGGTAAACCGAATGGAAATCCAGGTTATGTGCAGAGACTATAGCTTAAGAATTGCAGCAGAAAGAAATATTAGAAAACCGGTATATGTGATACACATAAATAAAATATCTGATCACTGGATAAAAATTTATATGAACGAAAAAGCAAAAGTACTTAAAGAAGCTCTAAAAAAAGGTGTTTTACCAAAAGTGTGTACTGCAAAAGAGCGTTGGAAAAATCGTAAATGCGCTGAATATTGTGCTGTAGCAGATAGCTGTCCGTTTGGAAAAAAGATAAAGCATGATTTAAAGGCTGCGGCTTAAAGCGCAGTCTTTTTCATTTTAAGTGGAGGTCTGGAATATGTTAGAAAACATAAACGAAAGAAGGAAAATATCCAAAAAGCTTGTTTTAGTAATGGAAGAATGCAGCCATATTATAAAACAGGGAGTCAATGAATATCACAAGTATACATATGCTACAGCAGAAGATGTGCTGGTAAAGGTCAACAAATCTTTAACTAAAAACCGTATTGTGAGCATTGTGATACCCTGCTTGCAAAGTTTCAAAGAAGTTCAAAATCTGAAAGGAAATACAGAACATTTGGCTACAGTACAGGTAAAAATAGAGCTTATTGACAGCGAAAGCGGAGAAAGCGTGAAATTTGTAGGAATAGGAAGCGGTCAGGATATGGGAGATAAAGCTGTAATGAAAGCACAGACAGCAGCGATAAAATATGCATATATGATGAGCTTATGCATTGCAACAGGAGATGATCCTGAAGCAGACAGTAATACTGACAGATTCACAGAAAAGAGAAAGGAAATGAAAGTAAGAAATAATGAGAAGCAGTTGATTTGTGTACAGTGCAGAGCTGAAATAACGGAGAAAGTAGCAAAGTATTCTTTTGAAAAGTATGGTAAGAAGTTATGTATCAAGTGTCAAAGGTTAGGAGCAGTGGCCTGATGAAAGAAAAAATATTGAATCTGATATTGGAAATATTAAGGTTAGTTGTAAATAAAAAGAAATAAATTTGAGAAAGACTACCTGTCTGGCAGCCTTTTTCTATAAAAAATGAAAGAGTGAGAGATACTTCCGTATACTTTTGATTACAAAGGTTAAAAAAGTAGGGAATTCAAATGAAATGGGTTATTTACTGGAGTGAATAATGTGTTTGCAATGAAATATAAACATTTAGGAGCCCAAATTGCTTATTATAGAAAATACAGGATATGACGCAAAATGATCTGGCTAATAAGATAGGAATAAGTGTTCCGTATCTGTCTAAAATAGAAAGAGGTGCGTCAACTCAAGGTGTTCCCTTATCAATTTATTGGCGGATAGCTAAAGGCTTGGAAGTTGATTTTAAAAAGCTTTTAGAAGATTAAATGTGTGAATACAGGAGATAACAGTTAAGTATATTTCCGGAATAACTACATCAAACTAGCGATTCAAAAAGGGGTAATAGAAATGACGATACCGGAGAAACCAAACAGCAAGAACCAAAAATATAGGAAAAAGTTTAGTTAAATTATAACCCCATGACAATAAAGCCATGGGGTATTTTATTTGAATGGAGTGAGAAAAATGGCAAATTATTGCAGTAACAACATTGTTTTTTACAGCAATAATAGAGAAAAGATAAGTGACCTTTGGGATAAGATGTATAATTTTGTAGACAAAGCTGGATATGGCTCTGTTTATGACTTTATGATGACTTATGTAAAAGATAAAGAAGTGGTGAGTAATAATGTTGATAGAAGAGACTACTTCATTGGCGTAGATACAGAACTTGAAGAAAGTGGAGAGGACTATTATTTCAAGCTAGAAACAGAAAGCGCCTGGTCGCCTAATATGGATGTCTTTTATAAATTTTTAGATAAGAATTATGATAATGAGATAAAAATGGTTTATCGTTCAGAAGAACCTGGCTGCGGAATATTTATTACCTCGGACGTTGATGAACTATTTTTTACTGAAAGATATTATTTGGACTACGGCTTTCAGGGAAACTGTCAAATAGAATACTTTTATGAACATATTGAATTAATGAAATATTTGAAAGAATTATTCCCCAAGGCAGCATTAAACCATTATGATAGTTTGAAAGAGATCCGGGATAAGGTGGAAGATATTTATGCAGTAGAAGACGCAGACTTTTTCTTCAACCTTGAATGTTTTGAATACGATATGGAGCATAGAAGTTGAAAATTAGAATATAGTTCCTGAGAAAGGCTGCTTAATGGGTGGACTTTTTTTACTAAAAAAGTGAAAAATAGTAAGTGATACTATCCATATTACTTTTGATTACACAGGAATAAACAATGATTAAGAAAAAATGGTATAAATAAAAATAGTATATAAATAAAGGGGGATTATTATGAATTTACTAATTAGAATAATGTTTTTCAGTATTTTTTTGCTGTACCAACATACAGTTTTTGCAGATACATTTACATCAATGGGAACTATTAAACTTTCTACAGGAACGACTTTGAGTGAAAAAAAGATTTCTAAAATAATTGATGACAATAGAGTAGAATTTATATCAAAAAATGCTAGTATTGGTGAACGAAGGATGTATTCTAATGAATTTGAATTGAAAATCTTTGATAGTAAGAATAACCGGATTATTAATATTAGTGGACATAATTTAACCGGCGTTATTGTTCAAAAAATTATTACTGATACTAGTAGGATCTTCTATGAAATTGGTACTGGTCATGCTACTAGTTTATATGTTTTTGATAAGAATACAAATGTAAGTAAGTTAATATATTTGCCAAATATTATACCTGATATGCAGCATTATGGTATTGAAGTTATTGATGGGAAATTGTATGTAGTTGGTAGTGATGTAAGTGGTCATGGGGAAACAGTATGCTCATATGAATTATTTTGGGATGGAAATGTTAACTGGATGGGCTATAAAGCACCACAGAAAAAATATTATAGACATAAGTTAAAGTAGACATGTTGTTTTGAGAAATATAATTATAGAATAGTTTATTGAAATAGTGAGTGTAAGGTTTATAATTAGTAGACTCAATCAGTGAAATAATACTGGTTGAGTTTTTATTTTATTAAAAGTAATGCTAATGGAGTAAGAAGAAGTAAAAGATTGGTGAGAGTTTAATATATTAAAAAGTACATAAAGGAGAGTAAATAATACTATCCGCATCATTTTTGATTACATAAGAATTAGCAAAGATTAAGAAAAAGTAGGATAATTAAAATAAAAGAGTTTATTTGTTGGAGTGGATAATATGTTTGCAATGAGATATAAACATTTGGGAGCTAAAATTGCTTACTATAGAAAAATAAAAGATATGACGCAGAGTGATCTAGCTAACAAAATAGGGATAAGTGTCCCGTATCTGTCTAAAATAGAAAGAGGAGCGTCGACTCAAGGTGTACCTTTATCAATTTATTGGCGGATAGCTAAGGGTTTGGATATTGATTTTGAAAAGCTTTTAGAAGATTAAATATGTTGATAATTAGAGTTTAAATGAATATTAAAGACAATATATTACTAATGAAATAAGAGGATTGTTTAAAATGAATATGTATGAAGATAAGAAGAACATCCTTGTTTATTTGGCAATAATAAGTGTCATATGTTTTGGTATAATGGACTATTATTCTAAAATTCCGAAAAAATCAGATGTTGAACAGTATTTATTAAATTATGATGTAAAAAATATCTGTATCATATTTGATAAAACTATAAAGTATGGAGATAGATATAAAGATGTTAGGTTAAGTGCGATTGAAGCATTAGTAAAAATACGAAATGAGCAAGCGACTGATTTTTTAGATAAATATATTTTGGATTATAATACGCAAGATAATATTAGAAAAGAGATTTTAGATAAGTATAGTATTTTTGATCCTTTATATATTGATCGAAAGATTGAAAATTACAAAATGAAGATTATGGAAATTGATAAAAATAATATTAGTGAATATATAGATATTTTTAACAAACTTATATTATTTTCGAATGATGAAAAGAGTATGGAAAAAATTACTCATACTTTATATCTTGAATCTATAGATATGCTTTTAAATACCAATATGACAGAGGGAGTCATAGGATATCTTCAGGAATTTTCAAAGTATAAAGATGAATCTAGAACTATCAAAGTTGTAGACAATTATATTGAGCAATATGAATATGTAAAGAATTTAAATGATAAAAAATTCAACATATTAACTAGGTTAAATAATATCAGCAAAGAAAAGGATACTATATTAAATAAAAAATATTTGCCTATAACCGGATATATAACTGCTCAATATGATGCAACATCATATTGGTTCAGAGATGCTTATGGATTAACAGGAGTTTTGAAAACTACAGATACAGTTTTTACTAGTCCAGGAATATTTACAATGGATGTTTTGCATATTGGTGAGTGTGCAGAGGGATACCCATTGTTTTTAGAAGATACTTCAAGACAGTATGACACTGTAAAACTGATGGAATTTTGGCAAGAAGAAAAACGCTTAAAAGAAACGTTTGATAATATGGCGAGTGAAGTAGTTATAGCTGAGAACAATTTGGAATATATTAGAAATTTGTTATTGAATTTGAGGAAAGAAGAAAAAGCCTCAAGCGAGATGAAAGCTGGAGGTAAAAATAATTTAAATCAAGAAGCTTTTGAGGTTTCTAAAGTTTTACGTTTAGGTATGAATGAAAATGACATAAATAATATTCAATTAGTTAGTAGGAGAAGTAGTGGGGAATGTGCATTTATTTGTAATAAAATTAATGAGTTCGATTTGAGTGATATTATACCTAATAAAAATATAAAAATTGATGAAAATGAAATGATATTTATGGAAGGGAAGGGACTTGTGTCTATAGATTTAAAATTTGATATAAGTAATTATCAACAAGTAAAAAAATTTTTACTTGATAAATATGGAAAATCAAAATATGAAAAATGGATGTGGGGAAAAGGAACCTATGAATCTGAGAGTGATGAATGGAATCATAATAATATTATTAGACTTTTTTACACTAAGAATATAAAAGATAGTAAAGTCAAAGATGAGGCAAGAGTCATTATTATGGAGAAAGAATATTTTTATAGAAAAAATAAAATATGATAATTAGGAGGTAATAATTTGAAAGAAGGACTTTAATAGATGGAATATAGTTGAAAATTATAAAATTAAAATTTTTCGATAAAAAATTTAGGAGAAATTATTGATAATGGAAATTATGTGGATAATCGGGTGTATTGCAGTTGGATATTGGGCAAATGAAAGAGGTAGAAGCCCAGTTTTATGGGGATTACTGGCAATAGCCATTAGCCCGTTGTTGTCAGGTCTAATTTTAGCAATGATGGAGGATAAAAAGCAATCTGGCGAAGTCGTTAAAGTACAAATGGAAACACAACAATTAAAAGATAGAGTTGCGGTTAATGAAGTGGAAGTTACTGAAAAAATTGACAAAATAGAAAATAGAGTTTTTCGCTTAGAACAGAATTATTGTGATTCACAAATGATAGAAGATAATAGCCAGAAGTTATTATTGGATGGAAATAAGATTTGCCCGATCTGCGGAGAAAAAATAAAACAAGGCGCGATTAAGTGTCGTTATTGTGGAGCCGAGATGCAACCTGTTACTATGTTAGAGTGTCCGTTTTGTAAAGAATTAATTAGAGCAGATGCTATAAAATGTAAATATTGTCGTAGTGATTTGTATGAAATGAAATCAGAAAATCAAGACTAGAGGGAATAGAAAATGATTAAAACATTTATATCCACAATTAAAAATATTCTTGGTGACAACCTTTTGACTTTATCTGGTGAAGTTTTAGTTACTCCAAAAAAAGGTTTTAGCCGAAACGCTTTAGATTGTTTGGATAAGTGCAAGCTAAAATGTATTTTGGATGATATAAATAGAAAATATCCTTGCTTTAAAGTAGAAATAGTTAATGGATTAATGGAAATAAACATTAAATTTTTTGCTCATAAAGCTAGAATTGCTAATAAAGATTTTTTAAATGAATTCAATGAATATCTCAGCGGGATAGCAAGTGTAATACTGCAACAAGAAAAAGTAAGTGTTAGAATTAATGTTTTTGGAACATTGGAAACGAAAAATAAGATAGAGCAGTATAGATATCTGAATAAAAAAGATGATGTAAGATATACAATTATTGATGAAAAAGTAAAAAATAAATTTATAAGGTTCCTTTCACCAAAAATATATTTACTTACTGTTCTGTTGTTCATAGCTTGTTATGCAGGATATAATCATTATTTTGTGGATGGTGCCAAAGGAGAAGCAATAGATATTGATAGTAGAGTTGTTGGCAGCGGATATAGTGCTTCTGATTTGTATAATTCGTGGAATAGGTTATGTATTCGTGGTACTTTGGGCAGCAGTGTTTTGTCATTGTATTCCAGTATTACAGGTAATGCAGATCAGAATAGGTTAACTGCGATGCTTGATACTAATATGGGATTCCAGTATGCAGATATGTGGAACAGGATCGCATCTGGTAATACTATGAGTAAAGAGCAAGCAATGGGTGACATGTATGCCTGGTTAAAAGGAAGTACAACTCGAAAAGATATTGAAAACATATTTAGTGCATACGAGGAAAATGGTACTGCAGCAGACCCGTTGCGTGCAGCAGCAGATCTGTTTATAAATAAAGGTAACGGTGTCATGGCAACACAGGCTGATGCTATGTATGCAGCGTTGCGCGAGAAGAACGTATTTAGCACTGACTCTCTGCGTCAGGTCTTTGGTGACCAGTTTGTCAAAGACAACGTAGCTGGCGGGAGAATCGTAGGTACTGCGGACTTTATTGCTTCCGGGTATGGTAGTGATCCCAATGTTCGTAAACGTGCAGAGAAATATGTACAGCAATTACGTAGTCAGGGAATTAATATCACAGTTGACCAGTATCTTGGAGGTGTTGGTTTAACGTATGCCAAGGATACAAATAGGAATCAAAGTAATCTAAGTAAAGTAATGGTTTCTGGCAAACTAGACAGGGTAAAAGAGTTTGCAATGCCGTTTGCCAGTCAGTTCGGAGCTGAGCGTTATGCTAATTTAGTACTAGGTACTGAATGGTTTGATAAAGGAAGAAAATGATTATATGGTTTTAAGGAATTAGATTGTGGGGAAAAGGTAGTTAAGGTCTGTGATGAAGGGAAAATACTTCAAATTCTGCTGAATTAGAATTGAATACTAGCAACAATAAATTGTTCTGTACTAACCATAAAATTTATACTAAATATAAATGTTAAAAGTCTCAAAAATGCGGCCTTTATTTTTTATATGAGAATAAAAAATCATAATTAATACTATAAATATGATTTTGGGTTTAGCAGTATGAACAAGATGAGAGAAAAAGTAGGATAATGAATATATACGAAATTTTGTTTTCGATTTATAGAAAAATAAAAGCATGAACACTAAATGAAGAATCAGATGTTAAGCAAGATAATAATATAGATTTGTCTATTAATACATAGGAGGGATATGTGTAAATAATAATGAAAAGAAAAATGTCAAATGATAATTCATAGTGCTGCTGCGAACGCTGCTGGTAATGGAGAATTGTATGCAGAATGGGTAGTTATTATTGTGTTCATGTACCAGAAGGGGCAGATATTCTTATAAAAAACTTATAGCCTAATGAGGTAAGTTTAATTGCATCATTTGATTAATAAAATAATAATTGAGTATATTGGTTGATGAAAAAATAAAACCGAGGAATATATGAATAAATTTGTACGTAATATATTTTTTTAGGTAGGTATATGTATGACTAATGAAGATAAAGAAAAGTGTCAATATATAATCCATGGATCTGCAGCAGCTGCTGCCGCAATAGGTTTTATTCCACTGCCAGGAGCAGACCTTGCTCCTATATGTGCTGTTCAGAGCGCAATGATAGTTGCTTTAGCTAGGGTGTTTAAAGTATCAATTACAGATGAAGCAGCTAGACAAATGGCAAAAACTTTTATGTTTGGTAATATTGGAAAGATGCTTGTATCACAATTTAGTAAATTAGTTCCTATATTAGGTGGTGGTGTAAATGCTACTGTTGCTGCCGGATTAACAGAAGCATTAGGTTGGGAAGTAGTAGAAGAGTTTGATAAGAAAAATCTAAATAAGTAGTATAAATTGATTGAATAATATTATAGATATATCTAACTGTAATATTTTCTAAATATATGCCTCGGTTTTATATAATATTTTATTGATAAGTAATGCGAACATTAAATTAAAATGAAATGTTAGGTGATATTAATGAAAAAAATTATTAAATCGTTATTTATAACACTAATAGTTACTACGATAATAATTATTAGTAATACTGGAGCAACAACTATATCAATTACAAAAGCTAGTCATAGTAATATAAGTGGATTTTTAAATAAACTATCTGGAACATGGTATGATAATACTGGTAAGGCTGTCTTATATATTGATCAGAATGGAATAAATGGATTCGCAGTCAAAAGTATAACTGATTTAGCTGGTGGAGGTGGGCATGGCATAGGGACCTTTAGAATATTAGAAAATGGTAATTATAAAGATTTACGAATTGAATGGAATACTACTGGACAGACAAAGTATCTAATTTTAAATCATGGAGTGACATTACAGAATACTCCCAATGTACAACACTTTGAATCAATTGGTGGTATATATTTGGGAATGACAGATAAAGAGGTATTAAAAGCATATGGGACACCTAATAGTATTGAAGATGGAAAGCTGAGTAAAAGGATTACTTGGTCTTATACTAATGATGGTTGGAAAATAAGTTTTTATAAGGGGAGGGTAGATCAAATAACAATATTAAAAAATGGTAGCCGTAGATTAGATATATCGGGTTATAATTGTGATAATAGTTTAGGAGAATTTGCGGAGTTTTACAATGTAAAGAATATAAGAGTAGGGGCTCCTATACATATCGCAAAGGGAGAATATTTGTGGATATATAAAGATGTGGCAAATATGGATAGACGTGCAGCCAGAGACGGTATAAACGTTGATCATATAGTATTAACAATACATGGTAATTAATACAATAAAAAAATTGAGCTTTTGTATAACTCGGTGAGATAATATCTGACCGAGTTTTGTATTATTTAAAGATGAATAATGAATAAAAAAGAGAATTGCAAGAGTCTTAAATAAAAATTTTAGTAGATGAAATAAAAATATTAAATGTTACAATTCCTTATAAATAGATATCAATTTTTTTATGCCGATGTTTAAACCAACTTTTTTTAATTCTCTTTCCTTAAGTTCATATAAATTTTTTAAAATTAATTCTACATCCTTTTCCATACCGTAATGTATTTGATTGTGACAGTTACCGCATAAACAAACCATATTTTCATATTTATCTAAACATTCAAAACTACTATTTGGAATAGTGCTTGACAAGGGGATTAAATGATGGACTTCTAAATATCTTTCGTTAGGAATGTTAATAATTTTATTCCTTCGTTCAAAGTATATACAATGTCTATTTAGTATTTCTAAGGCACATTTATTTTTACTATTTTTTATGGCCTTGATTTTTTCTGGATATTTCCTTGTAAATTCTTTAATATCAATATGCAATTGGTCGTTTGAGATAATTTCCTCTTCCCGACACTTTTTTGCTGATAAGCTTAATTGGGTGTGATCTGATAATAAATTTTCTAATTGTTGGGAAAATCCAATTTTTGTATTTTTTATATGTTTAACCCATTCAGGTTTTGCACCTTTACCGAATATTTTTTGGTATCTGTTAATTTTTTGGTTTGCCTCAATTTCGTTACACTCAAAAAAATATACTGTTATTTTTTGTTGGTCATACAATTGCTCTTCTATCCTTTTATGAATACGTTGATAAGTTGTATTTGTGGAGCTGCCGCCAGTAGAATAACAATTTAATCTAGCAAGAATACCCTCGCCGAAACAGTCGCCGAAAAATTTAACTATACGATTTGAACATATTGCATAGATACCTTTTTTATCATGAGGTAATTTTTCGGATTTTTTAAATTCAATTTTTTTTGTAATGTTTTCTAAATGAAATTCCCCAGCAAAAGTAAAATTTTTCAAGTATTCTTCATTTTTTTGAATTAAATTATTTTGTATCATATTTGTACACTTCCTTTACTCATCCTATATAATTGAATTTATTTATTAAATAGCTAATATCTGAAACATGATTTGATTTATAAGATTTCAAGTATAATTCTTATTAAATAGAGAATTATCTATTTAAATGTGTGTTTGAATGATATTTTTAATGAAGAATATTAGAAGAATTAAGCTTGAGAAGTTTGATGATATGCTTTATATTTCTAAATTTTATGACAATGATATGATTAGTCTGAAATAGGAGTTGTGGTTAATTGAGGTAAACAGTAAGTGACAGAAAAAGCTATGTAAAACGAGCAATTCAAGGTAGCAATTACCATCGCTTTAAATATATAGCTACGATAAAGGAGATATGCAAATAAGATTTAGGAAGTAACTACATAAATAAAGATAAAGATATGAAGTTCTGGCGTGGGGCGTATATTTATCTGGGGAAGAAAAGTATGGTATATAGGTTTTTAAAAGAATATGGTAGCGTATCGTTGAATTGGTTGTATAGTAAAATAAATGACGCTATCATCGACACAGTTTATTTTGGTCATAATTGATTGATATATTGGTATATATATGACAATATTATTGGTTGTCTTATTTCATTTTTTAGTTTTTTATTTAGTTTTCTGGTAAGTGCAATTTTATGAAGCAAGCGAATAGAAACTTAGTTTTTACTGCATAAAAATAGCGCAGCGATTTTAAATTACTGCGCCAGAAAGTTTAACTTTTAAAATCACATAGCTATGATGTATATTTTTATAAAAAATATTAATTGCCGGGGAAGAAAGGCCATACGATAGGAATTACAATCAGGGATACGATAAAGGATACGATAACAAGACCGGTACCTGCTTTAACATAATCCATGAACTTGTAACCGCCAGGGCCAAGAACCAAAGTGTTCGGTGGCGTACCTACCGGAGATGCAAATGCACAGGATGCTGCAACTGCGATCGCCATCAATACTGCTTTCGGATCAGCGCCAAGCTGTTTAGAAATCGCAATACCAATCGGGCACAGCAGAGCTGCGGATGCAGTGTTAGACATAAATTGGGTCAAGCCGCAAGACAGGATAAACAGAACTGCGGTAACAACCAACGGAGAAGGAGAACCACCCATCAGACCTACGGTCCATTCAGCGATCAATTTACCGGCACCGGTTTTGTCCATTGCAGTAGATACAGGCATCATACCCGCGAACAGGAAGATGGTTACCCAGTCGATAGAAGCATAAGCTTGTTTTTCAGTCAAACAGCCAGTCAGTACACAAACCAATGCGCCGATGATAGCTGCCATTTCCAAAGATACGCCGGGAATACCAATAGCCATAGTTAAAACTACGAGCAACAGGATAACACCGGAAACTACTTGTTTAGAAGCAGAAGTTTCGTTAGCTTCAACTTCCTGTTCGATTTCCTGATCAGCATCCAATTCAGCTTTTGGAAGCAGGTATTTACCTAAGAACATCATGTAGAGGATGCCAGCTAAAGTTACAGGAATACCAATCCAAGCAAATTCGAAGAAGCCAAATTTGTCAGCAATACCAGCAGCTTCCAAAGCGCCGTTAGCGATGATATTCGGAGGAGTACCAACCATAGTGATGATACCACCGAGACCGCACGCAAATGCCAAAGGCATCAACTGACGGGAAGCAGGAATCTTTGCAGCAGAGCAGATACCCAAAGCAACCGGCAGCAGACAAGCTGCTGTACCAGTGTTGGATAACACGGAAGACAAAGCAGCACCAACAAACATTAAACCAAACATTAAACTGTTTTCACCGGTACCGCAGAAACGAACTACAGTATTACCGATTTTTTGTGCAAGGCCTGTGTAGAACATGGCTGCACCTACAACGAACATACCTGCGAAGAGTACTACAGTCGAATTAGAGAGACCAGAGAATACTTGCTTAGCAGGGATGAACCCTAACAGGCCACACGCAATAGCGCCGGCCATAGCTGTTACTGCAAGGGGAATGAGTTCGGTTACAAATAACAATGCAACAACAGCCAGAAGAATAAGACATTTTACAGCTTGAGACATAAAAAAATCCTCCTTTTAAATTTATTTTATATACAACGCGTTCGGGGCGCGTATATAACAAGCAATATAAAAATTAAGAAGGTAATTATAGATTGATAATTATTCTATATGTGTATATTTTTATTATAATACGCATAAGAAAAAAATCAATATACTAATTATTATAAAAATATTGTAGAAATTAAAGATAGCCTATGTGAAATATAAATTTACAAAAAATACTTGACAAATTAAATGATATTTATTTAGAATGTTGTTAGAGACATTTTGCTGGGACAATATTGTTCCTTCAAAAGAAAATAAGGCGATACTAAAAAGGTATCGCCTTATTTTTTATAAAAAGTTTAAAATTACTATTAAATTATATATTTAAGCCTTTTGATTTTGGAAAATAAACCATAAACATTGTAGAAATAGTAATATAAATTTTAAAAATTAACGAAAGCTTTAAAAGAAAATGATATTATAACTAAATATTAATAACAAAAAACAAAGTATATTAATTAAAGCTTTATTGATAAAACTAAAGTGTTATCTTACAATATAAAAAAATAAACATTCGAGCTTAATATTAAATGTAATGTTTTACGAGATTGAATGTTTGTATTAAAGTTAAATAGAATGAAAGTACATCTGGGGGGGACATGCTAGTCGAGTGTGTGCCTTTCAGAAGAATACCTCTTCCAGATTTATTTGTCTGGAAGGGGTATTCTTTTTTTGTATATAGTCAAGATTAAAAATTTATATTGAGTGAGGAGATTTTGGTATGAATAAGATTTATAAAGTTATATGGAGTAATGCTAAAAATTGCTATGTGGTAGTATCAGAACTAGCAAAATCGAGAGTCAAGGCAGTAAGCTTGTGCAAGATATTAGTTGCAGCAAGTATTTTTGCTTTGGTTGTGCCTGATAAGGATATTTTAGACAGGGCTTATGCTGAAGAAAAGGAAGCTGTATCTGTTGAAGAAGGAATCATCAATGCAGGTGAAACATCTGCTGAAGACGATAACACGGATGAAGAAGAAAAAGATCTTGAACAAATCAATAAAACAATGGCTTCAAATTTAAAAAGTGTAGCTGGTGAGACAAAGCCCGGAGATACACATAGCGATGCAGAGATTGCACGAGGTGATATACATCGGGAAGAAGACATAGCTATTGGTCCAAATAGCAGTGTTAATCGTGTTATGCAGGATGTTACTGGTAACGGCGACTGGCGTGAAGATACGTCTGCTGGTGGTGTAGCCGTTGGTGCCAATGCTAGCGTAATGGGTGGCGGTGGCACCGCAGTTGGACAAAGTAGTAAGACTATAGGAACACATTCATTGGCAGTTGGTAGCCATGCTGAAACTTTTGGCGTTAATAGTATTTCTATAGGAGCTAGTGCTAGTGTAGGTAGTGAAGATTCCGATACAGCTGGTGGTATTAGTGTTGGTACAAATGCTAGTGTTACGGGCCAGCATGGGATAGCAATAGGATCGTTCAGCAATACAAGTGGCCCCGCAGCCGTTTCTATAGGTCAAATGAGTAATGCGGCTGGCAGTAATGCCATTGCTATAGGTACTTTAAGTAAGGTAGAAGCTGATGCACCGGACCCTGATGATGGAAAAACTTATGTAACAGAAGGAATTGCTATAGGTAGTAATTCATATACCAGCGGCTTTCATGGTATCGCGTTAGGTCCTTCAGCAAAATCTACTGGAAAATATTCTGTAGCTTCAGGACAGAGCAGTCAAGCAAGCGGAGACTATTCAACATCTTTAGGGGCTTATAGCATAGCAAGTGATAAGGTAACAACAGTTGTAGGTTATGCTGGCAAAGCGACTTCATTTGGTTCAACAGCTTTTGGGTCTTATAGCGTGGCGAGCGGAATGTATTCAATAGCGACTGGATATTCTAGCAATGCGTCTAAAGATGATTCGATTGCTATAGGTAGAGAAAGTAATTCGGATGGTCTAAAATCAATTGCTTTAGGAGCAGAGAGTAGTGTAACTGCAGGCTGGAGTACAGCAATAGGAAATAAAAGTGTTGCTAATTATGAACAAAGCGTAGCTGTTGGGGGATTTAAAGCTATAGCTGATAGTAAATATTCTACAGCTTTAGGTTCTTGGAGTAATGTTACTGGTGAGAGTGCTACAGCATTGGGATATAACAGTAAAGCATCCCATAAATACAGCGTAGCTCTCGGCAGTAATTCTGAGACTGCTGAAGCTATAGGAACTAGTGAATTTATATTAAAAAAATATCAAAATTTAGATGGTAAAGAGGAAGAAGTAGATCTTATTATCGGTGGATTTGCTGGATCTAATCCTTTGGCTACTGTCAGTGTAGGAAAAGAAGGCCAATATCGAACCATTACCAATGTAGCGGCTGGTAGAATTTCTGAAACCAGTACCGATGCTATAAATGGCAGTCAGCTTTTTGCTGTAGCGGATGGATTACAAAGTCAAATCAATGATATAAACAAGAAAATAGATAATTCTGGTGACAATAGTTACGGTGACGATCATTACCATACTGTGAATGGTAATGATAAAGATAAAGATAAAGAAGACAAAACAGATAGTTCTAACAATACTGGTGTAACAAATAGCAACTCAGATAACAATGGCTCAGACAAGGTGGATGGAACTAATACACCCGCAAGTGGTAATTCTGGCGGTACAAATACGGACCCTGTTGGTGATAAACCTACATTAGGTGGTGATTATGTAGGCGGCGAAGACGGTAATCTGCTTATAAAACATGACACTGACAGCAACGGAAAAGAATATTATGATATCAGCTTGAATCAGGATTTGAAGATTAATAGTATGAATGTCAACAACGTACAGGTAAACGAGGAAATAAAGGTTGGTGATGATATTACTATTAATAAGGATAACGGTATTACTGTCGGTGATGTTAATATCAATAAAAATGAGATCAAAGTTGGTGATAAAGTCACCATCAATGATAATAGTGTAAACGTAGGCGACGTTACCATTAACGAAGATAATATCAATATGGGTGGTAACAAAATAATCAATGTAGCAGAAGGAACAGAAGGTACAGATGCCGTTAATGTAAACCAACTTAACAAGCTGGAACAAAACGTTAATAATAAGATAAACAGGCTTGATGGTAAAATTGATAAAGTAGGTGCAGGTGCAGCGGCATTGGCAGCATTGCATCCTTTGGATTTTGATCCTGATGATAAACTGAATTTCAGTGCCGGTGTGGGTAATTATCATGGGTCAACAGCAGCAGCTATCGGTGCATTCTATCAGCCTAACGATGATACGCTTTTCAGCATAGGCGGCACTGTTGGTAACGGTGATGAAATGGTAAATGTAGGTGTAAGTTTCCGTTTTGGTCAACACAGCAATCAGTCCCGTTCCAAAAAAGCCATGGCCAAAGAGATTATTGAATTACGTACAGAAATAGCCGAACTTAAAGCAATGATGTATAGCCTTACAGGTCAGGGCTTCGATCCTTATAAATCCAAAATATTCTCCGATACTCCTGAAAATCATTGGGCTTATGACTATGTTGCTGTAGTTGCTGGTAACGGTATCTTGGAAGGCTATCCAAGTGGAAGATTTGACGGCAGCCGTGAAATGACACGTTACGAAATGGCAGCAGTAATTTATCGTCTGATGACAAAAGGAATACAAGTAGATGATAGAATGCTTAAAGAATTCGCTCCTGAGTTAGCCAGGGTAAAAGTAGATACTCTGACGCATCATGAAGATGGAACACCGTCAATTCAAAGAGTAAGAATAATTGAAGGGCGTGGCTAAGAGGAAGGGAGAAGTTGAATCATGAAAAAAACTAACAAGCAAATAGGTACTGCAATAATGCTCTGCATTTTGCTGATGAACTGCAATGTTTCTGCAAAAGAAGCAGAAGAGAAAGAAAAAAGTGAACAGGAAATAAAAGTGCAGGTATCTATTACTGGACACGAAAGTGGAAATATCTATAAAGTAACGGATGCAGAAGGAAAAGTTTTGAGAGTAGACCTTGGTAAGCATGGAGGGAGAATGTTAAATAGACACCCATTTATGATTATTGGGGAAATCAAACAGGATGAAAAAGGTGAGCTTATAGAGATGAAGCGTGTAGAATATGAAGATCCTGTTGTGCAGATTGAAAAATCTGCCGCAAAAGCTGCAGAAGAGGAAGAAAATGTATTAGAGGTAGTTAGCGGCAGAGATATTGCGTATAGCCATGAATTAAGTAAAAGTCATAATAAACATTACTATACTTATAATATGGCTAACGTAGAAGATTTATCAGCCTATAAAGAAGTTAGTATAACGGAAATAGAAAAAGAAGAAACTGGTACAAAGATAGCATTTGTAGGCAGTGCGGTGGCTACGGTAACGAAAGATGAAGTAATGAAATTCTGGGGCGGTCCAAAAGTTGGCGGACATATAAATGTTGTGATGAATGGAGCATATGTTCCGCTGGGTCAGCGAAGTACTGTATATGGAACAGTAAAAGATGACGGAACGATTTCTTTGGATAGGTTGGATAGTATTGAGTAAATCTTTATGAAAGTATAAGTGATATCAAGATGGATAGTGAAAGTAAATAACGGTACTGTAATAAAACAAGGTACTTTCTTAACATTCAAAGTTAAAGAAAAGTACCTTGTTTTTGTATCGATATGAAGAATTATCAGTGTTATAAAAATAAAAAAACTCAATCATATTTTCATTTAATCTTTATGAACTATTTAAATTAGGTGGTTTGTCTGGTGGTGCATGCCCAAAAATCTTGACTGTTGTAGATGGAGCGGAGTGGATTATAAAATTCCCTTCCAGTGAAGATACAGATAATATAGGCAAGCAGGAATATGAATATTCTCTCTGTGCTAAAAATTGTGGTATTGAGATAAGTGAAGTAAGATTATTTCCATCATCACAGCGAGTTGGTTATTTTGGGACAAGGCTTTTTTATAGAGTAGTTCAAGAGGGCGTGTTAAAAAAGTACATATGTTGTCTGTGAGGCGATATTAGAAACTTCATAGAGATGACCATTCTAAAAATTTTTCGTATTTATATGATGAAGAGTAACAGAGAGGGGTATTATCGCTTGCGTATGATCTTACTTACAGCTATTCGATTGGTGGTGAGCATGCTACGTATATATACAGAAATGGAAGAAATCCTAGCTTAGAGGATATTTTAAAAGTAGCTAAAGGTATTGGAATAAATCGCATGCGTGCAAAAAGTATAGCTCATGATATAAGTGCTTGTGTTCAGGATATGCAGGGCGAGTATTTAAATCAACAGTATGTTATAAAATAGCATGTAACAGTATCTAATGTACCGATAGTAGTACTTAGGTACTGTTTTTCTAAATAAAAAGTTTGTAATAGGTATAAGGAGAAGCAGAGGCAAGAATTAAGGTTTGTATGGCTGAAGTGTAGTATAGGGGTTGTTTTCAGGTATAATCTGGATTAGATAGAAGTAAAGTTGTCTAAATATCAGTACTTGGAGGCAATTAATTATGAAAAAAATAAAATGCGAATGGTTAGATAATATGGTTTACATGCTCCGATATTATGATAATAATATGACTGGACTAAAAAGTGGTTTGGAATATCGTTGTAAAAAGGAATTTAAAAGTAAAGCTGAACGGGAGCAGACAGCAAAGATACTATATGATATTTGGGGTAATACAGAAGGTACGAATGGATTAGTTAAGAAGCATATCCAGCAAATAGCAAAAGAAAATATCAATTATTTATTACCTTTTGAGATACATCGTTGTATGCTGGTCTTAACATTTCCCTATGTAGTTGAAATGATAAAAGTTATTGGTGGATATGCAGAACGTAATGCTTTTTTTGCACCGGAAGAAATCATAGGAGAGGTAATCTGTAATAAAGATTATGAAAGAGAAAATGTCGAATTACTTTTTCATACGTTGCTTGAAATAGGTGTGATAAAAAAACTTAGCAAAACGCGGTATAAAGCACAGCAATGGCCTGTGTTTGAAGTCTTGGGGTTAAGAGCAGTACTTTTAACGGCTTGTGCGCTGGGAGAAAATGTGTTGGAATCTAAGAAAAGTTTTTTAAGACTGTTATCCTTTGAGATCACTCATGATCTGGTCGATTCATATAAGGAAATCGATTATGCCCAGCTTGTGGGAAATGACCTTTGGTATCAATTTCTAAAAAGTGAGGCCAAATATTCTCTGCAATATAAGGACGGAGAATTTATAATTAGTGGTGAACCATTTATATATGGGGGCATAAATTGTTGCAAAGAACAAATTTTTAGCAGCAGCTTTCAGAAAACTATTAATGCTATAGATAAAAAATAAAATATGGGACTGGAACAAAATTTATACGGCTTTATTACGGTTTTGTTGTTTTGTTCCAGATTCCAGCTTTTTTTAGAGTTTAGTAATAGCATAATAAAAAATCTGTATATGAATATGATATAAGTAAAAGTTTTTTAGTAAGTAAATAAATAAAATATATTAAAAGTGGAACAATGTCGTAACTTTGCTGAGAATATCGATAGAATAAATGTGCCAAATTTTTGATTCAGAAAAAATAAATGGACAAATTGGAAGTTTTGACAAGCTAGGACAGGTGTGATAATATCGAATTAATGTGAGGAAGTGATAATATGAACAGTAATTTTCTGTTTGCAGAAGATAAACTATACATGACGTCAGAGCTGATAGAAATGGTAGCGGTTAACTGTGGTTACATGTATTTTTCAAGGAATCTCTTAAATAGACTGATAGCGTCAAAAGCAATAGATTTCCCGAATATTAATGACGGAACAAAAGGCAGTAAGAATTTTTATACAGGTAAAACACTTCGGGAGATTTTAGCAATAATGCTTGCATCCAATTGCCTTGTTGGATTTAGTCCCACATCAAGGCTGCCAAATAAGAACCTTTATTTTGCAGTAGCCAAGGATGTAATAGATAGCTATGAATCAAAATATGTACAGGAAGACTTGCTTGTAGAAACCTTTGTGGAAAGATTGCCCTATGATTATGATTTGGTCAGATATATAGAAGAGAGTAACGGCATAAGAAATGATCTGGATTTTAAAGTAGCATGGAAAGTGTGTATAGCCTGTTACTATTTCCAAAAGATAATAGATGGCAGTATACGGACGAGACTTTTTAGCAATACAAAAGCATTTAAGAAGGCAACGGGAGAAATGGCAGATGAAAGCAGGATAATTTACGGCCAGGGACTGGGAAGCTTTTTGCCGCATAACTATGCCTTCATAGCAGAGCGAACTGATATTATAGAAAGAGATTTTGGAGGCAACGCCTTTATATTTAAGGGAATGTACAAACTGCAAGAAAGGCTGAAAAGTATAGGCAGAGTACTGAAAGCCTTGGAAAGCGCAGATATGGATTTTGCACAGGAAATTGATGCGTGGATGCAATTTATTTACAATCATGATACGGTAAAAGCATGGCTTAGCGGTAGCGTAGCGCTGGAGCCGTTGCAGGAAATGGGAGTAGATCTGAAGGGGCAAGGTGTCAGAAGCGGAGAAATGCTTAGATTAGTAGCGGAGATGGCGGTAAATTCCATTGCGTTAGAAATGTAAAAAAATACTTGACAAAAGATAAAAATGAAAATATAATATTCGTAGAAACGGGAAAGAACAAAAACGCCGCTTGATAAAGGCGGTGTTTTTAAAAAAGCAAAATGTTCGTACTCGCTATAAAAAACAAAAGGAGTGGTAAAATGAAGAGTCTAAAAAATTTAAAAACAACTTTTGAAAAACTTTTTCCGAAACATTTTTTTGACTGGCATGAATCTTCGGATGGCAGCCGGATGACGGGAATTTGCCCAATGCATGAGGATAGATCGCCTTCACTGTCACTGTATATTGGCGATGACGGATGGGCAAATTGGCACTGCTTCGCAGAGAAAATCGGTGGGCACATGGTGGAGGCTGTGGTCTCTGCTCAGGGGTGTGACCGTCAGGCAGCGTATTACTGGCTGGTCGAGACAGGGTTAGCTGCTGCCGATGCAGATATGGAACGAAAAATCGCGAGGCACCAAGTTATATGCCTATTTCTGGATTGGGCTAATAATTTGCTTGTGAACTCGCCGCAAGCTGGAAATTTGCGACAATATTTTGGAGAACGTGGTGTATCTCGAGAGCTTTTTAGTAAATTGCCTGTAGGATTTTATCCGGGACGTTTGGCTGTAGACGAATGGATGATGGAAAATAATGTGGATGAAAATGTTGTTCGGGAAACGTTATTGCCGCCTGGTAAATTAAATGCGGCCGGTTATCTTGCTTTCTTTTACAGAGACGGAACAGGCTTGTTTAATTTTATAAAAATCCGTGATGTTTTTTATACTACAGGAAACAAACGGATTTACATTTTGGGCATGGCTCGTTCGGGCGGTTTAGAACGTTTTGGTTATTTTTCTCCAATTCGGAACCTTTACGGAGAAGAGTCGATCTTGCTGATGGAGGGTGAATTTGATGTCATGAGCGTCATTTCATCATTATATCGTGAAGACGGAAGCAGTATTGAAGATTTTGACCTGAATGAAATTGCAATCGCTAGTTTTGGCGGTGGCTCAAATTTATCTAAAGCTGTCACTCAGCTTGAAAAAAATGAAACTGAAGTAATTTTGTGGCCTGATAATGACGTCCCGGGAGTAAAATTTGTGGAAGAGATTTTAGAGAAATCGCCGTATGCATACGTGATGAGTCCGGAAGATTATCAGGCTGGTGAAGATCCGGCGGATTATAGCAAACGCAGGACGTGGGGTTATATTTCCCAGGCGATAGAGAATATGAAACTAGGATTTGAATTTATTGCTGATAATTTTTCTCGAGCGCATCAAAAAGAAACTGCTCCTGCAGAAAAGTTACGCATTTTGCATGCAGCGGTTGACTTTGGCAAGAAGTTAAGACCTGTGGACTTTGATAAATACGCTGAAATCTTATCCAGAGGGCTGGGGATAGCAAAAGAAGTGTTGATACAGGAGTTTACCGCTGCTAGAAGTGAAAATGGAAAGTTTAAAATTTCTAAATCTGCTGCAGATTTTGGTACTTACAAAAAAATTATTGATAAAGCTGGATTGGAATACTGGGAAAAAGTTTCGCCTGTGGTTTTAGCGTTGCTTCCTGATGTCATTTTGAAAGACGGCCTCAGAGAAGAGCGGAAAATTCGTTTTTTCGCTCAAGTAGCAGGTAAAAATAGAAGTCTGGTAACTATTGACGCCGACGCTTTTACAGTCGATCAGAAGTTTAATTCAAGCATTGTTGCGGTATTGGGTGCCCAGGCCTGTACTCAAACGAAGAAAATAGGTGATTTAAGGCAGGCGCTTATTAGTTTGTCTGAAAGCTCTTTGAAAACAGAATACGTTCAGCAATATACGGGCTGGTCAGAAGATTTTACGAAGTTTTTTGTTGCGAATGGCGTTGTTGATAGAGAGGGCTTCCGTGATTTTTCGGACGAGCGCGTTGAACTAGGTTGTAATCCTAATTATTTATGCCGTTATGTACTTCAACGATTCCCAGATGATATTTCTGCTGTCCGGGAAAGCATTATCAACGACTTATTGAAAGTGTTTCCATATAAAATAACCTTGCCTTTTTTGGCATATATTTTTAGTGCACCGCTATATGGGATTATGCCCAATATTAAGCCGTCAGTCCTGTTTCTTTCGGGCATTACCGGCAGCTATAAGACCAGCTTTAGCCAAGTCATGATGTCGTTTTTTGGAAATTTCGTTGGTGCCGGTTTTGAATCTTTTAACTCCACTGCAAACGCAATTACTAAAGCTGGTTTCATGTTGAAAGACGTCCCGTTTGTCGTTGATGATTATAAGCAGATTGCCGTTAATACAAAGCAAGTTGTCGCGCTGATTCAAGGAACAGGTGATCGCCAAGGACGTGCGAGAATGAATATGGACACATCTTTGAGGGGGCAATACTATGTTCGAGGAAACTTGATTTGTACTGGTGAAGATTATCCTGCGCTTGGTGAAGCTTCTGTTTTAGCTAGGATGCTGCTTTTACAAATTCAAGAACGTGGCAACAGCGAGCATCTTACTCATGCCCAACAAATGGCTATGAACTTTCCTGGAATTATGGCCGGCTGGATACAGTTTTTGATAAATAAGAATTTGGATCGTTCAGAATTACTAGCTAAGGCAAATGGATATCGACAGTCTTTTCAGGCTCATCACGGAAGAACGGCTGAAACAGTTGCATTTATGCAAGTTGTTTGGGAGTTGGTGTCAGAGTTTTTGGACCTTAAAGAACTTGATAATGAGTTTAAGCAAGCGTTAGAAGCTGTTTGTTTGGACATGTACATAGCTACGACAGATGAAATGGCGGCGACTGTTTTTGTTGAGACATTAAAAGGGTTGATCGAAGACGGGACCTTGAAGTTACAGTGTTTGTCAGATGATCAATGGGTAGAAAATCAAAATATTGTCGGATTTTATAATGCGGAAAATGTTTTTATTTTTCCGGATAAAGCTATTTCCGAAGTGAACTTAAGACTCCAGCGTATGAATCATACCGAGATTGAGTTTTCCCGTAATGCTTTGTATAGGCAGCTAAGTGCTGAAAAATTTATTGTAGCGTCTAAAAAGAGTTCTACTGTAAAATTTCGAGTGGGAGGACGTTCTTTACGGATGCTTAGATTTCCTAAAAATATATTTTCGGAGACTATAAGCAGTTTAACATCAGGAATTTTACGAGATGAAATGGAACCACAGGGTAACGGAGGTGTCGAAAATTAGGAAAATTTATTCACGCCCGTCACGGTATTATATCATTCCTGAACTTGTTCATGACTTGGGGATATCACGGGCAACGCTTTATCGAGCGCTTAAAATCTGTGATATAAAAAAGCGACACGACGTTTATAAAGCATGTCATAAAGCCACTTTTATTAGCAGCATGGACTTGTGGAAACTAAAAAATGCGCCGTTTTTTAAAAGTTATATTAAAAAAATAAAGCAGATGGAAGCAGACGGTTTGTTTAGAGCCGAAGATGAGTTCCAGAAACGCATAGGCGAAACAAAAATTACATTTTTTTAGTACAAAAATTGCTGAATCCCAAAAAAATAAGATATTTTTGGTATAAGCATGGCAAGGAGGTGAATTTTAATGGAAAAAAGATTTTTTACGGTAGCTGAATTAGCCGATTTTTTAAACATAAAGCGGTCTTCTGCTTATAATCTTGTTCACGCAAAAGGCTTTCCTTCGTTAAAATTAGGTCATAATTGGCGAATCGATTGCAACAAGTTGGAACGATGGCTAAAAATTGCTGAAGAAGAGAAAGATTTTGTATAAATATGGTGCTTTTATCTTGAATTTGTGATCTGCATATCATTATGTGGATCACAAAAACTTTTTATGGAGGAGGTGAACGACATTGGCAAAATATCAAACTTATAAATATGAGAAAAATGGTAAAGTTTATTATAGATGTATTGCTATAATTGGAAAACTTGATAATGGGAAACCAAATAGAATTGAAAGTAATGCTACTACGAAAAAAGCAGCTGAATCTAAACTGGAAGAAAAATTAAAATATATAGCATCAGGTAAATGTAAAGTTGGTACTGAGAAAAAGAATATATATCTTAATGAATGGATCAATAAATTCTTAAGGGAATATAAAAGTGTCAATTTAAAGCAAACTACTTTAGATCAATATGAATCTTTGTATAAAGCATATATATATCCTTATTTCGAAGGATATCATTTACGTTCTTTGACAACATCGAGGATTCAAAATTTTATTAATTTTATGTATCACGACAAAAGGCTATCTGCTTCTACGATAAGAAGTACAGTTAATGTTCTTTCCACTGCTATTGATAAAGCAGTCAAGCTTGGTTATACTGATAATAATCCTACTACTGATGTCGAATTACCTCCTATTAAAAAGTCTGTTGTGGATGCTTTAAACGCAGATGAAATCAAAAAACTTTTTAATGTTTTGGACGAAGAATTTTATGGATACGCAATTAAGCTTTGTATTAGTTCTGGATTGAGGAGAGGGGAATTGCTAGGCCTTCAATGGATGGATATTGATCTTGATAATAACGTGATCCATGTGAAAAATAACTTAGTAAAAACATCTAGAGGTTGCTTGCTACAATCTCCGAAAACGAAGTCCAGTATTCGGGATATCATTATTAGTGATGATATTTGCATTGTGCTTAAAGAAAGAAGAAAAATGTATCCTAATGACGTTTATTTAGTTCGTCAATTAGCAGAAGATAAACCTGTGAATCCTGATAATTTCAGCAGGATATATAGGGGAATTTGCGATAAAGCTGGTATAGTAGGAAGAGGTATACATAGGCTTAGGCATACATTTGCTACGATTGCTTTTCAAGCTGGTATTTTCCCTAAAATTACTCAAGAACAATTAGGTCATAGTGATCTTAAGACTACGATGAAAACTTATACTCACTTAAATCATTATGCTGTGAAAAATGCTGTCAATGTCATTGAGGATAGATTAAAAGGATATACCAAAACTATAGATAAATAAGAAGATATTAAAATTATTTACTTGTGGCTTGACTAAAAAGATAAAGTGTATTACACTGTATTACAAAGGAGGGGTTATCATGGCGTTATCATTAAGGTTGTCCGAAGAAGAAACCAATTTAATAAAAAACTACGCTAAACATAAGAATACGACTGTGTCACAGCTCATACGTGATTCTGTCATTCAGAGGATAGAAGACGAGTATGATTTAAGTGCTTATAAAAAAGCGATAGCTATCCATAAAAAAAATCCTGTTACTTACTCTCATCAAGAAGTAGCTAAAATGCTGGATCTTGAATAAATGGAATACAAAGTAGAATATACGGCTGGCGCTGTAAAAACATTGAAAAAGATAGATAAACCTATTAGGGCGCTGATTTATGGGTGGATAGAAAAAAATCTTGTTGGTTGTAGAAATCCCAGGCAGCATGGTAAAGCACTTGTGGCTAATCACCAGGGTGAATGGCGTTATCGTGTTGGTGACTACAGGATTCTTGCCGAAATTCAGGATACTAAGGTTACTATTCTTATCATAACGATAGGGCATCGCAAAGGAATATATAAATAAAATACAGTTAATTCAAGGGGAATAACATCTGATGCTTACATAAGAAATAAGAAAAAATTCCCAAAAAATTCCCAAAAACTGGCATAAAATTACTAATAAAAGTATAGATTAGGTAAAAAAGAAAAGTGCCGTAAAGCCTTTATTTAAGGGCTTTTGCAGCACTTTTGGTATTTATGGACGTCGACCCTGGCAAAAATGGCATTCAAGAGGTCAGCGGTTCGATCCCGCTTGTCTCCACCAATTGAAAATGTAGAATCCATGCAGACTTTACGATTTGCATGGATTTTTTGTTTTGAAAATAAATGGGTTGACATTGAAAGTTGAATGGCAAAAATATAAAATTATCGTAATAAAGGCAGGCTTCCAGTAAGTTTAGCAACCTTCTTTTTTGAGCCGCAGATTGCAAGACCAAAATATTTTAAAGCGCTTTCCGGTACTTGAGTCATTTTTTGAGTAAAATCATCATAAGTTTTACAGCTCTGCGCTAAATCAGAAAAATCAACAACGAGCAGGTCATGAAAATCGTCTTGATAGAGTTGTTCCCTGATATATTTAAGTTTTTCTGCAGAGCTTTTCAAGACAGGAACAGGGAATTTGATAATGCCGAGATGACTCTTTTCTGTCTGATCGATTACATCAGGACCGACTGCTTCAGGCATGGTTTTGCCTAGGGTTATCCCCAAGATCACAGCAGTATTTGCAATAATTCCTAACGGCAGCTCTTCGTCAACGACGATGACACATTTTTCATTTTGCAGATTCATAATAAGCCTCTTTTCTATACAATGTTTTATAAGCTCCAAGCATTACAAAACTATTGTAACGATAAAGTAAAGAGGTGTCTTGTAGAATATTGGCAATGACCAAAATATTACGTTGATATATTAGAATAGTGATTATAAAAACTAAAAATTTGACGACGCTAAAAAACAGGGAGCACGATTTGTCTTAAATCTCTTTATAGCCATCTTCCAAAAGATCAAGTTTACCCGTATGGGGGTCAATGATAAGTCCGTGGATAGGTATATCATTGGGAATAAAAGGATTTGCCTTAAGTTTTTTAATGACTGTAAGTACATTTTTGGTGGGGTCGGTGTAAGGATCAAGCCAAACTTGAAAATCTTTTTCAATCAGTTTTAATTGCTGTTCTGAGACGCCTCTGCTTCTCATATTATGTAATATGTCTTTTGATGATGTCAGAGCGACACCGCAATCATAATGTCCGACTATGAAAATTTCTTTGATATCAAAAACATAGATGGTTAGCAAAAGACTTTTTACGGTTTCTCCCATTTCTCCGATTAAAGAGGTTCCGGCATTTTGAATTATTTTTGCATCGCATCGGTGGATGCCCAGTGCTTTGTTGATCAGTTCAACAAGTCTGGTGTCCATACAAGTGAGCAGGGCAAACTTTTTCTGCGGATATTTGGATATTTCTTTTGTATACTTGTTATTTGCCAAAAATTCATGGTTGTTTGTCAATATCTCTTGTAGCAGCGTTGCCATTTTATCGCATCCCCTCGGTTTTTGCACTTTTTTAAATGAAGTGTATTTTATTTAAGATTATCAGTGAAATTGTCATATGTTTATTTTATCATTTATCAACTGTTTTTGAAATGAAAGATATTTAGTAAGGTTTTGTTTACATTTGTCTATACAGAAGTGGAATTATTAAAATACGTGCATTATTGTACTTAGCATAGAAATATAAAACACCGCAGATTTCTGTGGTGTTTTATATTTTAATTATCAATAGATTATTTTGCAGTATTTTTAGTTATCTGCAACAAGTAATTTTTCATAGTTTTCCAGCTGCATAGGACGGTAAAAATAAAATCCCTGCGAATATTTACAGCCAATTTCCTGTAGTGTTATGGATTGTGCCTGTGTTTCAACACCTTCACAGATTACCTGCATACCAAGCTCTCCGGCCATATGGATTACGTTGCCGACAACTATTTTTTCACGCATACCTGCAACTCCGTGGCTTACAAAGCTGCGGTCTAGTTTTAAAACATCTGCAGTCAGTTGCTGTAATTGACCTAAAGATGAATAACCGGAGCCGAAATCGTCAATGGCTATTTTGAATTGCATTTCTTTAAGTATCTGAAAAACCTCTGCAATAGTCGTTGATTCTTCCAATAGGACACTTTCGGTTATTTCCAATTCTAAAAGATGGTGCGGAACATTCCAACGGTCAGCGATTTCACAGATTCGTGCAGGGAAATCACTTTGTTGAAAATGTAGTCTTGAAAAATTGCAGGAAACAGGGAAAAGCGGATAGCCTTTTTCTGACCAAGTGCGCATTGTTTTACAAACTTCTTCAAACAGCCACAAGTCAACTTTTTTAACCATACCGTTTTTCTCAAAGATAGGGATAAATACGCCTGGCATCAGAAAACCTTTGTCAGGATGGTTCCAGCGAATTAAAGCTTCGCTTCCTATAATGGAGCCATCTTTCATAGAAACCTTGGGCTGATAATAGACTACAAATTCATTTTCCTGCAGAGCCTGATCTAAGCGGCTTTCCAACTGTTGTGCTAAAAGTGCCTGAGCACGCATTTTTTCATCATATAAAACAATAAAACTGCCTGGAGTATCTTTTGCGTAGCGTCTTGAATAATTGGCTAAATCAAGTTTTTGATGAAGGTCAATAGTAGCATTTTTTTCAATCAGACAAACACCAAATATGAAATCAATTTTATAAGGAATATCGGTTTTCGCTTTACGCCAGCAATTCAGCTTTTTAACAAAGTTTTGCATGCGTTTGTCTAAGTGTTCCCAGCAATTATACTTTAGCAGGAGAGCAAAATGGTCGGAGGATATCCTTCCGCAGAATTCATCATCTTCCAGGATTTCCTGTAATATTTTACCGCTGGCTTGCAGTACCTGATCACCCGTAGCAAAACCAAAGTTATCGTTGATAAATTTAAACTGACAAATATCACTGTAGAGTAAAACAAATGACTGCTGTTTTTTGGGGGGATTATTTTCTTCCTTCTTTTTCCAGAAACCATTATAAAGTACAACAAAAGACTGTTGTTTGGAGGGAGTGTTATTTTCTTCCCATTTCTGATAGAATCCGTTCATATTATAAAGACCGGTCAGTTCATCCTTATACAGCAGATCCTGAATACGGCGGTTACTGCGTAAAGCGTTTCTTAAATTACTGCCTATCAGCAGAATTATTATGCTCAGGACCAGTATCACAATACAGCCTACCTGCCAAAGATGCTGCTCAATAAATTCCAGCATACTGACTTCTTTGGTATTGGCAGAATGCGTTACAAGATAGGCGTCTACCTGCTCTGTAGGAAGATATTGGATACACTTATTAATGATCGAAAACAACTTCGGATCGCCCGACGCAGATAATCCTACACACATTTCATTGATTGGCTGAGCTAAGGTTATAGTGCGCATACCCTGGTAAGCTGATCTGCTTAGATAAGCGCCGGCAACATGAGTGTTTGTACAGGCAGCATCAGCTTTATTGTGCAAAACTGCGTTAAGACAGTCTTCGATAGAAGGATAGTATTTGAAGGTATAATATGGATTTGCTGCCTTGATAGCTTCAGAAAGCTGATACCCTTGAGGCAAAGCAATTACTTCCAATTTATCTGAATCGTATCTGGTGATCATTGAGGTAGGTGCACGTAGATAATAAAGTGTGGAATTGATATTGTTTCTACCGTCCCAAAGGTAATCACCGTCAGATAAAGCCAAAGCAGATATTTTCCCCTGCTGTAAAAGTTGCAGAGCTTCAGTTTGATTATGTGCTTCAAATTCAAAACGCAGACCGCTGTTTTTGGCAATAAATTCAAAAATATCTGCAGTTACGCCAGTAATTTGCCCGCTTTTTTTACTCTGGTATGTTAAAGGCGCAAAAGAAGGGTCATAAGATACTAATATCGGTGCAGCCTGTTTTATATATTGGAGTTCTTCTTTAGTAAAAACAGGCTTTTGGTTAACGCTTGGGGCAAGATACTTATCATACAAATCCCGGCTGTAACCAGGATTAGCCAATAGAATATTATTCATGGCCTTGTTGATTTCAGACAGTAACTCGGGATTTGTCTTGGTTACGGCAAAATATAAAGGACTGGGAGAAAACTGGGCTACACTGCGGAAAGTACTGTTTTTTCCAAGGTGGGTAATGGCAACACCGTCCAGTGTACCATTATCAAGTGCCTCTAAAAGTACACTTGTTTCGTCATAATCAATAATATTTAAAACAAGATTATGCTCACGGCAAAAACTTTTAAACCTTTCGCCGTCTACTCCGCCGCGGATAATGCCGACATTCATGCCCTGGAAAGCTTTAAAATCTTCATAATCATAGCGTGGATCATTCATACGAACGTTTAGGGTAGTATAAATACTGCACATTGGTTGGCCGGAAAAGAAAATTTCCTCTGCCCGCTGTTCTGAATGATAAACTGCCGGCAGCAGATCGATTTCACCTTTAACCAGCATATCATATGCAGCATTCCAGCTTGCAATATCAACCATTTCGAAAGGAAGTCCTGATTGTTTGGAAATTTTTTGTAGATATTCAATATTATATCCGCTATATTCTCCGCTTTGACTTTTGGACATATAGTCGCCGTCCTCATAATAGCCTACTTTAATAGGACTTGCATCTGCGGCTGCGGATAGTGGTGGCAGCACCAGAACAAACAATAACATGACTGTAAAAAATAAAGCTATTGTTTGTTTGATCTTGGTATTCATATATATACCTCGTCCATAATTACCTAATTTTTACTGCAATAAGATTAAAATAATTTGTTATAATATAAATATTGTATCATTAATAATAGAAATTTTCTATATTTTGTTATGGTTTTATAGTATAAAAATATATTAGTTTTTTTATAGTGGTTTGTTAGCTTTTAGTAAGTTATTATAGAAATTGACAAACGATTTGGAACGGGTAATAGAAGCTTGCAGCATAAATCAGAAAAGTCTGCAGTTAAAATAAATAGAATCAGCACATAATCTCTGATAGTCTTTTGATTAAAATATAAATTCTAATAAATGTATAATAAAATACATATAATTTAATTATTTTTAATATTATTATTCGAAATAATTGCTTTTTTGAATCATTAGTAGGATAATAGATTAAAATAGAAACTAAAATTTATAATAGGTATTATTATGACTGGAAGAGTGGGGAGATGGACAGGGGTGAAAAAAGAAGTTGTAATTATGCTTTATGTCTTGTCTCAGACTATCGGATGTTATGCTGCTAACCAGCTTCCAAGCAGTGACGTCCAGCAGAATGGGATGTCTGATAATATGCTTAATAATCAGCGTGTCGTTGTACATAAAGATGATATTTCGGAACATGCGGAAAAATCGCAGTCGATGGTGTATGTTAAAAGATTCCAACTTGATGTTAGTGGAATAGATGAGTGTTTGCCCCCCCCAAGGCACTTTTGGGAAAATACAGTGGACGTAATTTGGCTGTTAACGATTTGCAGCAGTTGACGAAAGCTTTATCTGTCTATTACAGAAAACAGGGATATCCTGTGGCAACTGCATTTTTACCTCGGCAGGATATTGTGGCTGGTATTGTAACAATTAAGGTTTTTCCTGGGGTATTGGATAAGTTAAGAGTGAAAAATTCTACAAGTCTTGAAGATCGTTTTGTGGAAGGGTTTTTAAAAAATTTATATGCTGGTATGCAGTTACGCAGTGATATTTTAGAAATGACGCTGAATAATCTGAATGCATTGCCCGGTGTGCAGGCCAAAGGTATTTTAGAGCCTGGTGATAAGATTGGCAGCAGCAGTTTAACAATTGTTTTAGGGGCATCGCCAATTGTGGAAGGCGCTGTTTATACTGACAATTATGGCGGTAAATATTCGGGACGTTACCGTTACGGAATGCAGGTCATTGTTAATGAGCCGCTGCGCAGCGGGGACAGGCTTGTTATTGGCGGGATGCTTAGTAATGAGAAGATGAAAAATTATAATTTAGGCTATGAAACAGCGGTTAATAGAACGGGAGGTCGTTTAGGTATCAGCTGCGCGGAGTCGGATTATACTTTAGGGGATTATTTTACGCAGGCAGGTGCTGTAGGAACGGCTAAAACGGTGAGCCTATATGGTTCGCAGCCTTTAAGCGGCAGGAAATCCGGAAATTTACGGTTGATTTACGGCTATGAGCATAACCGTTTGAATGATGAACTGCGTGTTTTTGATTATACGGCACGTAAAAGCAGTGATGTGTTTCATCTTGGACTGACTGGAAGTCTGCAAAGTGCTGTTAGTTATAGTGGTTACAGTGCTGTCTTACGTGCCGGTAATTTAAAGCTGCGCAGCGGGGAAGCTCAGGCTGCTGATGAATTCAGCAGGACGGAAGGCGGCTTTAGCCGCTTTAATTTTGATGTTAATCATGTCAGTAAATTAAGCAAAGTGACACAGTTCTATATTTTTGCACATGGACAGCTAGCAAACCGCAATCTAGACAGCAGTGAACAGTTTTATCTGGGGGGTGCTGATGCGGTGCGAGCCTATCCGCAGGGTGAAGCAGGCGGTGACAGCGGTTATCAGGCAACGGCAGAATTAAGGTATCAAACTCCGGTCAAAGGTATGAGTATGACGTTGTTTGCTGATGTAGGTGAGGTTTTGGCACGAAAGGACGGAGATACCTCCGATCCGCATCGCAGGCTGGCAGGTTGGGGTATTGGCGCAGTTTATAGCTTGGATCGCAGCTTGTACGCAAGACTGGATTATGCACGCAAGATAAAGGGTGAATCTTATCGCAGTGAGGCGGAAGATAAAAACGGCAGGTTATGGTTCAGGTTATACAAATTGTTTTAAGAATATCGTGAGCGGAAAAGAGCGGATTAAGATGAAAAACAGGCAGAGACTAGGGAAAACAACGGTCGCTATAGTAGTTAGCACTTTGGCTTTTTCTAATTGCGCATGGGGATTGCCACAGGGTGGGACGGTAGTTACTGGTAACGGCAGTTATACGTCCAGCGGTAATCAGATGGATATTACCGGTACAGGCAACGTGTCGGTAAAGTGGGATAGTTTTAATGTTGCTGCTGGAGAAACGGTAAATTTTAAGAATATGAACGCTATTTTGAATTATGTTACCGGCAGACAGGGCAGTGAGATTTTTGGCGCTTTGAATGGACAAGGGGTACATGTTTTTTTGATCAATCCCAATGGGATTTTGTTTGGTAAAACGGCACAGGTAAATGTTGGTTCGCTGACGGCTTCTACTAAGAGCTTATCTGATGTCGATACAGCTTTACAAAATTTTAAAAACAGCGCTGGTATCAGTGATTTTGGGATAGCGGGAACTGCTGAGCTTGTCAATATGGGTAAACTGGAAGCAGACACACTGCGTTTTGAGGGCAGCCGTATCGTTTTAGATACTGATAATATAAAATTGGGCGGAGATGATTTTGACGGCAGCAATGCTGTTATTAACGGAGATTTTGCCATTGGTAACGTTGTGTTGGGGTATACCGCTCATGATGCTAACGGTTATGCAGGTAAGGATAAAAATTTTGATATCAATGGCGGAGCTCAGAGTGTAAAAGGTTATATGTGGGTGACAAATGCTGAGCAGCTGCAGGACATTAATACTAATCTAAGCGGCAATTATGCTTTAAAAAATGATATTGATGCAGGTAGTATTAATAGTTTTATACCCATCAGCGCTGACAGTACGTTTAAGGGAACATTTGACGGTCTGGAGAATGAGATAAAAAATGTAACTGTAAATGGTGGAAATGGAAGCTACAAAGGGTTGTTCGGACAAACTGCAAGTGGCAGTGTAATCAGAAATCTTACTTTATCCAATTGTAATATTAGTGGATACCAGGCTGTTGGAGCAGTTGTAGGTCAGAATAACGGGTTAATTGAAAATGTTGCAGTAAGTGGTATTGTTTCAGGAACAAGTAAATATACCGGAGGTATTGTTGGCATTAATGCAGGAATAATAAAGAATGCTGAAGTTGATATAACAGTAAATAATACTAGCGGCGGTTATTCCGGCGGCATTACAGGGTATAATTATAAGGGTCTTGGGGAGATTGATGGTATAGTTGGTAAGATAAAAGTTATTAATAGTACGGGTGGTTATACAGGGGGCATAGTTGGCTATAATGCTGGAAGTGTTAAAAATGTAGATGCAGAAATTGATTTGACTGGCGGCGGTGTTGGGATAGGTGGTATTGCTGGACAAAATACTTCTACAGGTACTATTGATGGAATTTTACTAAAAGGAAAAATTGATGCTGGAAATAATAGTGCTGTAGGTGGTATTGCCGGAGCTAATACAGGTATTATAAATAGTGTCCATAACTATGCTTCTGTTAGTGGCAATAGTACTGTCGGAGGAATTGTTGGACAGAATAATGGGAATATCTCTGACGGTATCAATGATGGAAGTATTAAGGGAAATGAACTTGTCGGCGGGATTTGTGGACAAAATAAAGTAAATGGTTATGTATATAATATTGAAAATAGAGGTTTTGTAGGCGGAGCTCGTGAAGTAGGCGGAGCTATTGGTGAAAATAACGGAACTGTGAGCAAAGCGCTTAATAAAGGAAGTGTTTTTGTAACCGATGGTGTGAGTGTTGGTTCAAGCTATTATATTGGTGGTGTACTGGGTTATAATGATGCTGAAGGTTCCAACTATGTCAGTGAATTAAAAAATGAAGGTACAGTAAAAGGTTATAGTTATGTCGGAGGTGTTATTGGCTGTAATGCTTCTGGAAAAATAATTGTCGATGCCATCAACAATGGTAACATTAGCGGATTAGATAGTGTTGGGGGAATTTTAGGATATTATTATTGTGATGATGATATGCTTTTAGAGAATACCAATAATTCAGGGACAATAACAGGAAGAACAGCGGTAGGCGGTATTGTTGGTATGGGGGGCGGCGTGTCTATGTCAGGACCTCCCAGTGCCGGTATTGGATGTGTATCTGTCAGTAGGGCTGAAAACAGTGGTGCTGTTAGCGGTAGCGGTAATAGTGTTGGTGGGATTATAGGAGTAGGCACATCTTCTAAAAGCATTGATAATGTGTTAAATACAGGTACAGTCCAAGGCAGGGATCAGGTAGGCGGAATTATTGGTAATTCTGTTGAAGGGATAGTAGAGAATGCACTGAATTTAGGGCAGGTCATTGCTGCAGACGGTAATGCACAGTATTGTGGTGGGATAGTAGGATGGGGACCAGGTGCAATTGTTTCTGATAAGGCTGTTTATGCGACGACCGATAAAGATGGCAATACTTACGATATTTCTAAGTATAACGACAAAGGTGTTGGCAAGGCTTATGCAGATATCTTTCCGGCACCGCCACTACCGCCTGATCCACCAGAACTGCCTGAAGATGAGCATGATATTACTAAACTGCCTGAATTTGAGAATAATTATCATAGTAGCAGCTCTGCTGTAACTTCTGAGCTGCATACCCCTGTAATAATAAATCCAAGTGGTGAAAACACGAATATTGGTGTCGGAACAATTGAAATACATAACAGTGATGACAGCCTGAATGCAAGTGGTTCTGGCAGCAGTTTTAGTGCTGGTTTCGAGAATATTTTAGATGGTGCCGGTCAGGAAGAACAAGCTGACAGCAATTCTCGCAGTTCCGATACAGGCGATGTGCAAGGTAGTCAGATGGATAATCTGGCTGGTGGTAACGATACTGATTTGAGTATGTCTTCTGATAGTGATACCGAAGATCAGGACGAATAGAATAACGAAGAAAAGTAATTAAAAACTCACATCTTCCGGGGTGTGAGTTTTTAATTACTCGTAATTCGCATATTGCTTTTCTGAAAACCACTTATTTGTACGGTGAGTACTAATAAGTAGAACTATAGCTATAACAAGCCGTAATTTTATATAAAATATATAATTATTTCATATAAATAGCAAAATATTTGAAATATAAAAAATAATAAAATTCATTAATTTTAAGTGCATTTACATATTTAAAGACATATAATTTCTTTGCATGTATAATTTTATTTTGTATTAATGAGTAATATAGTGCACGTATGTGCTGTATTTTATACAGCAAATGCATTTTTTTTGTAAGATAATAAGTATAAAACCAATATCTATAAAAGTTTAATTGTTAAGGTGAAAAAAGTCATGTTTGCTGAGAAATATAGAAGTATAGGCTTAAATATTTTATATTACAGAAGACTGAAAGGTTTAAGTCAGGAAGCATTGTCTATTAAAGCCGGTTTGACCCGTTCCTATATATCAAAAATAGAACGTGGTGCTGCCAGATGCGGTTTGGAAGTATTTTTTCTTATCGCACAGGCACTTGAGGTAGATCCGGCTGAACTTATCAGCGATCTGCCGCCAGGAACAGAATCGGCGCAAAAATAAATTTATTTAGTAACAGGTGATGAAGGAGGTATCTTTATGAATCCCGATTATAAGGAAATTGGTAAGAATATCAGGTTAATGCGTATCAGACACGGTATCAGTCAAAGTGAACTTGCTCAGCGTTTAGATGTTTCGCAGACGCATATGAGCAACCTTGAGCACGGCCGCGTCAGTGTCAGTCTGAGGGTATTGCTACGTTTGGCGCATTTCTTTAAGTGCAGTGTAGATACGCTGCTTGGCAGTGTTTTACAGGGACATGTTGTACCGGAAGTAAATAATGACGGTTACGACATTGAGGATCTGGCTTTGTTGCTGAAGGTTTTGAAACAAAAAAGAGTAGAAGTGATGTAAACAAAATACGAAAGGCTGCCGCAGTTTTTAATTGCGGCAGCCTTTTTTATGATAATTATTTGCATTGCAGCCATTCGCTGATTACGGCAAATAATTCTTCCAGATGAAACGGTTTGGTAATATGAGCATTCATTCCTGCTTCACGTTCTTTTTTGATGTCATCCAGGAAGGCATTGGCAGTCATAGCAACGATCGGTAGGCTCTTTACATCCTTGCGTGATAGTTTGCGGATTGCTTTGGTTGCATCGTACCCATTGAGTTTAGGCATTTGTACATCCATGAAAACAAGATCGTAATGGTTTTCAGGTGCCTGAGCAATTTTTGTCAGTGCTGCAGCACCGTCAGTGGCCTCTTCTATCATGGCACCGGTCATACCAATCAACTCACAGGCGATTTCCATATTGAGCGGATTGTCTTCAACAAGAAGTATCCGCTTGCCGCTGCAGTTAGGTTCATTAGCAGCAGATGGCAGCAGATGCTGTGTTCTGGGTGTGTTTGTCTGATGCATTTTGTTGAGTACCTGTGCAAGGTTAGTAGCAAACAGAGGCAGAATCAGGAGTGCGTCAAAAGAATAGTCTTTAATGGTCTGGCTGAGATCGGAAAAGGTGATTGCCAAAGCTATCTTTAATGTTGATGACAGTTGGCGTAATCCGTTTAACATTGTTTCCAGATCCAGCTGTGGGTTATAGACTATGATGGCTGTCGTATAGTCACTGCTTGTTTTTATGGCAGCTGCTAGTTTGTTATTTGCTTCTTTAAGACTGTGTACTGCTTGACCGGTAATTTGCAGTTGCTGTAGCTGCTGCAGGATATTAGAGGCATAAGTTTGATCATGGTCGATGACCAGGACCTGCAGTTCGGAATGAATGGCAGAAACCGGGACGGGCTGCTTGTCAGCCAGCTTCAGTGGCAGGGTGACTGTAAAGGTGGTTCCAGAGCCTGCAGCACTGGTGACTTCAATAGTACCACCCATCAAATCAACAATATTTTTAGTGATAGCCATACCCAGGCCTGTGCCTTCAATACTATCAGTATTTGATGTTTGGGAACGTTCGAAGGGAGTGAACAGGTGCGGCAGAAATTCCTGGTCCATGCCAATGCCGTTATCGCTGAAAACAAAACGAAAGTGTCCATACCCTGTTGGCGCCAGCGTTAATTGCTTGATCTCGAGTTTGAGCTTTCCTCCTCGAGGCGTAAATTTGATAGAATTGCTGAGGATATTAGTGAAGATTTGATTAAGGCGTACAGTGTCACCCAGCAGATATTCGTCACTGATATTATATGTCTCTACATGCAGTTCGTGCTGGTGTTCTTTTAACTGTGGATTGATGAGTGAGATCAGATTGTGAATAAGCTCAGCCAGATTGAGCGGCGATTCCTTAAGAGATAATTTGCCGCTTTCGATTTTAGACATATCGAGGATATCATTTATGAGCTCTAAAAGATGATTGGAAGCCAGCTCGATTTTGCTGAGGCAGCTGTTAATACGAACAGGGTCGTGCAGGTATTGCTGCGCGATTGTAGTCATACCGATGATGGCGTTCATTGGAGTACGGATATCGTGGCTCATATTTGACAAAAAAGCGCTTTTGGCGGTATTGGCCTTTTCGGCAGAAAGCAGGGCAGCTTTTAATGCCTGCTGTTGTCTTTCGTAGGCCAGTTTTTGTGTATGGATATTCCGGAAAGCGATAACGCAGCCTGTGATAGTTCCTTCGGTATTTTTAATGGCCTGAGCTTCCAGACGTACCCATTCGTATTTGTCGTTGGCAAAACGCCGCAGCAACTCTATTTCGACAGAGTTTTTATTGTTTTGAGTCAATGTTGTATAAATATTTCCTAAAGCAAAAGCCTCTGATAACTGTTTGCGGAATTTCACATGAACAAAATTATTGACGAAGGTAGTCCAGGCTTCGGTATGATCTTCTAATCCTTTCAGCATATTGGCAGTGATGATTTCGGTAAGCCGCAGAATATAAAATCTATGTTCCTGCAGGTCGACATAATAGACTGCATAGTACATTTCAGCCAGCGCATTGGCGATATTATGATGGCGCATTCTGTCGGCGCTGAGTAATGCAAGTTCATGTTCCTGCTGTTTTTTATCGTCGATGTTACGCAGCAGCAGCATGATTTTTTCGCCTTCGATTGTAGATATCCTGGTACTGTAATAGGTATAATAGTGCAGTTTTTTGTTTTTATCCCAAATACGCATCTCACCTTCGGCATAGGTTTGTCTGCTGTAAAGTTTGGCATCAAAGATGCCTGACAGAAGCGCTTTATCACTGTCCAGCAGCTGTTGGTGGAATTGGGCATAGAAATCACGGTAACGGCCACGTTTTTGCAGCGAGAGTATCTCTTCCGAATAATGGATACAGTTATAACCCTGATGCTCCATATCGACGCTGATTGCCAGTGCATACATATGCGCAACTGCCATTTTGGCAGTTTTTTCACTGAGTGAATGTTCGACTTTCTGGGTCAGGTCTTCAAAGGCCAGTACCGCATAAGGATAAGCGTCAGAGTAGCCTGGTGCCGGAATGATCTTGACACTGAGCCAAAACCCCTGCTTATTTTTAAAAATATGCTCAATCCGGTTATTATCGTTGGCAAACTGGTCAATGATGTAGGTGCTGTTGGTAATTTTTAAGAGTGTCTGCTGCCATTTAGGGTCTACAAATTCGTTTACATACATAGAAAACTGTTTATCATAGCATTCTTCCATATGTACGATTTTTTTGAACTGTTCTGGCACACGCAGGCCGCGTAAAGTGTTATTACTTAGATTAACAAGGTAAACTGCATAATATTCTTCACTTAACTGAGCGATCCAGGCGGTCTGTTCGCGTTGGCTCAACTCAAATTGTTTTTGTTTTTCAATATTGCGGTAGCACCATAATACTTTCAGGTGCCCGGTTTGAGCATCAATAGTAGATACTAGATGAGTTTCAATCCATTCAAAGCTATCTGGCGCAACAAGACGGCGCAGTTCGCCAACGATATGCATATTTTCCTGCGGCATATTCTGACGCAGGCTCTTTGTTGAAGTCAGTTCCCAGAATTTCTGCCGGTCTTCAGGATGGATAAGCATTTTACCGTAAAGATCATTGGCCTGAGTAAAGTCGCCGGCATGAGGAAATGCCGAAGCACAAGGGCCGAGCTTCGGAGAAATATAACGGTCGTCGACAAGATCAATAACTACATATTCGTCAAAGAGAACATCGATGCCCTGCAGGAGATCTTTGGAATGGTCGTGCCTGATCTTGACTTCGCCGGCAAAAATATGAGGTGTGACAGAGATTGCTAAGGCAGGAATCTGTCTGCCCTCATCGTCCCAAAGAGTTCTTTTCACTCGGACATCTACGTTGCTTCCTAAAATAGATTTTTCAGCAAAATACTGATAATCACCCTGATGAAATTTGACGGCATCAAAGCTGAGAGTGTCAGGATGATAGAATACACCTCTCCTGAAACCTGCTTTTGCAGCAGTCTGATTGCAGTAAAGTATCTGCAGAGTTGACTGATCTACGACGAATAATGTTAGATTACTGATATCGTTGATAAGTTTGAGGACGTTTCTTTCGGAATTCATTATAAATACCTTCCGTATCCTTTATAATTGAAGGAAAACTTTTATAAACTAATTATAATATAAAAATATAATAAAGTGAAACAAATATTATGGTGATTATTACAATTAAAACAAACTCCCTGGACATATTTGCCCAGGGAGTTTGTTTTAATTTTCAGCAGTACCTAATATTTCGTTGGCTAAGGCAGAAAGGCTTTTGTGATCCAACTCAGCAAAGAACAATTGTCGGGAAGGATGGGGTGTCATTTTTTGGGACAAAGCGGCGTTGTATTCGGCGCCGCGCTTAAAGTCTGTTTGCTGGCATTCCAGCTCGCTTTGGCAATCTGCAAAAAGTCCGACGCCTTTTTCTGTATTGACGAGGACCAACGTAACACCCTTATCGTCATCAAAAAGCGGGAAATGCTTATTGACGCCCCAATAGTCGGCTATCGTCAGATCAGCCAGGCTGTGTTTATTGTTAAAAGCGCAGTCGGAACAGGAAGGGCGAGTACTGACATTATTCAGGAATAAACGCATATATGGACCGCGGCGTTTATGTGTTGCAAAGATATGGTTTTCAGTTTGAAAAACGATATTAAAGCGTTTCCAACCGGGAGTTTTATCGCGGAAATTGACTTTTATTACCGGTGATGACGAAAGCTCGGTGACTTCGTCCAGTCGTTTCTGGTAGACTTTGGGACTGGGAACCCCATGGCAGACTACGTCAATGGTATAAAGCCTTTCATAGTCTTTACGCAGATATCCTTTCAAGCCTCCGATCTGGCACGGCGTACCGCTGAATAAAACAGTATGGCCTGCCTGAAGCAGTTTTTCGGCGTCCTGGTAGGTAGTGCTGATATCGCTTTGTACATATTTGGAACCGCGTAATTTATTCATTGCATTGACGCTTGTGACAGCGATATGTCTAACGTGCCAGTTGTCGTCAAAGGCCGCCCCGAAGACTGTCCCCTGACGTCCCAGGATTTTTTCGGCAGCGAGAGAGAAAAAACCGCCGCTGGAGCTGACAAAGCGAACGGCTTCGTTTTTATTTTTACAGCCGATAACAGCTAAAATCTCATGAGGTTGAGGTTTGTGCAGCAGAGGACAAACGCGTTCACACAAACCGCAGTGGATACATTTGTCAGTATCGACCAGCGGATAATTGAAGCCTTCTTCGTCTGGTGCCATAGTGATGCAGGAGGTCACGCAGCGACTGGCACAGGCTCTGCAGCCGCAGCAGTCGGTTTTGTTGGTAATGGTAATCATAATTTCACCTTCTTAAACAATTTTTGAAGCTTAGGAATGCTGTGAAAAATAGTTTAAAAACAGTTGGGCGACATTGGAAAGTGGACGTCCTTTAACAATAGATAGCGTTTTATTCAGGAATAGTCTGTCATCGCGGATGATCTTGCAAATCAGATCGTTGTCAAAAATTTCACCCGGTGAAGCTGGTACGACGGCGATGCCGGCATTTTCTTTTGCCCAGGCTATTGTAGACAGTTTAGTAGAATTAATGCTCAGGATCTGCGGGAAGATCATGGAATCGGAACAAACGTTTAAAAATAAAGTCGAACAGCCGCGTGACAGGCAGATGGGCATATCTTCCATATGTGCCAAAAGCAGAGCTTTGTCGTCTGCCGGCAGCCAGGGATTGTCTTTGTGCATTACTGCAACAAGGCGCTCCTGCTTGGTATAGATAGTATCAAACCGGCTTTCCTGTGTCAGCGGAGCATTGGCAACGCCGATCTCCGTTTTCCCGGTCAGCATCTGATTGATTTGTTCCAAGATGGAAACTTCGTACAGCTCATAGTTGATCTGCGGATATTCTTTGGAAAATTTGCTGAGGTAAGTTTGAATAAAGGAAATCGACATCGAAGGCGACAGGCTGACTCGCAGAGTACCTGTATAGCCGTTGACGCAGTCCGATATTTCCCGTTGGGTATCATCTTCCAGCGAACAGAGATATTTAGCTTTGTTATAAAGAATGCAGCCGGCATTGGTCAATTCTATATTATGTACGCCGCGACGGATATTGACTAGCTGAGTGCCGAATTTTTTCTGCAGCAGCTTCAGTTGATTACTGAGGGCCGGCTGGGCAACGTGTACGCGCTTGGATGCCGCTGAAAGACTTCCTGCTTCGACGATGGCAATAAAATTGCGGTAATATTCCATGTCCATAGTCTGCTCTCCTCCTGTTACTGGCAATATAGATTTAAGTTTAAGCTAACTGTAGTTTGTTTATCGTTTAACTACATTATAGATGATAAAGCAGCTTAAACCTATCTTTTTCTGAAAAAATTTTTATAACTTTAGATAAGCATATAAATAAAACTTATAAATTATATCAATTATTTTGATGTTTAAAGATAGATATTGTCAATGAAAATGGCAAATGTTGTTAGAATGAATTTTTTATAAAAGTAATATTACATCAATTGAATTTTATGAATAGAAATAAAGAAAAGTGTAATTTTAAACTCGAAAACCAAATTTAAACATATCAAATAAATTAATATTTTCTATTGCTTTTTGGTATTTTACGTTATAAGTTTCCGGAATTATACTGAAAGTGAAGAAAGGTGTATGAGAAATTTAAATCTGGGAAAGAAGGGATGAAAATGTTAGACAGCACGAGATTAAGAAATCCGCAGTTGTTTGACAAAATCGTTACTCCGGAAGAAGCTGCGGCGCTGATTACTGATGGAATGAATGTGGGCGTCAGTGGTTTTACCCCATCCGGCTACCCTAAAAAAACAACGATAGCTTTAGCCAAAGCTATCAAAGAAGGTAAACGCTGCCGTATCAATATCTGGAGTGGCGCTTCTGTTGGTCCGGAAATTGAAGAGGAATTGGCGGCAGTTGGCGCTATAAAAGGCAGGATGCCGTATTATGCCGCGTCCAACAAAAGCATGAAAAAGGGCATCAATGAAGGCAAGATTGAATATGTGGACCAACATTTGAGCCATTTCGGACAGCAGGTAGATTATGGTTTTTTTGGTGATGTAGATGTAGCTATCATTGAAGCTACGGCAATTACTGCAGAAGGTAATATTATTTTAGGTCCTGGTGTTGGTAATGCGCCGATTTTTGTGAAGCATGCCAAGAAAATCATTATCGAAGTCAATACTTCGATTCCTTTGAATCTGGAAGGTATGCATGATATCTATATTCCGGCGATCCCGCCAAATAGAACTGAGATTCCAATTTATCATGCGGGGGACAGGATAGGTAAACCTTATGTAGAATGCGGTATCGATCGTATCGATTGTATCGTGGAGTCTGATATTTTGGATCATGTGCGTGACTTGACTGCTCCTGATGCAGCAAGCATCAAAATTGCTGAGAATTTGGTGGAATTTTTAGAGTATGAACAAAAGATGGGACGTTTGCCGGAGAAAATGCTGCCCTTGCAGTCCGGTGTCGGCAGTATTGCCAATGCGGTTCTTTTAGGACTGGCCAAATCCAGATTTGAAAATCTGGAAATGTATTCCGAGATTTTACAGGATTCTGTATTTCGTCTGATCAAGCTGGGCAAGATAGCTAAAGCCTCCGGCTGCGCGTTCACTCCTTCGCCTTCGGTTTGGGAGATGTACAAGGAAGATCCTGATTTGTATCGTAAGAGTATTGTTTTAAGACCGCTTGATATCAGTAATCACCCCGAGGTTATCAGGCGTTTGGGAGTTATTGCTATGAATACGCCGTTGGAATTTGATATCTACGGGCAGGCTAATTCAACGCATGTTATGGGCTGCACGATGATGAATGGTATTGGCGGCAGCGGTGATTATATGCGTAACGGTTTCCTTACGATTTTTTCAACGCCGTCTACAGCGAAATGCGGCTCGATTTCCAGTGTAGTACCTATGGTTACTCATGCAGACCATACTGAACATGACACGATGGTTTTTATTACTGAACAGGGTGTGGCCGACATCCGTGGTTTGAGTCCCGTCAAACGTGCTAAAGCTATCATAAATAACTGCGCACACCCTGATTTTCGGCCGCAGCTTTTGGAATATCTGAGGTTTGCACAACAAAAAAACGCCCATATGCCAATTGATTTGGCACATTGTTTCGATATGCAGAAAAAATTTTATGAAACCGGCACTATGCTGTAAACAGCGAAGCGGAATGAGAAAGGGGTCAATGACATGACTAATTATGAAGAAATCAAACAGGGACTGGCGGATTATGAAGCAAAGGTTGCTAAAGCCAATGCCAAATTTCCTGAAAGAAAAGAATTTAAAGAAAAACACGTGTATACTCCTTTGGATGTAGAAGGTTTTGATTACTGCTCTAAAAGCGGGTTCCCTGGACAATACCCTTTTACACGCGGCGTACAGCCGACTATGTATCGTGGGCGGTTGTGGACGATGCGCGCTTATGCAGGCTTTGCTACAGCTGAGGAAACCAATGCCCGTTATAAATATTTGCTGGAAGCAGGTCAAACCGGCCTGTCGGTAGCTATGGACCTGCCGACACAGATCGGACTTGATTCCGATGCGGAGCTTTCGCATGGTGAAGTTGGTAAAGTTGGCGTGGCTATTGATTCGCTGGCTGATATGGAAAAGCTTTTTGAAGGTATTCCTTTGGATAAAGTCAGTACTTCTATGACTATTAACGGCCCGGCTGCAGTGCTTTTGGCGATGTACGTTGCTGTTGCCGAACAGCAGGGTGTTAAGCCGGAACAATTAAAAGGCACCATTCAAAATGATATTTTAAAAGAATATATTGCCCGTGGCACATATATTTTCCCACCACGGCCTTCGATGCGGCTGATTACCGATACTTTTGAATATTGCTCTAAGAGTATTCCAAAATGGAATACGATCAGCGTAGGTGCTTACCATATTCGTGAAGCCGGTGCTTCCTGTGTACAGGAAATCGCTTTTGCATTTGCTAATGCGATGGCTTATATTGATGCGGCAATCAAGGCCGGACAGAAAGTAGATGATTTTGCTCCTGGTATTTCCTGGATCTTTACTGCCGGACTTAATATGTTTGAGGAAGTTGCTAAATTCCGTGCGGCACGCCGTTTGTGGGCGCGCATTATGAAAGAACGTTATGGTGCTACAGTACCGAAAGCACAGATGCTGCGTGTGCATGTGCATACTGCCGGCAGTGTTCTGACTGCTCAGCAGCCGCTTAATAACGTAGCCCGTATTACCTGGCAGGCGTTGTCCGCCGTTTTAGGCGGTATTCAGTCTATGGCCTGCTGTGCTTATGATGAAGCGATTGCTTTGCCAACTGAAGAGTCGGCTACTCTGGCACTGCGTACTCAACAGATGCTGGCTTATGAAAGTGGTATTACCGATACTATTGATCCGCTGGCAGGTTCCTATTATGTAGAAGCCCTGACGGATAGGATGGAAGCAGAAGCTTATGAATATATCAAGAAAATTGATGCTATGGGCGGTGCTGTAGCTGCTATCGAGCAAGGCTATATGCAGGGGGAAATGTCGGCTCATGCTTATGAAGATCAACGCGATATCGAAACTAAACGGTCTATAGTTGTCGGTGTTAATAAGTTTGTTGATAATAAACAACTGGCGGAACAGGATGTTCTGACTGCTGACCTTAGTGTTGCTGAACGCCAGATTGCCAAAGTCGAAAAGATGAAAGACGGACGTGATCAGAAAGCCGTCGATGCTGCTTTAACGGCGCTGAAGCAAGCTTGCGCCGGCGAAGAAAATTTGATGCCTTATCTGATTGACGCTGTTAAAACTTATGCCACTTTGGGAGAAATATGCGGCGTGATGAAAGAAATATTCGGAGAATATAGACAGGACGGTTCCATGTTCTGATCTGACTGACAGGTTGTGAGTGAAAGAACGGAGTTGATTGTTATGACAACGAAAGCATTGGCTGATTTTGTGGCAAGCGTACAATATGATAAATTGAGTCCGGAAACGGTTCGGATTACAAAGCAGTGTATTTTAGATTGGCTGGGAGTCTGTATTCGCGGTTCGCAGGAAAAACCTATCCAAATCATTCGTAAGTTGCTGGTGGATGGCGGGGGTAAGGCACAGTCTACAGTTTTGGCTGGACAGACGGAACAAACTACTGCTTTAAATGCTGCATTTTGTAATGGAAGCGCTTCCCATTCCCTTGATTTTGATGACCTTCATAATCCATCTATTATACATCTGGCTACAGTAGTTGTACCGCCGGTATTTGCCATTGCTGAGGCGGAGCATAAAAGCGGTAAAGATATGTTGGCAGCTGTAGTAGCAGGATATGAGGTTGGCGGCCGCGTAGGCGAATCCGTTATCCCTGAGTCCTATTTCTTCTGGCATACTACCGGTACAGCAGGTACCTTAGGCGCTGCCGCTTCGGCAGCGAAGGTTTTAGGTCTTGATGCGGCTGCGACGCTGCAATGTCTTGGCAGTGCTGGTACACAGGCGGCAGGGTTGTGGGAATTTTTGAAAGAGGGCGCAATGAGCAAAACTCTGCATGCCGGTAAAAGTTCATATGCCGGCGTACTTTCAGCATATCTGGCCCGTGCTGGTTTTACTGGTGCGACAAAGATATTGGAAGGAGAAAAAGGCTTTTGCCGGGCTATGGTCACAGAGCCGCATTTGGAAAAATTGACGGATGGGCTGAATGATGGTATATATAAGATTGATAATAATTCGTTCAAACCTTATGCCTGCTGTAAACATTCTCATGCCGCGCTGTATGCGATGCAGGTGCTGCGTACTGAGCATGGATTGAAGCCTGATGATGTTGAAGCGATAGAGATTTTAGTCAATGAGATCACTGATTTTCTGATCAATAATCCTCAACCTGAAAATCCGTATGGCTGCAAGTTCAGTATCCAATATTGTGTTGCCGGGATGCTCAAATACGGCGATATGGGTGTTGATCGCTTCCTGACGGAAGTTATTGGTGATGCTGAAGTCCGTAGCTTGATGGCGAAGACCAAGGTCATGCGTGATGCTGCGATCGAGGCGGTACATGCTGCTGATGCTGCAAAACTGGCATCAAAGCTTATCGTTCGCTGTAAAGATGGGCGAGTATTGGAGTTACAGGTAGATTTTCCGAAAGGAGATCCGCCTAATCCGATGAGCTGGGATGAAAGTGTTGCAAAATTTATGTCTTTGGCTGTTCCTGTTTACGGCGAAGAAAAAACAGCCAAGCTGTGCGGGCTTATCGATAATCTGGAAGCAAGCGCAGATTTTGCAGCAGACCTGGCTGAATGTCTGGCATAAGACGGCGTTAAGGAGGAACTCCCTGTGGTTGAAGCGGAAAAGATCAAAGCAAAGGTCAGCGAAATTTATTCGCATAATAATTTTATGCAGGAGTGCGGTATTTACATCGTAGATATGTCTTGCGGCAGCGCTACAGTTGCAGTAAAAGTAGATCCTGAGCGGCATGCTAATCTTAATGGTATGGCGCATGGAGGACTGGTTGCAACGCTGGCTGATAATGCTACAGGCATTGCAGGTGCAACGATAGGTAAAAGGGTAGTGACATCAACTATTGCTACAGATTTTATCAAAGGCGCACCGGTGGGTACGACGATCAGCGCTACTTCACGGATAACACACGCTGACGACAGATTGGTAACCATCAATATCGAAGTGCGTGATCTGGACAATGATACCCTGGTGGCTAAGGCTACAGCGGCGATGATTGTAGTGGATACATTCGCTGGGATTCCTGAAAAATGGTAATAAGAGCAGGGAGTATTATTCGGCTGTTGTGTCGTTGCAGTTAAATATTGCTGTTTGGGCATTAGCAGAAGGCAATTTTGTAAGAGTGTACAGTTTGCTATGATTTTCTAAAAAAGGCGGCTTAAGCCGTCTTTTTTGTGTTTATTTCGATACCGAAAGTAGTATTTTTGAGACCTTATTTAAATATTGCAAAAGAAAGTTTTCTACCAAATATGGTTGCATGTGCAAAATAAAACACAACATCTAGTAATTTTTGGCTTTACATTAACAATGCGCTGTGCTATGATGATAATGTAAATTTTACGCATAAATAATAATTTTTGTTTGGCGTTAACGATAAGAAATTATGAAAGAAGGCGTCAGTTATGAAAGTAATCAAACGTGATGGCAGTACTGCCGATTTTGACAGCAGCAAGATTATAGTTGCTATCCAGAAAGCCAATCAGGTAGTCGAACCGGAAGACCGTATCGATCAGGAACGTATCGAAGCTATCGCTCATTATGTGGAAAGTAAAAACCGCATGCGTCTTTTGGTGGAAGATATACAGGATATGGTAGAGCATCAGCTTATGGACGAGGGGAAATTCAACCTGGCCAAGTCTTATATTATTTACCGCTATACTCGCGCTTTGGTGCGTAAGGCTAACACGACTGATGAATCCATTTTATCTCTGATCCGTAACAGTAATAAAGATGTTATGGAGGAAAACTCTAATAAAAATGCTGTTATGGCTTCTACTCAGCGCGATCTGATTGCCGGCGAGGTTTCCAAGGACCTGACCCGCCGTCTGATCTTGCCAGAAAAGATTTCTAAAGCCCATGATGAGGGCGCTATCCATTTTCACGATGCTGATTACTTCGTACAGCCTATTTTCAACTGTTGTCTGATCAATGTTGGCGATATGCTGGATAACGGCACTGTAATGAACGGTAAACTGATCGAAAGCCCGAAAAGTTTTCAGGTGGCTTGTACAGTAATGACTCAGATCATCGCTTCAGTAGCCAGCAGCCAGTATGGTGGGCAGTCTGTCGATATTCGTCATTTAGGCAAATATCTGCGCCGCAGCTATGAAAAATTCAAACTGACGATCAAAGCTGAGGTCGGTGACAGTGTTGCTGATGAAGTTGTAGAGCGCCTTACAAAAAGACGTTTGCAGGATGAGCTGCGCAGCGGTGTGCAGACAATTCAATACCAGATTAATACTTTGATGACAACAAACGGACAATCTCCGTTTGTCACTATCTTCCTTAATCTGCAGGCGGACGATGAATATCTGGAAGAAAATGCAATGATAGTAGAAGAGATTTTGCGGCAACGGTTGGAAGGCATTAAAAATGATAAAGGCGTTTTTGTAACGCCTGCTTTCCCGAAGCTGGTTTATGTGCTTGATGAACATAACTGCCTGAAGGGCGGTAAGTATGATTATATTACTAAGCTGGCTGTAAAATGCAGCGCTAAACGTTTATATCCTGACTATATCTCTGCTAAAAAAATGCGTGAGAATTATGAAGGAAATGTTTTCGCACCGATGGGCTGCCGTAGTTTTTTGGCTGCCTGGAAGGATGATGAAGGCAATTACAAATTCGAAGGCCGTTTCAATCAGGGTGTCGTATCTTTGAATTTGCCTCAGGTGGCTATTTTGGCACATGGCGACGAAGAAAAATTCTGGCCATTGCTGGATGAACGCTTACAGCTTTGTTATGAAGCTTTGATGTGCCGTCATAACTCATTAAAGGGTATTCGCAGTGACGTCAGCCCTGTACATTGGCAGTATGGAGCGATTGCACGCTTGGAAAAAGGCGAAGTTATTGATAAATATCTGGAAAAAGGCTATTCTACTATTTCACTCGGTTATATTGGTTTGTACGAAATGACTAAGTTAATGAAAGATGTCAGCCACACAACACCTGAAGGGGAAGAATTTGCTTTGCGCGTGATGAAATATCTGCGTGCTGCCTGTGATAAATGGAAAAAAGAAACAGGGTTAGGTTTTGCCTTATATGGTACGCCTGCTGAATCATTGTGCTATCGTTTTGCCCGTATTGACAAAGAACGGTTTGGTACTATTGCCGATGTAACGGATAAAGGCTATTATACTAATTCTTACCACGTAGATGTTCGTGAGGATATCGACGCCTTTAGTAAATTCAATTTTGAAAGCCAGTTCCAGCGTATTTCTTCGGGCGGCGCTATTTCCTATGTCGAAATTCCTAATATGCGCCATAACCTGGAAGCAATGGAAGATGTTGTTCGCTTTATTTATGACAATATTCAATATGCTGAATTTAATACTAAATCAGATTACTGCCATGTGTGCGGATTTGATGGTGAGATTATCATTAACGATGATCTGGAATGGGAATGCCCTAACTGCGGTAATAAAAATCAAACTTTAATGAATGTTACTCGCCGTACTTGTGGCTATTTAGGTGAAAATTTCTGGAACGTGGGTAAGACTAAAGAAATCAAATCCCGCGTCCTGCATCTGTAATCGGGAGGCGTTATAAATGAATTACGCTACGATAAAGACCCATGATACCGCCAATGGGCCGGGAGTGCGTGTGTCGCTGTTCGTCAGCGGCTGCACTCACCAGTGCAAAGGGTGTTTTAACCCGGAAGCATGGGACTTTAATTATGGTGCTCCTTTTACAGAAACAGAGGAAGATACAATCGTCAGAGGATTGGAGCCCTGGTTTATCCGCGGGCTTTCGCTTTTGGGCGGCGAGCCTTTTGAGCCGTCTAATCAACAGGCACTTTTGCCGTTGCTGCGTAAGGTACGTAAGTCTTATCCTGAAAAAACGATCTGGTGTTATACCGGGTATGATTTTGAACAGGATCTTCTTACGGGTCGTTTATGTGATTGGCCGGTTACTGAGGAGATGCTTTCTTATATAGACGTTTTAGTAGACGGCGAATTTAAGCTCGATTTAAAAAATCCCAATCTGCGTTTTCGAGGCAGTTCTAACCAGCGCGTTATTGATTTAAAAAAATCGCTGTATGGTGATGAACTGGTTTTATGGTCAGAAGCTTATTAAAATTAAAACCCCTTCCACATATAATAATATGGGAGGGGTTTTTGTATGATATCGTAACTAAATAATTAAAATATATAATTTGCGTAGCTTGTCTCTTCAATTAAATCGCTTTATAATATTATCAATAGATAATAATTTTGGTTTTGATGTGGAGTGAAGTGCATGTTAAATGTGTTTAAAAATAAATTTTCACAGATTCACAAGCAAAGTAAAGAAGCGAAAGAACTTTTGCGTTTTATCGGACCTGGTATTTTGGTAACGGTGGGATTTATCGATCCAGGAAACTGGGCTGCTAATTTGGCGGCCGGCGCCGATTACGGGTATGCTTTGCTGTGGGTCGTAACGTTATCAACTCTGATGTTGATTTTGCTGCAGCATAATGTAGCTCATCTGGGCATCGTCACAGGTGAATGTTTATCGGAAGCAGCAACAAGATTTTTACCTAAGCGTATTTCACGTCCAATTCTGGTTACTGCTATTATGGCGGCACAGGCAACTGCTTTAGCTGAAATTTTGGGTGCGGCGATTGCACTTAATATGTTGTTTGGCATTCCAATTATGGCTGGTGCTGTGATTACCGCTATCGTTTGCACGCTGATGTTGTGGACAAATTCCTACAGTCGTTTGGAAACATGGATAGCGGGTTTTGTTTCTGTTATTGCCATGTCTTATTTATTTGAAATTTCAATGGTACATGTTGATTGGCCACAGGCCGTTGTCAGCTGGACTGTGCCTAATATTCCAGCAGGTTCGATGCTGGTGGTAATGAGTATTTTAGGTGCTGTAATTATGCCGCATAATTTATTTCTGCATTCTGAAATTATTCAAAGCAGGCATTGGAACCTGGAAGATAAGGCATTGATGGAAAAACAGCTGCGTTTTGAATTTGTCGATACTTTATTTTCTATGAGTATCGGCTGGGCGATCAACAGTGCCATGATTTTGCTGGCCGCTGCAACGTTTTTTGTTCATGGAGTTAGTGTCAGTGAATTACAGCAGGCTCAGGAGCTGCTAGTGCCGCTTTTAGGTGAGAATGCAGCACATATTTTTGCAATAGCACTGCTTTTTGCAGGGATTGCTTCTACAACAACGGCGGGTATGGCAGGTGTTACTATTTTTTCAGGTATGTTCGGTGAATCTTACGATATGAAGGATATCCATTCACGTGTTGGTTTGCTGCTGACATTTGTTCCTGCTGTTATCGTTTTATATTTCATCAATGATCCCTTCTGGGGATTGATCGTCAGCCAGATGCTGCTTAGTGTGCAGCTTCCGTTGACTGTATTTATGCAGATTTGGCTCACTTCTTCACCAAAAGTAATGGGGACTTATGCTAATAAGCCTTTTACTAAAGGTCTGCTTTATGCGGTAGGATTTATTGTTACAGCACTCAATTTGTATCTTTTATATGTTAGTTTGCAATAAAATAATGATGCGGTATGAATTAAAACGGTTCAGCTTAGCTGGACCGTTTTAATTATTAATCTGTCAGTTTTTATTGCCCAGCTGCTCCAGCATGGTAGCAACGCTGAACGGTTTATTTTCCAGTAAGGCATCTATGCGCATAGTAATCAACGGATGCTGGCTAAGTCTGCGTGCTGTGATAAGTGCCGCCCGCAATGCTGGTGTAAGTTGTTCGTGTCCCCATTCTTCAAGAATGATAGAAGCAGCGCCGCGCGGCCAATCGTAAATAGAGGTTAAAGCGGCTGTGACTATAGGAACTCCGGTACCAGGGTGTGTTTCCAGGTATTTCAGCGGGATCAAAAGCGCTGTTTCTGATTGTGTATAGGTATTGATGTTTTTTTCGATAAAAGTCAATACTTTCTGGGGACGTTCATCGTTTTCAAAGCCTAGAAGATAAGGAAATAAAGCACTTTCCAGAGGGTGCTGCTTAAGATAATCGAAAAGACGTTCCCATATATCAATATCCAGTTCAAAGGCAAATTCAGCAGTAGTGTAATTTACGCTGCCATCTTCTTTGAATAATTGTGCTTGCACTTCCTCATACCAGTCGCGGCTATAAATCAGTTTTTCACAGCGGCTTACCAGTTCGTGGCTGGCGTTAGAAGGTAATGCTGCCCAGTTGCTGTCGGTGATAAGCTTTTGCAGTCCAATGGAAATGTTTATTATTCCGATCAGGTCAGCAGGAGTTTTATCATATCGTTCAGCATGGCGCAGAAGCTCGCTGATCAGAGTCTTAGAATCGATACCGCTGATATCAATATAAGTTGGATCACTGTTTCCAATATAGTAACGGTCAAGCATCATAATAAAATTATTAATGATCAAAAGACAGCCACGGTAAGTTTTATAGTCCAGCTGCTCTTTATGCAAATGGTGTAATAACTGTCCCTTACGCATTACTACCAGACAAATCGGAGCATAATCGATTTCGATTTCACAACCGTGCCGAAGCAGCCAAATTTCTTCTTCTTCTGTAGTGCATTCAAGATCATAGAGGGTGAATATATGTCCCCAACCTCTGGTAGAGCGAACAAGTTCCCATAGCTCGTCCTGTGGTGCAATATTATTGATACGGTAGGCAAAGGTAAGGAAAAAAGTGAATTCTTCACAGCGGCAAAGATCGACTAAATCATCCCAAAGGTTTTCGGAATGTTCTTTGCGCAGCTTCTCCAGTCCAAAGACTGCTAAGATGACGATTGCATATTTAACAAGCTCACGTTTATGCGCTGTATACAGCCAGTCTTCGGCTAAAGCAAGCAGTGGTTCGGGAACTTCGTCTTCTGACAGCAGTTCTACAAGCGGATCACAAACACTGACACATAAAATTTTTATCAACGCTTCTTCAAGAACCGCTTTTGCAGTAGCAGAAGGTTCATCAGCATAAGCCAGCAGCATACTGCAGACGGCTTCAGCACCTGGCAAGTCAGGCGGCATTTCGGCAGTATATATATAGGCATCATCGCTTCCTAATGGCCGTGGTAATGACGGAGTCGGATCATCTATCAAGGCACCTCCTTGATAGATGCCATTTTCATCTAGCTGATCCATTACATAAGCAAAAATACTGTGTTCATTTTTATCCATAAAGTTCATCCCTTAATTTTAAAATTATGCCTATTATACCATATAAGGCTATTCTTGACAGAAAAAAATACCCTGCCTGAGCAGGGTATTTTGCTGTTTATTTTAGAATGTTACGGGTTCACCGTAATAAGCACAGGTCAGAACCTTCTTCATACCTTCAGCATCAATTTTTCTCGGATTAGAACCAGTGCAGGGATCCAATCCTGCATTGGCGGCGATTTCATCTATATGTTGTTTGAATAATTCTTCGCTGACGCCGTTTTCTTTATAGGTTTGGGCGATACCAAGTTTTTTGTTCAATTCTTTGATTGAATCGATAAGTGCATCAGTCAGCTGTTTATCTGTATTACCGGTAAGTCCCAGCATACGCGCTATAGTTGCATATCTGTCAGCACAAACTTTGGCATTATATTGGATAACAGACGGTAGCAGGATCGCATTACAGCAGCCGTGCGGGATATCGAACATCGCACCGGTTTTATGGGCCAGGCTGTGGGCTATACCTAAAAGTGCATTCGAGAAAGCCATCCCAGCCAGGCATTGAGCAATATGCATTTTGCCTCGTGCATTTTTATCACCATAATAGCTGTCAATCAAACTGTCATAAATATCACTAATAGCTTTAAGTGCCAGCGGGTCAGAGAAATCGCTGCGTGCAGACGCGACATAAGCTTCGATTGCATGGGTCAAAGCATCCATACCTGTATGAGCAGTCAAAGTTTTCGGCATGGTCAGAGGGATATCGGTATCCAAAATAGCAATATCCGGCGTGATTTCAAAATCTGCCAGCGGATATTTTATATTAGTAGAGTAATCAGTAATGACCGAGAATGCAGTTACTTCTGTTGCCGTACCGCTTGTAGAAGGAATTGCTACGAAAATAGCCTTATTCCTGAGTTTGGGTATATTGAAAGGTTTCTTGATTTCTTCAAATGTTGCTTCGGGGTGCTCGTAAAAGACCCACATGGCTTTCGCCGCATCTATAGGTGAACCGCCGCCGATAGCGACGATAACGTCAGGCAGGAATTTGCGCATGGCTGCGGCACCTTTAAAGACGGTCTCGATAGACGGATCTGGTTCGATGCCTTCGAAAAGCTGGGTTTCCACACCGATTTCATGCAGGATATCTTCGACCTTCTGCAAAAAACCGCCCCGTTTCATAGAACTGCCACCGGTTAGGATCATTGCCTTTTTGTAGCCTTTCAGATTTTTTAATTCGTCGATTGCACCCGAGCCATAATAAATGTCACGTGGTAAAGTAAATCGTGCCATAGCTTGACACCTCCTAAAATAATTTGCCTTGATATTTTCATTATAACATTTTAACTAAATTCTACAAGGTTAGTAGGAATATAAAAAGTTAAATAATTGTAAATTTAAGGAAACATTTAGTGAATGGAGTTGGGAACCCAAATGGCTATAAATTGAGGAAAGTTTTAAAACTTTGAATAAAGTGCCGTGATACGGGAATTTCCTTTTCCAGGCAGTTTTCAACGGTCAGTATATAAGTGTCATTGAACCAGGGAATGATTTCGCGCACTTTATTCATATTGACAATATAGCTTTTGTGAGTTCTCAAAAAACCGCAGGGACGTAGTTTTTCTTCCAAAGTTTTTAAAGGCAGGTTTGATTCCAGAATACCTTTATTGGTATAGATCAGTATTTTTTTACTGGTATCTGTTTTGATAAGATAAATTTCTTCTTTGGGATTAAAGACTAAAAGTTTATTGTTGTTCCAAATAGAGAGCTTGATAGGAAAATTACAGCGGGATGGCAACTGCTGCTGAGATTGATTCTGCAAAACTTTTTGCAATTTTATAACAGTTGCCTGCAGGCGTGTCTTAGTATAGGGCTTAAGAATGTAATCGAAAGCTTCAAGTTCGAAGGCTCGTACTGCGAATTGATCGAAGCCTGTGGAAAAAATTATTTTCGGAGGGTTGGGCAAAGTTTTAAGTTTCTCGCCAACGGCTAGTCCGTCTAATACTGGCATTTCAATATCTAAAAAAACAGCGTCAGCAGTATTGTTTGAAAAATAATCAAGTACTGCCTCTCCATGTTCACATTCAGCAATGATCTCCAAATTGCTGTTAGTTTCCAGTAAGGCTCGCAGTTCTTGGCGGGACGGAAATTCATCATCTGCGATAACTATTTTTAGCATTTCAATCCTCCTCTTGCTTTGGTATTTTAAAACTGACGGTAGTACCTATACCATATGTGCTGTCTATATGAAGACCGTTGTCCGGGCCGTAAATTGCCATTAGACGTTTATGTATATTAGTCAGGCCAATGGATTTACGGCCAGGGATATCAAGAAGCAGCGAAGCCAGTTTTACTTCAGGAATGCCAATGCCATCGTCATGCACGGATATAAAAAAATATTCTGTATCTTGGCTGACTGTTATAGTGATAGTGCCGCCATCTAATTTTGACCGTAGACCATGTTTGACAGAATTTTCAATTATTGGCTGTAAAATCAGGGCTGGAACCTTAAAAAAGGCTGTGTCATCAATTTCATAATTTATTTTTAGTTTGTCGCCGAAACGTGCTATTTCAATATTAATATAGGCATTGATGTGCTGCAGTTCCTGCCGCAGGGAAATTAATGTATTTGGATCAGCAAGGTTTTGGCGGTAATAATCAGCCAGATAATTGATAAGTTTTTTAGCTGTCTGAGGCTGTACGCTGCAATAATAGCTGATCGTATTTAGGGCATTGAATAAAAAATGCGGATTGATCTGCGCCTGTAGAGCTTTTATTTCAGCATTGGCCAGCAGTTTAGTACGTTCTTTGATCTGATTGATTTCGATATGCGTAGAAAGCATTGTTGCGATACCTTCAGCCAGCTTTGTTTCAAAGGCAGTCATTTTTTCTGCAACTATATGTCCCACACAAAGATAACCAATCGTGGCAGTATCGTTTGCCAGCGGCAAAGCCTGATAAGAAGTAAGTACAGTAAGCTTTTTATTGTTCAGGCAAAATTTTTCTGATAGCAGTGTTTCCAGGTCTCTCTGCAGGTAGTCAAGAAATGGCTGTTCTTGTTCACAGGCTGCGCAGCCAAGCAGCTGATAGTTAGAGGTAATACAGACAACGTCAAAGGATTTGACGTTTTGCAGGATGCTTTCCGTAATTTTTTGGGCGGCATTTTGATCGAAACCATTCTGCAAAATAGAAATTGAACTATTAGTAACATTCAGTGCAATTTTTGCCGCCAGCCCTTCAAGAATATCCTTCTGTTTATAACTGTCCATGATAAGACCGATAAAACAACCGGTACCTAAAGCTGTCGTGATCATTACCTGGAGAGCACAATCTTCAATTGATGGTGTAAATGTGTGGGGATAACAAAATAAGGCGAGTAAAATGATATGGCTGGAAGCGAAAATAAAACTTACGCCGATAGCGTGAGGCAGCAGTTCTTTTTTTTGTTTGAACCAGTGTGATAAAAGTCCTGCCAGTAGCCCTTCTACTAGGAAAAAGCAGCCGCTCACGAGAGCAGCTTTGGTATGGATAAACAAAACATAGTGAACAGAGATGAGCAGACTTGTACAGAAACCGATTAAAGGACCGCTGACTAGACCAGCTACGATAATAAAGATGGAACTGGTGTTGATAAGCCAGCTTTCGCCATATAAAGACCAGTAAGTATTGAGGATGCCTAGCAACGAAAAAAACGCAATAATATGTAGCTTGTTTTTTAACGAATAATTTTGTTGAAATAAGGTTGTTTGAAAAAACGCGGTTCGGCTGCAGATAAAGAAAATAATTAAAAATACTGCTAGTCCAAACCATAAATGACTCATTGTTTGGTAAAGAAAGTTCAGCATGAATTGCTCCTTATAAAGGCAAAATCATGCATCTTATTGCAGATTTTGTCATCTTGAGTTCATTTTTATCCTAAAAGTTGCATTTTATGTTATTTTAAATTTAGGAAATTGGTTGAATTTATCAGATTAAGTTCATTATATAAAAATTTAGTTATACATACAAGAAATGCATCCATTCTATTATGGAAGGGGGATAGTAGCTAATAAGCGCGAAAGGAGAAATTTATTATGGATTTGAAAACGTGTCTTTATGTTGGGTTTGCTCTTTATACGATATTTGTTATTTATGTGGGTTTTATTGGTTCTAAAAAAATAAAAGGGTTAAGTGATTTTGCGGTTGCCAGCGAAAGTATGGGACCGATATCATTAGGATTGGCTTTTGCCGCCTCTTTCTTTAGTGCTGCTACTTTTCTGGGGTATGTCGGATACGCTTACGCCTGGGGGGCTTCCGCTTTATGGATATTTTTAGCTATTTTTGGCGGGTCTACATTAGGGTTTATCGTTATTGCAAAAGGTGTGCGTGACAGTAACACTAAAATTAAAGCTTTATCATTGCCGGACTGGCTGGGAGAAATGTATAAAAGTGACTTTTTGAGGGCGTTGGTTTCTATTATCGTTATGATTCAGATGTTTTATGTGGCTGGTCAATTATCGGCAGGCGGTACGCTTTTATCAGGCCTTTTGGATATTGATTACAGTACTGCCGTTATTGCGGTAACTGTAGTTACTATTGTTTATGTCACTTTAGGTGGTTTGTTTGCGGATGTTTATACAAGTATTGGTCAGACTTGTTTGATGATGTTTGCTGGTGTGATTGTTTTCTTGTCAGGATTCTTTTTCTTCAAGGGCGGCATTACAGAAGTCAGTACGATCATTGCTGCGCGTGATCCACTGTTGACTGCGGTCATTAATCCTAAATCATTACATATGTACAGCTACGCTACTGTTTTCGGTGTTATTTTGATTGAATTTGCTTTTTCTGGACAACCGCAGCTGCTGACAAAAATTTTAGCATTAAAAGATCCTAAAGATATGAAAAAAATGATCTGGACTTGGATTGTTGCCTCATTCTGCTGTATGTTGGTAATTTTTGGCGGTTTGTATATGCTGGCACTGAATCCTGATCTGCAGCAGCCTGACTATGCGGTAGTAGAATATGTCAGAGCTTATTTTCATCCCATTATCAGCACGCTGCTTGCGGTTTCGATTGTAGCGGCATTGATGTCGACAGCCTGTGGTCTGCTTTTGGTTATGACAACCTGTATTGCTAATGATCTTTTTATTAAAACGTTGGTTAAACGTAAAATCATAAATATTCCGCAGGAAAAAGCTCAGAGGATCGCATTTATGATGACGAAGATATTGCCGGCAGTTTTTGGGATTATTTGTGTTTTGATGACACTGCATCCACCGCAATTTATGGGAGTCATGGTCTGGATTGGCATTTCTGGTGTCGCTTCAGCTACATTAGCACCGATGCTGATTGCTATTATCTGGCCTGAACGTATTAATGCTACTGCCGCTATCTGGGGAGCGATTGCAGGAGAAGCAACTTACATGGTTGTTTATCTGTTTACTAATATTGAAAAAAGCGTTATGGCAGCCGGTGCCTGGGGGTTGATCGTCAGTTTTGCGGTAATGTGGCTACTGTCTTCTAATAAAAAGAAACAGCGAATAACAGAAATGTGATCAAAAGTAAAGGATGTGATGAAAAATGTTGTGGGCAAGTCCGATGCTGACAGTTTGGGCCGTAGGTTGTGTATTGACACTTATAGTTTCATATATCCTTTTAGAAAAATGGTATTGAGGCAGGTGTAAATGATGAGGAAACCAAAAGTCGTAATTCTGGGAACTGGTGGAACTATTGCCGGTAAAGCAGGCTCTAATACAGAAATGACAGGCTATCAGGCTGGTGAAATAGGTATTCAGACCTTGATAAATGCTGTTCCGGAAATGCTTGAAGTTGCGGATGTAACTGGTGAACAGTTCTGCAATATCGGCAGTTTTGATATGATTGATGATATCTGGCTGAGATTAAGCCGTAGGGTCAGTGAACTTCTGCAACAGCCGGAAGTCGATGGTATTGTTGTTACACATGGTACAGATACGCTGGAAGAAACAGCATATTTTCTAAATTTAACTGTTAAAAGTGAGAAACCGGTGGTTTTAGTTGGCGCTATGCGTCCGGCAACAGCGATGAGTGCCGATGGTCCTGTCAATCTGCTGAATGCAGTTGCTTTAGCCGGTTCGCAAGAGGCGGTTGGTAAGGGCGTATTGATTGCAATGAATGATCAAATTAATGGGGCTCGTGATGCAACTAAAACCAATACTACACATGTGGAAACATTTAAATCGTGGGAACTGGGATATTTAGGCTATTTTCAAAATGGGAAACCTATTTTCTATAAAGCAAGTCTGCGTCGGCATACGGCAGCAGCTGAGTTTGATATCAGTAAAGTAACTGCTCTGCCGCGAGTTGATATCGTCTATCTGCACGTAAACTGTGATGATATTTTAGTAAGAGCGGCAGTTTCGGCTGGGGCGCTGGGAATAGTTATTGCAGCCTTTGGTCACGGGAATCTGCATATCAATATAAAGCCTGCCCTGATCAAGATTGCTCGAAGTGGTATTCCTGTAGTACGCAGTACGAGGGTCGGTAATGGTATCGTAAGCCGGAGTGCAGACGATACTGATAACAAATTTATAGCTGCGGACAGTCTTAATCCGCAGAAAGCCAGAATACTTCTGCAATTAGCGCTGCTTAGAACGAAAAGTCCAGAGGAAATTCAAAGAATGTTCGATGAATATTAAGGAATGAGAATAAAACACCGTTTGTTTAAACAAGCGGTGTTTTTGTTTGTAGCAGAATAAATTTAGTGGATAGGATAGAAAAATTGGTTTGGCAGGATTTGAATTATGGTTTATAATGATAACACTGGTAAGCGTTTGCTAACTTTAAAGTGATATTGTATCAGCAGACGTAATTATGAAAGGAATGAAATTATATGAAAGACTTTTTGATAGTTTATTCCAGTAAAACTGGCAATACCGAGAAAGTTGCAAAGAAATTTTATGAAGCGGCAGGAGAACGCTGTGACCTTGCTGCAGTGAAGCAGGTGCCGGCAGTGGATGATTACAAGGTTATTTTTGCTGGTTACTGGGTTGATAAAGGTGAACCAGATAAGGATATGCAGGAGTTTTTACAGACTTTGGATAACAAAAAAGTTGTGCTTTTTCAAACTTTAGGAGCGGAAGCATATTCTGATCATGGTGTAAGTGCCTTGGCTAATGCCGGCAGATATTTAAGTACCAGCTGTAAAGTGGTAGGGACTTTGTCTGTTCGCGGCGCTATAGATCCCAAGCTTATTGAAGCAATGATGAAAATGCCTGAAGGTCATCCGCACGCGCCAACAGAAGAAAGTAAAAAACGTTGGAAGGATGCCAGCACTCATCCTGATGAAGCTGATTTGGAAGCAGCAGGTGCGTATATTCAAAAATTTATTGCTTTTTATGATAAGTTTTATAAATAAAAGGCATAAGGATTTTTAGAAAATAGTGGGGAATCAATTTAAAGCTGGTCGGAGTAATTTTCCTACAGGGTTGGAGTTTTCAGAGTTGGTTGTTGGTTGGTGCCGCAACGGTTTAATGGAAGCTGTTGATGATATTTCTAAGCTGACGCCTATGGGGTTGTTATGGCAGAATCAGCTGAACCGTGCAGTAATGATTGCTGTGCAGTATTTAGTATATGGACCGTGAGTTGCGGGAAGAAAGTCAGCTTTGACAATGATGAGTGCAATGGAAAATCGTACTTAAAAGTTATATGATTAAAGCCCCTGTTCAATAAGAACAGGGGCTTTAATCGGTTATTATTTAAGCTTTTAATTCGATTTCCAGCAGGCAGTCGCCGCTTTCGATACGGTTGCCTGCTGTTACGTGGATCTGGGCTACTATACCGCTGATTGGGGCGGCGATAGTTGTTTCCATTTTCATAGCTTCGGTAACTACAAGCGGGGTGCCTTTAGTTACTGCTTGTCCTTTTTCCACCAGTACTTTAACAACGGAACCTGATAAAGTAGCGCCGATCTCACCCTGATTGGCTTTATCAGCTTTTTTGCGGCTGATATTGGTAGCTTTGACATTTCTGTCTTTGATATCGATTTCCCTGGGCAGACCGTTGAATTCGAAGGATACTGTACGAATACCATCGGCATTGGCTTCGCCGATATGTACAAGCTTAATGACCAGCATCTTGCCTTGTTCGATTTCTACTTTGATTTCTTCGCCTATTTTCATGCCGAAGAAGAAGGTTGGTGTATCAAGTACAGAAACATCTCCGAAATCATGTACGCGTTTGACCCAGTCAGTAAAGACTTTTGGATAGAGACAGTAAGAGCTGACGGCTTCTTCTGTAATAGGTGCTTCCAGTTCTGCAAGTTTAGCTTTTATTTCCTCAAAATTAACAGGCGGCAAAGTATCGCCGGGACGGCCTTCTAAAGGTTTACGTCCTTTGAGAACTATTTGCTGCAGTTTTTGAGGGAAGCCTTGATAAGGAACGCCGATACGGCCTTCAAAAAATTCCACTACAGAAGCAGGGAAATCGAGTACGTCACCTTTAGCATAGATATCTTCTTCGCTGAGATCGTTTTGTACCATGAAGAGAGCCATATCACCGACTATTTTAGAAGAAGGAGTTACCTTGATTAAATCACCGAACATCATTGAGACGCGGTGATACATATCTTTGACTTCTTCCCAACGTTCGATAAGACCGAGAGCGGTTGCCTGCTGTTTAAGGTTGGTGTATTGGCCGCCCGGCATCTCGTGTACATATACTTCCGGGTTTGGAAACAGTTCGGTCTGGTCAGCGGCTTTATAATATGGACGTACGGTTTCCCAATAACGGGATAGTTCGTTCATAGCATCGACGTCTACACGCGGCTGGCGCGGATGACCGCTGAGCGCATAATAGAGGCTGCTGCCGCTGGGCTGAGAAGTGCCGCAACTCATAGCGGACATCGCTGTATCAACAATATCAACACCGGCATCGACGGCACGGGCGTAAGTGTAGATAGCATTGCCGCTGCCTTCATGTGTGTGCAGATGTATCGGCAGGTCAACAGCGTCTTTGAGAGCACTGACAAGGCGGTAAGACGCCTCAGGTTTTAACAGTCCAGCCATATCTTTGATTGCAATAATATTGGCACCGGCGGCTGCCAGCTCTTTAGCCATATCCACATAATATTTCAGATCATATTTATCCCGGCGGGGGTCCAGAATATCGCCGGTATAGCACAGTGCCGCTTCGGCAACTTTATTGCATTCTCGCACAGTATCTATGGAAAGACGCATATTATCAAGTCCGTTGAGGCTGTCAAAGATGCGGAAAACATCGACACCGTTTTTGGCGGCCAGATGAATAAATTCCTTGACGACATTATCAGGATAGCTGGTATAGCCAACTGCATTGGCTCCGCGCAGCAGCATTTGCAGTAAAATATTAGGTGCTTTTATACGGAATTGCTGCAGCCGATCCCAGGGACTTTCGTCGAGAAAACGGTAAGCAACGTCAAAGGTAGCGCCGCCCCAGCATTCGAATGAGAAAAGGTTTGGAATTTTTCCTGCTGTAGCAGCTGCTACTTTCATCATATCGTTTGTACGCAGACGAGTCGCAAACAATGACTGATGTGCGTCGCGGAAAGTGGTATCAGTGATTAGTACTTCACTTTGGGCCTGTACCCATTTTGCCAATCCTGCAGGGCCATGGGCATCAAGAACCTGTTTGCTGCCATCAGGAATCTTACCGATAAAGGGCTTGGGCATATTCAGTGGGGCAAATTCCGGTTTTGGCTGTACACCTACGTTAGAATAGCCATTGATAGAGATATCGGCAATATAATTGAGCAGTTTGGTACCGCGGTCATGTGTTTTAGGGAAAATAAACAAGTCGGTATTATCATCAACAAATTTAGTGCTGTAGCTGCCGTCAGTGAATTGCGGATGCTGCAGTACATTTTCCAAAAAGAGAATATTGGTTTTAACGCCGCGTATACGGAACTCCTTCAGACAGCGCAGCATCTTACTGATAGCTATTTGATGTGTCAGTCCCCAGGTGGTTGCTTTAACGAGCAGAGAATCGTAGTACGGGGTGATGACGGAACCAGTAAACGCATTACCTCCGTCCAGGCGTACGCCAAAGCCGCCGCCGCTGCGATAAGCGATCAGTTTACCGGTATCTGGCATAAAATTGTTGGCCGGATCCTCCGTAGTGATACGGCATTGGATAGCATGGCCATGGGTAATGATGTCCTTTTGTTCGGGGATCGCTATTTCAGGGTCATGGATGGAATAGCCTTCAGCAATTTTAATTTGTGTTTGTACAATATCGATACCGGTGATTTCTTCGGTAACTGTATGTTCAACCTGAATTCTTGGATTAACTTCAATAAAGTAGAAATTATTGTCCGGTGTTGCTAAAAATTCAACTGTGCCAGCACTGATATAATCAACATTTTTCATCAATTTAACGGCTGCTTCGCAAATACGGCTGCGCAGCTGCTGAGGCAGAGAGAAAGCAGGAGCAACTTCGACCAGTTTTTGATGCCGGCGCTGTACGGAACAGTCACGTTCGTGCAGATGTACAATGTTACCGTGGGTATCGCCGATGATCTGTACTTCGATATGTTTAGGGTTTTGCAGATATTTTTCAAGGTAGATCTCGTCACTGCCGAAGGCTTTGAGTGCTTCTGATTTGGCAAGGCTGTAAGCCTGATCCAGCTCGTCCATTGAAGCTACCATACGCATGCCGCGTCCGCCACCGCCGTTAACAGCCTTGATAATGATCGGGAAACCGTGTTTCCCCGCAAAAGCACGTACTTCTTCTACGCTGCTGACTGTGCCGGTAGAACCGGGAATCATTGGAATACCAGCCAGTTCAGCCTGCGTGCGGGCATTGATCTTATCGCCGAACATTATCAGGTGTTCAAGACGCGGACCGATAAAGATGAATCCTTCTTCAGCGCAGCGTTTAGCCAGTTGGCTGTTTTCTGATAAAAAGCCATAGCCGGGATGAATGGCGTCGACATCGTGTTCTCGGGCAATACGCATGATGTCTTCAATATCAAGATAAGCGTCTATGGGGCCTTTGCCTTCACCGACCAGATAAGCCTCATCGGCACGGTTACGATGCAGAGATAAAGTGTCTTCCTTAGAGTATATTGCTACAGTACGGATGCCTAATTCATTACAAGCACGAAAAACGCGGATCGCGATCTCGCCGCGGTTAGCAACTAGAACTGTTTTAATTTTTTTCATGGTAAACCCTCCTTTGGTTGAGACCGTATCCATTGTATAAGAAAAAAGTACTTCTGGCAACATCAAAAGTTCATGTATACATAATTCTTCTTGACACAAAATTCGTCTACCATACGAAATGCTTGAAAACTGTTGTATTTATGCGGTTCTACAGGATTTACGACCAGCTTTTAGAAACCCTTTTAGTACCTCAAAATACCCTTTAAAATACAATAATAGTGACACGATAGTGGCTTTTTGATAACAATGTCCGATAATAATAGTGACACGTGTTTTTGAGGATTAGCTACCAAAATCGCAACATATCTCTGCCGCTCTTTCTTTTGCTCGTTTCAAAACGTGTCCATAGATGTCAAAAGTCGTGGAAGCATAGGCGTGTCCTATTCTTTCAGCCACAGTATTGACTGATATGTCCGCTTCGAGTAAAGAGGTAACATGAGTGTGTCGTAGATCATGGAAGGTAATATGTCGTTTAATACCAGCACCTTTAAGACACTGTTTGAAAACCCTTGCTATATTGGCAGGTGGAGTAGGTGTATCTTTTTTGAATAGACTCCCAAAAATGAAGTCTGTTGAGTAACCTAACTTCCTATAGTTTTCCTGTAACTCCAATAAGAGGCTGATAAGTTTGTCTGATATTGTGACTTCCCGATAAGATGCTTCTGTTTTAGGGGACACAATCTGATATTTGCCGTCAGCTCTTATTACTTGTTGGTGTACTGATATTTCCTTTTTGTCTACATTTAAGCAGTCCCATGTAAGACCTGCTATTTCACCTTCACGCATCCCTGTGTTATAAGCAAGGAGATAAATTACATACATACGGGCTTTGATTGTCTTTTCACCAGTGAGACGGAAGTAATCATAGAGAGGTTTTAGATAATCTAATATTTGTCTATGTTCATCTTCACTTACAATCTCCATATTTTTCTTAGTGCGTACCTTTTTCGGTATAGCACAATGTGTTACCGGATTTACCTTAATGTAATTGAGCTTTATCATGTAATTAAATAAACAGCTAAGTATCACTAAAGATAGTCTAATAGACCCCGTTTTTAAACCTTTATCATTTAAAATACTAATACCTTTATTGATCTCCTTAGTGGTTATTTGAGATACCTTTTTATACTTAAAGGTATCTACCCAAAAATTAAGAGCAAGTTCGTACCGCATAATAGTGGTTGGTTTAAGCATCTTAGTCTTGCAGGTAGCTATAAACTCGGCTACAACAGCCGGGAACAAGTCGTTATACTCTTGTTGGACTTCTAGTACCTCTTTCTTCCTCAAAAGTTCCCTAAGTGCTTTACGTGCTTCAGGGGCGGTATCTCTGATAACTGATAACCATTTTCTTTTTCCGTTCATAGGGTCAAGCTCTATTCTTGCTCTATATTTCCCTGTTGATAATTTAGTAACTGAACCCTCGCCTTTTGGTCTCCGCATAATAAATATTACGCTCCTTTCAAAGTGAATTTTTGGAGAAAATTTTGCGAGAGGGTGCTTAAAGTTGCGTGCGCTCCCACTTCCCCCATATGGGTGACACTTAGAACACCCGCAGAAACACAGAGAACCAGAGAGGGAGACAGCACAGAACAGACAGTAAGGCACTACAAGTATCCACTATACTTACACTTGTCACTTGTGGTGTGCTTAAGGTTACTATAAGTCACTATTTAAGCCACTGTCAAACGGTGAACATACGCTTATTTTTTTAAATTTTTAGTACCTGATGCTAAATTCAGTTCACATAAAGTTTACAATAGTGGGACTAAAAGCGTCCCTAATGTGCTAAACTTTTCTTTATTTTAAATCTGTTATGCGGGAGACGTTCAGGTCACATTTAGTATCACGCAAAGAAAAACATAAATACCCTTAAAGGTTAGCTATTGAAGCCTTTAAGGGTATTTTTTCGTTGATCAGTTAAATTAAGTGTCACACATATAGAAGGGATAGGTGGAAAATAATCTTCAGAGTAAAGGATACTTATTCATTATTTACGTTGTATGTATCCAACTATTTCTATTAAAACATAATATAAGGCTAATCCTTTTAAAATACCAAAACTATATATTGCATAAAAAACACAACAATAAAAAACAAAAGACAAAACACCATCTACAAGAGGAGTCAACCGCCCACGTGCGTGCCCATTCAACCCAAAAAGAGCGGCAATAATCACACTAATAATAATAAATATTACATTAAAAATTGAAAAACTGGTATTTGATAAACCATTTAAAAATAATAAATAAATAAAATTACATATCCACCAAAGAAAACAAACTAAACCAATCCAATTAAAAATAACAATTAAACTACCCAAGTTAGTAGTCACTCCTTTCATCTTATAAGTAGTATTATAGCACATAAAAAAATATACACTTTGAGAATTTTGGATAACTCAAAGTGTATATTTTTATCATTCATCTTTTTTGTCTACTATCTGCAATTCTTTGCCAATAACTGCCAGTAATTTTTCTAATACATCACAACGAACAGAGCGTCGTTTAAACATATTGTGAACACTTTTTTCACTTTCGCCAGCTTTGTCTGTAATCTCTTTAAAAATATACTTGTTGTCTTTTACCAATTTTAAAAAATCGTCTTGAACGCTCATTATATCACCTCTTTAGCTAAATTATAACATCAGTAATAAAAAGATAAAAGACACGAAAAAGTGACTAAATTAAAGAGAAATGAAGATAACCTGCTAAAAGTAACTAAAAAGTGACCAAAATGGGATAATTTGACATTTTACAAAGTAACGAAAACGTGACTATAATAAACGCAAGAGGTAACGAAAACGTGACCCGAAAGAAAACAAGGAGGAAAACAAATAATGAGACATATTGATGTACAAGTAACTATGACGTGGCTAGATTTTAACTTTTGGGAAGGCGCAAAGGACACAGTGAATATTCTCATAGACTTTGACCTTATAAACACTGTGTGGGACAGATTGGCGGAACGTATAGAGGATAACTACGAGGAGGTCTCTGAAACAGATATAAATGACTTCTTCTGGTTTGAAACTGACTACATTGCTCAGGATTTAGGATACAAGGACTGGGAGGCACTCTTGGCACACCTCTATGGTTACGAAGAAGAAAGCGAGGAGGCAGAAGCATGAAAACAGTTTACAGCAAATTAATTCCTACCGAGGAATATGGTGAGTTTCTTCTAAGCTTCACCTGTCAGAAATGTTCAGAAAATAACGCAGTAGTCTTGAAGATAACCAACGAGGAAGGTTTCGAGTACCTACAGCAACGCTGTGAGAAATGCGGGGAACTGCATAGAGTATATGCTATCAACGGCTCACACAAAGGAACTATATTTCCTGCCTTCGTTCATTATGATTTAGAAGAATTCGAGAAAGTATTAACTAAACGAAAAGTTAAATCTATATGCGGCTACACTACTGATCTAACACTGAATGAGTGGTTTAACGGTTCTATAGGTGAGCTGGGGCAATCAGAGAAAATTTTAAAAGACCTTAAGGCAAGAGCTTACGAACACCCTGTAAGGTTCTCCGTAGACGAAAATGGGATGTTTTGTCAGCAGTTTTATAAAGGCTTTAAGGGTATCACAGCAGTAGCCTTTAAGGACATCACAAACGTCTACTCTACTTTGAACTATTTCTTTATTGTCACATACACAAACTTTACCAGAAATATAGCGGTTATAGAAATGGAGTGATGAACAGAGAATAACCATTTGTGTCTTGTCGCTGACCTTTAGAGCAACCTAGAGGTTAGCAGAGAGGATACAACCTCTATAAAACAGTCAAGGAGGAGTTTACATGATCGACAGTATCGAACAACTTACACTCAGGACAGGGCAAGAAGTAATCATAATGAGCCACAGGGATATTATTGACACAATAAGGGATACACTAGGTGACCCGCTGGCTGACCTTGTAGCCGCTGAACTAGCTCACGCAACCAAAAGCTACGAAGATGAACTAAAAGGCTATGAAGCAAGCATACAAGAGAAAGAGGGTATAGCAGATAGTTACGCCGCAGCCCTGCGGGATATTAGTGATGAATTAGAGGTACTAGAGGGACTGCTGGAAGCCCCACGGCTGAACAGAGATAAAGTTAAAACTAGTACCGAAAATATCAGAAAAATTATAGATGAAACATTTTAAACAGGAGGGAATTTATTATGACAAAAGACAAAATTATCATGGTTCTTGTCTTAGCTAGCCTAGTGATTGACTGGGACACAACTTTAAGGAACTTCGGGCTATAAAGCGTTGTCTTGCTAGTGCCTACAAGCTGACTTGTGGGCACTATGGAGGATAACTCCAAGGGTTCCACTTTGGCACCTAAAGAATGACTAAAAAGATAACAGGAGTAATGATTTTATTATGAACAACACCAACAAAATTCAAGTATTCCAAAATGAAGCTTTTGGACAAATGCGGGTAATAGTGAAAGATGGTGAGCCATGGTTCGCTGGTAAAGATGTAGCGGAGGCATTAGGTTACTCTGATCAGAAAGATGCTATAAAGAAGCATGTTGATTATGAAGACAAGCAAATTATTCAAAGGGGGCAAATCACCCCTTTTGAAAATAATATTCCAAAAGAAGTTTTGCCTTGTAATTTTGTATGTGCAGATATCCCTACTAGAGGCTTAACTTTTATCAATGAGAGTGGAGTGTATTCCTTAATATTACGTTCAAAACTCCCTGCCGCAAAACAATTCAAACGTTGGGTAACCTCGGAAGTCCTTCCGGCGATCCGCAAGCACAAAATGTATCTCACACCTGAAACTGCAAAGGAAGCCATAGACGACCCTAGTGTATTTCTTGCTAAAGCTATGTTAGTGGCTAATGATGTTATTGAGCAACAGAAGACCAAGATTGTCGAACAACGTCAAGAAATCTTAAAACTGGCACCGAAAGCCGAAAAGTACGACAAGTACATGAAAGCCGAGGATAGCTATACGGTGTCTGATGTTGCTATGATGAATGGTTTATCGCCTGATAAACTCTTTAACTACTTAAGGAATATTGGGTGGCTCCGTAAGCCATACAGAGGGGCACACGAACTCACCAAGAACGCACCTACGGGTTATTTTAAGATTATCCGTACCTATTTTAATGGCTGTGTGCGTGGTACTCAAATCAGAGTGACCGTTGAGGGTTACCGTAATATCAGCAACTTATTATCTGCTAGAAAAGCTTTATAAATTACCTAAAAACTATACAAATGGATAGCGATATACAATAAATAAAACCTACCTTTTTGCTTATGATTACAATACGAACATAAAGCGAACAAATTGTAAACAAAAAGTGTTACAGAAAGGTGGGTTTATTTATTTTCGCCTTGAATACCGAACATAAGTTTGCAATAATACTATAGTCACAAATAAATGTTCGCATAAAAGGAGGACGAAGTAAATGGAAAAATGGATTGAAATGTTTGGTGAGGAAGCAGTAAGTAAGCAACTTGAACTTGAAGCCCGCTATAAGGTTATAGGACAAGAAGCAACCCGTAGAGCCTATGAACAAGCACGTACAGAAGACGGTGGAGTCACTCGCACCAACCTAGGGCAGAAGATTTTAGGACATCAATTTGAAGCAGTGAATACTGGAATTAAAACATTTATTGATGCCTGTTTGAAACCACACAGAGGAACAAAACCAAGTTATGTTTTGATCGTCGAAAATATTAAGGAAATATATGGCGAACATGAAGAACGTATGTTTGGAATTATAACCTTGACAGTATTCTCGGTGTTACTTAATGGCGTCTTACGGAAAAACTGCCAGCACTCTAATTTATGTCAGACCATTGCTAAAGAACTCTATGACGAAGTAAAGTTACAAGCATTTCTTAATTGCCACGAAGGGAAAGCCACAAGTGTCCTCACAGGTTTAGAAAAACGTGTTCAAGCACTGTATCGACGTGCATATGCTTTAGCACGTATGGAGCATGAGAATTTTTCGTTTGCGGAATGGAACAAGCAAGATGCTATGCAATTATCCGCTAGTTTAATTCAAGTTGTGCTTAAGGTCAGTAACTACTTTGAAGAATATAAGCATGACAATATTTTAGAAATTCAACCCTCTCAAAGTCTTCTTGACGGTTGGAATAAGAACGAAGCAAAAATTATTGAGTCGTCTTATCGCTTATGCCCGACGATCTTACCGCCAAGGCAATGGGAGAACTATATGGACGGCGGGTACTATGGAGAGTTACAAAGTACCTCTAAGCTTCTAAGAGTGCACCGTCAGCAGGACGTTTTTACTAAGTCTTATATGTCTACGCTAAATCAGTTGGAGCTTGAAGGAGTACGCAAGGCTATCAATGCAATTCAAGCTACTCCTTGGGTAATAAATAAAGAAGTCTTGGAGGTACTACAAGAATTAGTCAAACGTGGTGGCGGTATCGCAGGTATACCGAACCTCAAAGAAAGCGTACCGCCTAGTGTTTTACCACCCAACTACACGGATGAACAACTTAAGGCACACAAAAAGAAACTTGCAGGCTGGTACAGAAGTGAGACAAGGCGTAAAAGTATTTGTCTTAGAGCTTTAACCAATATCAGAACTGCTGAAGAATTTAAAGATTATGAAAGAATATATTTTCCCTGCAATATGGATTTTAGGGGACGTGTTTATCCGATACCTAGTTTTAATTTCCAAGGTGATGACATCAATAAATCACTGATCTTATTTGCAGACGCACCAGCTTGTGAAGACGAGAATTGCTGGGACTGGTTACTTATTGAAGGAGCTAATTTAGCTGGTGTAGATAAAGTCAGCTATGATGACCGCAAGCAGTGGGTACTGGATAATGAGCATTTGATTTTAATGTCTGCGAAGGAACCGTTAGGGAACTTATGGTGGGCAGAACAAGACTCCCCCTGTCAATTCCTTGCTTGGTGTTTTGAATATAAAAAAGCTAAGGAATATATCAAGGAACACGGTAGCATCATAGGGTTTACTACAGGTATCAATGTAGCTTTTGATGGTACGTGCTCAGGGCTTCAGCACTTCAGTGCAATACTTAGAGACCCTATTGGTGGACAGGCGGTAAACCTCGTACCTTCAAATAAACCTAATGATATTTATGCTATTGTCGCCGCAAAAGTCAATGAGGTGCTAAAAGAAGATGCCCGAACTGGCACTACAGACGAAGATGCGGAAGACAAGGAGGGTAATAGTTACCTTAAATACGGTACAAGGACTTTGGCTCAACAATGGTTAGCCTTTGGGGTTACCCGAAAGGTAACAAAACGCTCTGTTATGACTCTTGCATATGGTTCTAAGGAATATGGATTTCGAGATCAAATTTTGGTAGATACTATTCAACCTGATATTGATGCTAAAGCTGAAGCTTCTATTTTTGCAGACAGTAAGAACCAAGCGGCTCGGTACTTAGCTAAATTAGTATGGGATGCTGTAGGTACGACCGTAGTTAAAGCTGTAGAGGGTATGAAATGGTTACAAGATTGTGCAAAAGCTGTTACCAAAGACAAACAGGTTGTGTCGTGGATTACACCAATGGGCTTACTCGTTCAGCAATCGTACATGGAAGTCAAGTCTACGACCGTTATGGTACGGTGTGCTGGAAAGCGACTGCGTTTATATGATAACACCGCAACAGGGGACATTGACAAACGTAAACAAGCATCAGGTATAGCACCTAATTTCATTCATAGCATGGACGCCGCACATCTTCAGTTGACAGTTTGTAGTTGTGTAGACCAAAATATCAAACATTTCGCAATGATACATGATAGCTATGGCGCACCTTTAGCACAAGCACAGAAAATGTATGAGATTGTAAGACAATCTTTTATCACGATGTATACCGAAAATGATGTCTTGGAAAATTTCAGAAATGATATGAGTCTCTTGACTACTCAGAAATTACCTAAACCACCCCAAAAAGGTGATTTAGACATCAATATAGTTTTAGATAGCAAGTACATCTTCTCGTGACAAATGTCCTGTGGTAGAAAGTGTCACAGATATTGGAGAAAGGAACCATAAGGTAACTTAAAGATTACCTGATAGTTTTACTAAGGGTATTATTTATAGATTGTCTTATAAATATAACTACTATTAGTTATAACCTATATGGTTCCTTAAAGTCTCCTAAAAGAAAACCTAAGGAGGAATTAAGTAATTATGAACAGACAAGACTTTGAAAGGTATATTGAGCAAGGAGGTCGGCTGTTTGTCGTCCGTGATGATATGGATGATGATAATGGTTCTGGTTGGCTTGAAAGGGGTGAAATAGTCGAACTCAGATGTGATGATGGATCAGACTGTCCTTCTTTCTACTACCCTAATAAAGAAAAAAGAGAAAGAAGGTATCCTCAGGATGATTGGAGGTTTATTAACTTATGCAGTCTTAATGCTTACGCACAAGTTAGCAACGCACACTACGACACCTTACATCAACCAATAGAAACCATGCAAGCCAATATGACACCCGAAGCATTTCGTGGTTACCTGCGTGGTAATATCATCAAATATACGTGTCGTATAGGACGTAAGGATGGCGAAGGAGAGCTTAAGGAAGCTAAGAAAATCCAAGACTACGCAAAATGGCTCGTTGAGAGTCTTGAAGGTAAAACTATTAACCCGAGAGAGGTAGGTAGATAACCATGAGAGTAATTGATATTGAAGTTGGTCAAAAATACCGTGTAAAAGTAAACGTAGTACCTTTCTTTAAACAGGGCGCTGTAGTACAGGTATTATGGAACAACAATGACAATACTGTTTTCGTTCAAGACCTATCCAAACAAAAATATGGTGGAGGGCGCTGGTATACCTTGTGTAGTTACTTAGCACCTCTTAAAGGAATTGACCCTGAGGAAATCAAAGTTGGACTCCGGGTTAAACATAAAGAGTTAGGTGTAGGTACGGTAATCATGGTCACTGATCGTTATTTGCAAGTTGAGTGGGATAAACCCCTCGCAGGTATTTGTAAAATACGCCCATTTAGTCGTGGCAAGCGTTTTTACTGGGACAAAGAACACCTTTGGAGCTGTGAGGAATTATCCATTATTGATGAAAAAGACTCAGTATTAGATGGATTACAAAAGAAGCTTAACGAAGACCTTTTTGATGCTCTTTATTATAGTTTGCAAAGACGCTGTGCAGAAGACATAAAAGAGCTGAAAGCACTAAACGAACAAAAACTTGAAGGACAGCGTGAAGGTAATAAAATCATTCTTACTCTCATTAAAGATGGCGAAAAAGTAAAAGCATCTGCCTCTTGCAGCCCTGATGACACCTTCGACTCCATTACAGGTTTCCAAATTGCGCTTGCTAGACTTGCTCAAAAATGTGGTAAACCTGCAAAAGTATATCTACCAAAAGATACTAAAGATTTTCAAATTGAATTTATCTAAGCGTCACAGATAGTGGGGAAAGAGTCGACAAACTCTGACCTCACTTTTTGTTTAACTGAAAGGAGGTGAGAGAAATTACAGCAACTCCAGCTTCAAAGAAAACTAAGGCACTTACAATCGACATCAAGGTTCTAAAGCCTGATGCAGTTTTGCCTGAAAGTAAGACCGAAGAAGCGGCTTGCTATGACCTTGCTGTCTGTGGGGAACATTATTTACCACATGGGCAGAGCACTATTGTACCGCTTGGTTACGCTCTTGGTATTCCTAAAGGCTACCATGCAGAGATTTACTTAAGGTCTTCAGTTGGTGCACATAGCCGTCTTAGACTTGGTAATGGTGTTGGTATCATTGATAGTGATTATACAGGCGAATTATGTTTAATCGTTGATAACACAGCAGACTACCCATGCCGTTTGTTTCATGGCGACCGTATCGCACAAATGCTTATCAAAAAGAATGAAGATGTAGTTTTTAAGGTCGTTAAGGAACTAAAGGACACTAAACGTGGTTCCGGCGGTATTGGTTCTACCGGGAAATAATAAAGAAAGAGGATGATAAAAATGTTAACAGTACATGATTTTAAAGTAGGTATGAAAGTAAAGGCTATTGCTAGTGACCCTAAAGGTTTAATAGGTGAAGTGAAGTATGTCGATACTGATGACACAATAGCAGTTGCTTTTGAGGACTTCGATGGACACAACTGTCGCAGTATTCTAGAAAAAGACAATGGGTGGTGGATGCTTCCGAAGAACCTGGAAATTATTTCTAATACTGAGGAAACTTGCAGTTTACCTACAGCCGAACAAGATAACATTGAGGAAGTATGTGCGAAAAGTGATCCACGTTTACGCCTGCTGTCTGCCTATGAAGCTTACGAACAGGCAATTCAAATGAAAAAAGATGCACTGGATGAAATCAAACAAATTTTAAAAGAAATGGAGAGTATCTAATATTGGCAAAAAGACAAATTTATACAACTACTAAAGGTGTAGCAATGTACCCGCACTTGCGGAAACCTGAAACCTACGAAGGACAAGAAATAGGTTTGACAATCAAATTGATGCTTGAAGCAGAGGAAACCGAAAAATTCAAAGCGTTCCTCATGGGGGAAGTAGAGAAAGCAAAATCTATGCCGGAATACAAAGGCAAATCCTTTGCTAATCCTAATATTGGCTTAGGCGAAACAAAAGATGGTGATGAATATTTCAAATTCAAAACTAAATCTACTTTTACTAATAAACAAGGGGAAACCTTTAAGAAAACGGTTCCGATTTATGATAGTAAAGGTAAACCGTTGCCGGATAACGTGGAAGTAGGTTCCGGTTCTATTGTACGTGTCGCTTATTCTGTTAACCCCTATTGGAAAAATAAGACCATGAAAGGGGTTACGCTTTATCTTGAAGCAGTACAGGTTATTGAACTTAAGGAATATGGTCAGCAAGATGCAGGTGCTTTCGGCTTTGGTATTGAAGAAGACGGATATGTTGTGGCTGATGCGGAAACCGTTGAGTCGCCTTTCACTGGTGATGAAGATACTGAAAATGGAGCTGACTTTTAATAGCCACACGTAAATTTTTCAGTAGAACAGGTGGTTATGCGTTCGCTCAGACACCATATCGTAGCGGACTGGAAGATAGATTAGCGGAACAACTCAAAAATGCTGGTATTGATGCCTCTTACGAGAAGCATAAAATCAAATATGTTATCCCTGCAACTAATCACACCTATACACCTGACTTTGTGTTACCGAATGGTATCATCATAGAAGGTAAAGGGCTTTTTGAAGCAGAGGACAGAAAGAAGCACCTGCTTGTAAAAGAACAGATGCCGCATTTAGAAATCCGTTTTGTCTTCAGTAATCCGACCACAAAACTTTATAAAGGCAGTAAAACCAGCTATGCAGACTGGTGCCTGAAATACGGCTACAAGTTTGCTAAAGGTTATATTCCTGAAGAATGGCTTAGAGACACCAATAAGTACAGCTTAGAAGGAGTTTTATTGAAATGATTAAACTTCGAGAACGTGCTGAAACTTTAGGTGTCGTTTTGTTTTTTAAGGATACCAACACTAATAACCTAAAAGATTACTACAGACAATGCCGACAAACTGGTGCCCTTGATACAGGCGTGCACTTTTTTGTGACACCTGAAGGTGCCATAGAGACGGACAGATCTATAGAAACCATAGCCGGGTGGAACTTACCTGATAATGAGGTATCAATCTATGTCCTCGTTCAAACAAGCACTGGAAAGCCTAGTGACAGTCAAAGCTATGTGCTTACTAGGCTTATTGCAGACTTGCAGAAAAAATATAAAGATTTAAAAACAATCGAAAGGACTGAATAGAATGGAAAGTGAGGTCGTCCTCACACATCAACCTTGCCCGGACTGTGGAAGTAGTGACGCTCTCACAGTCTATACAGACCACACCTTCTGTTTTTCCTGTGAAACTCACCATAATGGAACTGGAGACACACCAAAGGAACATCCAAAGGCTTTAAAAGGCACCATACATCCACAGGATATGACTTTTGAAGCATTAAGTAAACGGGGGATAACACAGACGACCTGTCGTAAGTATGGTTATTATGTAACTACCTACAACGGTGACCCTTGTCAAGTCGCCTGTTATTGTGATGACAGTGGTAACATTATCGGGCAAAAATTACGGTTCGCTGATAAACACTTTAGTGTCCTTGGGAATCTATCTCACCGTTTCTTTGGGCAACACTTATGGGCACAAGGGAAACGCCTTGTAATCACGGAAGGTGAAATAGATTGTCTTACAGTCAGTCAAGTAGGTGGGAATAAGTATCCAGTAGTATCTATACCAAACGGCTGTCAGTCAGCAAAAAGAGTCTTTAAAGAACAACTTGAATGGTTGAATAACTTTGAAGAAATCATAGTAATGTTTGATATGGACGAACCGGGGCGCAAAGCGACAGACGATGTTTGTCGTATTTTACCCCCGGGAAAACTCAAACTTGCGTATTTACCACTGAAAGACCCTAACGAATGTTTGATTGCTGGGCGACCTGACGCAATCTTAGATGCAATTTTTCAAGCTAAAACATACAAGCCTGACGGTATTATTAATGGTACTGAACTATGGGAAATCTTAAAGGATGAACCTGACGAAGACCAAGGTTACCCTTTTCCGTGGAATATACCCCTTCAGGAAATGACACTTGGTATCCGTAAAGGTGAACTAATCGTAATTACGGCTGGTTCGGGTACAGGCAAAACAACATTTGTGAGACAAATAGCTCACCATTTTGGTGTAGGTTTGAAACTCAAAGTTGGTATGATGATGCTCGAAGAAAACATCAAAAGAACCGCTAAGGGACTTATGGCAGTCCAAAGTGGGAAACGGCTTGCCCTGAATAGGCATCTTGTTTCTGACGAAGAATACCAAAAAATCTATAATGAAACACTTGGTAACGGCAATTTTGTTTTTTATCAGCATTTTGGTTCACTTGAAAGTGATAACTTAATGTCGAAGATACGGTATCTTGCTGTTGCCGAAAAATGTGACTTTATTATTCTTGACCATATCACGATCGCAATTAGTGGTCTTGATATTGAAAATGAAAGAAAAGCCACAGATGTACTTATGACCAACCTTAGGTCTCTTGTAGAAGAAACCGGGGTTGGTCTTTTGATTATCTCGCATCTGAAACGTGTAGATGGTCAACCTGCCGAAGAAGGTGGAGCAATCAGTCTCAGTCACCTGCGTGGATCTCATGCTTTGGCACAACTATCTGACGGTGTTTGGGCACTTGAAAGAAACCAACAAGCGGAGGACTTAGAGGAAAAGAACCTTGTAAAAATAAGAGTCCTTAAGAACCGACACTCTGGGGAAACAGGGCTGGCAGGGTATTTGAAATATGACAAAGAGACAGACCGCTTGGAAGCAACTACTAAAAAACGTGAGTCTAAAGCAGACTACTTTAAGGAGGATACAGAAAGTGATTTTTAATAAGAAAGATAAGCAACGTAAGAAAAATAGAGTACGTAAAAGTACCTTCAAATTTGCTGAACTTTGCTCAATGTTGGACTTCATTGAACCGAAGCCAAGACTGGAAAGCCAAAATAACTTTTGGTTTATCTTTAATAGACTTATGGAGGTACGAGATCGTGAAATTACCCGTTGTTGATACGACTATTTCTTTAACAGAAATACCCGATAAAGTAACCGTAGTGTTTCTTATTGGTAACTGTCATGGAAAATGCCCCGGGTGTCATTCTGAATATCTCAGTATCCCGCTACCTAAAAACAGTTGGGTAGACTTTGATATTATCCAAAAAAGAGCACAGGAACAGAAAAACTTAGGTGCGAACGCTATTCTTCTAATGGGTGGTACAACGAACGGTATCCCGTTACCTATCCTTCAGGAAGCTATTAAAAGACTGTCTGAAATTCTCCCGGTAGGGCTTTACAGCGGTGCCTCTTATAATTCGACAATCAATAAAGAGTTACGAAAAAATATAAATTTAACTTGGTTAAAAACAGGTGAATTTATTGAGGAAAAAGGCGGTCTTGATAATTCACAGACCAACCAAAAGTTTTTCGTTCGTGACCTTAAAAGTAAAGAATGGAAAGATGTTACATACCTCTTTCAAAAGTCTTAAGAAAGGAGAAAAAGTTGAAAGAACTTTCAAAAGAATATCTATCAGATAAAGAAAAATTTATAAATACTTTCATCAATGCTGAAAACCCTGCAACTGGAAGCGCAGTTGATAGTAATGCCAATGTTACAAATAAAACCTTGGCGGTTTTAGAAGCAGAGCTATTCAAACAAGAATATATCCAAGTCAACAGAAACAGGGTGTATTCTAAACTTTTAGAAATGTTTGGGGCTGAAGTAGCAGATAACTATTTGCGAGACATTAAGGAGCATTTAATTTATATCCACGATGAAACCAGCTTACGACCATACTGTGCTTCCATCACACTTTATCCGTTCTTGATGGAAGGTACTAAAACTCTCGGAGGAACCTCTAAGGCACCTAAGAACCTTCAGTCTTTCTGTGGTTCTTTTGTGAACCTTGTCTATCAGGTTGCGTCTGATTTTGCGGGAGCTGTAGCTACTGTTGAGTTTCTTATGTACTTTGATTACTTTGCTAAAAAGACCTATGGAGCAAACTATCTGACTACACATACAGCAGAAATTGCACAGGAACTTCAAGGCGTTGTCTATGCTATGAACCAACCTGCCGCCGCTCGTGGTGCACAATCAGTCTTTTGGAACATTTCGGTGTTTGACTCTAACTACTTCAAGGCTCTGTTTGATGAATTTTATTTTCCGGACGGATCTACGCCTGATTATAAAAGTGTAGAAGCTCTGCAAAGATACTTTATGAAATGGTTTAGGAGTGAACGCAGAAAAGAACTGCTGACATTCCCGGTACTCACAGCGGCGTATCTTGTAGACCCTGAAAGTCATCTTCCAGTTGACCAAAGTTTTACTGAAATGCTGGCAACAGAAATGTCTAAAGGGCACAGCTTTTTTCACTATGAGAGCACTTCAGCAGACTCATTGTCTTCGTGTTGCCGCTTGCGTAATGAAATGGCAGACAATACTTTCAGTTACACATTGGGTGCTGGCGGTGTATCAACAGGGAGCTTTCAAGTTATTACAATGAACCTGAACAGGCTTATGCAAAAATGTATCAGTGAGAGAGACGACTACTATACTCCTAAACAGACAGTAGCCCGTATCCATAAATACCTAGTGGCGTTTCACAGCATTGTGCAGGAATACATTGATAAAGGCATCCTCCCCTCTTATCAGGCAGGTTACATTGCACTTGATAAGCAGTTTGGAACTATCGGAATAAATGGTGCGCTTGAAAGCTTTGAATGGTTCACTATGCGGGAGCGTATGGAAACTAACGACTACACTGATTACCTTGGCGTTATTCTAGCAGGGATAAAAGAAGACAATAAAAAGGCTCGTGAAATTTACGGCATCCGCTTTAATACCGAGTTCGTCCCCGCTGAAAACCTTGGTGTCAAAAATGCTAAGTGGGATAAAGAAGATGGGTTATGGGTTCCTCGTGATTGCTATAACAGCTATTTCTTTCCGGTCGAAGATAATTCTTTGACTATTTTGGACAGACTTAAATATCACTCTGAGGAAGTCTCACAATACCTTGATGGTGGTGCGGCTTGCCATTTAAACCTGAACCAACTTCCCACAGTAGAGCAGGCTAAAGCACTTATTGAAATCGCTTGTCGGCTTGGTGTGCCATATTGGACAACTAACGTCCTTTGTACTATCTGCAAGTCTTGTGGGACGATTGATCCAGTAACCCGCTATGACAAATGCCATACTTGTGGCTCGAAAGAATTAGATTACGGAACAAGGGTTATTGGCTACCTTAAACCAATCTCGTCGTTTGCTAAAGGAAGACAAATAGAAGCCGCAAAACGGCACTATATGAAAGGAATTGATAAACAATGTTAAGAAAAATCTATAAAAGTTTGGCTCTCTTTTTTGAGAAAGTAAACTACAAATGTATCGACATGGAATTTAATCGTGCTGAAAAAGACCGTAAGCACTTACAAAAGGTGGAAAAAGCCCTCTTTGAAGCTCGGGCTAAAGTCTTACTGGAAATTAAAGAGCTGGAAACTGAATATCAGTTAGAAGACTGATCTATGATTGCTTACTTTGATATTGAGACAAACGGACTATATCAGGACGTAACTCAGGGTCATTGTATGGTTATCAAAATGGATGATGAAGTCCTTAAATTTCGCCGCCACGAGGGGGTACATCAGGGAGCCTTAAAACTCCTTGAAGTACTCCAGCAAGGCGGCTTTATTTGTGGACATAACATTATTGACTATGATATTCCGACCTTAGAGAAACTTTTTCCTGATGTGATTTTTGACCGAAAATATCGTGGTCAAATAATAGACACTCTTGTTTTAGCTCGCTTGATTTACAGCAACATTAAAGATAAAGACTTCGGTCTAATGAAAGCTGGCAAAATTCCCGGTGACCTTGTGGGTTCTCATAAGCTCGAAGCATGGGGTTATCGCTTGGGAGTCTTTAAGGGTACTTATGGTAAGCAAGAGAACGCTTGGGCTGAGTTTAGCGAAGAAATGTTAGATTACAATGTTCAGGACGTTATCGTAACAGAACAGCTTCACAAGCTATTGGAAAGCACCACTTATCCTAAAGGTGCTATTGAATTAGAACTTCAAGCACAGTGGTTGATGTCAAAGCAGGAGCGTAACGGCTTTCCGTTTGATGTCTTTAAAGCTCAGGAGTTGGAAGAAAATTTGAGAAAAAGAAGTGCTATTTTAGATGCTCTAATTCGCAAGGAAGTACCGCCTATCCCCGGTAAGGTTTTCGTACCTAAAAGAGATAATAAAAAACTTGGATATAAAGCTGGTGTACCTATCCAGCGTTATAAAGACTTTAACCCAAACAGCAGACAGCAACTTGAATGGGTTATTACAAAACATTTTAATTATAAGCCTGATAATGACGAACTCTACGAAGATACTCGACTGAAGATTGACGATATTACTTTTGGGTTCATAAAGGCTGACCCCAAGGCACCTGAAGCACTTAGAGCACTTGCTGTGCCTATGGAAGAATACCTTATGGTTTCTAAAAGGCTTGGACAAGTAAGCGACGGGAAAATGGCGTGGCTGAAAATGGTTCAGGCAGATGGTCGTATCCACGGACGTGTCAATCCTTGTGGTGCTGTAACTGGTAGGGCAACCCATTCTTACCCGAATGTTGCCCAAGTACCGGCTGTTGGTAGCCCCTATGGGAAAGAATGTCGCAGTTTATTTAAGGTGCCTGACGGGTGGTATCAAGCTGGTGTTGATGCCAGTGGTCTTGAACTTCGTTGTTTAGCACACTTTATGGCACCATATGATAACGGTGCTTATGCCCATGAAATCCTTAATGGTGACATTCACACAGCTAATCAGATTGCCGCAGGGTTGCCCGAAAGAAATCAAGCCAAGACATTTATTTATGCTTTTTTGTATGGTGCGGGTGACGCTAAAATTGGCAGAATTGTGCACGGCGACGAAAAAGACGGGCGACGTTTAAAGAAAGAATTTTTGAAGAAGACACCAGCTATTGCTCAACTTAGAGCCGCCATAGAGAACACTCTCGTAGAAAAGAGAGGTCTTCGTGGAAACATCATTAAATGGCGTAGAAAGTACCTTAAGGGACTAGATGGCAGACCGCTTCATGTACGATCTATCCATTCTGCACTTAATTTACTTTTGCAGTCGGCGGGTGCACTTATCTGCAAAAAGTGGATTATCCTACTCGAAGAAAACCTCATAGCCCAAGGACTCGACCACGGGAAAGACTTTCAGTACATGGCGTGGGTTCACGATGAAGTACAGGTTGCCTGCCGGACAAAAGAGATTGCTGAAACTGTCGTCAAGGTAGCTCAGGACTCCATGAGACAGGCACAAGACTTTTTCGGTTTTAGGGTGCAACTGGACACCGAAGGAAAGATAGGTAAAAATTGGTGCGATTGTCATTAATTTTATGTATGCTTTTAGTCGCTTTTTACTTCCAAGAGGTTACCTTGACAGCCTACACAGCATCCGTTGAGGAATGTGGTAAGGCTGATGGGATAACAGCAAGTGGCACAAAGGCGACCCAAGGACGAACTATAGCCGCCGATCATCTGCCTTTTGGCACTCACGTAGAAATCGACGGACACATTTATACCGTTGAAGACCGTTTTGGTGGCGGTTATACAGACAAAATTGATATTTACTTTGATAACTATATGGATGCTATCAACTTTGGCAGACAGCAAAGGATTGTCAGAGTTTATTACTAAGGAGGTTTTATCGTGGATATACAAGATATTATGAACTACATAAAAGATGCTGTTGAATTAAAGCATAAAATAGACGCTCACGAAACATCTTCTTTTGAAAAGGTTGCTATCGAAAATATTGTAAGTGGCTTGGAAGATTTAGCTTTAATAGTTGTAAGAAACAGCAAGAATTAAGGAGGAAATTAATTATGTATGAACCTATTATTGACCCTATGATTTTCTATTGGATGGATCTTGTTGGTAAATTGCCTGGGATTACATGTATGTGCGGTTTAGTCACAGCGGTTTTTGCAACGTTTACAATAGTCAGCTTTAAAGAATGGAGAGATGCGGAGGAGCAAGACAAAGATCATAAAGCTCTTAAACGCCTTACAAAAATATCTACTATCATTTTCTGTATTGTAGCACTTTTAAACTTCTTACTCCCTAGCGAAAGTGCCTTATGCAAAATGATGATTGCCAAACAGGTGACCCCTCATAACCTACAGGTCACTGGGGAAACCATTGATAAATTAGCAGAAAAAATCATCAATGTAACTCAGGAGGTCAAAAAGTAATATGGCGAAGAAAAAGCCGACTATTGTCAATATTTCCTGCCCTAAATGTGAAAGACCATTATTGACCTTAGGTAACCTTGTAGAACCCACTAAGGTTACCATTCAGTGCCCTTGTGGATACACTTTGAAAACTAAGGATATTACAGGAGGAGGTAACCGATGACCCCACACTATAAAAAAGAACTCCAAAGTATTGCCGACAAACATGGTTACTCTGTCCGCTCAGAAGAACGCCTTGACGCATTATCAGACAAATTCTTAGGGCAAGTAGTTAAGTATGGGAGGATGTATTGTCCTTGCCAAAACATCCGTAATGAAGACTCCATTTGTCCTTGCAGATATATGAGGTCTTACAGTGTCTGTAGGTGTGGCTTGTTTACGAAGGGAGAGCCTAATGGCGACCAAAAAGAAAACAGCTAAGACCTTCTTTGACTACTACCCGGACTTTCCTCGTGATAAGTCACATCTTGTCCAGCTCTGTCTCCCACGTGAAAAAATGAATAACAAAAAGACACCTCAGTTTCCCTTGATGTACTCAGAGAAACTTGATGGTGTCTTTTGTTTTGCCGTATGTGATACCACAAGTGCCCATATCTTTAGCCGTACAGGTGAAGAATATCTAAGCCTTGAACATCTTAAACCGGAGCTGTACGACATTGCCACGACACTCTGTACTGATGTAATTATATTTGAAGGATACGCCAAAGGTGTACCTCAGCCGACAATCAGCGGGTGGTGTCGTGATACAAAGAACCAGCATTATGAAGTTGGAGCCTATGTACATGATGCTTTAAGTCTTGACGAGTTTTTTGGGACTTGTGAAATTCGTACTTATGAAGAACGCTCGAAAGATTTAGAACGTATCGGATTTTGGCAATGTTATCACCACACCTTCCTTGTACCGCAATACTACGCAGATACGTGGTCAGATATTGATAAAGCCGCAACCCGAGTTTGGAATGCAGGCGGAGAGGGGTTAGTTGTGAGAGATCCTAAGGCTGGATATTATCCCGGTAAACGAAATGAAACGATGCTTAAAGTTAAGAAGGGTATCAGCTATGACCTAAAAGTCCTCAGTCTCCAAGAGGGTACTGGAAAATATAAAGGCATGGCAGGTGCGCTTGTTTGTCAATTCCGGGATGGTAAAACAATTACTGTTGGTACAGGTCTTACAGATGACCAAAGGAAACGCTGGTGGTCTGAGTTCTTTTATAACGAGATCGTGGGTAAAATCGTACAAATTGACGCTATGGCTGAGAGTACCAAAGGTGTCCTGAGAGAGCCAAGATTTAAGGGCATACGTCACGACAAAACAGAAGGAGACTTTTGATATTGAATAAACAACCAATGCAGATACTCTTTGATGCTGATATGGTGGTCTTCAGGGCGACCTCAGCGTGTGAGCGGGAAATAACTTGGTATCCTGATTTTTCAACATTACATTGTGATCATAACGAAGCTAAAACTATCGTTGATGATACTGTAGCTCGTATTACTGAAAAAGTGTTGCGGCATTACAGTTACGAAGGTAACTATGAGATTATAATGTGTTTCTCTGATGATACAAACTTCAGAAAGAAAATCCTGCCAACCTATAAATTGAACCGAATGGGAAAAAGAAAACCCTTAGGATACATAGGTGTTAAACAGTGGGTGTCTGAAAATTATACTTGTTATCAGAGACAAAGCCTTGAAGCTGACGACTGTATTGGCATCTTGGCTACCCTTAAAGGCACTAAGTCAGTAATCATAAGTGGCGATAAAGATTTTAAAAGTATTCCCGGTAGTTTCTATAACTTAATCAGTGATACTTTCGTAGAGACAAGCCAAGAGGAAGCAGACTATAACCACCTTTATCAAACCTTGGTTGGTGATACTGCGGACAACTATAAAGGTTGCCCGGGACTTGGGGCGGTTGGAGCCAAGAAACTGTTAGACCAGTCCGCAACTTGGGGAACTGTTGTAAGTGCTTTTGAGAAAAAAGGATTGACTGAAGGTGAAGCTTTGATACAAGCACGGGTAGCTCGTATTCTTAGAGCTGAAGACTACGACTTCAAAGCAAAGAAACCTATCCTTTGGACGCCTAAGTGTCACATATAAATACAAAATGCTAAGTGTCACATAAAGAGACGAAGACAAACCAAAAGTTATAACAGAGGGAGGTCTTAAAGAATACTTTTAGATGACGAAATGAAACTTCCATTTGTCCATAATGACCTTATAGATTACCTAAAGTCTCTCTATAGTGTTGATAATTTATTGTCTAATAAAAAAACAACCAATAGTGATGAACATATAGGGTACATGAAGGGAGTCCAAGAGGTCATTACGAGACTGGAAGTTTTAAGTAAAGGAAGGGAGGGTGATTAGACTTGTGTCTATTTAAAACACCGAAAATCTCCACACCTCAGGTACAAACCACAGCGGCACAGTTAGTTCCCTCTACATCTGCTGAGGAACCTGATAGTCCGCAGTTTGGTGGTACTGAGGATACCTTCAATAAGCGTAAAGGTCGAAACGCTTTGAAAATCAATCTTGACAAAGGTGGCTATAACCCTGTCAACTATTAAAACTTTAAGGAGACAAGATGTGCAGTAAAAAACCAAAAATCACTTATCAAGAAGCCGCCGCACCTGCCGCCGCTCCTGTTGCCGCACCGACTGATACAGGCAATATGACAACTATTGATACTGAAGGTCAGAAGCGAAAACGTAAAGCTGTTGGTAAGAAAAAACTAATGATTAATTCAAATGCGGGTTCTGGAACTGGTGTCAATGTTTAAAGGCGGTGATGTCTGATAGATAATAAAAAACTATCAGTCGACCTTAGTGATCCTCAAAGGGAAACGGCAAAGAAACTCTATGAACGCTTAAAGTCTGTACGTGACGCTTATACGAAGCGGGCTGAAGACTGTGCGGCTATGACGATACCTGCACTTTTCCCAAAAGAGAGTGACACAGACTCTACAAGTTACCAAACACCTAATCAGAGTGTTGGTGCTCGTGGTGTCAATAATTTGTCGAGTAAATTACTCTTAGCGTTGTTTCCACCTAATAGCCCTTTCTTTAGATTGTCTATCAGTGACAAGATACAGGCAGAGCTTGTAGATAGGGAAGAACTACGACAGGAAGTTGAACAGGCACTTCTACGAATTGAGCAGTGCGTTATTCGTTATATCGAAACAAGACAAATCCGTGTGACAGTAAAAGAAGCTCTAAATCAGCTCATTATTGCAGGTAACTGCCTTTTGTTTTTACCTCCTGCTGAAGGTGGAGCGAAACTTTATCGACTGTCAAACTACTGTGTCCAAAGGGATGCTTTAGGAAATGTCATTCAGATAGTTACTATTGATACTCTTGCCTATGCGACACTACCTGACAACGTAAAGACCCTTGTAGCATCTGATGGGCGACAACATGAAATGGACGAAAAAATAACTGTTTACACTCATGTTTACCTAGAAGGTGACCAATACCGGAGTTATCAGGAAGTAGACGAACAAGTCATTGACGGTTCCGAACAATTTTTCCCAAAAGAAAAGACTCCGTGGATTGCCCTTCGTATGGTCAAAGTCGATGGAGAATCGTATGGTCGTAGTTTTGTCGAAGAATATTTAGGAGACTTACAGAACCTTGATGCCCAATCAGAAGCAATAAGAAATTATTCAGCTATCACAAGTCACATTATTTACCTCGTGAACCCTATGGGTGTCACTCAGGTGCGTAGGGTGGCTAAAGCTAAATCCGGTGAATTTGTACCGGGCAGAAGTGAAGACATCGAAGCCTTGCAGACAAATAAACTCAATGATATGTCTGTAACTAAATCATATATTGATGGACTTGAACAACGTCTAAACTTTATCTTTCTATTAAATAGTGCTGTTCAAAGGAACGCAGAGCGTGTCACAGCGGAAGAAATCCGTTATGTAGCTGGGGAACTTGAAGACACACTCGGGGGAACTTACAGCATCCTCTCACAGGAGCTACAACTGCCATTGGTAAGACGCTTAATGGTTCAATTAGAAAGTGCGGGTGAAATTCCGACCTTACCAAAAGAAGCAGTTGAACCGGCAATCACAACAGGTTTAGAAGCCTTAGGGCGTGGGCATGATCTAAATAAACTGATAATGCTTAAAGACATTATTGCATCTATCCCTGAAGCCGCTCAAATGATGAAAATGGACAAACTTGTCTTAATGCTGGCTACGTCTCTCGGTATTGACACTACGGGTCTCATAAAGACTCCTGAAGAACTCCAAGAGGAACAACAGCAACAAATGGCTATGCAACTTGCAAGCCAAGCAACGCCGAACCTCACCAAAGGTATGGTAGATGCGGCGACCCAATCACAATAATAAAGGAGGAATTAAATGTCTACAGTAGAAGTAACCCTGCCTGAAAACACTACTACCGAGGAAACTGAGGTCAAGGACACAGAAATATCGGAGGAACAGGAGGCTGTAGTCGAGTCACCCGAAGGTGCCCCTGAAGGTGACGCAAAGGAAACAGAAGATACCCCTGAAATCAGCGAAGAAAAGGCACTCGAAACAGAAATCAAAGACCAAACAAAGGCTATTGAAGATGCAACAACTTTGCTGTCTGATAAGGGGATTAACTATGAAGCATTGACCGCCGAGTATGATACTAACGGCTCTATCTCTGCTGAAAGTTATGCCGCCTTAGAAAAAGCTGGTTTCCCTGCGTCTGTTGTAAATGCTTACATTGCAGGTGTAGAAGCGACTCAAAATAAGATTGTCGATGCTGTTTACCGTTATGCAGGTGGTCAGGCAGAATACGAAAAGGTAACTGCTTATATCCAAGCAAAAGGCAAAGAAGATGTCGATAGTTTTAATGCTCTTATTGACAGTGGTAATGTCAGCGCAATCAAAATGGTTATTGCGGGGGCTAAGGCTGAAATGACAATGAACCGTGGCACCTCTAAAGCGACTGTTTTAGGTGGCGGGATTGGTGCTCCTAGCGGTGGCTATGCAAATGAGATTGAAATGGCAGAAGCAATGGCAGACCCACGTTATAGTACCGATGAAGTATATCGTAAACAAGTAGCCACTAAACTATCTAAATCTGCTTTTATCAGCTTTAACAACTAAATATTATGAAATGAAGACACCTATAATGGGTGTCTTTCTTTATTTATCAAACATTTAAAATTTGAAAGGATGATTTATTAACTTGGCACAAACACTCGTAATTTCTTCTCCGGGTCTTGATTCTAACAACGCTGACGCTGGTCGTCTCAAAATGTTCTTGACCCAATTCGGCGGTGAGGTAATGACCGCCTATCGTCGTTTCTCTGTGACTCTTGGTCGCCATATGGAACGTACTATTCCCAACGGCAAAGCGGCAGACTTCCCGGTACTTGGTCGTAAAATTGCAAACTACCTGACTCCGGGTAAATCTTTGGATGATCTGCGTAAGGCTGAACAGCAAACACAGGTATCCATTAAGATTGATGGTCTGTTGACTGCCGATACTTTGATTACCGACATTGACGAAGCTATGAACCATTATGATGTCCGCTCTGAGTATTCTTATCAGATTGGCGAAGCACTCGCTATGGCACGTGATGGCGGCTTGTTGGCTGAAATCGCTAAGGGTGTCGTAGCAGACAAAGAGTTGCTTCCTGGATTGGGTAAAGGTAAAATCCTGAAACGTACTGTAGAGAACGGTTTGACCACTGAGTCTGAAGCTTTGGGTAAAGCTATTGTCTCTATGTTGCTTGAAGCTAAAACGGCAATGTCCAACAACTATGTCCCGAATGAAGGTCGAGTATGCTATATGTTGCCTGTATGTGTCAATGCACTGGTAGCTTCTAAAGATGCTATCAATCGTGACTTCGGCGCAGTAGCATCCATTGTTGACGCAAAGGTTACCCGTATTGCTGGTATCGACATTGTTGAATGTCCCCATCTGACTATTGGTGGTGTAACCTCTACTGACAACGGTACACCTGAAGGTCTCATTCAAGGTACTGGTCACATCTTCCCGGCAGAGTACAAAGACAAAGCCGCTTTCTTGGTAGCTCATAGAACTACTGTAGGTACTTTGGTATTGAAGTCCTTTAACTTGGAACACGGTCGTCGTATCGAATACCAAGCTGACCATATCGTAGGTAAATATGCTATGGGTCACGGTTGTCTTCGTCCTGAAGCCGCCTTTATGGGTGTCATCGAGACAGCTCCCGGTGCTTAATCAACTCTAAACTATAGGGAGACCTTCGGGTTTCCCTATTTTTTATTATTATGAAAGAAAGGTGAACGATAACTTTGGAAATAACAGCTATCACAGAATTAGACGCAGTAAATGAAATGCTTAGCGTTATTGGTGAGTCGCCTGTAAATACCTTAGAGAACTTACAAAATATTGACGCTATAAATGCCCTGCGTATTCTCAGAGCAATTAATCGTCAGGAACAAGCTAGAGGTTGGTCATTCAATATTATTAGTGAACACACATTGAACCCTGACACTTATACAAAACGCATCAAATGGGCTGATAACTACCTCTACCTAAAAGGTAATAACGGAGAGAAACTTATTAAAAACGGTGAGTATATCAAAGACCTGTCAACAGGTGATACGACATTTAATAGTCCTATTTCAGCGGAAGTTATCCTATTGGTGCCCTTTGAGGAAATGCCGGAACCGATGCGGTCTTACATTATAGCTAAAGCTTCATTTAGCTTTCAGACCCGTGCTATGGGTTCCAGCGATCTAACAAATATTACGCAGTCCACAGTACAAGAAGCATGGATGCGTCTTCAAGAGTACGAGTTAGACAATAATACTTATAATATGCTTGACAACACGTCTGTAAGCGAATTGAGGAAAAGATAGATGACTCTGATTAATCAAGATATAAAAAACCTTGTCTCAGGCATCAGTCAGCAACCGCCACTTTTGAGACACCCGGAGCAACTCGAGGAACAGCTCAATGGTTTTTCGAGTGAAGCCGCAGGTCTTCAGAAACGCCCTCCGACATTAAATGTTGCAAAGCTCATAAGTTCTTTGAATTTAAAACGAAAACCTTTAGTGCACTTTATAAATCGTGATGATACTGAGAAATACATAGTGATTTTTACAGGTGATGATGTTCTTGTTTTTGACCTTGAAGGTAACCAAAAAACAGTTGAATTTGAAGGTTCGGCAAAGGATTACATTATTACAGGTAACCCACGTAGGAATTTAAGGTGCCAAACAATAGCTGACTACACTTTTATAGCGAACCGAATGGTTAAAACAAGAATGTCTGATGAAACAACTGGGGATAAATGGGATACTCAGGGTGCCTTAATAAATATTAAAAGTGGTCAATATGGACGGACATATAAAGTAAACATAAATGGATCTACTGTGGCTTCTTTTACTACTCCTGATGGCTCAGATAAATCCCATACAACTCAAATTGCTACAGATTATATAGTCAGCCAGTTGGCAACACAGGTAAGTGCTAAGGGTTACGGGATACAGCAAGGTTCAAGTTGGTTATACCTTTATAAAAGTAGTACGGGGAGCGTTACTAATACTATACAACATGTCACAGTAAATTCTGTTGCAGAACAGGTTGACCGTTTTCGTGGTATAAAAGCACTATATCGTGAGGTAAACGGAACTAATATCGCAGTGAGCGGTACGACTATTACAGTTTATGCACATAACCTAAAAGGGTTGGGTGTTGTTATTGGAAACAATAATCAAAACCTCAAAAATGAAATTGAGGGCTGTCGTAACCGTTGGTGGAAAGTTACGGAAAGAATTGTAGAGGATACGGAGAACTATACAGATATTGATTACATTTTAGAATGGGGAACGATTTCAGAGGAAGTAACTGTGACCTCGAATGTAAATGCAATAGAAACAGTTGATGTTTACGACGGATATAATAATCAAGCCGCTTTTGGTATTCTTAAATCAGTCCAAAAATTTTCTATGTTACCAGCTAGTGCTCCTGATGGTTTCATTGTAAAAGTTGCAGGTGAAGCAGGAAGTACAACTGATGACTACTATATCAGATATGATGATACAGAGAAAATATGGAAAGAATGTGCTAGACCCGGGATTTTAAGCGGATATGAATTAACCTCTATGCCCCATATTTTAGTTCGTAACAGTGATGGAACATTCACAATGAAGAAAGCTGAGTGGTCAAAAAGAGAGATAGGGGACGACGACTCAAACCCACAACCTTCTTTCATTGACCAGCATATAAACGATATTTTCTTTTATCGTAATCGTTTAGGCGTTATTGCAGGTGAAAACGTAATACTAACTCGTAGTGCGGACTTTTTCAATTTTTGGATGACATCTGCCTTAGAAGTACAGGACACAGACCCCATTGATCTAGCGGTAAGCGACAATAAAATAGCTACACTTTTACACGCCGTTCCTTATGATGAAACTCTTGTCTTATTTAGTGATGACGCACAGTTTATTCTCAGGTGTGACGGTGTTTTAAACCCTAAGGACGCTAATATTCCACCTCCTGTTACACGCTTTGGTAACTCTGTAAAAGCGAAACCTGCTTGTGCTGGTCGTAATCTTTATTTCCCGGCAGAGCGTAGCGAGTATACGACAGTAAGAGAATTTTTCACAGCGGCAGATAATACAGACCGCAAGGATGCTCAGGACATTACCAGTCATATCCCAAACTATATACCTAATGGAGTCTACAAATTAATTCCGTCAACTGTTGAAAACCTTATTTTGTTTTTGACTGAAGGTGCAGAAAATAAGGTATATATTTATAAATATCTTTTTGTGGACTCAGTTCGTCAGCAAGCCGCATGGTCTGTATGGGACTTTCAGAATAAAGTATATGGAGCGGAATTTATTGACTCTTACCTCTACATTGTTGTTGAGCGTAATGGAGTATTATGTCTCGAAAAAATGTCCTTTAGTTTCAACACGACAGACTTTGAAGACGAACCTTATAGGGTCTTTTTAGACAGAAAACTGGTTTATGATGTACCAAAAGGTTCATATAGTGATCTAAACGATGAAACAACATTGAACCTTGCCGACATCTATGGAGAAACATATCAGGAAGACCACCAGTACAGTGTTGTGACCACTGACGGTACTTATGTGCTGTCTGAAGGCAATATAGTAAAACTAATAGGAAACTATGAGGAACAGAGTATTATTGTAGGGTTGAATTATCTTTTTAGGGCTGTCATGTCTACTTTGATGCTTAAAAAGACAGACGAAGGAAGAACTCAGGCAATTACTGAAGGTAGACTTCAAATAAAGTATTTTTGGGTAAACTACAGCGAGTCAGGTTATTTTAAAATCCTTGTAGAACATTTTGACAAGAATACTTATACCTATGAGAACACGGCACGCATACTTGGAACGTCTTCTAATATTCTAAATAAATTACCTTTTCATACCGGACAATTTAAAGTGCCTATACATAGCTTGAATACTAATTGCCGGATTTATATAGAGAGTGAAGAACCCAATCCATTAGCTTTTGTAGGCGCAGGTTGGATTGGAGATTACTATAGGAGAACTCGCCAGTATTGATGACGATAAAGATACTCACGATAGGGTATTTAATGGATTTTATGGCGCATATACGCCCGGAAGACTTAGAGGAAGTGGAGGTCGGAGAAGGAAAACCTTTTAAAGACCTCCCTATAAGTTCGTTGCTTAAAAGTGGTTGTCTTTGCCTTGTTGATAATGAAACTAACGAAGTGTACGCTTTGGGTGGTTGCGAAGATAATATTGTGTGGATGCTTTGTACTACACGAGTAGAGAATAATAAAATAAAGTTTCTCAGATACACTAAAGCACTTCTTAAAGAAGTCCTAAAAGGTGTTCCCTATCTCTATAACGCTGTCTATAAAAAGAATAAGCTTCATGTGAAATGGCTTGAATGGATGGGAGCGAAATTTATAAAAGAGACAGAAACGGAAACACATATAGCCTTTATGTTTGAAGGCAGGAAGGAGAGCGACAATGTGTGATTTTGGAACTGCTTTAACATCAACACTACAGATAGGAGGTAGTCTTTTTGGTCAACATGAGCAGGCAAAGGCTTATCAGGCTCAATTAGATGCCCAAGCAAAAGCCGCTGTTACAGAAATGAACTTTGCTTTTCAAAACTACGAAGCAGAGCGTACAGATGCTTTTGACCAAACTGTAGCTGACATTATGAAGATACGTCAAAACGCCTTGCAGTTGAATAGTGGTGTCAAAGCGGCTGTAAACGAAAATATGAGTGGCAGAACAGCTAATCTGCTCGTTCGTAATGTTGAAGGTGATACAGCAAGGGCTGTAGGGTCGGCTAAAGATAACTACAGTCGTAAATCAAATGAAATTGATTTAAACAAAGAAGCGACCTTAAGGAGCACAAAAAGTTACATTGATAACCTTAATGAATCAGCTCCTAAGATGCCGTCTGCACTCAGTAATATCCTAGGAGCCACCGCTACGGTCGTTGGTAATACTACAGGTGCCTTAAATAGAAAGAATGAAGTTCTTTCAAAAGGTCTCGAGTGGGATTGGTGGACAGGTGGCGCAAAAGTAAAAAGATGAAAGGAGATCTAAACTATAGCTAATTTAATCGGTAATGCGATAGGAACTCAGCGACAATTTGCCAAACAACCGGAAGGTGTCTATGGAAAAAGGTTGCAAGGTGTGTCTGTGGGTGCTGGTCTTGGTTTAAGGGACACTTCAGGGGCTATGAATTTAGCAAACTCTTTGGGGTTACTTGGCGGTGCTATTTTAGAAGCCCAAGTTGCTAAAGATACCCGGAGAGAAAAACTTGGTAATGCTGAAGCTGACCGCATTTTTGCCCTTACTTCAGAAGAAGATAAACAGAAGTTAAGCACTTTGGATATATTAGCAAGGTCAGAAAAGTTTGATCTTGCTGACAATCCATATGCCGCCGCTCGTATTGATGAACTGCGTGGTCAACATTTGAATACATTGTATAAGAATGAATATGACCAAAGCGTAGCTCCTAATCAACCGTTAGCAAAGGACTCACAGGAAAATGCTAAGACCTTTGAGGACTACATGAATAGTCGTCTAAAAGAAGACGGTATTACTTTTACGAATAGTACCGCCTTTAATAAAGGGTTTTTTAGTAGTCGTCCTATTGATTTATTAGAGCAGGATGCCAAGTATCGTAAGCGTCGTCAAAATGACTTAGAAGAAAAACGTAATGCGGCGTTGAGTTCTAAAGCAGACGACATTATAACAAATTCTTATGGCAGGGCAGATGCAGATGTAGCACGTGACTTACAGAAACTTCAAGAAGACGAAATGTTGACAGGTGTTAGCCTTAATGTCCGTCTGAAGCTTTCTGAAGGTATACTGAAGTCTTTAGCACTAAATGGTAGTCCTTCGCAAATAACTGCTTATGGGGAAACTGTTTTATACTTCGATGACACTACTGGTCAAGAAGTACGTGTCAAAGACTTAAACCCTATGGGCTATTATAATGTTCTTGCAAATAGAGCTAATAGTGCTATGTTTGAACAAAAGACTAGGGAGTTTCTAAAAGGTGCTGAGTCTTTAACTTCATCTGAAATTCCTGATTATTTTGAAAAACTACAAAAGTCTGACCCGACTTTTTACAAAGCGATAGCACCACGGCTTGAAGGAATGGTCAAAGCGGCGCAGATACGTGAAGAAAAAGAACGAAAGGCGTATCAAAAAGCCCAAGAAGACGCTTATAAAAGTAGAGCGGCTACGAATGCGCTTGAAGATAAATTTCAGGCTTTTAACAGCGGAAAAACTTTAGATATAAATGGACGACTGTCAACAACAAATATTTATGAGTGTAACGGAAAACAATATAATTTTACAGAACGGGAAGTTATTGATTGGTCACAACAGAAGTTTTATGACAATATCAAAACTTTAGGAGCTGTTGAGGGAAGTAAAGCTAACCTTCAGCTACTTTCATTTCCTCCTGTAGCTGAGAAATTCACAAAAGCCATTACGAAACAAATGGACAGGGGTTTGGCTCTTTTGAATGTAAATTCTTTAGAGGTTGACGAAGAAGGAAACAAAATATTGCCGCAAGAGCTTGATAATATTGTGACTATGTATAAAGTTGATCCCGGTCTTTTCTCAGCAACTTTTGGGACTGAAAGTAAAGATATATTGATACTTAGCCAACTAATAGATGCTAATGGTTTAGAAGAGGGTGTTGCTAAGTATGCAGAACGCAGAGATACCTTTAATGGTGACATTACTTTAAAAGAAAAGCACCAAAAGAGACTAAAAGATGCCTATGAAACGGTTATGACTATCCCTGAGCTAAACACTTTAGGCGGCTATGGTGAGACCGGGACAGCAAACCTGACAACTAACTATTCCTTAAACTCAATGTTTCATACTACGTTAGATGGATTTTTATTGTCGGGAATGGACGAGACTAAGGCGATCTCACTGGCTAAACAACAAGTCGCATCTGCTTTCTTTAATTATGATGGTGTCGCTATTCCTAAGAATTTCATTATGAATATCCAAAGTAGCAATCAAGAAACGGTTGCTTTAGCGTACCTTGAAAATAAGAAGAAAGAGTTGGCTGTTGATGGTGACGAAGAAAATGTTCATTACTATCACGCAAATGGTGTGCTTAAAGCTGAATATCATGGGAAGACCGTGTATTCTCAGCAGTTAGCAGGTTTTACTGAGGATGTCAGCAAATACCTTCAGTCTCTACCGGAAGCACAGCGGGTAAGACTTGAAGATGTCTATAATATCCCGTTGGATGACTCAGAGTATTACGAGACTGACCCAACAGCTAAGATAATACGTGATGCGGGGCTTGATGCAAATAGGTATCTGAATGATTAAATAAAGAAAGGGAAAATATGAATAGCCGAGATTTAGCAGAACTTGTCTCACAGCATACAGAGCGTAATGGCAGAAAAATACCTGCTACGTTTATTTATGCACAGATGGCACATGAGACAGGCGGATTTAAAAGTGAATTAGCTTTAAAGCACAACAATTTTGGAGGAGTAACACAGGTTGCTCCTAATGGTTTAGACCAACCTGACGGTAGTAATTATTATATGGATTTTGGTAGCCCGGACGAGTTCGCTGAATACTACGGCAATTATCTTTCCAAGTATGCAGAAGACGGTATCTATGAAGCTACCACAATAGACCAATATGCAAATGCTTTAAAACGTGGCGGATACTACGGGGATACCGTAGAAAACTATGCGGCAGGAATGAAGCATTTTGCAGGACAAGACAGTATACTTGAATTAAGTTCCTATGCTAAAGAGAGTGTTGATCCTCAAAAACCTATAGTTGAACAGGAAGTTGTACCTGATGCTACCTTTGAGGACAAATTTTATGACTCTGTTTATGACTCTGCGATATGGGGAGCTTTTAGAACAGCAGGGACTCTTAAAGATGCTCCTGACGATGATACGTTTACTTTGACTCAGGAGGACATAGACGCTGTTCAAAAGGAACTTGGTGGAGACTATTCGGCGACTTTATGGGTCGCTCAAAATGCTCGTAGTGCCACACAGCTTGCTAAACTTACCCGCATGAAAAAAGAGGATTTAGAACGTCGTAAAAGAATTGACAGGTCGTCTATAGGGTTTGATACTTTTGGAACTGTATTAGGTCTTGCTGTAGACCCTCTGAACTATATACCGCTTTTAGGTACTACGGGAAAGGTTGGTACATTATCCCGTTATCTAAAATTAGCGGCGGCGAATACAGCAATAAGTCTACCGGAACGAGGAATTACGCAAGCGGTCACAGGATATGAGCAGGACTACAAAGCGGCGGCATTTCTAAGTGCTATTGCTGGTGGTGCAGTTCCCGCTGTATTCGATATGGCGGGTATAGGTTTACGTAAAGGCTTAAAATATGTAGAAGATGCACAAGCTTCTTATATAAATGCTCAGGCACACGCTCAGGATGTGATGAAAGGGAAAAAACCTTCTTCCGTTGTGCAACATATGGATGACTTAAAGGTACGTCTGGAAAAACTACATGACCCTGCATTTGCTAAAGGTGTTAGTGTAGCTACTCCTGAAAATGGTGTTTATATCCTTAGTAAAGAAGATGCTAAACGTGTTTTACGTGATTTAGGAGAAGACGCACCCGATGGTGTTAAAGGTATCTTTGATGACGCTACAGGTATTTCCGTTTTAGTTAAGGATAATCTGAAAGATACAGACGATCTATTGAAAACCATCTTGCATGAAAAAGGCGCACATGGTCTAAAGCATATTCTTAGCGAACATGATTTAAAACAAGTATATGCAGACCTTAAGTTTCGTATGAGAAACAACCCCTCACCGGCATTAAAAAGGGCAATGAAAAGAGCCGTCAATAAAGAAGACCCCGAAGAAGTTTTGGGATATTTTGTGGAAGAAGCAAAATCTAATAATCCACTTATAAGAGATATAAAAAAGAAGCTCGACAAGGGAATGAATACTTTAGGTGTTAAAGGGCGTATGACTGAGGGGGATTTTATTGACCTTATAACACGTTCAGCAAATTCTCACAAAGCAACCTCACAGGGTTATCGGACTTTACCGGATGGCACTTCTGTTTATCATAACTTCCGTTTTTCTGAGACAAGTATACTTAACCCTCAGAAATTGGATGAAGTCAACGAGTTAGTAACAGGAGAAATAGGTGGTCTCGGAAAGATGCTTGCACGTTGGAAACTCTTTGCGACTCCATACACTTTAGCGGCTACCTCTGCATCTAAAACTCTCCAAAAGTTTATTGGACGTTCTTTAGATAACCCTTATATGAATAAAGCGTTAGATTTTGTCACAACAGAGTCTCAGAAACGAACCTTAATCGGCAGGCTGAATGAGCCGTACAATAACTACATGAAGGTACGTCAAGAAGCCTTAGTAGCCCGTACAGGACAACGTGGACGCTTTAGTAATGCTTTGAAACAACAATATAATGAAGAATGTATTCAATGTTATAATTTCCTGTATGGCAACAATAAGGCAGGATATGTAGGTAAAACATGGTCTCCTGAAGTTATGAAAGGTGCCAAAGCCCTTAAAGAACTCAGGGATGCACAAATTGATTTACTGAAGAATTGTCACAAAATTTTTGGTGAAGGAAAACCTATTCTGCCTGATGAATGGAAAACAATAGACGACGAATTTTGGCGGTTTATTGACGATGATAAAAGAGCGCATTTCGTGTCTATGTTTGATAATGACGAAAAAGCTATAGAGTTTCTGACAAAATACGGAAAACAGGCGGCTAAACGTAATGTTATCAAACAGCGATTAGAAGAAAGGTTAGAGAAAGAATGGAGAGCTAAAATTGAACAGGGTGTTAAAGATGGTTCCATAAAGAAAGCACCGGAGCGGGTTATAGTTTCTGAAGAAATGGTAGAAGCAGAGGTTGAGAAAGAAGCTAAAGCGTGGGCTACTGGGGTTGTCGATAAGAATACGTCTTCGATGACAGTCGGAAACATCCGTTCAAACGAAGTAGGTCAGCTTGACTTCCTGCAACATAGGTTTCCTATGGATACTTCAACTACTTTGAAAGACCCTTGGGGTATGGACTTTTCTTTTGATGAAGCCATGCGTTCCTATGATTTTGACAGCACTGTTCCTTTCTTGCTTAATAGAACTGCTGGGGAAATATCTCTCCACAATTTATTTAGTAACAAGGTGCGACAAAATGTCAACGCATATGGGTTTGAAGAAAATGTTTTAGATAATATTGTGAACCTCCGTAAACAGATTGAGAACGAACTACAGTCCGCAGTAAATAATAAGAAAATCTCTAGGTCAGCTATGTATGAGGACTTAAAGGCTTTTGATTTTACTATAGACAGGTTAAGAGGTATTTCAAGTCAGCAGGAACCAAAGACTTATTTTGATGCCTTTACCCGTATGTTGTCTACTATGTCCTATGCTCGTAATGGTGCCAATATGGGTATCAACCAGTTATCTGAAATATCAGGAACTATGGCTTATGCGGGGGCTGATGCGGCATTGGATTTAATACCTATCTTTGGTAAAACTATTCGTGAAATGCGATATGGTGAGAAGATTGACGACATAACCAATGAAGCTCAACACTTCCTTTTTGGTGAGAATACTTATCAATATCTTTGGCACAATGCTAGAGCGACATCATCAGATATGTTTAGTCGTGTTGATAATACAGGAAGTAAAATAGCTTCAGGGTTGGATGCAGTTGCTGGTGTAGTAAATACTGGTGCTTCCGCTGTATCATCTATAAATGGTCTTCAAAAACTAACAAACTTTATGATTGAAAGTGCTCGAAAACATACACTGATCGACGTTGCTATGTGGTGTAATGGTAAAGAATTTTCTAAATGGCGGAACCCCTTCAGTATGAAAAAATTAGAAGCGGCTGGAATTAAAGATGTAGAAGCCTTTAAGGAAACTTTAAGAAACTATATGAAGCGTGATAAGAATGGTGTTATAACCGATATGGACTTAGCAGGTCTCGCACGTGATAACGCTACTGCTTTAGCTAAACTGAGAACTTTGGTTGATTATCAGGCGCAAAGGTGTATCACGCAGGAGACCATAGGTACTACAAACCTCCTAAAAGAAAGCTCACCATTTTGGAGAGTGTTCTTTCAGTTCAAAGACTTTACCATGAGAGCAACCCATAGTCAGACATTAAGAGCAGTGTTTAATCACGAACTGGATGACGTGATGTCTACTATTTTTGGTGTTGCAACTAATGCCGCCGCAGTTGCTACTGTTGCTTATATGCGAGGGTGGGCAATGTTTGGAGACAATGAATACAAGCGTAGGGAATATTTAGATAAATATACGAATTCAACTGCTCTTGCCTACGCTGGTGTAGTAAGAAGCCCTATAGGAGGGTCGTTGTTATCTACTCCTAATGATTTACTGGAAGCAACAGGTTTGAGTCTTTTGGGTATGCCCACAATTCGTACGACTGTTAATAGACGACAGCAAAATAAGAATTTGTTTGAAGACCCAAAAGGTAGTATTGGTGGGTTAATTGCTCAACTTCCTGCTGTTGATACGGCACTTGATATTGGTAAAACAGCGTTACTTCCTTTTCAGGAAAAAGAAATGACCCAAAGACAACTGAAAGAAGCTCTCTCGTTGTTCCCGGGTCAGAATAATCTTTTGATTATGAAGTTGAGGGAAGAAATGTTTGACGAATTACATCTTGCCGAACGCTAATGTTTTCTTGCGGAATACATTAAACACCAAAAGGTGACTAATATAAAAACAGGGAACCCAATACGTACAAACATTGGTGCTCCACCTCTATTTTCTATGCAACCTGGAATTACACATACAGCTATCAAAAGAGTAACAACAACATTAAAAATTAATCTATCAGACATGCCATGAGTCTCCTTTCAGGTCACTTGTGGTGTGTCTTTATTATATCATTAAAAGAAAGGAAATGATACATATAGCAACGGAATTAAAGACCTCTATTACCTACACAGGTACGGGTTCACAGAAACTTTTTGATATCCCTTTTGACTATTTGCGTACTTCTTTTGTTAAAACAAATGTAGATGATATAGTGTTAACCTATGGTGAAGATTATGTTATCATCAATCGTCAAATAGAGTTTACTGTGGCTCCTATAAGTGGTTCCCATGTTGTGATCTATAGGGAAACAACAACTGATCGTTTGGTATCTTGGGCAGATGCGAGTGTCCTTAAAGCATCTGATATGACAATTAATCAAGTCCAACAGCTTCATATCTTAGAGGAACAGCAGGACTGGACAAAGACCAATAGTATCGTTATGGAAGGGACTATCGGTTGGAACGCTAGGTTTCATAGGATTATCAATGTGGGCGACCCTGTGGAGCCGCAAGATGCTGTAACTAAACAGTACGTTGAAGATGTCAAAACAGGCTTTATTTCAGAAATGATAAAAGTTAAGAACTCAGCTATTACTGAAATTACAGACATCAAAAATAAAGTCATAGAAGCTATTAATAACCTTAAAGCCTCAACAGAGACATACCTTACTCAGTTGAAAGATACTTTTAAAAGCTTTGTCACAGAAAAAACAGAAGAAGTAAACTCTTTGAAAGAGAGCGCAGACACTTCAGCTACTACAGCTACAAAAGAAGCGGACAGAGCTAAAAAGGAAGCCGATAGAGCCGCACAAAACGCCAATAAAGTAGATATGTCTAATTATTACGATAAAGCAAAGAGTGATGAAATGCTTGCGAATAAAGCGGACTTGGTGGAGGGCAAAGTTCCTAAGAATCAGTTGCCTGACAGTGTTTATATCCCTGCGAACAGTAATCTTGATACTTATTTAGAGGCAGGGGACTATCACAGTCCTACTGATGCTGAAGCGGCTACTATAACTAATGTACCTCTGAAAACTGCTTTCTTTCTTCATGTAGATATGGCGAATGATATTAATGTAAGACAAGTTATAACACATTATCCCTTCGACAATCGAACTTTTTACAGATTATATTATGCAGGTGCATGGGGCGCATGGTTGGAGTTAGCACGTTTTAATTCAGAGGGACACTTGGTGTTACCTAATGGTGCTGAATTTTGGATAGGGTGATGTTATGGCTGAATTAATAAAGAAATTACATTTCAAACAAGATGCTATAGAGCAAACTGCTAAAGCCTACTCTACTACAACAGAAGCGGGTACAGAATATATCGAAAATAAAATTGATAATATCCACTGTTATATTGCCGTTGGTAATACTGTAGACAGCCGAGCAACTAAAGGTTCGATTATCGAAGCGGGAACCACAGCGACTAAGGCTATTATGTCAAGTGGAAAACCGCCTTATAAGAAGATTGAGTACAGAACGCCGGGGACTTACACATTCACAGTTCCTAATAATGTTTTTACGATGATCATACACTCCGCTGGAGGAGGTGGTGGAGGGGGTGGAGCCGCTTCTTATCGTACTACAACTGGTAATTAAATAGAAGGGAGTATAATAATATGGCTACAGCTACAGGTGGTAATGGTGGTAATGGAGCAATAGAGACAAAGACTATAAATGTAACACCGGGCTCTGTTCTAACTATTATAGTGGGAGCAGGTGGAGCAGGTGGTGAAGCCGCCGCTGAAACTTCTTCTTCTAATGGTTCTATAAAAGCGAAAGATGGGAATAATGGTGCTACAAGTTCTATACAAAATTATCTTTCGACTATAGGTGGTGCAGGTGGTAAAGGAGGGCTTGCGTCTACGTCTTCTTCTACCTCTACTACCAATGGGAATAACGGCGCATCATATGGAGCCGGGGGAGCTGGTGGAGCTGGGGGTATAGTTGAAAAAACAGGGTTTTCTAAGTATAGAGTATATCCAGGTTCGCCCGGTTCCCCAGGCTGGGTAATCATAGAATACGGAGGTGATATTTAATGGCAAAAAATAGGTTCGCACAGCCTTTATATGGCAAAATAATTTATATCTTTGAGACTGACTTGGAGAAAGCAGATTTAGCAACAATATTTGACCCAAAGACATATTGGATTGATGTTACTAATATTGATTGTGAAGTTGGTTATATCCAAGAGTATAAAGAAGGTGTAGGTATCGTATGGGTGAAACCTCCTGATACTGAACCAACTTTAGAGTCCGAAAAGGCTCATAAAGAAGCACAAATGAAAGCGGAAAGAGACCTAAGAGAAGTAGCTGTTATTGAGTATAAAGATAAACTTTTCGATTACGATGATAAAGCACGTGAACGTATGCGTATCGCAAAGGAAGACCTTGAAAATACAGGGGTTGCTTCTAGGCTTTGGACTTGTGCTGATGAAAGTATTACAGAAGTTACCGTTGCTGATTTTGAAGCAATCAATAGTTTAGCGGCAACACGCTCAGAGGAACTACATTTTCAATATAGGAAACTAAAAGTAAAAATAAAGGCTTGTACTGATATTTCGTCGGTACAAGCTATTTCTTTTGACACAGATTGTTCAGATGTGGATTTAGGGCTGGTGATGGAATAAATGGCATTATTAAATGCGAAACTTTATGTCAAACGCAACGGTGAAGCCGCCGTTCCATGCAATCTCTATAGTACCACAGAAGAAGTCGGCGGCGAATATGTTACGGTTACTGCTTCTAACACAAAAGCATATGCAAAGCTGGGGGGGACGTCTGATGCCTTTTGTACACAAGGCAGAGTCAAAAAAGGTACGAATACTTATGCGATTTTGAGTCAGGCAAAACCACCTTATAACAAGATTGAATATAGGACTCCGGGGACATATACAGTTACTTTCCCCGTGGGGGTTACTACTGCAAAAAGTACTGTTGCAGGTGCTGGTGGTGGTGGGGGTGGCGCAAGTGGTGCTTATTCAGGAGGTGCTGGCGGTAGGGGCAATTTAATTGTGAATACACAAGCCGTTATATCTGCAAAACCTTATAGCATTCATGTTGGTGCAGGTGGTACAGGTGGTGCCGGAGTTAATGGTACATTTAACACTGCAAGTGATGGTAATAATGGAGAAACGTCGTCAGCATTAGGAATAACAGCAATCGGTGGCGGTGGAGGTAAAGGAGGAGGCATCAAAAATGGTGATGGTAGTGCTGGAATTAGTTATGGTTCAGGTGGCATAGGTGGTGTTGGAGGAAAAGCCAGCAATGAGATTAACGGTGGTGGCGGATCTGGTAGTTCTGGTAACAACGGCTGGGTAATCATAGAATATGGTGGTGACATCTAAAGGAGTGACAAATGAATAACGACAATCTTCACGATGAAGTATTAAAAATAGCACCTCCGGTCGGAGTATCTACACTCTCCGTACTTGGGGTGCCTTTGTCTGACATGGTCTATGTTATGACCATTCTGTACATTTTAGTGCAAATTGTTTGTACAATCTATAAAACATTTAAAAGGAGTGAATAATACCTATGAAACTTTCGGAACACTTTGATAGCTCTGAGTTTGCCTGCAAGTGTGGTTGTGGCGGTATGGATAATGGTGCCGGAGTTAACCCTAAACTCGTGCAGGTCTTAGAGCATATGCGACAATATATTGGTAAACCTTTAGTGCTCTCTTGTGCCTATCGGTGCCCTGCACATAATGCTGAAGTAGGTGGTGTATCAAACTCTCAGCACGTTTTTGGTACGGCGGCTGACGTACAGTTGCCGGAAGGGATGACTGTGGATGAACTGGCACAGGTAGCAGAAAAATGTGGCGCAGACGTACACTTGGGGTGTCCATGTTGATGTCCGTGGATACGCCGCTAGGTGGTGATAGGATTGACTAAAATTCCACAAGAGATCTTAGATGAAATAGCTATTCTTGAAGTACAGGCTTTAAAAGATGGGTTGGCTGACCCTGAAATGAAAAAGAACCCCGCATTTTTGGAAAAGGTACGAAAGTTCCTTCAACAAAATAAGCAGGTGACCACTGCTGAGACACCGGGTATGTCTGAATTACAAAAAGTTGCTGAAAATGAAATTCCTATGTTTGATGGTGAACACTGACATTGAATTGGAGTAAAGAACAGCAGGAACGGGCACAGGAGGACTTTAGGGTCTTCCTGTTCATCGTTTGGAGAGAAATAGGCTTACCTAACCCTACGCCGATCCAATATGACATAGCAAATACCTTACAGAACCCTCCAAGTGACCGATTTATCCTTGAAGGATTCCGTGGTGTTGCAAAATCTTTTATTGCTTGTGCTTTCTGTGTGTGGCTTTTGTGGAGAGAACCAACAAAGAAAATTTTAATTATTTCTGCATCTAAAGATAGGGCAGATGGTAACGCTAACTTTATCAGGCGTATCTTTATGACGTTATCTTTCCTTCAGGATTTACGTCCAAACGACGAAGGAAGAAATACCCAAAATGCTTTTGATGTCGCAGGGATACCACCTGACATTTCTCCGTCGGTTAAATCCGTTGGTATTACAGGTCAGATTACTGGTTCCCGTGCAGACTATCTTTTAGCTGATGACGTAGAGGTTCCGAATAACTCGGGGACACAAGCCCAACGAGATAAACTTTCTGAAGCTGTAAAAGAGTTTGATGCAATTTTAAAGCCCGGTGGTCAGATAGTTTATCTTGGTACACCTCAAAATGAAATGTCATTATATAATGAACTTCAAAAACGTGGCTATGGTTGTATAATTTATCCTATTATCTATCCTGAAGATAAGAAACAGCGTAAAGACTATATCCATGATGTTTTTGGAGATAGACTAGCACCTTGTATTGCGAATAAGTACGATGAAAACCCTGACGCATATGCTGGTTATCCAACAGACCCCGCACGTTTCAATGAAGAAGAAATAGACAAGAAAAGATTGTCTTATGGCAAGGCTGGTTTTGCTTTACAGTTCTTACTTAATACGAACTTATCTGATGCGGAGAAATACCCGCTGAAAGTTTCGGATTTAATAGTTACTTCATTGGATATAGAAGCATCGTCTTTAACATGGGCGTGGGCAAATGGAAATGGACAGCGACATGGTGATTTACCTTGTGTTGCTCTAAAAGGTGACTATTATTATGCACCTTTGGCAAGGTCTGAAGAAACAGCAAGGTACACAACAGGTATTATGTTTGTTGACCCTTCCGGGCGTGGTAAAGACGAAACAGCCTATGCTGTCTTAAAGTTTATGAATGGCTACATCTTTTTGTTAGAAGTTGGAGGTTTTAAAGAAGGTTACGCCGATAGTGTTCTTAGGGCTTTAGCGACTAAAGCTAAGTATTATAATCTGCAATCCATTATTGTTGAGCCTAACTTTGGCAATGGTATGTTTGCTCAATTACTAAGACCAGTAGTTTTAGAGATTTATCCCGGTTGTGTTGTAGATGACGCAAAGGCGGCTTCCGCTCAAAAAGAAGCTCGTATTATTGACACATTAGAGCCTGTTATGATGCGACATAAATTGATTGTCGATAAACAGGTAATCGAAGATGATTATAAGGTGTATGAGAAAAACAGTCAGTATTCTTTGTTTTATCAAATGACCCGCCTTTCACGTGATCGTGGAGCATTAGCTCACGATGATAGGATTGACGCAGTAGCTGGTGGCGTTGAATACTTTAGAGATATGGTGTCTATGAGTGAACAGCAGGGTATTGAGCAGTTAAACGACGAACTTCTTGAAAGATGGTTAGACCCTGACTATGGTGTTCTGTATGTGGAAGAAGACCCTAATAAAATCAAAAGTATTCGTAAACAGACAACAGGTAGGGTAATCGACAAATGTAATGTGCTCGACAACTTCTATTATCGGCAACATTAATGGTTGCATAAGGCTAACTCGTAATGCCGATGTCTAAGTGTCACACATAAATACAAAATTCTAAGTGTCACATATAGAGACTAAAGGTGCCAAAAGTTATATAGAGTGAAGGTAAGGTCTCCTTTAAGATAACTTTAAGGAGAAACTTAAAGAATACTTAAAGACTCCTTTAAGGTTCCTCTAAGTTCCTGATAGCTTAGAACTAAAGTTAATTGTTAATAGATAAACCAATAAAGATAAAGACTAATAGTCAAAGGGTAAAGGTTATCTCACCTCCTTGGTAACTTTCCCTCTGACTATTAGTTGATTTATAAAAGGAGTGAAGCATCATCAATAAATTAAAAATTTTATACCTAAAAAATCAGACCTACATCAAACTGAGCTTCGCTCTTATTGTTGTAGCTTTTTCTTATGCCCTACATAAAGGTGACCTTAAGTCCCTCGTAGACATCCTAAAAGTCACCCAAACAGTCCTGAATGTTATATTGACAGCCGGAGGTATGGGCTAATGACCAAAAGACAAATCATTATTCTGTCGTTGATTGTCTTAACCGTAGCGGGTATTGCACTCTCGGTCAGACGGTACTACGAGACACCCGTAGTCCCCACAGAGACAACCACGGCTCCCTATGTGGCAACCTCTAAGACCACCTTGGAGGTTACCCCTAAGGAAACTAAAAGTGACCCTGACCTGATTGTCGAAACGAAATATGTCGCTAAAGTAAATGGTCAGATGGTGACTGCCCCTGTAACAACTCGTATAGACGAGTCAACAGCTAAGGTAACAACGGAAATCGACGTGACACCTTTAGTAAAACAAATGACACCTAAATGGGAACTTGGAGTAGGTATAGGTTACCATAAAGACGACCTATACGTTCCTGTCTCTATCCAACGTAATTATAAAATGAATAAAGCAGTAGTCTTTGAGGTACACTTAGACCCCTCGGATAATATGAGACCCAACGGTGTCGAAGTTCAACATAAATGGTATTGGTAGTAAGAAATAAATTGAAGGAGTAAAAGGAATGGTAGACGTAGAATTTCTTACTGTCGATGAAGCCGCACAGACACTAAGGTGTGTCAAGCGGGACAAGATTTACCTTTTGGTACGCTCCGGTATCATTAAGGGTTTTAAGTTTGGTCGCAGGTGGCTTATAGACAAGAAAGAATTTGAAAAATGGTGTCGGTCACAATGTTCTTAGACTTTAGCACCCTCTCAGAAATAGTGGCTTTTATAGTGACACGCTAGTGACGTAATGCTTGGAAAGTGGCTCCCTGCTTACGTCTTAATAAAGATGTGTAAGTATACATAATTCTTGCACTGCACTTTGTATACATTTTTTGAAACACCGGCTAAGTTGTGGTTTTTTAGTGTAAAATTTTTCGGTATATGCATAAAATTTGCAGGACTGTTTCCTGACAGGAAAATCAGGGCAGAACAGTGGTTAGGATTTTTAGAAATTATTTCGATACTTTATTTAATGAAAAAGAAAGTATTATTGCCGACTTTCACAGATTTTTTGCTTGTTTAATTATCGAAGAACGGTTATCATTTAATATAGAATAATAATGTAAGTACAATATATGTACATATTTGGAGGTTCGGATATGCCAGAGAAAAAAGCTCCCCCTAAAAAGCCGCTTTATTACTATTATATTTTGGCTTTGGCAATAATTTTACTGATCAATACGGTTATCGTACCAACGTTTTTCAGCCCGCAGGTCAAAGAGATTTCCTATGGCAACTTTTTACAGATGGTAGACGATGGTAAGGTTGCAAAAGTAGAGATTACTAATAATAAGATAGCTGTTCTTGCGAAAGACAGTGATAACAAAGTAATTTATGTAACGGGCAGGGTAGAAGACCCCGATTTGGTTAACCGCTTAATGAAGAGCAAAGTAGAATTTTCGCAGGTTATTCCAAAGGAAAATTCACCGCTTGTCAATTTCTTTATGAACTGGGTCTTACCGATTATGATATTCTTCGCATTGGGCCAGCTTTTTATGCGTTATATGGGCAGCAAGCTGGGTGGTGGCAATGCCATGAGTTTTGGCAAGAGTAATGCCAAGGTGTATGTAGAAGCACAGACTGGTAAAAGTTTTGCCGATGTAGCTGGGCAGGATGAGGCTAAAGAAGCATTGATGGAATTAGTGGATTTTTTACATAATCCTGCGAAATATCAGGCTATCGGAGCTAATATGCCAAAAGGTGCCTTGCTGGTTGGTCCTCCTGGTACAGGTAAAACTCTGCTGGCTAAAGCTGTAGCAGGTGAGGCGAAAGTACCGTTTTTCAGTATTTCCGGCAGTGAATTTATTGAAATGTTTGTTGGTATGGGTGCGGCGCGTGTCCGTGATCTGTTCAAGCAGGCTCAGGAAAAAGCTCCTTGTATCGTATTTATTGATGAGATAGATGCTATTGGCAAGCGTCGTGACAGCGGACAATTTGGCGGCAATGATGAACGTGAGCAGACTTTGAATCAGCTGCTTTCAGAGATGGATGGCTTTGATGGCAGTAAAGGTGTTGTGATCCTAGCTGCAACTAACCGTCCGGAATCATTGGATAAAGCGCTTCTGCGTCCAGGTCGTTTTGACCGACGTATACCTGTTGAGCTGCCTGATTTACAGGGACGTGAAGCAATTCTGAAAGTGCATGCGAAGGCAATTAAAACCTGCGATGATATTGACTATTTGACGGTAGCAAGAGCTACTGCGGGTGCTTCTGGTGCTGAATTAGCGAATATTGTCAATGAGGCTGCCCTGCGTGCTGTCAAAATGAACCGTACCTGTGTAAGCCAAAGCGATCTAGAGGAATCTGTTGAAGTAGTTATTGCCGGTTATCAGCGTAAAGGCGCTGTAATTCCGCCGGAAGAAAAGAAAATAGTTGCTTATCACGAAATTGGACATGCACTGGTAGCTGCTTTGCAGAAAAAATCAGCTCCTGTCCATAAAATTACGATTATCCCTCGTACATCTGGAGCCCTGGGTTATACTATGCAGGTTTCTGAAACTGATAATGTATTGATGAGTAAAGAAGAACTTTTCAATAAGATCGTTACTATTACTGGTGGACGTTCTGCAGAAGAAGTTATTTTCAGTTCTATTACGTCCGGTGCTTCCAATGATATTGAGCAGGCTACCAAGCTGGCGCGTGCTATGGTTACCCGCCTGGGTATGACGGAAGAATTCGATATGATGGCTACCGAAACAATGACTAATATGTATCTTGGCGGAGATCCTTCGTTGAACTGTTCTGACGAAACAGCCAGTAAAATTGATGCCAAAGTTTTGGAAATTATCAAAGAAGCTCATCAGAAAGCGCGTGAGATTCTGGAAGAAAATAAAGAAAAATTACACGAGCTGGCAGCCTTTCTGCTGGAACGTGAAACGATTACCGGCGAGGAGTTTATGCGTTTGCTGAATAGTGAAGCTGATGTTATTGAAACTTCTGCGACGGTTGTAAAAGAAGGTGAAGCTGATGCTGAGGAAGCAAGCAGTATTTGACAGAGAGACTTTTTTGACACTGCCAGATTTACCGCCTCGTTTAAAGCTATGGGGTGAAGATAGAGAGCTTGAAGATTTTCTTGTAAAGAAAGCGTTTATGATTAATCCTATTCCCAGTTCTGTGGCGCGTGCAGATGGCGAGGTGAAAATTGCCGTCGTTGGTTCAGGTCCTGCTGGTTTAGGCAGTGCTGACGAATTGACTCGGTTAGGTTTTAAAGTGACGGTTTTTGAGCGTGACGATCGTCCGGGCGGGCTTCTGATGTATGGCGTACCTAATATTAAGCTTCCTAAAAATATCGTCATGCAGAAGATAGAAGCGCTGCAGGATGCAGGAGTGGAATTTCGTCTGCAGACAGAAATAGGCAAGCAGGTAACTTTTGCCGATCTGCAAAAGGAATTTGCTGCGATTATTGTTTGTGTTGGCAGTACTTCACCGCGACGTTTGAAAATGGTCCGCGATGATGCTAAAGGTGTTTACTATGCTAAAGATTTTCTGACTTATGTAACGAAGGAAATGTTGGAGCAAAACACATCTGTTCCCGCTGATACGGCAGGTAAGGATGTAGTGATTATAGGCGGAGGAGATACTGGTATCGACTGCGCTGCAGTGGCTTTTGCCCAAGGGGCCCGTAGTATCCTTCAGATGGAGCTGAGGGAATGTGAGATGACCGGAAAAACGCAGGACGGTTTCTGTGAGTTGGTCAGCAGTGATCCTACATTATCATACGGCACTATACTTCAGGATGTTTTATATGATGATAATGGCTTTGTAAAAGGGGTTCGCATCGCTAAGGTAGAATGGATAAGCTCCGCTTCGGGCAGCTTGCCTAAACCACAGTTGATCGAAGGCTCGGAGTCAGAAATCCCGGCGCAGCTTTTGCTGCTTGCTACTGGTTTTACAGGACCGGAGCCTGCTGTGTTCAGTACTTTTGCTTTTAATAAAACTCCTGTTGGCACGATCGCTAAAGGAAGCGGCTATTTTGATACTTCACGTGCCGGTGTATTTGCAGCAGGCGATGCTCGGCGTGGGCAAGGTGTTGTGGAATGGGCTTTTGCAGAAGGTCGTAATGCGGCTGTTGAATGTGCTGAATATTTGCATGCTTTAAAAAAATAATTATACAAAAATGCCAATATCCTTTTACGGATATTGGCATTTTTATTTTATTAATAAATGCAAGCGAATTTTTAAATAAAAATAGCAGGGTGATTAAAATACAACGTAAAAATATTTTTATATACTTTAAAATAAAGTGGAATATATGAGGCTGGAGAATGGCTTCAGTAGCTAATCTGCGAACATATGTTGCCTCAGCAACAAAAAAGTTGAACATTTGTTTAATTTAATTCAAATATTATCAGCAATATTGTAACAGATTTGTTAACAATTAACTTCGGCATAAGTTGAAAAAAATCTTTACAATAAAGGTTAAGAAAGCAATAGCTTTCAAAAGCGAAGGAGAAATTTTATGTAGTCTATTTTGAGAATTGAGGTGAGTCTTATGACACCGGCAGTAAAATGTCTAATCGTTCTGGCAATAGTGGCTTTATTATTTATTACTGAACTTATTCCTTTGGCCATCACTGCTATGAGTGGCGCTATCGCATGCGGCCTTTTGGGTTTTATCCCGGCCAAACAGGTTTTTTCGGGCCTTTCTAATTCAACAGTAGTACTTTTCGCAGGTATGTTCGTTGTTGGTGCTGCCATGTTCCATACTGGTCTGGCACAGAAAATCGGTATTTCTATCGTTAGATTCTCCGGCACCAGCGAAAACAGTTTGATGTTTGGTATCATGATCGTCGGCGCAGGTTTATCTTCCGTTCTGTCTAACACAGGTACGGCAGCCTGTCTGATGCCAGTTGTTCTTGGCATCTGCGCCGCAGCTAAGATCCCGGCTTCCCGTCAGTTGATGCCTTTGGCTTACGCCGCAGGCGTTGGCGGTATCATTACCTTAGTAGGTACACCGCCTAACATTATCGTTTCCGGTGCTCTGACTTCTTTTGGTTATGAGCCATTCTCCTTTTTCGAATTTGCCTGGATAGGTATTCCTCTGACAGTTGTAGCGATCGCTTACATGATGTTTATCGGCAAGTATTTGCTTCCGAAAGCTGAGCTGGATGCGGATCAGGAAATCGAGCAGGAAATCGAAGCTACTGTACATGACAGTAAAAAACAGATCATTTCCGGTTTGATTCTGGCAGTAGTAATCGTTGTTATGGCACTTGATATTAAATTTATCTCTTTGGAAATGGCAGCTGTAATCGGTGCGCTGGTTTGTGTACTGACCGGCTGTCTGACTGAAAAACAGGCTTATGCTTCTATCGACTGGGTAACCATCTTCCTGTTCGCAGGTATGATGCCTGTATCTAATGCGATGGATAAGACCGGTGCCGGTAAATTGATCGCCGAGTGGGCAGTAAGCCTTATGGGCGGTGCTCCTACCCCGATCATTATGACTTCAGTACTGTTTATTATCTCCTGTACTTTGACGCAGTTCATGTCTAATACGGCAGCAGCAGCATTGCTGGCGCCGGTAGGCGTAGCGATTTCCCAGCAGCTCGGCGCGTCTCCGAAAGCAGTACTGATGGCGATCGGCGTAGCAGCATCCTGTGCATTCGCAACTCCGGTAGGAACTCCTCCCTGTACGTTGGTGCTGGGACCTGGCGGTTACAAGTTTATGGACTATGTAAAAGTCGGCGTGCCTTTAGTTATCCTCTGCTTCATCGTTTCCATCATCGTTATTCCGATGGTTTGGCCTTTCTTCCCCGGTTAATTGGGACGACTGAGGAAGAATTGTACATAAATTTCTCCTTTTTAAAAACAGAAAAGCGCTCTTAAGAGCGCTTTTCTGTTTTATCTATATAAAACTATAAATATATCTCTTGTTATAATTATTATCTAACCAATAGTTCGTTAAGCAGTTCTTCAGTTAAATCAAGTTCGGTATAAACGGTAATACCGTTTTGTTTCAATAAAGCACTGGTTACGCCATCACCGTTCATAAGTGTACCGTTAAAATTTCCGTTATAAATTTTCCCTGTACCACAGGAAGGGCTGCGCGCTTTGAGAACCGCAAATTTTATTTGTTTTCTGCGGGCGACTTCCAGAGCAGCTTCAGCACCTTTGATAAAATTTTCTGTAACATTATAGCCAGCATTGTCGTATACTTTAGCAGTGCCGTTAAGAACGTCGCTGCCATCACCGCCTGTAATTTCTGCTGGTAGACGTGGTATAGTAAGCTGTCCCAGGCATTCTGGACAGATCGGTATAAAAAGACCACAATCTTTATATTTGGCAAGCAGTGTGCAGTAATTGCTGCTGCCGTTGTATTTTACTTTTGCTCCTAATAAACAAGCACTTATAAGTAACATAAGCACACTCCTTTACTGATTAAATATTAACTTAAGTGTGAATTTTTGGCAACCTGAATTGACAGAGCATGCCAAAACTGGTAAGGTAATAAAAGGGAATGGGGTACTCCCTAAATGACTTTAGTCGTTTGAACCGCTTAGAGTTGATAAGCTGATGACTTCTGCCGTGTAGGCGAAGTATCGGCTTTTTATTTTTTGTAAAGGTGGAAGAAAGATGCAGGAATTATTAGCAGTGGCGCTCGGCGGCAGTATTGGTGCCGTAAGCCGTTATTTGGTTACAAATTATATTTTTATACGCTGGCATTGCCACTGGCCTTGGGCTACTTTTATTGTCAATGCGGCAGGCTGCCTGGCAATGGGATTTTTAATGGTGCTGATTACAGAGAAAGGTTTGTTGACCCCTTATTGGCGTTTATTATTGTGCGTTGGTTTTCTGGGAGGATTGACAACATTTTCTTCATTTAGCTATGAATCGCTGACGCTGCTGTCAGAAGGTAATCTGGCAGGTGCCGGTTTGAATATTATTGGCAGTGTTGTCGTGGGTGTTGTTTGTGCTTGGTTTGGTGCAATGGCAGCGCGCTCTTTATAAAAAACAGCCGGCTTTTAAACCGGCTGTTTTTTAGACATTGATATGGTATTATTTTACATTGTTTTTAGCTGTGTTTAAGATAAAAATAGAAGATAGGATTAGGATCATGCCAAGGATTTTAGCAGTTGTCAGAGATTCTCCAAAAATAAAAATGCCAATAGCGGCTGCGACCAGTGGTTCTAAAGTAGCAAGAATAGATGCCTGACCTGCATCTACATCCTGAAGACCGCGAGTGTAAAGCAGATATGGGGCCACAGTACAGATCAAGGCTATGGCAATGGCACCGATAAGAGCACGCAAATCTGCAAGCAAGGTGAAAAGCTGTAATGGTTCAGCCATAGGTAATGCGGCGATGGCCGCAAAATAAAATGTGTAAGCGGTAATTGTAAGTGTGTTGTAACGCCTTAATGCCAGTTTACTAAAAATACTGTACAGGGCATAACCGATACCAGAGGCAAGTCCGAAACCAAAGGCTTCTAAGGTCAATGTCATTTTGCTGCTGAAGATACCAGTAATAAAAGTACAGCCGCAGAAAGTTGACAAAAGTGCCAGCATTTTGCAGCGTGTAAATTTTTCGCGAAACAAAAATATAGAAAGCAGCATTACAAAAACCGGTGCTGTATATAAAAGCAGTACTGCAATAGAGATTGAACTGCTTTCGATAGAGCGGAAATAACAGTAGTTGAAAAAGACCAGGCTGAAAATTCCTGTTCCGATAAAAAGCCAGCTGTCACGCCAGCGGATTTTTAATAACTTAGGATCTATTTTAAAAATAACAGCAGTCATCAGTACAGCTGCAAATAATACCCGCAGAGCAACTATCTGCAGTGGCGAGAAACCGCAGGCGGTTAAAAATTTGAAAAAAAGAGCGATAAGCCCCCATAAGCTGGCACCGGAGATGATCGATATATAAGCGCTTTGTAACATGCTAAACCTTCTTTTTTTATCTAAGATATTTAACAGTTTAGCATACAGCTGATAAAAATAAAAGCACGGCACCGTATAAAAGATGCCGTGCTTTTTATTATAGAAAGGCACAGTAAACTCTGATTAATGCATCAGATAAAAATGGGTCTCAATCAAAGCGTTGAAAAATTTTTTGAATGTCATGATAAAGTCCTCCTTAGTTAAGACGAAAATGTATTTTAATGCTTCGGTGAAATAAGCTGTCTGAAAATTGTAAATCAAAAAATGCATTACCCTATTAATAAATTATAACATAAAATAACAAAAGTGCAATCATTTCACAAAAAAATAACAATTATAAAAACAAAAGTCTTTAACAAGCGGATAGAAAAGAATGCGATGAAACGTCCCAAAGGGACTATAAAAGTCCCTGTATAAACAAAAAATGTATATGAATTTAAAATGCCCGCCAATAATAGCATAATTATTAGCGGGTATACAAAGCTTCAATAAGTTTTCGATTGTAGTAAAAAAACGGAATGAAACTTACAATAAGTTAAATTGAAACAGTTGATTATGATTTTTGTTTTAAAGTGTCAACAGTACAGAAGATTTTTTTGTTCTTTTTATGAGCAGATGGTTTTGATGTGAACCCTTTACCGAAAACGTCGTTGGCATCTTGAATGATCATAAAGCAGCCAGGATCAATATCGCGTACGATCTGTTTGATTTTTGCGACCTGTGTAAGTTTGGCAACAACTAAAAGAACTTTACGCTGCTGATGTGTGTAGGCTCCTTCCGCATAAAGGTAAGTAACGCCGCGTCCAATTACTTCAATTATGCCGTTGCCTATTTCTTCATAATGTTCACTGATGATAATAATGTTTTTCTTGTAATCAAATCCATCTGTAAATGCATTGCAGGTTTTAAACATAACGAAGAAGGCAAGCAGAGTATAAAGCACTGCCTCTAAACCAAAGTAGAAAACGCCGATAAACATTAAAATAATATTGAACATAAAGCCTGTAGTACCAATGCTGATACTGTAATGTTTGTTGATAATCGCGCCGATGATATCAGTGCCGCCGCTGCTGCCGCCTACTCTGTACATCATTGCTGCACCGATTCCATAAATAACGCCGCCTGCAATACAGGCCAGCATGGGGTCATGGACATAAGGCGCTTTTTCAGCTAAGAAATGGAAGGCATCAAGCGAAACTGAAAAAACAAGCATACCATACAGAGCGCTGACAATATAGGACCGGTCCATGAATTTATAGGCAGCGACAAATAAAGGTATATTTAAAAGCAGACTGGTAATGCCCATTGGCAGACCAATGAGATAATATAGAATAACAGAAACGCCGCCGATGCCACCGCTGATGAGCTTATTGGGCATATAAAAGGCGTTAATGGCAATACCCATAAGGACGCAGCCTAAGGTGACCATAAGATAGCGATATAAGTGCTGACGCATAAAAAAGCTCCTTTGTGCAAATTTTGCGAATATTGTATACATAGTAGCACTTTTTAGAAAAAAAGCAATGTTGTGGGTTATAGAAATAAGTAAAATTTTTGAAAAAAAGACTGAAAACACAAATAAAACAGAAAAAATTTATAAAAATGTTCGAATTATCTTGCGACTACACGCGAAGCAAGATAAAATATATTGTATACAGGAAAACAATCGAGGCTATATTATGGAAAAAATATATGAAACAGCTTATGCAAAAATAAACTTAGGACTGGATGTGCTGGGCAAGCGTTCCGATGGTTACCACGAAGTACGAATGGTGATGCAGAGTGTTGGTTTGAGCGATGCAGTGGAAATTGAAGAAGGTGAAGGACTTGTGGTTGAAACAGATCATAGTGGTCTTGCCGGCGGTCCTGATAATCTGGCATGGAAGGCAGCGGAGCTTTTAGCCCGTTGCTGTGGTAAAATCCCGAACGTTCATATCAGACTGAACAAAAAAATTTTTTTAGCAGCCGGACTTGCCGGCGGTAGTAGTGATGCGGCAGCAGTGATGCGTGGACTTAGCCGGCTCTGGCAACTGGATTTGACGGCGCCAGAGCTGGAAAAGTTAGCGGCGGAGCTTGGTTCTGATATTCCTTTTTGCATTACAGGTGGAACAGCTCTGGCAGAGGGGCGTGGTGAAATATTAACGGAATTGCCGGAAGCGCCTGAACTACTTTTGGTATTGGCAAAGCCGAAGCTTGAAGTAGCAACTGGCTGGGTTTATGGTAATTTCCGTCAGCAAAAGGTCAATCAAAGACCTGATATTGACGGTATTATAAAAGCTTTGGAGCAGAGTGCGACAGGACTGCTGCTTGAGAGTTGCGGTAATGTTTTGGAAAGCGTTACGATACCTGCGCATCCGGTCATTGCCGAGATTAAACAGAAGATGCTGGCGGCAGGAGCAACGTGTGCTTTAATGTCAGGCAGTGGGCCTACAGTTTTTGCTGTGGCGGAGAAAAAAGAGATAACTGAGAGAATTTTGACAGAGTTGTCAGAGCTTGATCTGGAAACTGCTGTTACTACTACTGTACAAAAGGAGAGGATCTGAAGATGAGTGGGCACCTTAGACCGATTAAACTAGACAGTTACAAACCTCTGCGTGAACTGGTATGTGAAAATATCCGTCAGGCTATCATTGATGGTACTTTTAGTCCCGGTGAGCGTTTAATGGAAATCCAACTGGCCGATGAAATGGGCGTCAGCCGCACTCCTGTACGCGAAGCTATCCGTAAGTTAGAACTGGAAGGCTTTGTTGTAATGATCCCCAGGCGCGGTACTTATGTAGCAGATATTTCTATTAAAGATATCAATGAGGTTTATGAAATTCGTACTTCACTGGATGTTTTGGCAGCAGGTCTTGCTGCAGAACGTATTAATGATGATGAATTGGAAACATTGCAGCGGCTTTTAGTAGAAATCGGCCAGCATATTGAAGAAAATAATATGGATAAAATAGTTGAAGTAGATATTGCTTTCCATGATGTTTTATATCAGGCCAGCCGTAATGAAAGACTGCGTAATATAATTAATAACCTGCGTGAGCAGATTACAGTTATCCGCGGTCGTTCGATGATGTATCCGGGTCGTTTGGCGGATACGATGGAAGAACATCGCGCTCTCGTTGACAGTATTGCTGCCCGCGATGTTGAAAGAGCACAGAATGCTGCACGTATACATCTGGAAAATGCCGAGCATACTTTGCTCAAAGACATGGTTGAAAGTCATAATGAAAAGAAGAATAAAGAATAAAACCGAAAGAGGTTAAGTTGTATGTATAATGCGGTTATTTTGGCCGGTGGGAAAACGCCGTGGCTGCAAAAAGCCGTTGGAACTAATATAAGAGCGCTGGCTCCATTAGGTGGACGGCGGATGGTAGAGTATATTATTGATGCTTTGGATCAAAGCGGACAGATCGGCAGGATCATAGTTGCGGCTGATGGAAGTCAATGGGAGGCGGCAGTATTGCCGCAGCGTGCTGAACTTGTAGCCGTGGAATCCAGTTCAATGCCTGAAACAGCTGCAGCTGCAGCTGCATTATTGCCTGCAAACAGTAAAATTTTATTTGTTTGTGACGATATACCTTTGCTGACTTCTGCGGCCGTGCAGGATTTTTTGAAGCAGACTGAGGCTGTGGAAGCAGATGCTTATTATCCTGTGATTCCTGAAGCTGATTGTGTAAAAGCTTTTCCTGGTGCCGAACGTACTTATGTTACCTTACCTGAAGGTAGATTCACCGGCGGCAATATGATGCTGTTGAATGCTGATGTTATTTCCGGCGGGGTAATAAAAGCCAAAGATATTTTTGCCCGCCGCAAAAAACCTTGGGAGTTGTGCGGTTGGTTAGGTTTTGGTTTTGTGCTTAAATTCCTGCTGCACAGGTTGACTCTGTCAGATATAGAATTGCGGGCGTCAGAGTTGTTGGGATTTAGCGGGAAAGCTGTAGTTTCGCATTATCCCGAGATCGGTATGGATGTGGATAAAGAAGAAGACTGGCAGCTGCTGGAAAAATATTTTAAGAATAGCAAGTAGAAAAGAGGGGCGCTATGGCTCGAGTCAAACGTATGGAACGTGTAGTTGCTTTGACAAAGCAGCTGGTGGACCATCCGTATCAATTGTTTTCATTTACTTATTTTTGTAAAAAATTTGAGGTTGCTAAATCGACCTTAAGTGAAGATGTTTTAGCTGTGCGTGCCGGATTGGAAGCCTATGATTTGGGTAGGGTTGAAACTTTGGCTGGCGCTGCCGGAGGAGTGCGTTTTATTCCATGTCATTCCGAAAAAGCTAATGAGGAATTTTTAACAGAGCTGGCTTTGCAGCTGGCTGAACCAGAAAGAATATTGTCAGGCGGTATGATCTATATGACAGATCTGCTGTTTAAACCGCAGCTGGTAATGCGTTTGGGGGAGATTATAGCTCAGCGTCTGCGGCATTTAGAGCCGGAATACATTATGACTGTGGAAACTCGTGGTATACCTTTGGCAGTTTTTGTTGCTCGTGCTTTTAATATTCCGGTGGTTATGGCCCGACGTGTTGGACAGATTACTGAAGGTTCTACGGTAAGTATTAATTATGTGAGCGGTTCATCCAAACAGATTCAGACAATGGCTTTGCCGAAACGTGCTTTACCAAGTTCCGCGAGGGTTTTGGTGATCGATGATTTTATGAAGGCCGGCGGTACGGCACGTGGAATGGCAGAACTGGCGGAAGAGGTTGGTGCCAAAGTTGTAGGAAAAGCATTTTTCATTGCGACGCAGGAGCCGGAAAAGAAAATGATTGATGATTATACGGCGTTGTTTGTTTTAAAGGATATTGATACAGAAAATCGGAAGATCGATATCAGTCCGTTATGAGGGGATGTAAAAAATGACAAAAGATCAGGTAACTTTGAAAGATGTGGAAGCTGCTTCCAAACGATTGGCAGGTGTAGTGCATAAAACACCTTTGGAAAGCAGTCATATTTTTAGTGAAATGGCAGGGTATGAAGTACTACTGAAGTTGGAAAATATGCAGCGTACAGGATCGTTTAAAGTACGTGGAGCTTCAAATTGTATTCAGACCTTAACTAAAGAACAGCAAGCACATGGCGTTATTGCCGCTTCGGCGGGAAATCATGCGCAGGGCGTGGCGTTAGGAGCTCAGGCTGCTGGTATTAAAGCAACTATTGTTATGCCTGAAGGAGCGCCGCTGGCGAAAGTTGAAGCTACAAAGGGTTATGGCGCTGAGGTTGTCTTAAAGGGTGGAGTTTATGATGAGGCTTCTGCAGAGGCTGTACGTCTGCAGAAGGAAACAGGTGCAACTTTAGTTCATGCTTTTGATGATCCGGCGGTAATTGCAGGACAGGGAACGATTGGCCTGGAGATTTTAGAACAATGTCCGGATATACGGTCAATAGTTGTTCCTATTGGCGGTGGAGGTCTTTTGGCGGGTATTGCCACAGCGGTTAAATCTGTAGCGCCGCATGTCAAAGTGTATGGCGTTCAAGCCAGTGGTGCCCCGGCAATGTATTTATCCAAGCATGCTGGCAAGTGGGTAGAAACTCCGGAAGCACAAACGATTGCTGATGGTATTGCTGTAAAATCTCCTGGTAAAATCACTTTTGACTTGATTCAAAAATATGTTGATGATATTTTTGTAGTTAAAGACGATGATATTGCGGCGACGATACTGCTCATGATGGAGCGGGCGAAGATGATCAGCGAAGGTGCCGGTGCTATTGGACTGGCAGCTATGCTGCATGGTAATATTCCCCACGCGGATAAAACTGCGGCTGTTATCAGCGGTGGTAATATTGATGTAAATATGATTTCCAGGATTATTGAAAACGGCTTGGTAAAATCGGGGCGTCGTATTAAGCTGTTGACACATCTGACTGACAGACCCGGCGAATTGCGTCGTTTTGTTTCGTATATCGAAGAGTATAAAGCTAATATCGTTTATGTTTATCATGAGCATGCTGGACGTAACCTGCCTATTGGTCAGACACAGGTAGAAATGGATCTGGAAACACGTGATCACGCCCATGCGGAAATTTTGGTGGCGGCTTTGCGTCGTGCTGGTTATCGAGTAGAATTACTGTAAAAATTATAGTTGTTATTTTAGAAGCGGAGGTTTATCCATGTCAGAGTTAGTGGCGGTTATTTTAGCGGCAGGCAAAGGAACCAGAATGAAGTCCAAGTTGCCGAAGGTTTTACATAAAATTGGCGGAAAACCTATGCTGCAGCATGTACTTGATGCTGCTGATGCAGCAGGGGCTGCCCGGAAGGTAGTGGTCGTGGGTCATGAAGCAGAACTGGTAGAAGCAATGGTTGGCGAACAGGCACAGATGGCTTTGCAAGCTGAACAGCTTGGTACTGGACATGCAGTGATGCAGACGGAAGCTGTTTTAAAAGATTTTTGCGGTACGGTAATGATTATTTGCGGAGATACGCCGTTATTAGAAGCAGCAGAGCTTAAAAAGTTTTATGAAGGCCATGGAGCGTCACAGGCCGCAGCAACAGTATTGACTGCTTTCATGGACGATCCAGCAGGGTATGGACGGATTATACGCGATGCAGACGGCAACGTTTTGGGTATTGTAGAAGAAAAAGACGCTGTCTTAGAACAAAAAGCAATCAAAGAAATCAATACAGGAATTTATTGTGTAGAGGCGCCGTTGCTTTTTGAGGTGCTTGCTACTTTAACTTGTGATAATGCGCAGGGTGAATATTATCTGACCGATGTTCTGGCAAAATTGAACGCAATGGGTAAAAAAGTCGGCGGTGTTGCTACTGCTGACAGCGATATGATCATGGGCATCAATTCTCGCCGCCAATTGGCAGAAGCAGAAAACATTATGCGTCAGCGGATTCTGAATAAACTGATGGATGACGGTGTAACGATCATGGATCCTGCCAGTACCTTTATCGAAAAAGGTGTTGAAATAGGTCAGGACACTGTTATTTATCCATATACCTGGTTGGAAGGGACTACGAAGATCGGTGAAGATTGCCAGATTGGTCCTAATGTTCGGTTGACAAATGTCAGAATCGGGAATACTGCGGAACTGCAATTTGTTTATGGACACGACTGCGAAGTACAGGATAACGTTGTGATTGGTCCTTATGTGCATTTGCGCCCTGATACTGTTATTGGCGATAATGTGAAGATCGGCAATTTTGTGGAAGTAAAAAATTCTCATGTTGGTACTGGCAGCAAGCTGCCTCATCTCAGTTATATCGGTGACAGTGATATCGGCAGTTCTGTCAATATTGGCTGTGGATGTATCACTGTAAATTATGACGGGAAGAAAAAACATCGCACTATTATTGAAGATAATGCGTTTGTCGGCTGCAACAGCAATATGGTTGCTCCTGTTACAATTGGTGCCGGAGCTTATATTGGAGCAGGATCTACGATCACTAAGGATGTACCGGAAGATGATTTGGGTATTGCCCGTGCGAAACAGAAGAATATTGAAGGCTGGGCTGCAAAATACCGCAACGGCTGATTTTACATAAAAAAACGGTTTTTAGTACTTGTGGATTTGTAGCTAATAGTTGTATACTATTAATGATTAACTAAACCTTAAACATTCTTGGAGGGATGGGACAATGTTGTCAGATGAGAATAAACTCAGAATTTTTTCCGGTAATGCCAATCCTGATTTGGCACGAGAGATCGCCGCTTATTTAGGTACTACTGTTGGCGATGCCGTTATCAACCGCTTTAATAACGGCGAAGTACAAGTAATGATAAATGAAAGCGTGCGCGGCAAAGATATTTTCATCGTGCAACCTACCTGTGGCCCGTCCGTTAATGATAACGTTATGGAACTTTTGATTATGGCGGATGCTTTTAAACGTGCTTCTGCCAGCCATATTACAGCAATCATACCTTATTACGGTTATGCACGCCAGGACCGTAAAGCCCGTGGGCGTGAGCCTATTACCGCCAAGTTGATGGCTGACCTGTTGGAATCGGCAGGAATTACCCGTGTCGTAACTATTGATTTGCACGCTGCTCAGATTCAAGGCTTCTTTAATATACCTTTTGACCATATGCCCGGCGGTCCGATTTTGGCAGAATATATCAAAGAAAAAAATCTTGACGATATGATTGTGGTTTCCCCTGATCTTGGCGGTGTCAGTCGTGCCAGAAATATGGCTGAACGTCTGAACTGTGGTCTGGCTATTATTGATAAGCGTCGTCCTGAACCGGGCGTAGCCGAAGTAATGAATCTGATTGGTTCTGTAGAAGGTAAAACTGCTATTTTAGTTGATGATATGGTTGATACAGCAGGGTCTTTGACAGAAGGTGCCCGGGCTTTGAAGAAATTTGGGGCCAAAGAGATTTATGCCTGCTGTACACATCCGGTTCTTACTGATCCGGCCTTAAGCCGTATTGCGCAATCAGATATTACAGAGTTGGTTGTTACTAATACTATTCCTCTACCTCCTGCTAAGAAACATCCGAAAATTAAGGTTCTTTCGGTGGCACCTATTCTTGCAGAAACTGTATTACGTATTTTCAACGACTGGTCTGTCAGCCAGTTATTTGAAAAATAAGAAGTTTATTTAAGCATTTAAAGAGGCTTGTCCCTGCGGGCAAGCCTCTTTAACATAAGTTAGGAGAAGGTTATGCGACTTATTTATATAATAGGACTGCTGACAGTTATCGGTACGGGTGCTTTATGGTGCGGCTGGTATGGTATGGTCAGGCGCAGAATTGCCGCCATGTTGGCGGCTGTCTCTATACTTGCTGGAGGAGTACTGCTGTTACTGGCAGTTTTACCTGATTATAGTTTTTACGGTACAACTGTAATACATAATTTCGCTGCCGGTAAAAATGTGGCTTTAACTTTTGATGATGGTCCTTATCCCCCTTATACAGATGAACTGCTAAAAATATTGGAGCAGCGTCAGGTCAAAGCGACTTTTTTTATGGTTGCTGAAAATGCTGAAAAGCATCCTGAACTGGTGGCGAAGATTGCTGCGCAGGGGCATGAGATTGCTTTACATGCATTGAAGCATCGTGACTTTTTGAAATTGAGTTTAGCGGAGCAGCAAAAAGATATTGCTGCAGGCAAGAGGATTTTGGAAAAGCTGAGTGGACAGAAAATCACATTAATGCGTCCGCCGCATGGGTTTCGCGATTGGGCTGTGATTGATACACTGCAGAAAAATGGTCTGACAGCAGTTAACTGGTCAGTGATACCGCGTGATTGGACAAACCCTGGAGTTTCAGTTATCGTTGACCGGATAATGGAACAGATGCATCCGGGGGCTATCATTCTGCTGCATGATGGTGACAGTCCTAAATACGTTGCGTCCAGAGAAGAAACAATACAGGCAGTATCAGTCATTATCGACAAACTGCGTGCGGAAGGGTATAATTTTGTTACCGTCAATGAACTGATGCAAAAAGGAGAATGACATGAAACTTATTGTTGGTTTGGGTAATATCGGAAAAGAATACGAAGCTACCCGTCATAATATTGGCTTTATGGTGCTGGATGAACTGGCCCGCCGCTGGGGTGTAAATACTTGGAAGAATGACCGCAATGCTCTGTGCGGGGAATATCGCATACCTGAAAAAGTACTGCTTTTAAAGCCGACGACATATATGAATCTGAGCGGTGTTGCAGTAGGTGCCTATGCGAACTTTTTCAATGTTGATCCGCAGGATATTGCTGTGGTTCAGGATGATCTTGACTTGCCGACAGGGCAGGTCAGAGTTCGCCGCAAAGGAAGTGCTGGTGGACATAATGGGATTAAATCCGTGCAGGAACATTTAGGAACAGGTGAATTCCCGCGTTTCAAAATTGGTATCGGGCATCCTGCCCATAATAATAAAGCTGTGGTCAAGCATGTTTTACAGCGCTTTGGTGCTGAAGAACAGGAGCTTGTAGCGGAGGCAGTGGGGAAAATGGCGGATGCTTTAGAGTTGTGGCTGCAGGGAGATATGGATGCTGTAATGCAGGAATATAATAAAAAGCCGCCTAAGCAAAAAGCAGAGTCAAATGAAACTGTTAAAGAATAAATTTGGTATAATTTCAAATATTTTTCTTTGTCTGCTGACGAATCAGATGTATACAGAATAAAAAATAGCAGGCTCTGCTGTTGTGGTTACAAGTGCAGCGCCTGCTATTTTTGCTGGCCGATTTATTTTTTATGTTTATGGCGCTCATAGCGCAGACGTCCTTCTTCAAAGGCGCGTTTTTCTTCTTCTGTTTCCAGAGTCAGTTCTGGTACTTTGGTGGGACGGCCTTTTTTATCAAGCGCTATCATAGTGAAGAATGCAGTCAAAGCCCGTTTTTTACCTTCTGTTTCCAGGTCTTCGACTTCTACTATTACGACTATTTCCATGGAGCTATTGCCGACATAGACTACCTGTGCTGTACAGATAACCAGATCGCCGATAAAAATCGGCAGGTGGAATTCTACTTCGTCTACCCTGGCTGTAACGACATTAGTACGTGCATAGCGGCGTGCCGTAGCATAAGCCGTAGAATCCATCAGCTTGATGATCTCGCCTCCGTGGATATTGCCGGCTACATTGGCCTGATGCGGCATCATGACCTCGCTGATGACGAGTCTGCTTTCAGAGGATGTTTTTTTCAAGATTTAGAACCTGCCTTTCTTATAAGTGAAAAGATCAAGAGCTGCATAGCTCAAACTTTGTTTATTTACGTGCACATTAAAAAGAGTGCTGCATCCTGAAATGCTTGCTGCGCTTATTATAACCCTTCCGTAGTTGTGGTGCAAGCAGGTAAAAGTAAAGTTTCTGAAAATAGTTCTTGCATAGCTAGGGGTACTATGGTATACTTTATAAGCGTTAATATAGAATTATGATGTATAGTCATATAATAGTTAGACAGTAAAGTGAGGTGCAATCAGAATGAAACAAAACATCCATCCGAAATATGGTGAAGCTAAAGTAACCTGCGCATGCGGCAATTCTTTTATGAGCGGCAGCGTTAATCCGGAATTGCGTGTTGACGTTTGCTCTAAATGTCATCCGTTCTTCACCGGCCAACAGCGTAACTTAGCTGCTCGTGGCCGTATTGAAAAATTCAACAAACGCTACAATGTAGAAGAAAAATAATTACACCCACAGCAGAGCGAAAGCTCTGCTGTGTTTATATCCGAAACTTTTAGGGAGATATTGTCATGGAAAAGAAACCTAATGTTGGCGGACAAGCTGTTATTGAAGGCGTGATGATGAGGGGAAAGGATAAAATTGCTGTAGCTGTAAGGCAGCCGGATGGGGAAATTGCTATTGATGTTGGGCCGGCTAACAGTATTACAGACAAGTATCCTTTTTTGAAAAAACCATTGCTGCGCGGCGTAGTCGCCCTTTGTGAATCTTTATATCACGGAATGAAGGCGCTGGCTTATTCGGCACAGGTTTCCGGTGAAGACGACGAACAACTTGATAGTAAGGAAATGGCTATGACGATCGCATTTTCGATTGTTTTGGCTGTAGTTTTGTTTATTATCATTCCTACTTGGTCAATGCGCTTTTTGAATGCATGGACTCATGACCATATGATTTTAAATTTAGCCGAGGGCGCATTGAGGATGCTGATTTTTCTCGGATATATAACTGCTATTTCTTCGATGAAGGATATTCAGAGAGTGTTTCAGTACCATGGTGCTGAGCATAAGACGATTTATACTTATGAGGCAGGTTTACCGCTGGAAGTAGCGAATGTACGTCAGTTCAGTACACTGCATCCACGCTGCGGCACTAATTTTCTGATGATTGTAATGCTGATCAGTATGTTCGTTTTCACCTTTTTAGGGTGGCCGAATCTGTTTGAACGTATTATGTCACGGATTATTCTGATGCCGGTTATTGCTGGCGTAAGCTATGAGATTATTCGCTATGCAGGGTCGCACATTGATTCAGCCTGGGTTAGAACAGCTATCTTTCCGGGCCTTTGTCTGCAGAAGCTGACGACACGTGAGCCTGACGACTCTCAGATTGAAGTGGCAATCGCTTCGCTTAAGGCTGTGCTGCCGCCTGAAGAATTGGTAGAAAAGCAATCTACAGGAGAAAACAATGCTGGATAAATTACAGGCAATTGAAGATAAATATCTTGATTTAGAGGCTAAGATCAGTGATCCTGATATCATCGCTGATCAAAAAGAATGGCAGAAGTGTACTAAAGCTCATGCTAAGCTGACTGATATCGTAACTGTTTTCCGCGAATATCGTGATTTGGTAAAAGCAAAAAATGATGCGGAAGAGATAATTGCTGCTGGCGATGACAGAGAACTGACAGAAATGGCTTATGATGAATTGAAAGAGCTGAAGCCGCAGTTGGCTGTATATGAAGAACGGTTAACTGTTTTACTGTTGCCATCTGATCCCAACGATGATAAAGATGTTATTGTAGAGATACGAGGCGGTGCCGGCGGTGACGAAGCCGCTTTGTTTGCAGGCGTACTTTTTAGGATGTATACCCGTTATGCAGAAGCTAGGGGCTGGCGCATTGAAATTATGGATTCCAACCCGACTGAATTGGGAGGCTTTAAGGAAGTTGTTTTCCAGATCTGTGGTGACGGTGTTTATGGCCGAATGAAATTCGAAAGCGGCGTACATAGGGTTCAAAGAGTACCGGAAACTGAGTCACAGGGACGTGTGCATACTTCTACTGTTACGGTGGCAGTATTGCCTGAGGCTGAAGAGGTTGATGTGGAAATCAATCCTGCCGACTTAAGGGTGGATACTTATCGTGCAGGCGGTGCAGGTGGCCAGTATGTCAATAAAACCGAATCAGCAGTGCGGATCACGCACTTACCGACAGGTATCGTAGCTCAATGCCAGGATGAAAAATCACAGCTCAAAAATCGTGAAAAATGCATGCGCGTTCTGCGTGCCAGAATTTTGGAGAAGGCGCAGGAGGAGCAGCGGGCGGCTACGGCTCAGGATCGTAAAAGCCAGGTTGGCACAGGCGACCGCAGTGAACGTATACGTACCTATAATTATCCGCAGGGTCGTGTGACCGATCATCGTATCGGGCTGACTTTGCATAAACTTGATATTGTGCTCAACGGCGAGATGGACGAATTACTGGACGCGCTCCTTACGGCCAAACAGAGCGAGCAGCTGCAGCAGGTGAAATAATATGGAAAATAAACCCTTATGGACGATTACAAGGGTTTTGGAATGGACAAAGCAGTATTTCGCAAATAAAGGGATCGAAAATCCGCGTTTAGATGCTGAAATACTGCTTTGTGCTGTTCTAAAATGCGAAAGAATAACTTTATATGTACATTTTGATCAACCGTTGGATGATACTGAGTTGGCTGAATATCGCAGTTATGTTACGCGGCGCGCTAACCAGGAACCATTGGCGTATATTTTAGGAACCAAAGCTTTTATGAAGCACAGCTTTAAAGTTACTCCTGCAGTACTGGTTCCGAGGCCTGAAACGGAATTGCTGGTAGAAAGTGTTGCTAAGGCTGCTGTGGGAGCGGGTGCTGAAAATTTACTCGACATTGGTACAGGCAGCGGTGCTATTATAGTATCATTGTTGGATCTTTTGCCGCAGTCAAAAGGTACGGCTGTCGATATTTCAGCTGCTGCATTGGTTGTTGCTGGCGAAAATGCCGAAAATATCGGTGTCGGTGAAAGATTGACGTTAGTTGAATCAGATCTGTTCAGTAAGCTTGATTGTAATAAAAAATTTGATATTATTGTTTCAAATCCTCCTTATATTCCGGCTGCGGCTATTGCAGGTCTGGCAGCCGATGTGCAGAAGGAACCCCTTGGAGCGCTGGATGGGGGGGCTGACGGACTTGATTTTTATAGAAGAATCGTTTCCGGCTGTGAAATATGGCTTCAGCCGGACGGGTTGCTGGCTTTTGAAGTTGGCATCGATCAGGCGCAGTCGGTTTGTCAGTTATGCCGCCAGGCTGGACTAATAGTAACGGCAGTGCGTAAGGATTATACAGAAATAGAACGTATGGTTTTTGCGACGAGAGAAGGTACTTATTATGCAGACCATTTACTGGAATTTACAAGCTGATAATGAAACAGAAATTTTAAAGGCAGCGGGTTGTTTATTAAGGCAAGGCGAAGTAGTTGCTTTTCCTACGGAAACTGTGTATGGTCTGGGTGCTGACGGACTGAATGGTACAGCTGTGGCTAAAATTTTTGCAGCCAAAGGACGCCCAGTTGACAACCCTTTGATTTTACATATTGCCAGAGTAGAGGATATTTTGCCGCTGACAAGTGGACTTACTGCTAATGCCCGGGCATTGATGCAGTCATTTTGGCCAGGACCGCTGACTTTGATCGTAGCTAAGTCTGATTTGATACCTGACGAGGTCAGTGCCGGGTTAGACACAGTAGGTGTAAGAATGCCTTCGCATCCTATAGCAGCAAGGCTTATCAAAGAGACAGGTCGCCCTATAGCAGCTCCTTCAGCGAATATTTCTGGTAAACCAAGTCCTACGGACGCTTCTGCTGTTTGGGACGATATGCAGGGAAAAATAGCTGGTGTAATTGACGGCGGCAGTTGTGGTATTGGTGTCGAATCGACTGTAGTAGATACGACTTCAGCAGTACCGATGATATTACGTCCTGGCGGAATTACCCGTGAAATGTTGGAAGAAGTTTTAGGAGCAGTAGAGATTGATCCGGCGCTTGAAGGAAAGGGTGATTTTAAACCTAAAGCACCTGGGATGAAATATAGGCACTATGCTCCGCAGGCAGCAATGTATTTATTTGAAGGTGAAGCTATCAGCAATATGCTGCCTATAGTGACGGCGACTGCCGCTCAGGGCATTAAAACAGGTGTTTTATGCAGTGAAAAAATTGCTGTTCATATTCCTGAAACTGAAAATATCTTGGTAAGCTCGTGGGGGCAGGATATTGAAAGCCTTGCAGAAAAGCTTTATAGTCTGCTGCGTGGTTTCGATAAACAGAATGTACAGATGATTTTTGCTGAGGGTGTCAGTGAAGACGGTTTGGGGCTGGCAGTAATGAACAGACTTCGTAAGGCGGCAGGTTATCAAATTGTGACCGTAGTCAACGGAAGTCTTTGTTCAAAAAGCGGTACGCTTTTACCTGAATTTATGTTAAAATAACATTATGATTTAATTTGTTTAAAACATGAAAAGTGTATAGAAAATATTTAGAGGTGACTTATATGAAAATCGCGGTTGGCAGTGATCATGGCGGGATCCATTTAAAAAATCATATCAGGGAGTATCTGACTGCTAAAGGTATTGAAGTGCTTGATTGTGGTACTTATACGGAAGAATCTACAGATTATCCCGATTATGCGGTTAAAGTCTGTCAGGCTATTAATACAGGCGAAGCCGAACGGGGTATTTTGGTTTGTGGTACTGGTATTGGTATTTCTATTGCTGCTAATAAAATTCACGGTATCAGAGCGGCTTTGTGCGGCGATGTATTTTCTGCCCAAATGAGCCGTGAGCATAATAATGCAAATGTGCTGTGTATGGGTGAGCGCGTTATTGGCGTGGGACTGGCAGAAATGATAACAGATACCTGGCTGCAGGGTGAATTCGCAGGTGGACGTCATGAACGTCGTGTTGACAAAATAGCTGCCCTGGAGGCGATGCGGTAATGCATACTGCAGAAATAGCTGCACAGGTAACAGCTGCGGCACAGGAGCTGTTGCAAATAGGTGCGGTCAAAGCAGGGCAGGTTTTAGTTGTTGGTTGCAGTACCAGCGAAGTGATTGGTGATAAAATAGGTACTGCTGGCTCCATGAAAGTTGCTGAGGCGATGTTTGCCGCATTAATTAAGGTGACTGAGGCGCATGGAGTTTTTTTAGCGATCCAGTGCTGTGAACATTTGAACCGTGCTTTGGTTACGACAAGGGATGCTGCAGAGAAGTATGGCTGGCAGGAAGTTACTGTGCGGCCTGTACAGCATGCAGGCGGCGCAATGGCGACAGCAGCATATGAAAATTTTGTGGAACCCATTATAGTTGAAGCAATCTCGGCTCATGCGGGCCTTGATATAGGGCAGACGCTGATAGGTATGCATCTTAAAAGAGTTGCCGTACCTGTACGTTTGTCGGAATCTAAGATCGGCGAGGCTGTGCTCACCGCGGCATGGACGCGTCCGCCTTTAATCGGTGGAGAACGTGCCAAATACCCAAGATAAAATATTGATTTGGAGGGAGTAATTATGAATCTGGAAAAATTAGCTGCTGTCGATCCTGAAATTAATGCTGCTATTGGCGAGGAGCTTGGCAGGCAAAGAAATAAAATAGAATTGATCGCATCCGAAAACTTTGTTTCTCCTGCAGTAATGGAGGCGATGGGTACTGTTCTGACTAATAAATATGCTGAGGGGTATCCCGGACATCGGTATTATGGCGGCTGTGAATATGTCGACAAAGTGGAAATACTGGCTATAGAACGTGCAAAGAAACTATTCGGTGCTGATCATGTCAACGTACAGCCACATTCTGGCGCTAATGCAAATACTGCTGTTTATTTTGCCTTTCTGAAGCCAGGTGATACTATCATGGGAATGAATCTGTCTCAGGGTGGACATTTATCACATGGATCGCCAGTAAATATTTCCGGCAGTTATTATAACGTAGTTCCTTATGGTGTTGATCATGATACTGAGACTATTGATTACGATGCTTTGGCACAAACTGCTGCTGAAACAAAACCTAAAATTATCGTTGCTGGTGCCAGCGCCTATTCCCGAATCATAGATTTTAAACGTATGTCAGAGATAGCGCATAGTGTCGGTGCTTTACTGATGGTTGATATTGCGCATATTGCCGGACTTGTAGCCGCTGGTTTACACCCCAGCCCTGTTCCTTATGCGGATATCGTTACGACAACTACACACAAAACACTGCGCGGTCCGCGCGGCGGCCTGATTATGTGTAAGGAACAGTATGCTAAAGCTATTGATAAGGCAATATTCCCTGGTATTCAGGGTGGTCCTTTGATGCATATTATTGCTGCCAAGGCAGTTGCTTTTGGTGAAGCTTTAAAACCTGAATTTAAAGTATATCAGCAGAATATTCTTGATAATTGCAGAGTATTCGCGGAAGCTTTGCAGGAAGAAGGCTTCCGTATTGTTTCAGGAGGTACTGATAATCATCTGATTCTGGTTGATGTACGCGGTCAGAAGCTGACTGGTAAGATAGCAGAACATTTATTAGACGAGGTTGGTGTAACCTGCAATAAGAATACGATTCCGTTTGATCCTGAAAGTCCTTTTGTTACAAGTGGTATCAGGTTGGGTACTGCTGCCGTCACTACACGCGGTTTTAAACAGGAGGATATGCGTGAGGTCGCCGCAATCATTGGTTTAGTTTTGAATAATCCTGAAAATGAGGAAAAACATAAGGAAGCGGCAGCTAGGGTAGCGGGTTTATGTGCTAAATATCCTATGTATCCAGGCTTCTAAATTCAGGGAGGAGATTTTAATGATGCAAGTTACAGTTGTAGATCATCCGCTTATTAAACAAAAAATTACTAAAATGCGTGCGGAACATACTTCTTCACGTGATTTTCGTGAATGTCTGGATGAAATAGCAATGCTTATGACTTATGAAGTGGCTAGGAATCTGCCGTTGCAGGAAGTTGAAGTTGCCACTCCGGTAGCTAAAACTACAGGGTATAAAGTAGCCGGCGATATTTTTGTTGTGCCTATTTTAAGAGCTGGTTTAGGATTGCTGACAGGCGTATTGAAGATGATTCCTGATGCACGGGTAGGTTTTATTGGTTTATATCGTGATGAAGAAACTTTAAAGCCGATTGAATATTACTGCAAACTTCCTGATAATAAAGATGGCGTGACGATTGTGGTTGATCCGATGCTGGCAACCGGAGGCAGCGCTGCTGCTGCGATTTCGATGCTGAAGGCGCGCGGTTTAAAAAATATTCGTTTTATGTGTTTGGTGGCAGCTCCTGAAGGAGTAAAGGTTATGAATGATGAGCATCCTGATGTGCCAGTTTATACTGCCGCCTTAGATGAAAAACTTAATGAACATGGTTATATCGTTCCAGGACTTGGCGATGCCGGTGATCGTATTTTTGGTACACATTGATGTATGATAACAGACCTGACTGGGACAATTATTTTATGGAGATAGCCCAGGTAGTAAGCAAGCGCTCCACTTGCCTGCGTCGCAGCGTCGGTGCTGTTATCGTCAAGAACAGACAGATAGTGGCTACCGGTTATAACGGTACGCCTTCTAAACTTGAGCATTGCTCGGTGACAGGTTGCCTGCGTGAACAATTGAAAGTACCCTCCGGACAAATGCATGAATTATGCCGCGGTATCCATGCTGAGCAGAATGCCGTTGTTCAGGCCGCTTATCATGGCGTATCCGTTAACGGAGGTACGTTGTATTGTACTCATCAGCCGTGTGTTGTCTGTACTAAAATATTGATCAATGCTGGTATTGAGCGGATTGTTTATGCAAATCCTTATCCTGATAAATTGGCTGAGGAGATGTTGAAAGCTGCCAATATGAAGGTAACGATACTGCACGATGAAGATTAAAATAAATACAGCATTGCGGTGCTTTTTGAAGGCATTGGCAGTTGCTGTATTTATTTTTTCCTGAAAATGTTGCTTTCGCAACAAAAAAATCAAAGAAAAAATGTTCAAAATGGTATTTTTTTGATATACTATTACACAAGAATGACCTTTATAAGAAGAATGTAGAATTTTTAGGTATAAATAAGCGGCTTTGAACGCTATGAGGTGAATAATTGCAAGTGTATATTTTAGCTTTTGCGATAGCTCTTTTTACCAGTTGGCTTTTGACACCTTATGTCAAAAAATTGGCTTTTCGTATAGGTGCATTAGATAAGCCTGACGGAAGAAAAGTTCATAAAGGCATCATGCCGCGATTGGGTGGTCTGGCCATTTACCTTGGGTTTGTAGTAGCTGTTTTATGCAGCATGCATTTGTCTAAGGATATAATGGCGCTTTTGCTTGGCGGTACGGTGATTCTGATAGTCGGCATTATTGATGATGTTTATCAGCTGCCGGCAAAGGTTAAGCTGCTGGGGCAGATTGCTGCCGCAGCCGTATTGGTGTTGTTTGACATTCGTATCGAATGGCTTAATAATCCCTGGGGTGGGTATTTTTATCTGGAGTATCTGTCGATACCGTTTACGATCTTTTGGGTAATCAGTTTTACCAATGTTGTCAATCTGATGGATGGTTTGGATGGATTGGCAGCCGGAGTCGCTGGTATCGCATCAATAACTGTAATTCTGGTAGCTATTCAGCAGGGGTTTTATCCTGTTGCTGTAATTACAACTGCCTTGGCTGGCGGTATTGTAGGTTTTATGCGTTATAATTTTAATCCGGCAACAATTTTTATGGGTGATACCGGCAGTATGTTTATCGGCTATATGTTAGCGGCTATTTCTATTTTTGGCGCTGTTAAAAGTGCGGCTACAATAGCTTTGATTGTGCCAGCCATAGCTTTAGGTTTGCCGATTATGGATACTGCGTTTGCTATTGTACGTCGCTACACGAATGGCAGACCAATTTTCCAGCCGGATAAAGGACACCTGCACCATCGACTGCTGGCAATGGGAATGACGCAGCGTCAGGCTGTTTTACTGATGTATATCATCAGTGCTATACTTGGTATTGCTGCAGTATTGCTGACCGAGGTTGGCGGTTATTATGCGGCAATAATTATAGCGCTTATTATTACAGCCGTAGTTTTCGGTGCGAAAAAGATAGGTATTTTGAACGATCGTTAATTATTAATCTCAGTAAGCTGATTTGGTAATCCATTTCATACCGTATTGAATAGTTGGGAGACGAAGTCGTGAAAAAAATCAAGCTAATGACAGTTTTCGGTACGCGTCCGGAAGCAATCAAAATGTGTCCGTTAGTTTTGGAAATGCAGAAATACCCTGATTTTATTGAACCAATCGTAGCTGTGACGGCGCAGCACCGCGAAATGTTGGACCAAGTGCTGCAGTTATTTGCAATAAAGCCGGATTATGATTTGAATATCATGACCGCTGGACAAACTTTATATGACGTTACTGGCCGGGCTTTGGCAGGATTAAAGGACGTATTGGCAGAGGCACAGCCTGATATGGTGCTGGTGCATGGTGATACAACTACGACCTTTGTCGGGGCTTTGGCATCTTTTTATGCCCAGATTCCAGTGGGGCATGTAGAAGCCGGACTGCGGACAGGAAACAAATTTTCTCCGTATCCTGAAGAAATGAATCGTAAACTTACCGGAGCCATTGCTGATATACATTTTGCTCCTACCTCTACCAGTAAGAATAATTTGCTGAAAGAAAATATTGATCCGGCGGCAATCGTAGTGACTGGTAATACGGTAATTGATGCGTTGCAGACTACAGTTAAAGCTGATTACCGGTTTACGGACTCTGGATTGCAGAAAGCTCTTGCAGGAGGAAAACGCCTGATTTTAGTTACAACGCACCGCCGCGAAAATTTAGGTGAACCGATGCGGCATGTTTATCAGGCTCTGCGAAAGGTTTTAGAAAATCATCCTGATGTTGAAGCAATTTTTCCGGTCCATAAAAATCCTAAAGTAAGAGAAATTGTTGATGAAGAATTGGGTAAGCTTGCGCAGGTGCATTTGATTGAGCCATTGGATTATGAACCTTTTGCCAATTTGATGGCGAAGGTAGATATTGTGCTGACTGACAGCGGGGGGATTCAGGAAGAAGCTCCTGCCCTTGGCAAACCTGTATTGGTTCTTCGTGATACTACGGAGCGTCCTGAAGCGGTTGATGCAGGTACTGTAAAGCTTGTTGGCACTGCTTATGATGATGTATTGAGAGAAACAAGTCTGTTGTTGGATGATAGTAAATATTATCAAAGTATGGCTGAAGCTGCTAATCCGTATGGTGATGGCAGGGCCTGCGAGCGGATCATCAGAAAGATTTTGCATGAAAATGGTTATGACATCAAAATTTTATCTGAATTCAGTCCTAATTAAGATAGACAAAAATTGTGAAAAATATTAAAATTATTATGATTTATTCTTGATTTTTTCCAAAATGCCTATTTTGTTTTTATATTTAGTTGAAGCCGGACAGTTTTATGAGGTAGTAAAAACTGATGAAAATGATTGACTTCACCCCTTTAGTAACAATGGGGTATAAAAAAGTTCTGACAAGATTGGCTATTGCATCTTTTGCAGTAGCTCTTGCCGTGAAAATGGCGGGTTATCAGGAGCTGGCTTCCGGGCTTGCTTTAGGCGGTGCAGTTGGGCTATTGGATACGCTGATTATGTTTGTGGGGATTCAGCGTTCACTGCCGCAGGGAGAGCCAGAAGCGGCGCTTAAAACCATGAAGCGCTTTCGTTGGGTCAGAAGAATAACAGCCGGTGCTTTAGTTATTGTGATGTTAAAGTTGAAATACCATGTTTTTGGTGTATGCATGGGGTTTCTGCTGATACATATATTTTTAATATTTAATCTAATATTTATCGCGTACCAGCTCAATAAAAAGCAGGGCGTGAAGAAAGGAGTGTGAGAGAATGGGAACAGAAGCAGCTGCTATGGCTAAAGAAGCTGAGAACGCAAATGAGATAATTCATTATTTTGCGCAGGAATGGGCGCCAGGAGTTGTAATACATATGCAAACCATGTATATGACATGGATTACAATGGCGATCGTGTTTCTACTGTTCTTTATTGCTTCTAGAAATCCGAAGCTGGTTCCAAGTGGCTTGCAAAACGGAATGGAGTTTTTTATTGATTTCCTAAACGGATTGATGGAAGAGACTTTGGGGATGAAGGGACGCAAGTATATGGCGCCGTTTATGATCACCTTGTTCATGTTCATTTTCATTGGCAATGAACTTGGTATGCTGCCGCAAATCGGTGTACATTGGACTTCCCCGACCAATGATATCAACACTGTTTTTGCGCTTTCTTTAATGGTAGCCTTTGGCGGATATGCAGTTGGTGTGCATCAGCAGGGAATAGGACATTTTAAACATTTTATCAGTCCTAAACCAGGCTTTTTACCGATCCACCTTCTTGATGCTATCACAAAGCCGCTGACCATGGCCCTTCGTCTATTTGGTAATATCCTGGCAGGCGAAATTCTGTTGATCGTTTTGTATCAACTGACTCCGTGGGTCATCCCGGAGCTTTGGGTAATGTTCAGTTTGTTTATCGGCTTCTTGCAGGCCTTTATTTTTACGATGCTTGCTTTAAGCAGCTTTGCCATCGCATTTCATGATGAGCATTAAGCATTAATCAACTCTAAAATTTTTCTTATTTTGAAAGGATGAATGAAATGACTGAAAACGCAATCATTACCGCTGCATCTTTAATCGGCGCGGGTCTTGTTTGTTTAGGCGCTGCAAACGGCGCTGGTACTGGTAACGGTCACCTCTGCGGCAGAACTATCGAATCTATGGCTCGTCAACCGGAAGAATCCGGTAAATTGATGACTACTATGCTGATTTGTGTAGGTTTGGTTGAATCCATGCCTATCTTGTGCTACGTTATCGCTATCGTTCTCGTATTTGCTAACCCCTTCATTAAATAATTTCGTAATGGAAAACCAGAAAAGGAGCGTGCTATAATTGGTTAATTTTAACGCTACACTTATTGCGCAGGTCCTGAACTTTTTGATTCTCGTTTTCATTCTTGCGAAATTTGCTTATAAACCCCTGATGAAGATCATGGATGACCGCAAGAATAAAATTGCCGGCGATTTAGCTGCTGCTGAAACTGCTAAAACTGATGCTGAAAGCATTAAAGCAGAATATGCTGCTAAATTAGCTGCTGCACGTCAAGAAGCTCAAGCCATTATCGACAATGCGCGTAAAACAGCGCAAACTGCGCACGATAAGATTCTTGCTGATACTAAAGCAGAACAAGATCAAATTGTGAAAACTGCTAAAGAAGCTATTGCTCTTGAGAAAAAGCAGGCTCTCAGCGAAATTCGCGCCCATGTTATCAATCTTAGCCTGGTTGCTGCCAGCAAGATTGTTGAACAAAAATTAGGCTCTGAAGAAGACAAAAAATTAGCAGGCGATATTGTTGATGCTGTATTGAAACAATAATTTGCTTGTTGCTCAATAGGCCGGACGAAATTAACACCGCCCTTTAGCGAAAGGCGGTAATAATGAGAGCCGGTATACGGAGGTGATTGGTACAATTATGAAGAGTGAAGAAAATATTGCTTTAATTAAGCAAGAATTGTCCGACTTCAAAATTGATCTTGGTTCTATTAAAGAACTCTTAGATGTAAAAGTTACTACAGCTAAAAAATTAACTGTAGATGAGTATCAATCCATTTCTGCAATTCTTACCGAAAAGTTAGGCCGCGACATTTTCCTTAATAAAAATGTTGATCCTTCTATTCTCGGTGGTATCATCGTTCAAATTGGCGACAAAGTATATGATGCTTCCGCACTTCGTAAACTGAAGAAAATGGAAGTTGTTATGAATGGTATTGACGTTCATGACTATGCTTTGGAAAAACCAGAAGCAATGACTGATGCTCTCAGCGAAAAGCTGGAGAATTACAATGTGGATGTTAACTTAGAAGAGGTCGGTATAGTTGAAAAAATCGGTGACGGCATCGCTACCGTTATCGGTATGAAAAACGCTATGGCCGGCGAATTGGTTGAATTGCCGAACAATGTTTCCGGTATGGTACTGAATCTGAATCCTGACTCTGTTGGTATCGTTTTAATGGGTGGCGAAACCCTCATTAAAGAAGGCGATTTGGTTCGCCGTACCGGCAATATCATGGATGTTCCTGTAGGCGAAGCTTTGCTGGGTCGTGTTGTCAGTGCTATTGGTGCTCCTATCGATGGCAAGGGCGAGATAGCTTATGCAGAAAAACGCCCTGTTGAATCTCCTGCTCATGGTATTGCGGATCGTGAATCTGTTGATACTCCGCTGCAAACTGGTATCAAATGTATCGATGCTCTCGTCCCTATCGGACGTGGTCAGCGCGAACTTATTATCGGTGACCGTGGCACAGGCAAAACTGCTGTTGCTATTGATACTATTATTAACCAAAAAGGCCTCGGTGTTATCTGCATTTATGTAGCTATCGGACAAAAGGCTTCCAACGTAGCACGTATTGTTCGTACTTTGGAACAACATGGGGCTATGGATTATACTATCATCGTTGCAGCTACTGCTGCTGATTCTGCTCCTTTGCAGTATCTGGCTCCTTATGCTGGTGTAACAATGGCAGAATACTTTATGGATCAGGGCAAAGATGTACTTTGTGTATATGACGATTTGTCTAAACATGCTGTTGCTTATCGTGCTATGTCCCTGCTGCTCCGCCGTCCTCCAGGACGTGAAGCATATCCCGGTGATGTATTCTACTTGCATTCCCGTTTGTTGGAACGTGCTGCTAAATTGAATAAAGAACTTGGAAATGGTTCTATCACCGCATTGCCTATCATCGAAACACTGGCTGGTGACGTTGGCGGCTTTATTCCTACTAACGTAATTTCTATTACTGACGGTCAGATCTTCCTGGAATCTGAATTATTCTATTCCGGTATCCGTCCGGCAATTAACTCAGGTTTGTCCGTATCCCGTGTAGGCGGCGCGGCTCAAATCAAAGCAATGAAATCCGTCGCAGGTACTCTGCGTTTGGACTTGGCACAATATCGTGAGCTTGCAGCGTTCGCTCAGTTTGCTTCCGATCTTGATAAAGCTACCAAAGCTCAGCTGGATCGCGGCCAACGTTTGACTGAAATACTGAAGCAAGGCCAGTATGTGCCGTTGCCGGTAGAAAAACAAGTTATGGCTATCTACCTCGGTACTAAAGGTTATTTAGATGATGTTGCAGTAAAAGACATCACTCGCATGGAAAGTGAATTCCTTGATTTCATGGATGCAAACCATCCTGAAATTGGTGCTTCCATCCGTGACGAAAAGAAAATCACCGACGAAAATGAAGCAGCTTTGAAAAAAGCGATCGTTGAGTTCAAGGATACCTTTATTGTCAGTGAAGGTAGGTGATTGACTGATGGCTACTGCACGCGAGATTCATCGCCACATGAAAGGCATCAAAAATATTGGTCAGATCACTAAAGCTATGAAAATGGTTGCTGCCGCCCGATTGCGTAAAGCGCAGGAAAAAGCAGGTTCCAGCCGCCCATATGCTTTGAAGATCAAAGAAGTATTGGCTAATATTGTTTGTGATAAGGGCATGGTGGCCGGATTAGACGCCAAAAAGCATCCTTTGCTGCAAAAACGCGAAGTCAAAAAAATCGGCTATTTGGTTGTATGTTCTGATAAAGGTCTTGCCGGTGCTTATAGCAGTAATGCTTTAAAAAAGGCAGTTGCCGAGATTTCTGAAATTGAAGGAGACGTAGTTGTTATCACCAGTGGACGCAGAGCAAGAGATTTCTTTACGCGTCGTGGTTATAATGTTATTTCTTCGCATCTTGGCTTCTCTGATAAACCCAGTTACAATGATGCTGTGGCTATCGCTACCGATGCGGCTGAACGTTTCGGTGATATGCAGTTTGATGAATTGCATATTGTTTTCACTTTATTTAAAACCGCTCTGTCGCAAATTCCGACAAGCGATATCATCCTTCCGGTAGAACCACCGGAAAAAGAAACCGGTGCAACTAAGAAAAGTGTCGAATACCTTTTCTTACCCGAAGCTGAAGAAATTTTGAAGGTTTTGGCACCGCGTTATCTTGAAACTATTGTTTATGCCGCACTGGTACAATCTGCTGCCAGTGAATTGGGCGCTAGAATGACCGCGATGTCTTCTGCTACGGATAATGCCGGCAAGCTGGTTAAGAATCTGGAACTGTCTTATAATAAGGCACGTCAGGCACTTATTACCCGTGAGCTCAGCGAAATCTGCGGCGGCGCCGAAGCATTGAAACAACAATAAGAATAATTCGTAGGGAGGCTAAAACCTTGAATACTGGTAGAATAGTACAAGTTGTTGGCCCTGTTGTTGACATTGAATTCCCTCCGAAAAGTATGCCTGCAATCCTGAACGCTATCAAAATCGATGGTACAACTGACGATGGTAAAGTGAAAATTCACCTTACCTGTGAAGTTATGCAGCATATCGGCTACAATGTAGTCCGTGCGGTTGCAATGAGTTCTACCGATGGTCTTGTTCGTGGAATGGAAGCTGTTGATACCGGTGCACCAATCAGTGTTCCGGTTGGTCCTGGTACTTTGGGCCGCATATTTAACGTATTGGGTGAAACTGTTGACCACGACGAGAGAAAAGTTGATGCTGCCGACTACTGGCCTATCCATAGACCGGCTCCGACTTTCGACCAACAAGCTACAACAACTAAAATTTTAGAAACCGGCATTAAAGTCGTTGACTTGATCGCTCCGTATGCACTTGGCGGTAAGATCGGTCTGTTTGGCGGCGCAGGTGTTGGTAAAACAGTTATTATCATGGAGCTCATTCATAATATCGCTACCGCTCATGGTGGTTATTCCGTATTTGCAGGCGTTGGTGAACGTACACGTGAAGGCAACGACTTGTGGTGCGAAATGAAAGAATCAGGAGTTATCGATAAGACCGCTCTTGTTTACGGTCAGATGAACGAGCCTCCTGGAGCTCGTATGCGTGTAGGCTTGACCGGTTTGACTATGGCGGAATATTTCCGTGATGTTGGCGGCCAGGACGTACTGCTCTTTGTTGATAACATTTTCCGCTTTATCCAGGCTGGTTCAGAAGTATCCGCATTGCTTGGCCGTATGCCGTCTGCAGTAGGTTATCAGCCTACTTTAGCTAATGACATCGGTGCTTTGCAAGAACGTATTACTTCCACTAAGACTGGATCTATTACCTCTGTACAGGCTGTATATGTGCCTGCGGATGACTTGACTGACCCTGCTCCTGCAGGAACATTCGCTCATTTGGACGCTACCACTGTACTTTCCCGTCAAATTGCAGAGCTTGGTATTTATCCGGCAGTTGACCCGCTTGACTCCACCAGCCGTATCCTTGATCCGCTGGTTATCGGTGAAGAGCACTATAATGTAGCTCGTGGCGTACAAGCTATTTTGCAACGTTACAAAGAATTGCAGGATATTATCGCAATTCTTGGTATGGAAGAATTGAGCGAGGACGACAAGCTGACTGTTGCCCGTGCTCGTAAAATCCAAAAATTCCTCAGCCAAGCATTCTTTGTTGCTGAACAATTTACCGGTACTCCCGGTCAATATGTTCCGCTGAAAGAAACAATCCGCGGCTTCAAAGAAATCCTGGAAGGCAAACATGATGATTTGCCGGAAGGTGCTTTCTATATGGTTGGTACCATTGATGATGCCGTTGCTAAAGCTGAGACTATGAAGGCTGAATAATGGCTAATTGTATGCAATTAGAAATTGTCACTCCGGATAAATTGCTTTTCAGCTCCGATGAAATTGTATACCTGGGCCTCCGCACTAATGATGGCGGTATTGGCATCGAGGCTAACCACATTCCTGTTATTGCCAGCTTGGACATCGCGCCGATGAAATATCGTCTGGCCGATGGCACAGAAGGTTATGTTGCGATTTGTGGTGGTTTTATGGAAATGAACGCTAATAAATGCACTATTCTGGCGACTATTGCTGAAATGGCTGACGATATTGACAAAGCCAGAGCAGAAGCGGCTAAAGAACGTGCTGAAGAGCGTTTGAAAAATAAGACCGAAAACCTGGATGTTAACCGAGCTCAGTACTCTCTGAGAAGGGCTATTGCCCGCTTGGGTGCATACAATAAATTAGGACGTTGATCGCATACGACAATTAAATTAAAACCCACTGTGTAAAACAGTGGGTTTTTTACTTGCTAAAAGAACTTTTCTATAGTATTCTGTTGATAAAGGAAGGTGATCAGAAGTGTCGGATCCAATTATGGATATTTCGGGAAATAAAATGCTGCATCTGAAACAAGATCTCGCGTTTCTGCGCCAACGTTTGGCTGAGTGTTCTGAGGAAAGTGCTAAGCAAAGCATTCGCAGGGAGATTATGGAAAAAGAAACTTACTATAATATCCTGGCAGATCGCCAAAGATTAAGCAAATAAAAAACTACCAATCAAATGATTGGTAGTTTTTTATTTGAAAATTATTCTTTAATTAATTTTCCGTTTTGCATCTTATAACAGAAATTTTTGTTTTGATCCCAAAAATTGATACAAATAGAGGAGCCGGCTTGCAGTTCAAAGCGGAGTTCGCTTTCACTAAGCAGATTCTTGTTTATACAAAGGCGGGCAAGTTTATCCAGATCAGCTTCCGGAAGTTCACTTACAGGAACTAAACGATCGCGAGGATATGAATTATTACTGGTACTGATAATGTCCATATAAACAATTTTACCTGTAATATAATCAGAAATTGCTTTAAGCAAAGCATCGATCCCGTCTTGATTAGAAGGGAAAAAACGCGGCGTTTTGAAGTAAATTACTTTGAATTCGTGATCAAAATCATTGCTGAAAATATTGATAGGCAAACCGCCGTTAGGGTTATGGATTGTGATCACTGCTTCATTGGCAGTAGGGATTTTGAAGTCTATCTTTGCATCAGGGCAAATGTGCGAAAGCTTGTTCTGAAGCTCGCGAGCTTCTATTTCTGCATTTATCATAGTTTTTCATCTCCTTTAATCAATATTATAACACTTTGACGCTGTAAACTTGCGAAGAAACTGTGATAAATGTGAAATTTTTCAAAACCATTAAAAGTCATTGTACAAGTACATCAAAAATGATAAAATATTACAGTAAGTTTTATTTTATGGAATTAACTTGTTTTGTATAAATATAGAATTTTTTAGGGGGCTATCTGGGTGGAGAAATTAGTTGTCAAAGGCGGTAATCGTCTGACAGGCTCTGTGAAAACTAGTGGAGCAAAAAATGCTGTATTGCCTATTATTGCTGCGTCGATTTTGGGAAATACCCCAAGTCGTTTAGAGGAGATTCCTGCTCTTGATGATGTACGTACGATTTGTGCTGTTTTAAATTGCCTTGGTATCAAAGTCGATGCCAGTGAACCCCATGTACTGAATATAGATAGTACGGAAATAACTTCCTGTGAAGCACCTTATGAGTTGGTACGCTGTATGAGAGCATCATTTCTTGTCATGGGTCCATTGTTGGCTCGTAAAGGAAAGGCGCGTATTTCGCAGCCTGGCGGCTGTGCAATTGGTACACGTCCGATTGATCTTCATTTAAAAGGTTTTGAAGCTCTTGGCGTAAAAATAGAACAGGGACATGGCTATATTGAAGCTACGGCGCCGAATGGCTTAGTTGGAACTACTATTTACTTTGATTTCCCCAGTGTTGGTGCTACGGAAAATGTGATGATGGCGGCCGCTTTGGCAGAAGGAACTACTATCTTGGAAAATCCTGCGGAAGAGCCTGAAATAGTAGATCTGGCTAACTACCTGAATCAAATGGGAGCAAAGATCCGTGGCGCAGGCACGAATGTTATCCGCATTGAAGGAGTAAAAGAGCTTCACGGTGCTGATCATACAGTAATTCCTGATCGTATTGAAGCTGGAACATATATGATTGCTGCTGCTATGACTGGCGGAGATATCGTTGTAGAGAATGTTCTTACAGAACATCAGAAACCTTTGATTGCCAAATTGCGTGAAGCCGGCGTAACAGTTGAAGAAGATGTCGACAGAGTACGTGTGGTAGGTGGAGAAAAGCTTAAGGCTATTGACATAAAAACCTTGCCTTATCCTGGTTTCCCTACAGATATGCAGGCACAGATGATGGCAATGATGGCGATCGCCGAAGGTCGCAGCAAAGTCACTGAAACAGTATTTGAAAATAGATTTATGCATGTGGTGGAATTAAATCGTATGGGAGCAAGTATTACTGCCGAAGGTCGCAGTGCAGTTGTTGATGGTCCGGCAAAGCTTACAGGCTGTCAGGTGCGGGCAACGGATCTACGTGCAGGGGCAGCAATGATTTTAGCTGGGTTGGTTGCTGAAGGGACAACCGAGATTTGTGATATTTATCATATCGATCGCGGTTATGAAGAAATAGTAGCTAAACTTCAGGGATTAGGCGCTGATATTAAACGTGTTGGCGGGAATGATTAAAAGCGGGTGAAAAAATGTTTTTTAATAGTGTTGATATAGGTATTGATTTGGGGACTGCCAATATTTTGGTTTTTATCAAAGGGAAGGGGATCGTTTTGAATGAGCCTTCTGTTGTGGCAATTGATAAAGACAAAAATAAGATTTTAGCCGTAGGTGAAGAGGCGCGCCAGATGATTGGACGTACGCCCGGCAATATTGTTGCCATTCGTCCTTTGAAAGAAGGCGTTATTGCCAACTATACAATTACCCAAAAAATGCTGGAATACGTAGTTAATAAAGTTGCAGGTAAAAGTTTTTTCAGTAAACCGCGTATTATGGTATGTATCCCTACCGGGGTAACTTCAGTTGAGAAACGTGCTGTTTTAGAAGCTACGATGCAGGCTGGGGCTTCGAAAACATATTTGATAGAAGAGCCTCTAGCAGCTGCTCTTGGAGCAGGTTTGGATATTGCAGCTGCAGCTGGCAGTATGGTTGTCGATATCGGCGGCGGAACTACTGATATTGCCGTATTGAGCTTGGGTGGGGTTGTTGTTGACGCCTCCCTGCGGATTGGCGGCGATGCTTTTGACGAAGCTATTATCAGGCATGTCAAACGCATTCATAATGTTTTGATTGGTGAGCGTACAGCAGAGGAGATAAAAATTAATGTGGCGACGGTGCATCCTGAAGGAAGGCAGGTAGAGCAGGAGGTTCGCGGACGTGATCTGGTGACTGGACTGCCGACTACTATCAAAGTCACGTCTGAGGATGGTCGTAAGGCTTTGAGAGAGTCTGTTGCATCACTGGTTGCATCAGTAAGATCAGTTTTGGAAAAATGTCCGCCTGAATTATCAGCGGATATAGTTGACAAGGGGATTTATCTGACTGGCGGCGGTGCGCTGTTGGATGGTATTTCCCAAGTATTGAAGGACGAAACCGGTATTGATACTTATGTCGCTGAACAACCGCTTGACTGCGTCGCTTTGGGGACAGGTAAGGCTTTAATCGATTTGAATAAACTGCGTCCCGGTTCTATTGTTGGTAACGGTAGTTTGTAAGTGCTAATACACAGTCCTTGCGGCTGTGTATTATTTTTTAGGAGGTTCGATAGAATGTTGCAGACAAAATATTTTTTAAAAATAATATTAACGGCACTTTTGATTTTGCTTCCTGTTCAGGCCTGGGCGGCGACAGTAAATAAAATGCGTTACAGCAGCAGCCCTACACGGGTAAGGATTGTACTTGATACTGATGAAAAAGTTAAGTACAAGGATGAGAAACAGGGTTCATCAATAGTAGTGAATATTGATGCAGCTGTTGCTAAAGAAATGAGTGAAAAGGTCAAAGACCCAATCATTAAAAGCGTGGTTTTGAAAAAAGACGGACGTAAGGCGTCTAAATTGGTTGTGTCTCTTAATAAAGAGCAGCAGTATAAAGTATTTGCATTGCAGCAGCCAAACCGTATTGTTTTAGATATTTACCGTATCCTGGTGACTAAAAACACAGTGAACCAGGGCAAAGGATTGCAATATACCTTCTGGCAGGATGATATGGAAGGTCTGCCGATTCAGATGCATATTTTGGAAGTAGCACCGAATAGTGATTATAAAATACTGCCGTTTTCGGGAGCTATAGACAGGAACGGACGTGGAAGGCTGCTGAAAGCCGTTAATACTTTAGGGGCGAAAGCAGCTGTCAATGCTTCATATTTCGATACCAGCGGCTGGATTATTGGTAATCTAAAAATCGACGGCGAGTGGCTTGGTATGGAGGATAAGGCCCGCAGTGCGTTTGTTATTGCTGACGGCAAACCGCAAATTATGAAAGATCTGGCTTATAACGGTAGTGTTATGCTGCCGGCATTGGGCGTAAAACTGCATGTTAAAGGGATCAACAGGGAACGTATTGCGGAGGATGTCGTCATTTATACACATTATTTTGGCCCGTCGACACGAACAAATAGTTTTGGCTGTGAGGTACGTATTAAAGATGGTAAGGTCGCTGAAATCAGTAAAGCAGGGAACCTGCGCATAGACAAAAACAGTGTGATAGTTTCCGCGCATGGAACTAATGCCAAAATACTGGAACAGCTGCAGATTGGCGATAGAGCCAGTGTTCAGCAAACATTAGGGGATACTGTTGCTGATAAAGCTGAAGTGGTTTTGGGTGCAGGTCCGATGCTGGTAGAAGACGGCAAACGAAATGTGCGTTCTGTCAGTGAGCAGATTGCCGGAGATATTGCCTATGGCAGAGCTCCAAGAACCGCTATTGGGGTAAAAAAAGACGGTACTGTGGTGATATTGGTAGCAGACGGACGCCGTACTAATTCTGTGGGGATGACGTTAGATGAAGTTGCTCGTTATATGATTAAACTAGGGGCGGTATCAGCACTTAATTTTGATGGCGGCGGGTCCAGTGAAATGGTACTCAATAATAAGATTTTAAATAATCCTTCTGACGGAAACGAACGGGCTGTCAGTGTAGGCTTAGGCTTATTCTCTAAGAAGAACTGACTTGTCAAAGCTAAATTAGAATAGTATAATACAATATAGGGAGATATGCAGAAATCCCGATGCTTCCTCTTGGAAGGAGTGAGAAAAATGAAAAAAATTAACTGGAAAGTTATTGCAGTGCTGACGGTACTTTGCATTTTAGGCGGAGCTTATACTTTGGCATTCGCAGATACTTCTGTAGATCAGAAAACTACTTTGAATGGCGTTGTTTTGGCAGATGGGCTGGCTGCTGTAGGAATGCAGGTCAGTGAAGGTCAGGTATTGGTTAAAGTCAAAACTATTGCCGGTCCTGCGCCTGCAGCCAGAGCTAATATTGCCGGAAAAGTAACTGCTGTTTTGGTTAAACCGGGCGATAATATCAGCAACGGACAAACTGTGGTGCGTATAGCGGCTAATTAAGAACAAAATTGAAACCGGCGTGCTGCTCTGCTCACGCCGGTTTTGCACTATTATGGAGAGTTATGAAAAAACAGATATTTATTTTAAGCTTAATAATCTGGTGTCTCAGCAGTGCGCTGGTTTGTGCAAATGTGCCGCTGATGCCGGTAGAGGATATTGTTCCGGGTATGCGCGGTATTGCGAAGACCGTCATAGAAGGAGACACTATCGAAGAATTTAATATAGAAGTTTTAGGTGTCATTGGTAACGATGCTATGGGGCATAATATTTTGATTAAAGCCAGTGGTGATGTTATTGATCGCAGTGGTGGTATTGCTCAGGGCATGAGCGGGAGTCCAGTCTATATTAATGGCAGACTTGCCGGCGCGGTGGCATTCGGTAAAGCTTTTACCGATCCCAAGTATTGCTTTTTAACGCCTATAGGCAGGATGCTGGATCTTTTAAATGAACCGGCACCGCGTCCGTCAGAATTTTTACCGAAAAATACACCTTTGATGGCAGGCGGTTTTACAGAGTCAGGTGTACGTTATTTGAGTGAAAAGCTGGAACCGTTTGGACTGAAAGCAACAGGTGTCGGCGGCAGCGGCTCTTTTTCGAGCACGCAGCCTTTACAGCCAGGAAGTGCCGTAGGTGTTTCTTTAATGCGTGGTGATATCCAGTTAGGGGCGTTGGGAACAGTTACCTGGGTTGGCGATGACGGTGAAATTTTGGCATTTGGCCATCCTTTTATGCAGCGCGGTGATTCCTGTTATTTTATGAATAAGGCCTGGATTTTAGCTTCTCTGCCCAATTTGGAATCAGCTTATAAAGTTGGTAATATAGGTGAAACTATTGGTACTATCACTCAGGACCGCAGTGCTGGAATTGCAGGTAAGATCGGTCAGGGTCCGCCTGTTGTACCAGTGTATGTTTCTGTTACTGATGGAGCCAGAGGCATCAATAATAGCTCACGTGTGGAAGTTATAGATGATGAAGTTTTGCTGCCGGCAATGCTGGATGCAGTAGCTTATAATACTGTTGCTAAAACTATGGATCGTGAAGGCGGCGGCACAGCAAGATTTTCTTTCCGTATTGATGGCAGAGGTGATATCAGCGGGCCGATCAATGTTCAGCGGGAAAATATGTATTATGCAGCGGCAGGAATCGGCAAACTGATCAATCAGGAATTGGTGGAAGCAGGAACGATTTTAACACAAAATAAATTTGAAAAAGTTGATATTTACGGAGTCAATATCAATATTGTTCTTGATGATAAAGCAGAAGTAGCCGAGATTATCAGTGCTGCAGTAAGGGAAAAAGAGGCTGCACCTGGGGATACTGTCCATATTGATGTGCAGCTGCAGCCTTACAGGGCGCCAAAAGTTACGAAGACCGTACTGTTTAAGATACCGAAAGAGCAGCGGGAAGGTAAATTGCCTCTGAATGTCCGCGGCGGCAGCTCACTGGCATGGATTCAGAATCTGCTGAGGAAACAGCGTGAAGAGGGTGTGCCGGCACAGCAGAAGGATAATCGTAAAACTTTAAATGATTTTATAAAAAGCATCAACGAAGCTGATCAGAATAATGATCTTATTGTGGATATTGCCGCCGGCCAGGGCGCACCTAACGCAGCAATGCAGTCGGGTGGCGGATTTGCGTCTATGCTTGAGGGCAGTCCGATGAAACAAAAAACTACAATGAATTTTATTGTTGACGGTACAACAGATATTGTTATTGATGTAGTAAAATAATTTGTTGATAGAAGCCATAAAAAAGCCATAAAAATAAAGTATATTTAAAAGCAGGGAATTTGAAGTAAAAAATTGAATTATAGACAATTATTGTTTTATTTGTGAGAGAAAGGAGCTTTCGTAATGCTGCAGACTATATGTAACGACATAGGCAAGATTATGCTTGAAGGCTGTGCTAATGCCGGTCGGATGATGCTGCTCTTTACGGATACTCTTAAGCGTATCAGCAAGGCTGACGGGAAGGAAACCGTCAGACAAATGGCGAAGCTGGGAGCTGATTCACTGCCGATAGTTATGATGACGATACTTTTTACAGGTATGGTTTTTTCTGTACAGACAGCGAAGGAATTTGTACGTTTTGGTGCTTCTTCCTCAGTTGGCGGTATTGTAGCCATTGCGATGGGGCGCGAACTGGTACCGGTCTTGACAGGTGTTGTCGTTGCTGGTCGTATTGGTGCAGCCATTGCTGCGGAAATCGGCACGATGAAAGTAACAGAGCAAATCGATGCATTGAAAGTAATGGCTACAAATCCTACAACTTATCTGGTTGTGCCAAGATTTTTGGCAATTGTTTTAATGATGCCGGTGCTGATTGTTTTTGCTAATACAATTGGTAATATTGGCGGTTGGCTGGTTTCTCATTATTATGCCGGAATTAGTACTTTTACTTATATAAATTCTATAAAAATGTTTGCTGTGCCATTTGACATTGTTGGCGGTATGCTTAAAAGTGCTGTTTTTGGCGGTATTATTGCTATTGTAGCCTGTTATAAAGGGCTGGGTGCCAAACAGGGTGCTGAAGGTGTTGGTATTGCTACGACTGGTTCAGTTGTTTTATCTATAGTTCTTATATTTATAACTAACTACTTTTTGTCAATTTTATTGTATGTTTAAAGGAGGTACTGCCTGTGGCAGAACCGATTATCAGTTTTAAAAAATTAAATATTACTTTTGGTGAAAATGTGGTTATAAATAATATTGATCTGGATATCAGACAAGGGGAAACTCTTGCCGTTTTAGGTCCGTCGGGCAGTGGTAAAAGTACTATTTTACGCGCAATGATAGGTTTGCTGCAACCTACTGCCGGAGAAATTTTTGTTCAGGGGGAGCAGGTAAGTTCTCTGGATGAAGATGGCTGGAACAAACTGCGTCAAAAGATGGGAATGGTATTTCAGTATTCTGCTTTATTCGATTTTTTGACAGTTGGTGAAAATGTTGCTTTTGGACTGCGCCAGCATACTGATAAAAGTGAATCAGAAATTCAAAGCATCGTTGATGAGATGTTAGAACTTGTTGGCTTGCCTCAATCAAAAGAACAATATCCGGCTGAGTTATCAGGTGGCATGAAGAAAAGAGTCGGTTTAGCCAGAGCTATAGCTAATAGACCGGAAATAGTTTTATATGATGAACCCACGGCGGGGCTGGACCCGATCATGTCAAATAATATCAGCCGTTTAATCAGGAAAACGCAGCAGCAATTGCAGGTGACATCGGTTTTAGTAACTCACGATATGGAATCAGCTTTTTATGCGGCGGACAGGATTGCTATGCTTTATAAGGGAAAAATCGTCGCTTTGGGCACTGTTGAAGAAATAAGAAATGGTCATAATCAAATTGTGGACGCGTTTGTTCGCGGTAAAGAAATCAGAGAGGAGGCGGTACAGTAATGAGTTCAAACGAAGTAAAAGTTGGCGCTTTAACTTTAGGCGGTATCGGACTTTTAGCAGGAATCATTACTTTTTTAGGCGCTTTCAGTTTCTCTGGCAGCGGTTATAAACTGCAGATTTCTTATCCGCAGGTTGGGGGGCTGATGCCGGGACATGTAGTAAGGTATGCCGGCGTACAGGTTGGCACTGTTAAAGAAGTTAATGTAAATGGTGACAGTGTTGATGTAGTGGCTGATATCAATAAAGATATCAAGATTCCTAAGGGAGCGGTTTTTTCTTTGGGGTCTGATGGTATTTTAGGGGAGCGTTTTGTAGATGTGCTGCCTCCTGTAAAAATGACGGGACAATATATTCATCCCGGCGATAAGCTGGAAGGTGAGCAGGGAACAGGGCTGGATGAGTTTATGAATGCTTCATCTAAAGTTCTGGCAAAAGTTGAGGGGATTGCAGAAGCGCTGAATAACGTTTTTGGCGATCCTGAAGTACAGCGGTCGATGCGTGACGGGTTTGTAAATGCCCGTGATATCAGTAATAATATGAACACTTTTACTAAGGTCATGGCAGATGTTGCTGTAGCTAATCAGCAGGAAATAAATTTGATGGTACAGCAGATGAGTGAAATGGCCGTAAGAATGAATAACGCTGCCAGCCAGATGGAAAACATCATGGTTGAGACAAATAAGGGTGGCGCTGGACAGAATATGGCAAGAATCATTGAAAATCTTGCTAATGCCAGCGGCAGAATCGAAAAAGCCACGGAATTATTGGAAAAGGTCGCAACAGATCCGCAGACTGAAGCTGATATCAAAGCTACTCTGCATAACGCCAGAGAAGCAAGTGATAAGGCTAACAGAATGCTGGGAGTTTTGGATACGGCAAAGGTGCAGGCTGATGTAACACGCAGTGTCAAGGGCAGTGACTGGCGCAGCAATTTGGGAGTTACCTTTACTCCTAAAGAGGATACATTCGTTTATATCGGCGGTTATGATATTGGTGATGCCAACAAACTCGATCTTTCCTTAGGAAAGAATTTTGGGTCTGCTGCTGTAAGTATGGGAGCGATGCAGGGAGAATTTGGCGTTGGCTTTGATTATAGACTGGGAAATTCTTTTAAGCTGTACAGTCAGGTCTATGACTTTAACGATACGAAAGTAAAAGTCGGCGGGGAGTTGAAGCTGACAGATAATCTTTCATTGCTGGGTGAGCAGACTGATGTGCGTAATGGCAACAAAAACAATACTTATGTCGGATTGCGCAGTTATTTTTAAAAAAAGGTTTGACTTTTGGGTTATAAAAAAATATAATTTTCTTATACTGACTAGCCAGTCAGTCGATTGGAGGTACGAAAATAATGTTCAATTATAAAAAGAGCCGAAAGGTGCTGGTGCTTACGGCTGCAGTAAGTTTATTATGCAGTCAGTCGGTTTTTGCCGAAACCTTGGAGCTTGATTTAGACGATGCTGTACAAAGAGCTTTGACAACAAATCCGGCGATTAAGATCGCTGTATCTGAAAAGAAAGGTTCCAGAGCGGAACTTAATGCAGCACGTGCCGGACGTGGTATCAGTATTGATGCGGAACATAGATCTGGACGTGGTGGATATGCAGATCCACAGTGGAATACAGCTACTAGCAGTTATAGCAAAAATCTTGGTAATTCTCACAGTAATTCTATTACCGCTTCTATTCCCATTTATACTGGTGGACAATTATCAGGAACGATAGATCAGGCTAAGGCTAATTACAAAAGCTATGCTTTGGGTGAAACCAAGGCTTACATCGAAATGAAAAAGACGGCTACAGACGGCTATTTCAGCCTGCTGCAGGCTGGCAATATGGAAAACCTCTATCAGGATTCTGTTAATCAGCTGGAAGAGCATCTGAAAAATGTACAGGCGCAATATGATGTAGGCGTTGTAGCCAAGGTAGATGTACTGCGCAGTGAGGTTTCTTTGGCTAATGCACAGCAGCAGCTGATTCAGGCTACTAATAATTATGATGTAGCTGAAGCCTCGTTGAACAAGATTATTGGAACTTCCTTAGATACGACCTTAAAACTTAAAGACAGTCTGCAGTATACTCCTTACGAGAATGATATGCAGTATTGCCTTGATTACGCTTCAATGAACCGTGCGGAGCTGGAGCAAAGCCGTTTAGCTGTAGATGCGGCTAAAGGTGCTGTCAAAGTGGCTAAAAGCGGTTTTTTGCCGAAAGTTACTGCATCTGCAACTGAATCTTGGGGCGGTAGTGGTAGTAACTGGCCTGGTGATGACAAAGAGAACTGGTCCGTAGGCATTGGGGCGACAATGAATATTTTTGACTCTGGCGTTACCTTGTCTAAAGTACATGCGGCGGAAGAAAAACTGCTGCAGGCAGAAGAAACTTATCGTGATACAGTAAATTCTGTGGAACTGGAAGTGCGCAGCAATTATCTGGGACTGCGTGAAGCTGAGAAACGTATCTCTACTACACAGGTAGCGGTTGCTAAGGCTGAAGAAGATTTCCATATTGCGCAGGTTCGTTATATGGCCGGTGTAGGTACTAACCTGGACGTTATTGACGCGCAGGTTGCACTGACCGAGGCAAAAACGAATTTTGTCAATGCTTTGTATGATTACAATACTTCGAAAATTGCATTGGAAACTTCGATGGGTGTACCTGTAGCTGTTACTGCGGCTGCGAATACAGCAAATCTGCCGACTATGTCTACAGAAACTGCAGCAGAATAATTATAAAAATCCCGCTCAGGCGGGATTTTTTATTTTATAATTAAAATGAAGGAGGTTTTTGTTTTTTGTCGAAGTAAAATAAGTTGTATTATGACTTTTACTGCGGAGGCAGAACATGAATAAACTATTTCGTTGGTTGCTGGGAATTGCGGCAATAGTCGGCATAGTATATTACAGTATCATAAAATTTATTGTGCCGGGATATTTGGCTCAGATTCCGCCTTTGGTGTCGAATTTAGCTAAGGATTATATTACTGGTTCTATTGATATTGCCCGTGTAGAATGGAATGGTGCCTTAGAATTGTCCGTATTTGATGTGCAGGTGAAGGACAAGAAGCAGCAGTTGATTGCTGATTTGCCAAATGTTAAGCTGCATATCTCGCCTTGGCATGCTCTTTTTAATACAAATAAAGCTTTAGACAGAGTTTCTTTGGAAAAGCCGACTATTTATTTAACACTGAATAAAACAGAGCAATGGAACGTGCAGGATTTTTTGAAACCGTCAGATTCTGATGAGACACCATTCTATGGAATCTTAGATATTGCAAATGGACATATTGTAACCAAAACTCCATATGGGGAATGGGATTTTGGTTTGAATGGTTCTGTGGACGGTGGCGGTAATCCGAAATTTGCTATTGATGCGAAACTGTTACATGATGAAGACGATTTGGAACTCAAGGGCCTGATTGACATGAAGGCTGTAGGCAGTTTAACAGTAAAGAGCGACCATTTTGCTTTAACTGCTTTTGCTCCTTTAGCAGAAGAGTTTGGAAAAGTTAAAAATTTCCAGGGTGCTGTTGCGGATGTTAATCTTTTGTGGACTAATAGTGGTGAAGATATAGCTATGTCGGGCACCGTTGTTTTGGAAAAACTGACAGGCGTTGCTGTTTACGGAGATGAGGAATTTCCTGTAGGTATTGACGGAAAGGTTGCTTTTAATGACAAAGCCGTTAAATCAGACAAACTTTTACTGACTGTAGATGGACAGACGGCACAGCTTAATGGGGATCTTGATTTTAAGGACAAGGATAACATTCAGGGGTGCGGGTTACTGACTGCCGACTTACTGAAAATAAAAAATGAAGAAGTTCGAAAACTTTCTGTACCTTTTAGAATCATTGATAACAAGGCACAGATAAATACTGCACGTGCTGAATTTGGCGGAGGCAGAGTTGATTTTCTGGCAGAATATGATCTTGGAAGTGGAAATGTAGTGGCAGCACTTGACGTAGAGAATGTCAAAACTGCGCCGCTGCATGACAGACCATACGATGTTTTTACTGTAGATGGCAGCATGGCTATGAAAGGCATAATCAAAGATGATAAGTTTGAAGTCAACCTGGCCGCAGATACGGTGCGTTTAGGTTGGCGTGATTTGCTGCTGCAAAAAGTCGATTTTGACATTGATGCTGACCAAAATGGCCTTAAAATTAATAATTTTTCGGCGTTTACAGAAACAGGAGCATTGTTAGCTCAAGGAACAGTTTCCAGTGCAGGTGAATTTAAACTGAAGGGATCCGTAACAGATTTCCCAATTGCACCTGTTCTTGATTTTATGGGCCAGCAGGGCAGCGGTCTGGCAGCAGTGCAATTTGATGTTTCAGGAACTGAGGATGCGGTTGATTTTACAGGTGTTACTCAACTGAAGCAGGTCAATATAGCTGGACTGGAAATTGAAGAAGCTCATGGTGGACTGAGTATGCAGGATAACATTGTTGTCCTGAAAAATTACAAGGTGACAATGGCCCAAGGTGAAAGTGTTTTAAACGGCAGCATCAATCTCCAGGGTGAAGAGCCTGTTTTTGATTTGGATGTTGAGACAGCAGGAGTAAGAGCCGAACCTTTCATCAAGGTTGTAGCACCGGAAGTGAAGCTTACTGGTAACGTTAATAATATAATGTTTGTAAAAGGGACTTTAACGATGCCGGATATCAGCGGTAAGTTTTTGCTGACCGACGGCAGTGCTGAAGGTTATCTTATAGATAAGATTGAAACCGACTACAGTTATCAGGCCAATAATTTAGTAATCAGTGACTGTGATATTGTTGCATTATCAACAGAGGCCAAGCTTAATGGCCGAATGGATGCAGAAAAAAATCTTGATTTTAAAGTTGATATAAGAGACATTGATCTCAGTGCTTTACCGATTAATGACGATACTGTTGATTTAGACGGATATGCAAATGCACATGGTACCTTGACTGGCACTTTGTCGAAACCATTTTTCCATGGTGACGTCAGCAGTAAATCTATTATGATTAACGGCGAAGAATTGACGGATATCCAATGCAAATTGGATAGTGACGGCGGAATAAAGAATCATTTGCTGGGATCATTTAAGCAGGCTCCTAAAGGTGTGCTTTCTGCAGAGCTTGATTATAACCATGAGCAAAAATTGCTGCAGGGCAATATAGTGGCTATATATGGTAATGTCAGGTCTATACTTAAAATGGCTAAAGCTGATTATAATGTAGATGGTTTGGCTCAGGGCGAAATTGCAATTAATCCGCATGGTTCGGGATCAGGTATTTTTGTTGATGTCTGGGTGGATGATATTTCTATTAATGATCTTAAATATGAAGAAATGAAGTTTAAAGGTCATTTGCAGGATAAAGTCTGGTATTTTGATGATGTCAAACTGATGGAAACAAAGGACGTTACAGATAAGGGAATCGTTGCTGTCGGCGGTAAGGTTGATCTGGCTAATGGGAAGCTGGAACTTGAGGCCGGTGCTGTAGATGCTAATCCTGCGTTGGTAACAGCGTTTATGTCAGATCCTGTTGAAGTTACCGGTGATCTAAATATGTTCGTACAGCTGCATGGAACCTTAAAGGATCCTGAAGGAAACGGTTCTGTGGAAGTGAAAAACGGCAGTGTGGCCGGCATTGGCTTCGATGACTTTACAGCTATGCTTTCGCTTGCGAATGATAATCTGAAAATAGAGCAGGCGATGTTAAATAAAGATATTTATAAGGCCAGTGCCTATGGTGATGTACCGCTGGATTTATTCAGATCAAAAGAACAGCGGCGCGATCCTAACGCGCAGATGAATGTACAGCTTAATCTGGACAATGCGCGACTGGGTATTTTGCAGGTCATTTCGCCAATGGTGGAATGGGGCGTAGGTGAAACGCAGGGGCAGGTTAAACTGGCAGGTACGCTTGAGGAACCTTTGGTTTACGGTGCTGTAAAAATTCCTGATGGGTCTTTGAAATTTAAACATGTACAGACTGTTATTGAAAATATTCATACAGATATAGAGTTTGAAGGTAATAAAGTTGCGCTTAAAGATATTTCAGCCAAGCTTGGCAAGGGTTCATTTAAAGGCAGCGGTACTTATGCGCTGCGCTCCAATGAACGTGAGGCTTATCAGCTTGACCTGGTTGCTGATAACGCAGAAATAGTTTCTGATATTTTTACAGGACGTATCAATGGCAATCTGACAGTAACGCCGCAGAGGTTCATTGTGAGACCAGAAGCAGGAAGCGCACCTCCTCCTGGAAAAGGTCCTCGCTTTAGTTATCGGCCGCTGCTTAAAGGTGAAGTGCGCTTTGATGACGTGCTCGTCAATATGCCGACAATACCGGAGTTTGGCGAAGGCGAAAGTAATATTGGTCTTGATGTACAGATAACGCTTGGACCGAAAATCCATTTGTATAATAAATATTTATATGACTTATGGCTTGCCGGAGGATTGCATATCCAGGGCAGTACATTGTATACTAATATAAGTGGTACGATCAGTGCTGATCGAGGTTCGATCAGTTATTTGCGCACACAATTTAAAGTTCGCTCTGCTTCTGCTGCCTGGCCTATACCTGGAAGCGTTCTGCCTACGGTGAATCTTGAGGCTACAGCAAAGTTCCAGCGTTATGATATTGGAATGCGCATTTCTGGACCGCTTGAAGAAATGGACCTACAGCTCAATTCCTCGCCGCCGCTGACCAAAGATCAGATCGTGCGGATGCTGACTCTGCAGCGTGAAGCTACCGGCAGTGAAGGTGTCGACAGCGATGATTTACAGAATTTAATGACTGCCGGTTTGGAAATGGCGGTATTTGGTGACGTTGAACAAATTTTTAAAGAGGCTCTGGGGCTTGATGAATTCAGGGTTTATTCAGGAAAACTGCGGTCTGGTATCGAAATGGATACACGTCGTAACCGTGAGTTCACACCTGATGAACGTAACCAATATAATGTTTTATTCAGTAAATATTTGACGGATAACTTTATGGTTGGTTATACTACCAGTATGGATAATGAGCACCATAGTGTATTCGGTCAGTATGAGATCAGTAAACATTTGAATATAAATTATTCTTTAAATGAAAATAATGAGAATTGGTATGGCCTGGAATATCGGCTAACCTTTTAAATGAAATGAAAGGAGGGAAGCAGATGCTGCAGCAATATTTAACGGAGTTACAAAAAATCAATTTGCTGGAACGGGAAGAAGAACTTGATTTATGGCGTGCCTGCGCTGATGGTGATCAAAGCGCGTACAGGAAAATAATTACTGCTTATCAGCCATTGGTTTTTAAAATAGCAATGGCCTTCCGACTTACTGAAACACAGACCCTGGAATTGATTCAGGAAGGTACGGTAGGTTTATTGGAAGCGGCTGAAAAATTTGATTATACACGCGGTGTTGCTTTCAGCATTTTTGCTTCCCACCGTATCCGAGGAAGAATGCTTGATTTTCTGCAGGCTGAATATGGCAGCCAGATGTTGTCTTTGGATGGAGTAAATTCAGCAGGCCTTGCCTGGTCTGAATGTTTGGTATCAAATGAAGCTACTCCATTTGAGTTGGCAGAGCGGCATTTTTTAAATGATAAGATAACTCAGGCGATGGAAAGGCTCCCGCAAAAAGAACAGCAGGTTTTGACAGGTATTTATCTGGAAGATAAAAGCGCTGGAGATTTAGCGGCATCGATCGATGTGAGCCTGGGGCACATTTATCGGCTGCAGAAACAAGGTGTACGCAGAGTTAGAGGTATGCTTTCACGATTGATGAACGAATTAAATAAAAGCTAATAAAAGAAAACAGGCGTTATTTAAAACAAGAATTGCTTATATAAGCTTTAATCGTTATATATGGCATATATTAAGAAAATTCGCTATGTGAAAAATTTTTTATATTAGTGATTATATATATATCTTTTATTATTTTAAAATCGCGGAAGGGGGTTTTTACGGTGGCGAAATCCATTTGTGAACATATTCGCAATGTTAAGAGCAGCTTAGAAAATGCTGAAAAAAGTTTCCGTGAAAACAACGGCATGCGCGGTGAATTGGATTTGATGCTGGCTGAAGCGGAAATTAAGCATTTGCGGGAAAAACGCGGCTGGGTTTCTGTTTGGACCAGACAGCGTTTAGCTTTGCTTGCTGCGGCTATCGTAGTATTAGCTGGCTATGGTGGCTGGTTATATGCTGGAACAGTAGAAGAACCTGGGGTGAAGTTGCAAAATCCCGCTGCAGTTATGGCTTCAACTGAGCTGCAGAAAAATTTGCCTCAAACAGAGGCGGCTCCCAATAAAATGGTGCCGACTTTTACAGATAAACCAGAACAAGAACAGAAAACGGTAGTGATACCGTCAGAGTATCCGAAAGAGCAAGTAAAAGAACAGCAGCGTAGTGTGGAGTTGCCTACTGCAGATATGCGGCAGCTTGTGCGTGAAGCGCGCAGAACTTTACGGGATGCTAACTAGTTTAGGGAGGATTTTTGGATGAGAAGAAAAAATATGTTGCGGTCCTTATCTTTGAGCCTGGCAGCGCTTTTGCTGACGACTCCTGTTTGGGCGCAGGAAAACAGTGCGGCCGATGTCGTTGAAAACCAAACCATGACTATCGGTGGGAAAGAGCAGATTGTTACCAAAGCTGCTCTTGAAAAAGCACAGAAAGCACAAAAAGGCAAAGGAAAAGATAAAGGCGGACTGAGTAAAAAGGGGAAAAAGACAGTTTATTATATGCATAATAAGCCATCTGAAGATATTTCCGATCCTCGCTATAAAGGTACTACTGAAGAACAGCCGGCTGAAGCTGGTGATGCTGAACAGCAGGAAGAGGCCAAACGTCCTGTAAGCAGACAGGAAGCTGAAAAAGAGGCTGCCAGAGAAGATGCGGCGAAGTCTGCTCAGGAAGCTGTTGCCAATGCCCCGCAGACAAATACTACAGCAGTCCGTGAAGAAGAGCCGCCAATGCGTCCTCCCGCAGAAATAGAAAAGGCTGCGGCACCGTATTTTGGTCAGCTGGTGACTAAAATTATGGTCAGCGGTAATAATGTGACTCCAACTGAAGAGATTATTAATGTTTTAAAAACTAAACCTGGTATGACTTTGACGTCTGAAGGTTTAGGTAAGGATTTATACGCTATTTATAATATGGGATGGTTCTATGATCTGCAGCCTGAATTTAAACAGGTTCCGGAAGGTGTGCAGGTTACCTATCATGTTATGGAAAATCCTATTTATCAGCAGCTGGCAGTAGAAGGAAATACAAAGATTTCTACAGAAAAAATTGAAAGCTTACTGGATCTTCCCAAAAATCAGCTGATCAATATCAGAGAAGTAAACGCAAAAGTACAGCGTTTGGAAGCTGAATACAATAAAGAGGGTTACATTTTAGCACGTGTTGCGGATATCAGAATGCAGCCTGACGGAACCCTGCTGTTGGTCGTAAATGAAGGTATTGTTGAAGACTTTAAAATTAAGGGCAATACTAAAACTAAAGATTATGTTATTATCCGTGAAATGAAACTGAAAAAAGGCGAACCTTTTAATGCCAAAGATGCCCGCCGCAGTATGCAGCGTATTTATAATCTAGGCTATTTTGAAGATGTTAATATCAAATTGAACCCCGGTCAGCAGCCTAATGCTGTAGAGATTGAGATTTCCGTTGTAGAAATGAATACCGGTACTTTTGGTATCGGTGCCGGCTACAGTGATGCGGACGGATTTATCGGTATGGTATCAGTCGGTGATAAAAATTTCCGTGGTACCGGTGATAAAGTTAATATTCGCTGGGAATTCGGCGGTGCGGATAATAAGAACTATGAGTTCTCTTATACAAAACCTTGGATCGACAGTAAAGAAACAAGCGCAACAATTACTTTGTACGACGTTACCAACGAATATGCGGACTATGACCGTAACGCCGACGAAATTGCCCGTTATGACAAAAAACGTCGTGGGCAGGAATTGACTTTCAGTCGTAAGACTAATAACGAGTATGTCAGCAATTATCTGACGTTGAAGAATCGCGATGATATTTATAAAGGCGCCGTCGACGGCTATAGTACTCAGTATTATGAGGATTCTTGGGGAAATAACAGCGATTATGATTCTAGATATGATGGTCCTAGAGATGACGGTGAATATAGACGTAAGAAGAATTTTGGCCTGACCCGCAGTATCGGTGTCGCCAGAGTGTATGATTCACGCGATAATATTTATGATCCGCATGAAGGCAAAAGAAATGCCTATACGATCGAATATGCTGGTTTAGGCGGCGATTTTGACTTTACGAAATACTCTGTTGATTATCGTTATTACTATCGTCAGGGCGCAGAAAATGTCATTGCCGTACAGCTTGGAGCTGGTTATGCCAGCGGCAATATGCCGCTTAGCCAGAGATTTTCAATGGGCGGCAGCGAGACGTTGCGCGGTTATAAAGATGACCAGTTCAAAGGCAACAGCATGCTGAAAGGCACTGTTGAATATAGAATGCCGATCGCGAAAAAAGTGCAGGGTGTTTTGTTTGTAGACAGCGGTTATGCCTGGGACAAAGACCGTGAAACAGCCTTTGATTTGGGCGAGCTGAAATATAGTTATGGTGTTGGTTTAAGGATCAACTCACCTCTTGGACCGGTAAAGCTTGATTATGGTTATGGTGATCAGGGCGGACGTTTCCATTTCAGCTTCGGCGGTCAATTCTAAAACAGGCGGTAGTATGCCGTGAAGATTGTAAGAATTTTAGCTGTAGTTTTATTGGCTTGTTTGCTGCCACGGGCAGCAAATGCTGCCATTATTGAAAGTGTAAGCGTTAATGTCCTGGACAGAGGTTCTACCAGTAAGGTTCTTTTAGAGCGGATGTCGGCAAGTATGCAGACTGTTGCTGAACAGCTGCTGCTTGATAAGGACACAGAAAAAGTAGAACCTGTGCGCAGTGAATATACAAGACTTCTGGGAGAAGTTGGGGACAGAGTCCTGAATGGATATCAGATGGAGCAGGTAATGCTGCAGCTGGGGACACAAACGCAGGTTACAATGGTGGTTTCACCCTGGAATGAAGTGATAAATGATGTTTTTGTTGATTTACAGTTTTCAGGAGTCGAAGAAAATACGGCGGCCTTATTGCAGTCGAAACTGCCGGAATTACAAAAACAGCTGGAGGATGTTTTGCAGGGTTCTTCTGCAGATGCGTCCGACTGGGCCGGTGGAGTATTACGCCGGTTAGTAAGGGAAAAGGTTGAAGCTGAACTGCCTGAATTCAGAGCTGCTGTAGATGTGGTGCGTGAAGACAGGCGAACCGTTATACAGGTAGTTGTCTATCCTGTAGGGCAGCTGGTTCAAAGTATTGATTATGAGATGGTTTCTCAGTCTATACCAAATTTGCTGCTGTTAAATATTAAACAGCGTTATGCACAGAAAACACAGGAGTTAAGGGGACTGCCGGTAATGTATGTCAGCAGGCACAAAGAAGAGCTGGAAAGATCACTGCTGGCAGAACTCAGTGCAGAGCCTGAAGTAAAAAGACATAATCTGCGTCCAAGCGTAGTTTTGACGCCGGGAGTTAATTCAGGGGTAAGGATTCGTCTGGAATCAGATGAATATAAAATCTGGTTTGAAGGCTACGGTGACATAGGGCGCAATGAGAACAATATTTCCGGACGCGCTCATTTTGGCAAATACATATCAAAAAGGGATGAGATTTTCGGAGAGGTCGGAGTGACTTTGGATGATGTCGACTGGGATTTTTCCGCCGGTTATGCGTTGCATCACGGAAAAACGACAGTCAGTTATATGCGACGTAGTCCGCTGGGAGAAAATGTCTATCGCCTGGAACAGGATATAACGCCGAAATGGCGTTTGCGGGCAGAATATTTTTCTGGCAGCGATACTACTGAAATTGGAGTCAGATACCGGATACACGAATTCCTGAGCGCGGAATATGTTTATTCAAATGATAAACCATACTTCAGGATTGTTGGAAATTTGTGATAAAGGTTGAAAGAAAAGATTTTGACTGATATAATTATTTAGTATAATTACAACTGAAAGCAGGGATTTTTATTATGATGCAAAAATTACGTGATCCAAAAAATGTGAAAATGATATCTTTGTTCGTAGCAGCTATCTTTGTTTTAGGCTGTTTTGCTTTAACACTTACCCAAAGTGGTGTTAACAGCGTGGCATCAGCTGCTTCCAGTGAATCGGCTATTGGCGTTGTTAATTATCAGATGCTGCTTTCTCAAGTGCCTGATCTGCAGAATGTACAGACAAGTATGAAGCAGGAAATCGATAATGCCCAGAAGGATTTTGATGAAAAAAGTAAAACCATGAATGATACTGAAAAACAGCGTTATTATCAGCAGTTGCAGGAACGGTTATCCAATAAAGAAAAGGAATTAATGGATCCTGTTTTGAAAAAGATTGAAACAACAATCAAAAAAGTTGCTGATAAAAAAGGTTTGTCCGTAGTTGTTGACAAAAATACCGTTGTATACGGCGGTCTCGATATTACTGATGAGGTATCCAAGGCTTTGCAAAGCGGTAAATAATGTCGGACAAGGCCCTTTTTACAAAAGGGCCTTGTTTCTGTTTAACTGCAGGAGGTAAAGTATGCGCTGGTTAACGCCGATAATTTTGATAGTCGTATTACTTACTGCTGCCTGTGGTCATGATCCGGGCGGCAAGGATAAAATTGCCGTTATTGATTGGGATAAGGCATTCAGTGCTCATCCTAAACAGACTGTTCTTAAACAGGGTGAAGCTGAATTGCAGAAATTACTGCGTTATCGTGAGGAGCAGGCAGAAATAGCCAAAACTCAGATTGCTGGTTTAACCAGACTGCAGCAGCTGAAACAAAACAGTAAAGCTAATTTTCTGGATGCCGGGTTTCAGACACAAATGTATGCTGCTGAAGCAAAAGAACGGAAAAAACTTTTAGATGCTTATGATGCAGCAGTAAAAGAAGCTGATGCTGCTTTAGCCGAACAGGAAAAGGAACTGGAGGATGCGTACCAGCTAAAAATTTTAAATTTGAGATTGCGGCTGGAAGCTATAAAAATGCGTCCTGCAGAACGTGAGGTTGTTCAAAATGAATTAAACCAGGTTCAGTCTGAACGGGAACAGCAAAGACAGCAGATTTTAGCAGCAAAAAATAAAATTATTGGTGCTAAAATGGAGCCTTTGGTGGCTGAAACGCAGGCCAGATTAAAACAGCATGCGGAGCAGCTGCAGCAGGAAATGCAGGGAGATATGTCTGGGGTATTATCAAAAGACCAGTCTGATTTGGCGAAAGTTCCGGAAGCTTTGACTAAGGCAATGGCTGCCATCGATAAGCAGGCTGATAAACTGCAGGAAAGTAATGAAAAGCTTAGAGCAGGTATTCGTAACGATATTGAAAGCAATGTGATAAAACTTGCTCACGAGCGGCAGTATACAATCGTCTTTCATAGTGTTAAAGTTAATATCAAAGCGGATGACATTACTGATGATGTTGTGAAGGCTTTGCAGAATATGAAATAACAGGAGCGATAGATTATGAAAAAACAAGTAGTGGCAGGCTTAATGGTGGCAGTTGCAATGATATCTTTTGGATGCAGTGGGCGTAATGCTGAATTTGGTGTGGTTGATATGAAAGCTGTTGAAAGCAAAGCCGAAATAGTAAAAACGGTGAAAGAAGAGGTTGCTACCAAAGGAAAGGCATTGCAGGAAGAAATGACTAAAGAGATGGAGGGCAAATCTCAGGAAGAACAGAAAAAAATTGTTGAAGATAAAACGGCTGAAATGCAGTTGGTACAATCAGAAGCGCAAAATAAATTAAAAGCAAGCCTGGATTCTGCGTTGAATGCAGTCGCTAAAGAAAAAGGCTTAGGAGCTGTGTTGATTAAAGATGCTGTCCCTCAGGGTGGTGTGGATGTAACTGATTCGGTAATTGAAAAAATGAAATAAAATGTGGCGGGCGGTTGATCTGCCCGCCTTTTTAAAACAGCGGGAGGCAGAGTTATGGAAAAGACTTTGAGGGAATTAGCAGAATATTTGCAGGGGACACTTGAAAATGAAGATCAAAAGTTGATTGTTACAGGCGTAAACGGGTTAGTTGAGGCTGGACCGCAGGATATTTCTTTTGCTGTGCCGCCCCATGTGGAACACTGTCATCTCAGTAAAGCTGGGGTAATGGTTTTAGCGCCGGAAGATCCCAAGCTTGATAGACCTGTAATCAGAGTCAAAGATCCGCGTGCAGCTTTTGCGGCCTTGTTGGAGCTTTTTCGTGCCAGGGAGGATGTTGAACGTGTCGTAAGTCCTTTGGCTTTTGTTGCTGAAAGTGCTAAAATTGGTAAAAATGTTGCTATACAGCCGTTTGCTGTAATTGAGGAAGATGCTGAAATTGGTGATGACAGCGTAATTTATCCGCATGTTTATGTTGGAAAGCATGTTAAAATAGGTAAAGCTTGTACCTTTTATCCTCAGGTTACAATAAGAGAAAATTGTGTTATAGGCAATAATGTTGTATTGCAGTCAGGATGCGTTATCGGCGGCGATGGTTTTGGCTATATTACAGATAAAAAGACTGGCAGACACAGCAGTGTACTGCAGGCTGGCAATGTGGTTTTAGAGGATGAAGTTGAAATAGGAAATAATACCTGTATTGACAGAGCTACTGCAGGCAGTACTATTGTTGGTGCGGGAACAAAAATAGACAATCTTGTGCATTTAGGTCATAATGATGTTTTAGGGAAAAATTGTCTGGTCGTAGCCCATGTGGGGATCAGCGGCAGCGTGACTGTTGGTGATAATGTTACGTTTGCAGGACAGGTTGGTACAGTTGGGCATATCACAATTGGTGACAATTGTGTTTTTGGCGGAAAAACAGGTATTACCAATAATGTACCTTCTAATTCGTTTTATGCAGGATTTCCGGCACGTCCGCATAAGGAATGGCTTAAACAGGAAGCGAATCTCAGAAAAATCGGCGATTTGCTGAAAAAGGTTAAAGTACTGGAAGAAACTGTAGCTAAATTGGAAAAATAAGAAACAAGGCGGTGCAAAAGCAGTGCTTGCTTATTATGTGGTTAAGTTTTTCAGCTGGATTATGTGCGTGGCTCCTAAATGTTTACGTAATTTAACAGCTGCGATATTAGGCGGAATTGCGGTTGTTGCTACTCCAAAATGGCGGATGCAAATGGCTGCAGCCAATATACAGGAGTGTCTTGGCGTAGATAAGGCAAGAGCTCAGCAGATAGCAGAGAAAAGTTTGCGCAGATTTGGTAGAATGGTAGTAGAAGTAATGCGCTTCCCTTTGTTAAATAAAGATAATATAACTAAGCTTGTTAATGTTGAAGGCCTGGAATATTTGGAAGAAGCCTATAAACAGAATAAAGGTGTCATTATTGCAACAGGTCATTTTGGCAACTGGGAGCTTTTAGGGGCAACGATTGCTTTGCATGGCTATCCTATGCTTTCTATAACGAGAAAACAGAATAATAAATATATGGATCGCTTCATTAATGAATATCGTGAAATGGTGGGACAAAAGGTTGCCTATAATCGTGGCGAACATGGTTTGCTTGCTATCAGCAGAATACTGAAGGAGAAAAAACTGCTTGGCGTTCTATATGATCAGGATACTAATGACGACGGTGTTGATTTAAAACTTTTTGGAAAAGACAGTATCATTCCTTTAGGTGCTGCTGCTTTATCGCGAATTTATGGATCTCCTGTTTTACCATGTTTTATTCATAATAGTGAAGAGGGCGGTTGTACGGTTAAAATATATCCGCCGCTTTATACGCCTAAGAGCAAGGATAGGGAAAAGGATTTTTATGATGTGACTCAGGAGCTGGTTGTAATTTTGGAGCACGAGATCATCAGTCATCCAGAGATGTGGTTTTGGGTACATGACCGCTGGAAAGACGGGCGTGAGAGATTTGCAGTCAGGAAATAACCGGGGAAAGGCAGGAGGGAATTTTGAAAGAAATAATGCAGCAAACATTGGCAGCTCCTATTGCTTATTCTGGCATAGGGTTGCACTCAGGAAAAGAAGTTGCAATGAAATTATTGCCGGGAAAAGAGAATACGGGTATTGTTTTTGTACGTACAGATCTCTCGGGGCATCCTGAAATACAGGCTTTAGCGGAGAATGTAAGTTCTACGGTTAAAGCTACTACTGTCAGTGAAAATGGGACCGAGGTATTTACAGTTGAACATTTAATGGCGGCATTTTCAATGATGGGCATTGATAATTGCCGCATTGAGATGTCTGCGCCGGAACCTCCAGTAACTGACGGCAGTGCTGCTGTATTTTGTGAGCTGATTTTACAGGCGGGCAGAATAAGGCAGTCGGAGCCAAGAAAAATATATGCTGTTGACAGGGCTTTTTCTGTTTATGAAGATGATAAATATATCACGATTCAACCGTATGATGGTTACAGGATTTCTTTTGTATCTGTTAACGCGCATCCTGCTTTAGGGACACAGTATTTTGATATCGAGCTGACAGAAGAAAAGTTCCTGCAGGAGATCGCTGCTGCCAGAACTGTTGGATTTATGAGTGAAATTAAGCAAATGCAGCAGATGGGACTGGGGCTTGGCGGCAGTATTGAAAATGTTGTTATTTTTGATGATGATAAAATTTTATCAGAGACAAGATTTGATAATGAACTGATCAGACATAAAATTTTAGATGTGATTGGAGATTTATATTTATTAGGGCATCTTCGTGGGCATATAATTGCTGTGAAGTCAGGACATGCATTTAATTCTTGTTTAGCAAAGCAAATTCAAGCCTATAGGATCAAGGAGGAGAAATGATGATTACTTTAGACGCTATTGAAATTCAAAAAATTATTCCGCATCGTTACCCAATGCTTTTGGTAGATCGCATTTTAGAGTTGGAACCGATGAAAAGGGCTGTCGGTGTCAAAAATATTACCATGAACGAATTGCAGTTCTTAGGTCATTTCCCTGGTGAACCGATTATGCCTGGTGTGCTCTTAATTGAGGCAATGGCTCAGGTCGGCGGCGTGGCGATGCTGTATCCGGAAGAAAACCGTGGCAAAATTGCGGTCTTTGGTAAGATCGATAACGTACGTTTTCGTCGTCAGGTAGTACCGGGGGATCAGGTTATTACTACAACTGAAGTTGTAAAGATACGTGGAAATATGGGCGTTATTCATTGTGAAGGCAAGGTTGATGGTCAGGTGGCCTGTGAGTGTGATTGTACTTTTGCGATTATGGATCCAAAAAATTCTTAATAAATGAAAAAACGTTAAAATTTGCAGTAAAATGATGAAATAGGAAGTTTTTTGTACGTAATCAGTTAAAACAACCGAATTCAGCGTGCGAAAAAGTAAAAGCTTTGGCAGAATATAGATAATATAGTATAAAGCTGTTTAATTGTTTGATTAAAATTGAGGAGTGAAGGAAATGAGTTCGGTTGTTATTCCTATGCCTAAAATCCATGAAACAGCAATCATCCATCCCAATGCTGTTTTAGGAAAAAATGTTGAAATAGGCCCTTATGCTGTAATCGATGAAGAAGTAGTCATCGGCGACAATTGTAAAATAGGAGCCCATGCGGTGATTCATAAATATACTACAGTTGGTAAAAATTGTAAATTTTTCCCGGGTTGTTCTATAGGTGCTGATCCGCAGGATTTAAAATTTGAAGACGAGAAAACATCGACGGTTATCGGTGATGGCTGTGTTTTTCGTGAATGTACTACCGTCAACAGAGCTACTGGTGAAGGAAATAAAACTATTATTGGTAATAATATACTGATGATGGCTTATACGCATGTCGCACATAATTGCATTGTTGGTAATAATGTTATTATGTCCAATGTTGCAACACTTGCCGGACATGTTATTGTTGAAGACAGGGCTGTTATCGGCGGATTATCAGCAGTGCATCAGTTTTGCAAGATCGGCCGTAATGCTATGATTGGCGGTATGGCACGTGTTGCTCAGGATGTGCCTCCTTTTATGATCGTTGCAGGTGATCCGGCCTTTGTATCGGGTTTGAACAGTGTTGGATTGGCCAGAGCCGGTATGGCTCAGGAAATACGCAGTCAGCTGAAAAAAGCTTTTCGGATTTTATACAGATCCGGATTGCCATTACAGGAGGCTGTTGCTACAATGGAGCAGGAGCTTGACAGCAGCGAGCCTGTTGAGCATTTGATGCGCTTTTTGCGTAATGTAGAACGTGGTATTATTCGTACCCGCAGAGATTAAGGTGGTGACCTGGTGGAGACTATAGGCTTATTGTCGGGAATCGGCCGTTTGCCGGTGGATGTAGCTTTATCAGCCAAGTCTATGGGTTATAGAGTTATAGCTGTTGGAGTTGTCCCTGATATAGATCCGGAGTTAGCAGAGGCTGTTGATGCTTATTATGACATTCATATAGGGAAAATTGGTAAGATCATCAGTACTCTGAAGAAAAATGATGTAAAAACAGTGACAATGATAGGAAAAGTTACAAAAGAGCTTTTATATAAAGCAGGAGCTGTTGTTCCTGACCTTAGGGCAATAAAAATACTGGCTTCCGTACCTGACCGTAAAGATGATACCATCATGAACGCTATTGTCAAGGAGCTGGAAGGTGAAGGCATCAAAGTGATGGATCAGACACTTTTGATTCAGCCGTTATTGCCGCCGCCTGGCGTTTTGACCCAAAGAATGCCAACAGAAGCGGAAGTGGCTGATATGGATTTTGGCTTTGCAATGGCGAAAGAAATTGGTCGTTTGGATATTGGGCAGACGGTGGTGGTAAAAGATCGTGCTTTAATGGCCGTTGAAGCTATTGAAGGAACTGATGCCTGCATTTTACGAGGGGGAACACTTGGCAAAGGTGTTATTGTCGCAAAAACGGCAAAACCGGCGCAGGATAACAGGTTTGATATGCCAAGCATTGGCACAAAGACCATGGAATCAATGATAGCAGCCGGAGCGACCGGCTTGGTAATTGAGGCCGGCAGAACGCTGCTTGTAGAAAAAGAAAAAACTCTGGCTTTGGCAGATGCTCACAATATTACTATTGTAGCAAGATAAATGAAAAATAATTGCTAATTATGCAGGCTGAGCGATACGTTCAGTCTGTTTTTGTGTTATAATATAAAATGAATTGTTGTGTAATAAAATAAGAACTAGAAAACTTTTTAAAGTGTTTTGATAGCTGGAAGGGAGCGTTTATGGCTAGAATATTGATTTCTGCCGGAGAAGCTTCGGGAGATATTCATGCTGCTGCGGTGACAAGAGAATTAAAAAATATTGCTCCTGATACTGAAGTTTTCGGTATGGGCGGTGATTGCCTGCGTGAAGCTGGCGGCGAAGTGTTATTTGATATTAAAGAACATGGGGTAATGGGGTTTGCGGAGATTGTTTGCAAATTACCAGCGTTGTTTAAATTGAAAAAAGCTTTTGCCAAAGTAATGGAAGAAAGAAAACCGGACTGTCTGGTGGTTGTTGATTATCCGGGGTTTAATATGCGTTTGGCAAAACTTGCAAAAGCAAAAGGCATTCCTGTAGTTTCTTACATCAGTCCTTCTGCTTGGGCCTGGCATAAAAGCCGTGCGAAGAGCGTTGCTCAGATTGTCAATAAAGTTGCTGCCATTTTCCCGTTTGAATATGAAGTTTATAAAAATGCGGGGGCTGACACCGAATTTGTTGGACATCCTTTGGTGGATATAGTGAAACCGCATCTTAGCAAAGAAGCTGCCTGGAAAAAAGCAGGAAAGAATGCTGACAGGGATTTGATTTTATTACTTCCGGGAAGCCGGTTGATGGAAATACAAAAAATGCTGCCAACGATGTTACAGGCCGCAAAATTAATTTTAAAAAAACGTCCCGATACAGATTTTACTATGCCGCGGGCCAAAACAATTCCTCTGAAAATGCTGGAAGATATGGTAAAAGCTGCAGGAGTACCGGTCAAAATAATAGAAGGTGACAACTACGATGTGATGTTCAGTGCTGATTTGGCACTGGCTACAAGCGGAACAGTGACTTTAGAGGCGGCGCTGTGCGGATTGGGGTCAGTTATCGTTTATAAAACCTCGCCTATTACCGCTTTTATTGCACGCAGAGTTATCAATATACCTAACATCGGCTTGCCAAATATTGTTGCAGGCAAACGTATTTTACCTGAATTGCTGCAGGAAGAATTCACTCCGGGACGTTTGCAGCAGGAGGCTCTGGCACTTTTGGAGCCGGAGCGGAACACGCAGATGAAAAAAGATCTGGCTTATGTCAGTGAGCGTCTGGGAGAGCCCGGTGCTGTACATAGAGTTGCAGAATTGGTTCTGCGTATTGCTGAGGAGAAACAATGACATTATATTTACGAATCTTGAGTTATATAAAACCATATATGCACAGACTGCTTTTTGCTATGGTTTGTACTATTATGGCAGCAGCGGGGAATTTATATATTCCCTGGATTATCAAAGATATGATTGATGAAGTTTTGGCTGATAAGAATGGCACAATGCTGAATTGGATTGCTGCCAGCATTATAGCTATTTTCATCGTACGCGGTTTGTTCTGGTATGGTCAGAATTATTTGATGAGCTACGTTGGGCAAAGCGTAATTATTGATATTCGTGCGGCTGTTTTTAAAAAATTACAGCGTCTCAGCGTATCTTTTTATGACAAGAACAAAACGGGTACGATCATGAGTTATGTTACCAATGATGTCAATGCGCTGCAATCAGCTATGGTTGAGAATACCATTGAGATGATTACAGAAGGATTTATTTTGATCGGTTCTGTAGTAGCGATGATCTATCTGGATTGGCGTCTTACGCTTTTTACAGTCTGCACTTTCCCTGTGGTCTTATGGTTTATGGAATTTTTTGGGAAAAAAATTCGTAAAACCGGCGGCAGAATCCAGGAATGTACTGCGGATATTACTTCGGTTCTGCAGGAGTCTGTGGCTTCTGCCAGAGTTATCAAATCGTTTGTCAGGGAAGATTACGAGGTTGATCGTTTTGATGTAGAAAATAAAGCGAATTTTCGTGCTAATATGAAAAATGCGCAATTGATGGCAACATTGACTCCTGTTGTAGAGCTTGTTGCAGCAATTGGCGTGACAATGATTATCTGGTACGGCGGTAATAATGTTATTAATGGCACGATTACTGCTGGCTCCCTGGTCGCTTTTTTGACCTATGCCGTAAATATTTCTAATCCTATTAAACGTTTAACCAGAGTTATTGGTAATATCCAGAAGGCGTTGGCTGCAGCGCAGCGTGTATTTATGATTATCGACATGCCGGAAGAAATAGCAGAAAGCAGGGATGCTAAGCAATTGCCGGAAGTCAGTGGTAAAGTGGAATTTCAAAATGTTTCTTTTGCATACAATGATAAAGGCAATGTAATTACAGATCTTTCTTTCAGTGTAAAACCGGGTGAGGTAATAGCAATCGTTGGTCCGTCCGGTGCAGGAAAATCCACAATTGCTAATTTACTGCCGCGTTTTTATGATGTAAACAAGGGTGATATCAAAATTGATGGTCACAGTGTCAGAGAGGTTACGTTAGATTCTCTGCGTGAACAGGTTGGTATTGTTCCGCAGGAAACAATGCTCTTTAATGGTTCTGTTTATAATAATATTCTTTATGGACGTCTGGATGCGACTAAAGAAGAGATTGAAGCCGCTGCTAAAGCGGCCAACGCACATGATTTTATCATGCAGCTTACTGATGGTTATGAAACTAAGCTTGGTGACCGAGGGGTTAATCTTTCCGGCGGGCAGCGGCAACGTATTGCTATTGCCCGGGCAATATTAAAAAATCCACGGATTCTGATTTTAGACGAAGCGACTTCGGCTCTTGATACAGAAAGTGAAAGAGTGGTGCAGGAAGCACTGGACAGATTGATGGTAGGCAGGACTTCTTTTGTTATAGCACATAGGTTATCAACAGTTAAAAACGCAGATAAAATTTTAGTACTGGAAAAAGGTAATTTAGTCGAATCAGGAACACATGATGAGCTTTTGGCCTTAGATGGGCTGTACGCACATTTATATAAAATTCAGTATCGCAACAAAGAAGCGAAGTGAGGTTAAAGAATGTATATTATTTATAATTTTTTGGTTTTGTGCGTGTGCTGTTTGTTCGTACTGCCTTACTTTCTTTATCGTTGTATCTGTGAAGCAGGTTTTACTACCAGAATGCGGCAAAGTCTGGGAGGGCTGCGTGATGAAGAAATTGCTTCTGTGGCTCAGAAGGACTGTATTTGGATTCATGGCGCTTCTGTCGGTGAAATTGTTGCGACAAGTCCATTAGTTAAAGAAATACGCAAAGCATATCCTGATTCTCCAATACTGGTCTCTGCTGTAACTGTAGGCGGTTATAATATGGCTAAACAGATAATTCAGGAAGCTGATGCTATTATCTATTTTCCTTTGGATATGCCGTTTGTTTCTGAATCTTTTGTTAAACGTATTCAGCCGAGGATATTCATGCCGGTAGAAACTGAGTTGTGGCCTAATTTTTTGCGGGCTATTCGTGAAAGAAATATTCCGGTAATGATGGTTAATGGCCGTATTTCAGAGAAATCAGTAAAAACGTATCGTTATTTATATGGCATTTGGGATGATATGCTGAATACAGTCAGCAGATTCTGCATGCAGTCAAGTATTGACGCTGATTATATCAGTCATTTAGGCGCAGATCCCAAAAAGATTTATGTTACAGGTAATACAAAGTTTGATCAGACTTATGCGGAAGTGACACCAGAGGACCTGGAAAACTATAAAAAAGAATTAGGAATTGAAAATGCTTATCCTGTAATTGTGGCAGGGTCTACACATCCTACTGAAGAAAAAGTTTTATTTGATGTGTTTAATGAAATTATTAAAAGCTATCCTGAGGCCCGTTTGGTTATCGCACCCCGCAAACCGGGCCGTGCCGATGAAATCAGTAAACTGGCGAAACAGTATCATTGGGAAAGCGGATTTAGATCAAAACTCCTGGAAATCAAAGGTGCTCGGTCTAAATATCCTGTTTTACTGATAGATACTATTGGTGAATTAGGTCGTATTTATTCTGTTGGTGATGTGGTGTTTGTTGGTGGTTCTTTGATAAAACATGGCGGACATAACGTGCTGGAACCGGCGGCGCATGCCAAACCGATTTTAGTTGGGCCAAATATGCAGAATTTTAAAGATTCATATGCTTTATTGAGTAAGGTCGGTGCCTGCAAGATGATCAATAACAGTGCAGAGCTTACTAAAGAAGTTTTAGATATTGTTGGAAACGATGAACGACGTTTGCAAATGGGAGCAGCATCATTGCAGGTTATTAAAGAAAATCGCGGTGCTGCTGTACGCAGTATTGAATATCTGCAGGATCTGCTGACATTAACGACTGTTGACAGTAAGGTTGAAGCATCCTATCCTACAAATATCAGAAATCTGCATGATGAAGGCGGCGGGCGTCTGCGCCATGGAGATGCGGTGATTCAATATTTATACCAGCTGGCACATGGTCCTAACACCCCATTTTTTGGTTGGATTTTATTGGGGATTTTAAGGATGTTTTCCTATGTATATGAATTTGGTGTTTGCTGTAAATTAGACTTTTATAAATCCGGATTATTGAAACAGAAAAAATTAGATTGCTGTGTCATTTCTATAGGGAATATTACTGTTGGTGGTACAGGAAAAACTCCTACCGCGCAAAAAGTTGCTGTTATTATTAAAAATATGGGTTATCGTGTCGTGATCCTGAATCGTGGTTATCGTTCGCACTGGGATCAGGAGATGGGCGTTGTCAGTGATGGTAAGAAGATTTTTATGACTGCCTATGAGGCCGGTGATGAAGCTTATTTAATGGCGAAAACCTTACCGGGTGTGCCGGTAATTATTGGTAAAAACAGAGCCTTAACAGGTCAGTTTGCTGTGGATAAAATGAATGCTGAGGTTATCATCATGGACGATGGTTATCAGCATTGGCACTTATATCGTGATCTGGACGTAGTTTTAGTTGATACATTTAATATGTTCGGCAATGGCTGTCTTCTGCCGCGCGGAACCTTGCGCGAACCGTTGAGTCATTTGGACAGGGCGGGCTTGTTCCTGCTGACTAAAACAGATCAAAGTTCTCAGTTCAGCCGTCAGGAATTACGCGATACTTTGGATAAGTACAACGGAGATGCTCCTATTATTGAGAGTATCCATCATCCCAAAAATTTTGTGGAAATTGCTGACTGGTATAAAGGCATACATGAAAATGCGAAAGATCTTTCTGAGCTGCAGGGTAAAAAAGTTATGGTCTTTTCTGCGATCGGCAATCCTTCATCGTTTGAGCAGACTCTGGCCTGCATCGGCATTGATATAATTGAAGCTATACGATATCCTGACCATCATGATTACGGAATGCTGGAAATGCAGTATATCAGTGAAAGAGCCATCAGCAAAGAAGTTGTAGCTATGGTAACAACTGGTAAGGACGCTGTTAAAATACCAACGGAATTCATTTATTTTAATAGAGAAATGCCGTTGTATATTTTAAATATGGATATAAAAATTACTGAAGGACGTGAAGTATTTGAGAAAACAATTCTGAACGCCATTCAGAAGGAGACGAACGAGTAATGAAAGTTTTGTGTGTGATACCTGCACGTTACGCTTCTACACGACTTCCGGGAAAGCCTTTGGCACTTATTGCAGGAAAGCCTATGATACAACATGTCTATATGAAAGCCTGTGAGGCCAAACTGCCTGATGATGTTATTGTGGCCACGGATAATGAGAAAGTTTTTGAAACGGTTCATGGTTTTGGTGGTAGAGCGATCATGACATCTCCGGATCATCCCAGTGGTACTGACAGGTTAGCAGAGGTCGCTCTTAATTTTCCAGATGTAGATGTTATTGTCAATGTACAGGGCGATGAACCCATGATACCGCCGGAGATTATTGACCGGCTGGCAAAAGCTTTCGAAGCTGAATCTGATTTAAAAATGGCTACGATGAAAGTATTGATGCGGGAAGAAGATTATAATAATCCGGCGGCAGTTAAAGTTGTTACCGACAATAATGGTTATGCCCTTTATTTTTCGCGCAGCCTAATGCCATATCCCCGTAATAAAACTGAACACTATAAGGTCTATAAGCATGTTGGTATTTATGCTTATAGACGTGATTTCCTTTTGCAATACGCTGCTTTGGCACCCACTGAATTGGAAAAAACAGAAAGTTTGGAGCAGTTGAGAGTTTTGGAAAACGGATATAAGATAAAAGTACTGGAAAGTGATTTTCAAGGTATTGGAGTAGATACTCCGGAAGATTTGGCAGCGGTAAATGAGCTGTTAAGTAAATAAGCGGTTTTATTCCAGAAGGAGGTCGGACATGAACATTGTAAAAGTTGGTGATTATGAAGTTGGACAGGGGCATCCGCTGCTATTGATGGCAGGACCCTGCGTTTTAGAGGGTTATGAGCACAGTTTGATGATCGGTAAGGAAGTTAAAAAAATTGCTGATAAATTAGGTGTGCCTTATGTTTTCAAGGCATCCTATGACAAAGCCAATCGTTCTTCTTACAGCTCTTTCCGTGGACCGGGATTAGAAGAAGGGTTGAAGATTTTAGCACAGATTAAAAAAGATTTAGGTGTGCCTGTTGTCAGTGATATTCATGAAACTATTCAGGTGGAAAAAGCTGCTGAAGTTTTAGATATTCTGCAAATACCGGCTTTTCTTTGCCGTCAAACGGATTTAGTTTACGAAGCAGCAAAAACAGGACGTGTAGTTAATATTAAAAAAGGCCAGTTCCTCGCACCCTGGGACATGAAAAATGTACTGAAAAAAGCTGAGGAGGCAGGCAATCATAATATTATGCTGACTGAACGCGGTGCCAGCTTTGGTTACAATGCTTTGGTTACTGACATGCGCAGCTTGGCAATTATGCGTGAGTTGGGGTATCCGGTAGTGATGGATGCTACTCATAGCGTTCAGATTCCAGGCGGTCAGGGAACGACTTCCGGAGGTCAAAGCCAGTATGTGCCTCATATGGCCAGAGCTGCTGCGGCTGTAGGCATTGACGCTCTTTTTCTTGAGGTACATGATAATCCGGAAGAAGCGTTGTCTGATGGACCCAATATGGTTCGTTTGGACAAGTTAGAGAAACTTTTAACAGATGTTTTGGCTATTGATAAAATAGTACGCGGTTAGATCTGGTAAGTGAGAGGGAGTTGGAGCATGGAACAAATGTTAGAGCAGGCGCGCAATACTTTGCAAATGGAGGCTGACGCTATTTTAGAGCTCGTACCTCGCGTTGACGAGCATTTTTCTGCAGCAGTGGCTATGATTTTAGACTGTCCAGGACGAGTTGTCATCACTGGTATGGGTAAATCAGGTATCATTGGACGAAAAATGGCGGCTACGTTTGCCAGTACAGGTACACCATCGTTTTATCTCCATCCTGCCGAAGGTATTCACGGTGATTTGGGTATGGTAACCGAAAGCGATGTCGTGATCGCTCTGTCTAATAGCGGCGAAACGGGAGAGGTACTGCATATACTGCCATCCTTAAGGCGTATAGGGGCAAAATTGATTGCTATGGTTGGGAATGCTGAGTCTTCTTTAGCAAAAAATTCTGATATTACTTTAGATGTTGGTGTTTCGCAGGAAGCATGTCCGTTAGGGCTGGCTCCTACATCCAGTACTACTGCCGCATTAGCTTATGGTGATGCGCTTGCTTTGGCTTTGTTGTCCAAACGTAAATTTACTGCCAGCCAGTTTGCTGTTTTCCATCCTGGTGGTTCGTTGGGACGCAAGCTGCTCTTAACTGTTGAGGACATCATGCATAGTGGTGCTGATAATCCTGTTGTTAATGGTGCAACAACTGTTCAGGATGCTTTATTCGTAATTACTGATAAAGGGCTTGGCGCTGTTTCTGTAGTTGATGATAATGAAATTATGATTGGCGTTCTGACTGATGGAGATATTCGCCGTGGGCTGAGTAAGGGGATTGATTTTCTGCAGCGTCCTGTTACTGAACTGATGACCAGGGCCCCTAAAACTATTACTAAAGATAAACTGGCGGCTCAGGCACTGCATCTGATGGAAAGCAACAGTCCTAAGCCTATTACAGTGCTGCCTGTTATTGACGAGGAGCGTCGTGTTATTGGATTATTGCATATGACTGACTTGGTACGTCAGGGTGTGGTATAATGAAAAACATAGAAAAAGTAGCTCAGATAATTAAATTGCTGGTGTTGGATGTCGATGGTGTTATGACAGACGGTTCGATTTATCTTGATGCTGAGCAGGAACTTTTCAAGAGCTTTAATGCTAAAGATGGTATGGGAATCAGCTGCGCTATAAGATGCGGACTGCAGGTTGCGATTATTACCGGTCGCTGCAGTCCAATTATTCGCAGAAGGGCCAGAGAATTAGGGATCGTCGAAGTTTGTGAAAATGTTAAAGAGAAAAGAAGTGCTTTAGCGGAGCTGCTGCAAAAATATAATTTGTCTTTAAATGAAACGGCTTATGTCGGCGATGACCTAAATGATTTGCCAGTGCTTACACAGGTTGGTCTGGCCTGTGCTCCGGCAGATGCTGTAGAAGAAGTAAAACAGGTATGTCATTTTGTAGCAGAAAAAAAAGGCGGCTGCGGAGCAGTGCGTCAAATTACAGAGTTTATTTTAAATGCTCGTGGTGACTGGGATAAAATTGTAAACATTTATTTACAAGAGGGACAGGGAGACGCTCAATAATGTGGCTTTACTATTTACTGAAAACAATCAGTACCTTGGTATCATGGCTGCCTTATAAGCTGGTGGTGAACATTGGTATCGGCATAGGGCACCTTTATCATACAATTGCAAAAAAACAGAGGATCCGTGCAGAGGAAACTATCAAGGAAAGACTTGGTTATTCTGATGAAGAAGCTAAATGCACGATAAAGTCATTGTTTGTGAAATTAGGCATAACTTTTATGGAAATAATGTATATGCCAGCACTCAATAAAGATAATATTCGTGGTTTGGTTACTTTTGATCGTCCGGATGTGTTATGGGAAGCGTTGAATGAAGGTCATGGTGTAGTTATGCTGGCTTGCCATATGGATAATTGGGAATGGCTGGGTGCTGCTTTATCTTTGTATGGATTTCCTATAAGTGCAGTTGAAAAACCACAGCCTAATAGAGTCTACAGTGATTTTATGAACGAACTGCGCAAAAGCGTAGGTCAGGAAATATTTTCTCGTGGTACAAGTGAAATTCTTGGTTGTGCCAGAGCAATGAAAAAAGGCCGCATGCTGGGCTTGATTGCAGATCAGGATGGCGGATATGACGGTATTTTTGTACCGTTTTTTGGAAAAATGGCAGCTACACCCTCTGGACCGGCATATTTTTCCAGAAAATTTAAAGCTCCTATTATACCTATTTTTATTGTACGTAAAGAAGGTTATTATGGGCATCAGGCAATCGTCAAAGATCCTATTTACTATGAAGATACCGGCGATAGGCAGTTGGATGACTATCGCGTTACATTAAAAATGACCAGAATTGTCGAAGAAGTTATCAGGGAATATCCTGATAACTGGTTATGGTTCCAGCATCGCTGGAATACGCCATACACACCTACAGGAAAGGAGCAGGAGCATGTTGAGAAATAAAGGCTTCCAGATGATCGTGGGTGCAATAGTTATAACAGGCGTCATTATTGCCTGGCTTATGCTCGGCGGTGAGGCTCCTTCCAACAATCCAGTTCAGAAAGAAAGCTCTGGGGCGAATGCTAAAGTAAGGAATAGTACTTTGGCCAGAGAAGTGGACGGTAAGAAAGTCTGGGAATTTACTGTTGAAGAAGTTGAACAGATCAAAAGCAGCGGTGAGGCTGTTTTAAAAGGTGTTAAAGGTAAAATTTACCGTGAAGACGGCAGTGTTTTAGAGGTTGTGGCCGGTGGCGGTAAAGTAAAAAATGAGGCAAAGGATTTTGAACTGAATGATAAAGTGGTAGCAGTTCTATCCAGTGGCGGTAAGCTGACTGCCGAAAGCATACGTTGGCAGCAGACTGAAGATGTTATTACAGCTTCGGGGAATGTAAGGCTGCTTAAAGATGATACCTTGGCGACAGGAGACAAAGCTGTTACCAGTAGTGCATTTGAAAGACTGAAATTAGAAGGGCATGCGGAAGTTCAGAGAGGCGGCGATTATAATGAATAAACTGAAAATGACTATCGTTATGATGATAGGGATATTTTTTATGGTGGGCATGCTTGGGACTGCTTGCGCTCAAGGCTCGAATTTCAGTGTGAAGGCTGATACTATTGAATATGATATGCAGTCTGGGGACGGTATGGCCAAGGGAAATGTAGTATTGAAACAAGATGGCGGTACTGCAACTGCTGCTAATGCTGAATTTAACAGCAAAACAAAATCCGGCAGGCTGACTGGCGGTGTTGTTGCTGATCGTGATGACTCGCATGTTGTTTGTTATACATTTGTAATGCATAATGAAGATTATTCTTCGGCGATAGGTGATGCTCGTCTGACTAAAGGTGATAAAACTTTAGCATCTGAACGTGTTGATTATTATAAAAATCGTGAATATGCTGAGACTGTTGGTAGTTGGGCACGTTTGTCCATGGCTGATGGAAGCATTCTGGATGCAGTGAAAATTACTTATGATGGAAAAGTTGGTGTGGCAAATGCGACCGGTGGTGTAGCTATTTCCAGCCCACCTCGTGATTTGACAGCTTCTGCAGATACCGCTGTTTATGAAACAAATAATAGCGGTTATATAGAACTGATTGGTAACGCAAAAGCGACACAGGATGGGAATACAGTAGAAGGAAATCGCCTGCGTCTGAACAATACCTCTAATAAGGCAGAAGCCAGTGGAAATGTAAAAATTGTTTATGTTCCTAAGCCTGTGGAGAAGAAAGAAAATGTAACTGCAGATGAAAATGCGGCATTACAAATGGCCAAAGCACCTGTGGAGGTCGCCTAGTGATTATAGAAACGAAAGATCTTGTAAAAGAATATTCAGGACGGCGCGTTGTTAATCGGGTCAGCATCACAGTAGAGCAGGGAAGTGTCGTCGGGTTACTGGGGCCTAATGGTGCCGGTAAGACTACGACATTTTATATGATTGTAGGCATTGAACGTCCTGATGAAGGTGTAGTTACTTTAGATGGAGATGATATATCATCTTTGGCAATGTATGAACGGGCCAGGGCTGGCATCGGTTATTTGCCGCAGGAAGCATCGATTTTTCGAAAAATGACAGTTGAAGAAAATATTTTAGCGATTTTAGAAACGACTGTTCTGACTGAGGAAGAACGTGTGAACAAAATGAATTCTTTAATCGAAGAATTTCGTATTGAACACATAAGAAAAAGCAAAGGAACAGAGCTTTCCGGTGGTGAGCGCAGACGTGTTGAAATCGCCAGGGCTTTGGCTACGGATCCTGCTTTTATTCTGTTAGATGAACCTTTTGCTGGAATCGATCCTATTGCTGTATCAGATATCCAGGGAATGATAGCACATTTAGCAAAGCGCGGAATTGGTATCCTGATAACAGACCATAATGTGAGAGAAACTTTAAGTATTGTTGATAAAGCATATATCCTTGCCAACGGTGAAATTTTAATTCATGGTGACAGCGAAACCATCGCTAACGATCCAACGGCACGTAAATATTATCTTGGCGAAAACTTTAGCATGTAGGAGGAATAGGGATGCGTTTACGCTTACTGGATCGTTATGTTTTAAGTGAATTGCTGTACCCTTTTATTTTTGGTATCGCTTCGTTTTCCAGTATTTTTATTGCCAGCTCCATGCTTTTTAAGCTGACACAATACATGACTAAATACGGGGCCTCGGGAGAAACTATTGCCAGATTATTTATGTATAGTTTACCAGAAGTAGTAAATTATACCTTTCCAATGTCGATGCTGCTGGCTTCGCTGATGGCATTTGGTAAATTGTCAGGCAGCAGCGAGATTGTGGCAATGAAATCAGGGGGTATCAGTTATTACCGTATTGTTGCACCTGTACTGATCGTAGCTTTTTTTGTCAGCATGTTTTCTGTTGTTTGGGCAGAGAAGGTAGTGCCGGCGGCAAAAGTACAGTATGGCAGGATTTTAGAATATGAGATTAAAAAGAATACTAAACCGAGAACCCAGGATCATGTTATCATTAAAACTTTGAGTGGCAGTACTCAGAGAATTACTTATGCCCGCCGTTTTGATGAAGAAAAAGGTTTAATGGAAAATATTACGATCGAAGAGTTTGAAAAATCTCATCTGGCGAGAATTCAAACAGCTAAACAAGCTTACTGGGAAAATGGATCCTGGCGTCTGGAAGATGGTACTGTTTATACAATGAACGAAGCGGAAGGCATTAAAAGCACTGCTAAATTTAAAGAGCAGATCATCCCGCTTGATGTAACTCCAAGAGAGATTTCCTGGGAACAAAAAGAACCTGAGGAAATGACAATCAGGGAATTGCGTGAATATATTTCTGTTTTAGAAAGACAGCATCAGCCGACAGCACGCCAGTGGTGTGAAATCTATATGCGGATTTCGATTCCGTTAGCCAGCTTTTTCTTTGCTATGATCGGTGCTCCGTTAGGCACTCAGAAACAAAGAACAAGTTCTTCTATTGGCCTTGGTATCAGTATTATCGTAATCTTTATTTATTATGCGATAATGACACTTACTACAGGTCTTGGTAAAGGCGGGGTGATGAATCCTCTGCTGGCATGTATTATTCCCAATCTGATTTGTTTGGGAGCCGGTGTATTTTTACTGCAGAAGAAAAACGCTTGATTTAAAAAATATATTTTGAAGTAAAGGAGGTGTATTCATGTTCGGATTACGGTTGATTTTAATTCTGGCAGTAGTTGGCGGTTTGATTGCTTTTATTGGTGATAAACTGGGAAGTAAGATCGGCAAGAAAAAACTTTCTGTTTTTGGTTTAAGGCCCTATCATACTTCTGTGTTGATGACCGTTATAACCGGAATTTTGATCGCCTCTATTACTTTGGTAACAATGGCTGTTGCTTCTGACAGTGCTAGAACCGCAATGTTTGGAATGGAAAAGCTTCAGAATGAATTAGCGGCCTTGAACAGAGAAAAAGATCAGGCGTCTGTGGCGTTGGCAAAGGCTCAGGCTGATGTTGCTGAAAAGAATAAGGCAATTCTGGCTTTGGATGAACAGATAAAAGCCAGCGCGGCTGAAAAAGCGGCGATTGAGAATCAGTTAGTTGCTGCTCGTCAGAATTATGAGGAAGCCAAAGGCCAGCTTCAGCAGGCTCAGTCGGCTGTAGGAGAATTGTCGCAGGCTAAGCAGTCTCTTGAAGGGGAAGTAACTAATCTGGAACAGATGACAGAACGTCTGCGGCGAGGAATTTTGGCTATTCGTGAAGGTCAGGTTGTTTTTCGAAGCGGCGAAGTTGTTTATGCAGGAGTTTTAAAAGGCAGTTTAAATGACGAAGAAAATAGTCGGCAAATGCAGTTGTTTTTAGCTACGGCTAATGAAGTGACCCTGCATCGTATGGGAATAGAAGCAGAAGAACCTGTGCAGGCCATATGGATGCCTAATGAGGTAATTGAAGAGGCTTTGACGCGCATTAAAGCTGCGCAGGGGAATATTTTTGTCAGAGTAAGGACTGTTGCTAATATTATTGCTGGAGAACCGGCTGTATGTACGTTGGAATTGGCAGCGGACAATCGTATTTATAAAAATAACGAGCTGATTTTTAGTAAAGAAATAGACCTTGAACAAAGTGAGAGCAGTATGAATGGTGAAATATTAGAGTTTCTGTCTGATATTAACCGTGTAGCTGTTGCTGCCGGAGTCATACCAGACCCGCTTACAGGTAAGGTTGGTAATATGGATGCTGGAACAATGGTCGAAACAGGTGAGAAAATGGCTAAGTATGGCGGGAAAGTTATACTTAAGGCCTATGCTAAAGGTGACATTAACGCTTCTGGACCGGTTTTACTGCGCTTAGAGGTGGAAAATGCCGGAAAATAAAGTATGGTACTTAGGCGTTGATCCTGGTAGTGCTAAAACTGGATTTGCATGGGTAGAGGCAGATGGAAGAATAAAAAAGGTTGCAGTACTGGCAACAGAAACTTTACCAGAAGTGCTGCCGCAAATATTAGGATCTGCTCCAGCTGCTGTGATTTTGGGGAACGGCACTAACTGTGACAGCATAAAAAAAATGCTGATGGAAGTAACTACTGTAATTAAGATATTAATGATAGAAGAAGGCTACAGTACGGAAGAGGCCAGAAAATTGTATTGGCAGGAAAACCCTCCGCAGGGCTGGCGCCGTTTACTTCCTTTGGGTTTGCAAGTTCCGCCTGTTAATTTAGACGGTTACGCAGCGGCTGTTTTGGTACGTCGTTATTTGAAAAAAATAAATACAGTATAATAAAAAGCACAGGAAATTTTCCCTGTGCTTTTTTAGCAGGGAAAATATTGGGCAGCGGCGAATAAAATCAAGGCAGTTTAAAATGGGGGTGGAAAAATGATCAGACTGAAAAAATGTAGTCTGATATGGTTAACACTACTGTTATTGTTGATAGCAACGGCCGTAAATGCGGCAGAAAAAAACTTTGTCGAAATAGATATTTACAGTGTGAATGATTTCCATGGGCACCTGCGTGCTGAAGCTGCTGATCCTGGAATTGCTGTTTTGTCAGGAGTAATTAACGAACTGATGAAGCAAAATCCTGTAGGATCCTTGCTTTTGGGCGGTGGTGATATGTTTTCTGGAACAATTGATGCCAATGAGTATCAGGGACTGCCAGTTGTGACAGCGATGAATAAGATGGGTTTTAGCGCGAATACAGCAGGCAATCATATTTTTGACTATCCTCTGGACGTAATAAAGAGGCAGGCTGCCGCAGCAAATTTCCCTATTTTGGGAGCAAATATTGTTGAGGCTGCAGGTGATAGAGTTGCGGAACCTTTTAAACCATATGTAATGTTGCAGAGGAATGGTTTGACAATTGGTATATTGGGTCTTACTACGGTTGAAACTAAGGAAAAAGCATCGCAGTTTAATTTGCAGAAGGTAAAAATTTTACCGCCGGAACAGATTGCACAGGTATATGTTGATGAGTTGAGAAGGCAAGGGGCACAAATTATTGTTCTACTGACACATATTGGCAGCAGTCAAGGGGAGAAACATGGTATTACAGGGGAGATAGTACCGATTTTGCAAAAAATTCATGGAGTAGATGCCGTTGTCACAGGACATTCACATTTGTGTGTCAGCGGGACATATGGAGATATTCCGGTAATCCAGGCCGGATGCTATGGGGAGGCAGTTGGCAGAATCAATTTGTTATATTCCATGGCAGCTCAGAAGGTTGTTTCTGCAAATTCGCGTATTTATAAATTAAGCGAATTACCGAGAGTACAGGATAATGCAATGGAAAGGTTTTTGGAACCAATATTTAAAAACATAGATTCTAAATATAATGAGATTTTAGCTGTCAATAACCAGGTGCTGACAAATGACCGTAATGGAGAATCAAGAGTCGGAGACTTTTTTATGGATGTTTTGAAAAACGGCTTTAAGGCTGATGTTGCTTTATATAACGGTGGAGCTATACGTGATACTTTGCCGTCTGGAAGGGTAACGGTTCGTGATTTATTGAAAATCTTTCCCTTTGACAGTACCATATATACAGCAGAAGTAAAAGGCAGTGATCTGAGGCAGGTTCTGGAACATGGTATTGGCAACCCGGATATCAGCAGGCTGCGTTTTTCAGGGTTGCAGATCAGTGCTGATATCAGAAGGGAGGAAGGACAGAGAATTAGCAGTGTTACTTTGTCTGATGGCAGCACATTAGCGGATGAAAAATATTATAAGGTCATAAGTAATGATTTTATGTTCAGTGGCGGCGATGGTTTTTACAGCCTGCAAAATGCACGGCATTTGAGGGATTGTGGTAAGGATAAGACTTTTTTTGCTTTTGCGCTGCGAAGCTTGAAAATGGTTGACTATCCTGCTCATGATGAGCGATTACAAATAAAAAAACAGGGAGTCTAAAATGAACGATTTTATGAAACTTAACTGTGATGAATTTTTAGAAAGACTTGCATCTAAAGAACCTGTACCAGGAGGTGGAGGTGCCGCTGCATTAGGTGGAGCCATAGGTGCGGCGTTAACTTCAATGGTTGCCAATCTTACTGTGGGAAAAGAAAAATTTTTATCGGTAGAAGGTGAAATGATTAGGTTGGCAGCCGCAAGTAAATATTTGCGAAAAGAATTGCTTCAGTTGGTACAAGAGGATGCCAGCGTTTTTGAAGCATTTATGAAATGTTATAAGATGCCGAAAGCAACAGATTTGGAAAAAGAACTGCGCCAAATAAAAATTCAGGAAGCTGCTAAAATGGCAGCAGAGATACCTTTGAAAATCGGTGAAAAAGCTCTGGCAGTTTTACTTTTGGCGGCAGAAGCGGCAGAATTAGGTAATCCAGCCGTAATTACAGATGCTGCTGTAGCGGCATTGATGGCCAGGGCAGCTGTACGTAGCGCAGTTTATAATGTAAAAATAAATCTTAATCTGATTAGCGATCAGGACTATTGCTCAGTTCTTGTCGAAAGAATTGCAGCATTGGAGCAAGAAGCCTTATCGGCAGAAAAAAATATTTTGGAGCATACTGATAAAGTTCTGTCATAAAGTAAAATTTGTCAATATTGAGCGAAGTAGGATGAATTGTCTGAAAATTCACAAACAGTTCACTTTTTAGCCCAACTTAGGACAAAGGCTTTTGGTATCCTATAACTGTAAGCCAAGCACTAAGAAAAGCGAAGGTGATATAAATGCATATAAAGGTTTTAGGGCCTATGACGAAACAATGCGAATTGTTATTGCAAAATGCAGCCATCGCGGCTAAAAAACTCAAATGTCATGCTGAGTTTGAACGTGTTAATGATTTACGGCGTGTAGTCGCTTACGGAGTTATGGCCTTACCAGCTTTGGTTATTGATGAAAAAGTTGTTGCAGGCGGCAGTGTGCTGCCTGTTGAAGAAATAATGGAGATTATCAGACATTTGAATTAAATGGCATTAGAGTGAGCTGCTTGAGTATACAAATGTTATATTGATTTTTTACCCCATATCATTTTGATATGGGGATTTTTTTGTAAAGTCCCGCCGGGACAGTAAAATAAGACGCTGCGGAAAAGTTTTTTTCTTGTAAGCTCGTTGTAAAATCTAGTATAATAAAAGTCAAGTACAAAATAAAAAGGTGAGAACTGGGGGCAATTATGGTATATTTCTTTGGCTTTCTAGGTGGTCTGGCATTGTTTTTATATGGCATGCAATTGATGGGTGATGGTCTGCAGCGTGCTGCTGGTGAAAAATTGCAGAAAATACTGGAAGCATTGACCGGGGTTTTGATTGTCGGAGTAGCGTTGGGTGCAGCTGTAACTGCTGTTTTGCAGTCCAGCAGTGCAACAACAGTCATGACTGTTGGTTTGGTAAATGCCGGGCTGATGACACTGAAACAGGCGTTCGGCATTGTTATGGGTGCTAATATTGGTACCACTATTACCGCCCAGTTGATTGCATTTAAACTTACTGATTATGTTACTTTGATTTTGGCAATAGGGTTTGCAATGCAGTTGCTTGCTAAACGCCGTCGTGGGAAATATCTGGGGCAGGTACTTCTTGGGTTTGGTATCCTGATGCTGGGCATGAGTATGATGGGACAATCTGTTTTACCCCTGCGCGAGTATCAGGGCTTTGTTGATTTTATTGGCAAATTTTCTCATAATCCGATTCTAGGTATTGGCGTAGGTATTGTAATGACAGTACTTATTCAATCCAGCTCCGCTACTATTGGTATTTTGATTGCCATGGCAAGCCAGGGGTTGATACCTTTGGAAGGTGCAATTCCTGTACTTCTGGGCGATAATATCGGTACCTGCATTACAGCAATCATGGCGGCCTGGCGTGCAAATGTTACGGCAAAACGTGTTGCATTAGCGCATGTGTTGTTCAATCTGATTGGCAGCATCCTTTTCGTGACCTTTATGGGATTGTTCATAAAACTTGTTTTGGCAGTATCACCTGCTCATGATATAGCGCGTCAGATCGCTAATGCGCATACAGCCTTTAATATTATCAATACACTTATTTTTCTGCCTTTTGCTGCTCCTTTTATCAAGCTTGTGGAACGGTTACTGCCTGGCAGTGACGGTGTCATTTCGCGCAAACCGATATATTTGGATGTGAATATGCTTAAAACCCCGTCTATCGCTATGACTCTGGCTGGTAAAGAGGTTGTGCGCATGGGAACCATGGCTCGTCATAATGTTGAACTGAGCATAGCGGCAATGGAAGACATGGACAGCAGGAAAATCGCTTATGTTTTAGAACATGAACCAGTGATAGATGCATTGGAAGAAGAAGTTACCAAATATTTGACGCAAATGAGTGAAACGCAGATGAGCAGGGAATTATCAGCCCGGCATACAGGTCTTTTACATGCCTGTAACGATATTGAGCGTATTGGTGATCATGGTGAAACTTTAGCGAAAAAAGTACGGATGATTTACGAAGATAATGTAAAATTTTCAGATGAGGCTAAAGCCGAGCTGCACACTTTAGGGCAGATGGTGCTAGAAGCCAGCGGCAAAGCTTTGGAAGCCTTGGAAAAAGACGATAAGAAACTGGCTGAAGAAGCCTGGGCATTGTGCCGTCAGGTTAAACAGTATCAGAAAGAGATTCGGAAAAATCATATCGTACGATTGAATGAAAAACGTTGTGATCCGGTTGCTGGCTTTGTAATGCTGGAATTATTAATAAATATGAAACGCGTTTCCGATCATTCAAAAAATATCAGCCAGTTAGTTTTGGGAATTTTTTAAAAGTAAAAAAATATAGAAATTTTTCAAAAAAATGTTGACAAAGATGGCGTTCTGTTCTAAAATACATCTTGTTGCTAATCAATGCGGAAATAGCTCAGTGGTAGAGCACCTCCTTGCCAAGGAGGGGGTCGCGAGTTCGAATCTCGTTTTCCGCTCCACTTGAATATTGGCCCGGCAGAAACCTGCCGGGTTTTTTGTTGCTTCTTGTCAACTTTAGATCCTTGTGATATGATATTATGAGCGATTTATGTCAGTATCTTTTGATATTGGCCTTGAACAAGCTGTTAATTTTGTACACATATAAAACCTAAGGGAGGATTTTTTAATGAACGTATCTGTTGAAAGAGTTGTGAATGACGCAACCCTCAAAATTACTTTACCCGCTGAGGAAGTGAATAAAGGCTTTAAAAAAGCTATAAGCAAAATCGCTAACAGCGTAAACATTCCCGGTTTCCGTAAAGGTAAAGCACCCCGCAACATTATTGAAATGCACTATGGCAAAGATGCCATTAAACAAGAAGCATTCGAAATCGTTGCTAATGATTGCTATACTAAAGCACTTGATCAGGAGAGCCTGATTCCTGTGTCCGACCCCAAAGTTGAAGAATCTGTTTTTGAAGAAAATAAAGATATGGAACTGACTATCAAAGTCACTTTGAAACCTGAAATAGAACTGGGTGAATACAAAGGCTTGTCTGTAGAGAAAAAAGAAGCTGTTGTTGAAGATGCAGATGTTGACGCTGCAGTAGAAGAACTGCGCAGCCGTCAGGCCAAAATGGTAATTGCTGAAGAAGGTACAATTATTGAAAAAGGTGATTTTGCAATTATTGATTTCGCCGGCACTGTAGACGGTGAAGCTTTCAGCGGCGGTGAAGGTAAAGGCTATCCTCTGGAAGTTGGTTCTAACTCCTTTATCCCTGGTTTTGAAGATCAGCTGGTTGGCCTAAAAAAAGGCGATGCTACTGATGTAGAAGTAACTTTCCCTGAAGATTATTTCGTTAAAGAACTGGCTGGTAAAGAAGCTGTGTTCAAAGTTAACGTTCAAGATGTAAAACGCAAAGAGCTGCCTGAGCTGAATGACGAATATGTTGCAGCTAACAGTGAATATAAAACTGTTGCTGAACTGAAAGCTTCGTACAAAGAACGTATGCAGCAGAATGCTGAAAACAATGCGAAGGTTGAATATGAAAAAGCATTGATTGATGCTGCTGTTGCCAATGCTAAATTTGAAGTTCCTGAGATTATGGTCGAAGACCGCATCAGCCAAATGGTTGACGAAATGCGTATGAGTCTGGAAAGCCGTAAAATGACTTTAGAAATGTATATGCAGTATACTGGTATGGATATGGCTAAGATCCGCGAAAACCAGCGTGCGACTGCCGCTGAAAACGTAAAAACTGATTTGGTTCTGGATGCTATTGCTAAAGCAGAAAACATTCAGGTATCTATGGAAGACGTTGATGCTGAATTATCTGCTATTGCTGCTCAACATGGTGCTACGCTGGACGAAGTAAAGAATATCATTAAATCCAATGGTAACATGGGACTTTTGCTTGCAAATATTCTGCGTCGCAAAGCTGCTCACGTTGTTATTGACAACGCAAAATAATGGCATTTTGCCGCCGGCGCTTTAAGCTCCGGCGGCAGATGTGACTTTATTAAAAAATATAACCTTAAAGAAAAGGGGTGTAAGACATGAACTATGTGCCTATCGTTGTAGAGCAATCCAGCAGGGGTGAGCGCTCTTATGACATTTATTCCCGCTTATTGAAAGACAGAATCGTTTTTGTGACCGGCCCTATTGACGACGCGATGGCAAATGTCGTTATCGCCCAGCTGCTCTTCCTGGAATCCGAAGATCCTAATAAAGATATACATCTTTATATCAATAGTCCTGGCGGTAGTGTAAGTGCCGGCTTGGCTATTTATGACACGATGCAGTATATCAAACCTGATGTTTCTACCATTTGCATGGGTATGGCGGCCAGTATGGCATCTGTACTTTTAGCTGCAGGAACTCCGGGAAAACGTTACGCGCTCCCTTATTCCCGCGTGATGATTCATCAACCGCTGGGAGGGGCTCAGGGTCAAGCTACAGAAATTGAGATTCATGCGCGCGAAATTCTGCGTATCCGTGAAGAGATGAATGGTATTTTAGCTAAACATACAGGTCAGTCGAAAGAAAAAATCGCACAGGATACTGAACGCGATTATTACCTGACCAGCGAAGAAGCTAAAGCTTATGGGCTTATTGATGAAGTTGTAACCCGTAAGGCAGCAGCTGAAGAAGCGAAATGATGCATACTAAGGAGATAACAATATGAACTTTGGCGAGGGGAACGACAGCAATATAACTTGTTCCTTCTGTGGAAAAAGAGAAGGCCAGGTCCGCAAGCTGATTGCCGGTCATAACGTCTATATCTGCGACGAATGTATCGAACTTTGCAATGAAATGCTGACAGAAGACCTGAAAGAAACAAATGCTGCTGTTGTCAGTGTAAACGAACTGCCGAAGCCGAAAGAAATTAAAAATATTCTTGACGAGTATGTTATTGGTCAGGAAGAAGCAAAAAAAACTTTGGCTGTAGCGGTTTATAACCACTATAAACGTATTAACTATGAATTAAATAATCCTGCGAAGGATAAAGAAGTAGAACTGCAAAAATCAAATATTCTAATGCTGGGGCCTACCGGCAGCGGTAAAACTTTGCTGGCACAGACGTTGGCAAAGATTTTGCAGGTACCTTTTGCAATCGCTGATGCTACTGCTTTGACAGAAGCTGGTTATGTAGGTGAGGATGTTGAAAATATCCTGCTGAAATTGATCCAGAACGCTGATTTTGATATTGAGCGTGCTCAAAGAGGCATTATTTATATTGATGAGATCGATAAGATTTCTCGTAAATCAGAAAATCCTTCTATTACACGTGATGTATCAGGTGAAGGTGTGCAGCAGGCACTTCTGAAAATTTTGGAAGGTACAGTCGCCAGCGTTCCGCCGCAAGGAGGACGCAAACATCCGCATCAGGAGTTTATTCAGATCGATACTACTAATATTTTATTTATCTGTGGCGGTGCTTTTGCCGGACTTGAAAATATTATCGGTGCACGTATCGGCAAAAAGAATCTTGGTTTTGGTGCTGATATCAAAACAAAAGAAGAAGCAAAAGCTGATACGATCTTTAAAAAAGTTTTGCCTGAAGATTTAATGAAATTCGGTTTGATTCCTGAATTTGCAGGTCGTCTGCCTGTTGTTGTGACACTGGATTCTTTGGATAAAGACGCTTTGATCAAAATCCTGCAAGAGCCTAAAAATGCTTTGATTAAACAATATCAGCATTTCCTGGCTATGGATAATGTAGAACTGGAATTCGAAGACGGTGCTTTAGTGGCTATTGCAGAAGAAGCTCTTAAACGTAATGCCGGCGCCCGCGGTCTGCGTTCTATCATCGAAGAGGTAATGCGTAATGTGATGTATGAAGTGCCTTCACGTATCGACGTTGTAAAATGTGTAGTTACAGAAGCGGCAATCAGAGAACACATGGAACCGAAAATGGTGGTTGCTAGTTAAGCAATTAAAAAAAGAAGGGGAAGGGGCATAGCCTTTTCCCCTTTTTATGTTAAAATAAAGTTGAGTAATGAAAATGCTTTAAAAATATCGTTTGCTGCAGTTAATACTGTTGGCAAAGGAGGGTAATATATGGAAACAAAACCACGTTTAATGCCGTTGCTTCCTTTAAGAGGAATGCTGGTATTTCCAGGTATGATTATAAATCTTGATGTAGGCAGGGAGCGTTCCATTCATGCAGTAGAAGCTGCGATGACTTCCGATAAGCAGATACTTCTGGTATCACAGAAGGAAGCCGTAACGATGGAACCCGGGCAGAAGGATTTATTTAAATATGGTGTCATAGCGGAAATCAAACAATTATTGAAATTGCCAAGTGGAGCTTTGCGGATACTTGTAGAAGGATTAGCCCGAGCCAAAGTAGAAACTATTATCGAAGCTCCGGCTGTCGATACATATTTCCAGGCTAATGCACTGCCGATGGATTCTGTTGTCAGTGAAGATAATGAAGTGGAAGCGCTGCGCAGGATGCTGATTGAAACGTTTGAGCAATGGATTATTGCCAGCAAAAAAGTTAACAGTGAAGTGCTGCTGACCTTTAAGGACCAAACTGACCCAGGACGGGTTGCGGATATGATTGCCGGTTATCTGTCGATAAATATCGAAGAAAAAGAGCAGCTGTTAGAAGCGGTTGATGTTAAAGAACGTATGAATAAACTCTATACGTATTTATGCAAAGAACTGGAAATTGCCGGTCTGGAAAAAAATATTTCACAGCAGGTGCGTAAACAGATAGAACAGAACCAAAAAGAATATTATCTGCGTGAACAGATGAAAGCCATTAATAAAGAACTTGGCGAAGGTGATGAACGTCAGGCCGAAATAGACGAATATAAGAAGCAGATGTCAGAGCTTGATCTGCCGGCTGAAGTTGTTGAAAAAATCAATAAAGAACTTGACCGTCTTTATAAAATGCCGCCGATGATGGCTGAAAGCGCCGTAATCCGCAATTATATCGATGTGCTTTTAAGTTTGCCCTGGGGTAAGTTTACAGAAGATAATTTTGACCTTGAAGTGGCTGCTAAAGTACTGGATAAAGACCATTACGGTTTGGAAAAAGTAAAAGAACGTATTTTAGAGTATTTGGCAGTACGTGCTTTGACCAAACAAAGTAAGGGACCGATTTTATGTTTAGTCGGACCTCCTGGTGTGGGTAAAACTTCTCTGGCACATTCGGTTGCCAGAGCGATCGAGCGTAAATTTACCCGTGTTTCTTTAGGTGGCGTTCGTGATGAAGCAGAAATCCGCGGTCATCGTCGTACATATATCGGCGCAATGCCAGGCAGGATTATTCATGGTATGCAAACCAGCGGTTGCATGAATCCTGTTTTTCTTCTGGATGAGATTGATAAAATGGCTTCTGATTTTCGGGGGGATCCGGCTTCGGCTCTGCTGGAGGTATTAGACCCGGAACAAAACAACACTTTCAGTGACCATTATATTGAATTCCCTTTTGATTTGTCACATGTTTTCTGGATTGTAACGGCTAATACGGTAGAAACTATCCCTCCTGCTCTATTAGACAGGATGGAAGTGATTCAACTTACCAGTTACACTGAGGACGAGAAAGTGAAAATCGGCGAATTGCATTTATTGCCGAAGGAACGTCAGGCACATGGCTTGACTGCAAAAACTTTGAATATTACAGAAACAGCTCTGCGTCATGTTATACGCGAATATACACGTGAGGCCGGTGTACGTAATTTAGAACGGAAAATAGCGGCGATCTGCCGTAAAACAGCACATCGTATTGTGACGAAACAGGTAAAAAGTGCTAAAGTTACCGAAAAAAATCTGACTAAATATTTAGGACCGGTTATTTTTCTGGAAAGCGATCTGACTGCCAAGGCAGAAATAGGTATCTGCACAGGTTTGGCCTGGACCAGTGTTGGAGGTGAATTACTGAAGGTAGAAGTACTGGCTACTAACGGTAAAGGAGGTCTGGTATTGACTGGGCAGTTGGGTGATGTTATGAAAGAATCTGCTCAGGCCGGTTATACTTATATTCGTTCTCGGGCTAAAGAGCTGCATTTGGATGAAAAGTTTTATGAAACTACTGATATCCACATTCATTTACCGGAAGGCGCAATCCCAAAAGATGGTCCTTCCGCCGGCATTACTATGGTGACGGCTATGGTTTCAGCACTGACTAAACGTTGCATAAAAGCGGGTATTGCCATGACTGGAGAGATCACTCTTTCTGGCAAAGTGCTTCCGGTAGGAGGAATTAAAGAAAAAATGCTGGCGGCGCATCGTTATGGTGTAAAAACCATTCTGCTTCCAGAACAGAATATGCAGGATCTGGAAGAACTTCCTGTCAATGTGCGTGCGGCAATAAAATTCATTCCTGTTAATCATATGGATCAAGTGTTGAAATTAGCTTTGGAGGAGTAAGATGAATAAAGGAACCTGGGATATTATTCATGCCCAATATATCACATCTGCTGTCAGAGCAGACCAATATCCGACACCACCGTTAATAGAGGCTGCTTTTATAGGGCGTTCTAATGTTGGCAAATCATCACTGATCAATTCGCTCTGCAGACGTAACGGCTTGGCAAGAGTGAGCTCGACTCCAGGCAAAACACAGACTATAAATTTTTATGGTTTGCAGGCTAAACGCACTACTGAAGGGCAGGAAGAACGTGCTGATTTTTATTTAGTAGATTTACCAGGTTATGGTTTTGCCAAAACAGCTAAAACGAACAAAGATAAATGGTCAGGATTTATCAGTAAATATCTTTCCGGATCTGATAATCTAGGACTGGTCTGTCAGCTTATTGATATCAGGCATAAGCCTTTGGACAGCGATATTGAAAGCTATCACTGGTTACTGGACTGTGGACTGCAGGTTCAGGTTATTTTGACCAAAGCAGATAAATTGTCGAAAAATGCAGCGATGGCTCAAAAAGCATTATTCAAACGGGAGCTGGGACTGGATGACAGCCGTATTATGACCTATTCTGTAACTCAGAATACAATGCGCAGTGAATTGATAGGGCGGATCATGACGGCACTGGAAGGGCATTATTAAGCGAGGGAAATATGTTGAATCGTTTGCTGCTGTTTGTTATGGCAGCCTGTTTAGGAACGTTATTTTTAAAAATGGAATTGCCTATACCATATCTTTTAGGCGGCATTTTTGCTGCAGTAGCCTGTAAGATAGCTGGTTCGCCTGTTACCTGGCCTAAGAATTGGCGTGAATTGGGTTTGCTTGTAGCTGGGTATGGTATTGGCCGTAATTTTACAGCTGATACATGGGAGAAAATGACGCATCAGACCTTTGGGGTACTGGAAGCCACGCTGATAGCTGTAGCTGTTGCTGTTTTAATTGCCTGGTGGACAGCGAGACATACTTCGGCTAATTTGATCAGTTGTGTGATGGGCATTATGCCTGGCGGGCTGACGCAAATGATGCTGATGTCGGAGGATGATCCAAGGGCTGACGCAAATGTTGTTGTCGTTATGCAGACTCTGAGGCTGGTAGGCGTTATTGTAGCAGTACCATTTCTGGTAATCCATGGTTTAGGTGCTCAGGTTATGCAAAACAATGCTATTGTTCAGACAACAGACGGTACGCATTGGCTTATTCTTGTCCCATTGTCGTTTTTAGGCGCTTTTGTTGCGACTAAGTTAAAGGTGCCAACACCGCGTTTGCTGGGGCCGATTCTGGCAACAGCGGCAGGGTCGTATTTTTGGGGAAGTTTACAGCCTGTGCCTGGTTTGCTTATGATGCTGGCACAGGTAAGTATTGGATTATACATGGGCGTAATGCTGGATCCCAAAAAACTTTCGGCTACTAAGGAATTGATGCCTTATATTTTTAGTGGTATCGTTTTGATGATTGGTGTCAGTGTTGTTGTTGCCTGGTCCCTGTCAGAACGGTATGGGTTTTCTTTAGTAACCGCTTTTTTAGCAATGGCTCCCGGCGGAATTGCGGAAATGTGTCTGGCTGGAATGAGTATGGGAGAAGATGTTTCAATCATTCTTACTTACCAATTAGTACGGTTATTGTTTTTGAATATCTGCGTTCCTTTGGGAATCACTATGTATTTTAAAAATAAAAGTCTTGATTAGCAGTATCGTAGCTTACTGAATAAAATAGTAAGCTACGATACTGTTTTATTTGCGAAAAATAATATATGAAAAAATATATTAAAAGACTTGACAAAAGAAATAGTAATAAATATAATTAAGCTAACAAATGAATATTGTAAGCTAAAGGTGCTCTACAGAGCTTAATAGAGAAGTCGGTGCAATTCCGACGCGGTCCCGCCGCTGTAACGAGGAGTAAACTTCAAATGCCACTGGTAGTAATACTGGGAAGGTGAAGTGAGCTATGAATCGGAGTCAGAAGAACTGCCTTAGCTACATCGCTGATTGACCTGCGAGAGACGGGGAGGAGATGCTGCAGAGTTCGTATTTTAGGTAAATACGAAGTGCGAATCTTTTGCTATGAATTTCTGACCGTTTTTCTTAATATTATTTTAAGAAAACGGTTTTCTGTTTTTCTGTGCTTTTGTAAGCGCGTTGAGGTCGAAGTGTGATGGCTAGACCTCGAAAATAAGGTCAGCCATCAGTGTATATATTTATTTGTGACAGGTCTGGACAACCTGCCGGGTTTATTGCCATTCTCAAATTCTCTTTGTGCAAGAACCTTCTTCTCAATTGCCTGCGTAGGGGTGCGCGGCAAGAGCAACCATCACATTTTTTGTGATGGTTGCTTTTTTTGATAAGGGGCTTATAGAGGCAGTTTCGGTAGGAGATTCTCGAACCATTCTGCGATACATAAGTAAGCAAAGTACAGGAGGTGAACATTTACTACCCCGGCACAGAAAATAATTAATGAAAGGATGCCGTATATGGAACAAGATAAAAACCTTACAGCAGAGATTCAGCAGGAAGAAACTTTAGTGGGAACTATCCCTCCGGTTACTTTCGATGAATTTACGCCGCCGTCCTATGAGGAGTGGAAGCAAGAAGTAGTGACTGCTCTTAAAGGCGGTTCTTTTGAAAAGAGTATGTTCACTAAAACTTATGAGGGTATCACCCTGAATCCTATTTATAGATTAGAGGATCAGGAGAAGATTACTCACAATAAAACCTATCCCGGCATGGAAAGCAACCTGCGCGGTGCTAATGCAGGAGGTTATATCCATAAAGTATGGACTATTGCTCAGGAGTGTGATGGAAAAACTCCTGCCGAAGCCAATGAAATGGTTAAATACGAGCTGTTGAAAGGAACTACCGCTGCTAGTGTCGTTTTAGATACTGCGACACGCAAAGGCTATGATCCTGATAAGGCAGAAGTAAAAGATGTTGCTGATATAGGCGTATCTTTGGCTACTGTAGCTGACGTGGAAAAACTGCTGGATGGTGTTGATCTGGAAAAATTCGAAATCGATATTTATGCCGGCGCTTCCAACATCGCTCTTTTGGCTGCTGTAATCACTGTCTGCGAGAAAAAAGGTCTGGCCCTCGAAAAATTACATGGCGCTATTACTGTCGATCCGATTGGCGAACTTGCTTTGGACGGCGAATTAGTTCGTCCGCTGGACGAATATTATGACGAAATGGCACATAGCATTGCCTGGGCTGAAAAAAATGCTCCGCAGCTTAAAACAGTAGTTGTCAATACCGATGTTTATCATAATGGCGGTGCTAACGACATTCAGGAAGTAGCGTATGCTATGAATGCAGCTGTAACTTATATGCGCGCTATGGAACGCCGTGGTATTGATGTCAATACCTTCTGTCGCCACCTGCGTTTTCATTTCAGTATCGGAGCTAATTTCTTTATGGAAATTGCTAAACTGCGCAGTCTGAAAATGGTTTGGGCGCAAATCGTTAAAAATTGCGGTGGGGATGAAGAAGCACAAAAGATCAATCTTTATGTCAGCACTTCTACCTTCTGCCAGACGAAATACGATCCTTATGTAAATCTGCTGCGTGCGGCAACACAATCCTTCTCTGCGGTTGTTGGCGGTATGGACGGCATGTATGTCAAACCTTTCGATCATTGCATTCGTCCCAGTGATGTATTTTCCCGCCGTATTGCCCGTAATATCCAGATCATGGAACAGCATGAATTCAACTTTATTCAGCCGATCGATCCTTCCGGCGGCAGCTGGTATATTGAACCGCTGACAGAAGAATTTACGGAAAAAACCTGGGCTAAGTTCCAGGAAATCGAAAGCCACGGCGGCTTACTGGCAGCGCTTGAAAGCGGCAAAGTACAGGCAGCGGTTAAAGCTATTTTAGAAGAACGTTTTAAAAATCTTGCTACCAGAAAAGATCGTGCAGTCGGCAATAACATGTACCCGAACATGACTGAAGAACTTTTGGAAGTGCCTGAAGTTGATTTCGCAGGAATCCTTAAAGCACGCAAAACTGATTTGGAAGTCAACGTAAAAGTACGCGACAATGCTTATGTAGAAGCTGTACTCAGCGACCTTGGCAAACGTGATGCCAGTGAGTTGGGTTCTTTGATCGCTGATGCTGAAAAAGCATTATTGGCTGGAGCAACTATGGGTGAAATTTCAGCAGCTCTTACCGGCAGTGCTAATGGCGAAAAGGTTGAAGCTATTGCTCCGCATCGCTGGACTGAACGCTATGAAGAACTGCGTATGCGTACGGAAAATTTTGTTGATAAAACCGGTGCAAACGTTAAAATTTTCCTGGCCAATATGGGACCGATCCCGCAGCATAAAGCACGTGCCGATTTTGTTACCTCTTTCATGCAGGTGGCTGCCTTTGAGGTTGTGACAAATAATGGCTTCCTCACTGTCGAAGAAGCTGTTAAAGCAGCGCTTGAGTCCGGTGCCGATGCAGCCATCGTCTGCTCGACTGACGCTACTTATCCGGAACTGGCCCCAGCAGTTACGAAAGGCATCAAAGCTGTAAATCCGGAAATGAAGGTATTCCTGGCAGGTGCTCCCAGCGCAGAACTGAAAGAAATCTGTGATGCTGCAGGTATGGATGATTACATCAGCGTCAAATCCAATTGCTATGAAACCTTGCTCCGTATGCAAAAAGAAAGGGGGATGTTCTGATAATGTCCAGAATTCCTGATTTTAGTCAAATTCCCTTTCAGCAGGCACCCGCACAAGGCGCCGCCGAGTTTGCTGCCTGGAAGGAAAAATTAAAAACTGAAACCGGTAAATCCTTTGAAGAAAATTTTTACCGTACAATGGAACAAATCAACGTAGCTCCTTTATATGATGTGAATGCCTATAAAGACTGCGAACATCTGCATTATATGGCAGGTATCCCGCCATTTTTGCGTGGACCTTATTCAACGATGTATGTAACCAAACCCTGGACAGTACGTCAATATGCAGGCTTCTCTACTGCAGAAGAATCAAATGCTTTCTATCGCCGTAACCTGGCGGCAGGGCAAAAAGGTCTGTCTATCGCATTTGACCTTGCAACTCACCGCGGTTATGACTCCGATCATCCGCGCGTTGTCGGTGACGTAGGTAAAGCCGGTGTTGCCGTTGACTCTATTTTGGATATGGAGATTCTTTTCTCCGGCATTCCTCTGGATCAAATGTCTGTATCAATGACAATGAACGGCGCAGTGCTGCCTGTATTGGCCTTCTATATCCTGGCTGGTGAAGAACAGGGCGTAGACAAATCAGTTATGGCAGGTACGATCCAAAACGACATTCTGAAAGAATTCATGGTTCGTAATACCTATATCTATCCGCCTACAGCTTCCATGCGCATCATCGGTGATATTTTCGAATATACCTCCGCTTATATGCCCAAATTCAACAGTATCTCGATTTCCGGTTATCATATGCAGGAAGCAGGCGCTACTGCTGATATCGAACTTGGCTATACATTAGCCGACGGTCTCGAATATCTGCGTACAGGTACTGAGCATGGTCTTACTATTGACCAGTTTGCACCGCGTTTGTCCTTCTTCTGGGCAATGGGTAAAAACTACTTTATGGAAATTGCTAAAATGCGTGCAGGACGTATGCTGTGGGCGAAAATCGTTAATTCCTTCGGCCCGAAAAAAACCAAATCTATGGCTTTGCGTACACATTCGCAAACTTCCGGCTGGAGCCTGACAGAGCAAGATCCGTTCAACAATATTACGCGTACCTGTATCGAGGCTATGGCAGCAGCTTTGGGGCATACCCAGTCGCTGCATACTAACGCTTTGGACGAAGCTATCGCGTTGCCGACAGATTTCTCGGCTCGTATTGCTCGTAATACTCAATTGTACATTCAGGACGAAACCAAAGTCTGCAAAGTTATTGATCCGTGGGGCGGTTCCTATTATGTAGAGGCACTGACCAATCAGCTGATCCAAAAAGCCTGGGCACATATCCAGGAAATCGAACAGCTCGGCGGTATGTCCAAAGCTATTGATACCGGTCTTCCTAAAATGCGTATCGAAGAAGCGGCAGCACGTCGTCAGGCTCATATCGATTCCGGCGCCGAAAAAATTGTCGGCGTAAACGATTACCGTCTGGAAAAAGAAGATCCGCTTGATATTCTGGAAGTCGACAACACTGCAGTTCGTTTGGCGCAGATCGAACGTTTGAAAAAATTGCGTGCTAACCGTGACAACGATGAAGTTCGCCGTTGTTTGGACGCTATCACCCATTCCATGGAAACCGGTGAAGGCAACTTGCTGGAGCTGGCAGTTAACGCAGCTCGTGCTCGTGCTTCCAAAGGCGAGATTTCTGACGCTGTCGAAAAAGTCTGCGGCCGTCATAAAGCTATCATCCGTTCAATTTCCGGCGTCTACAGCAGCGAATTTGCTGACGAAGATGTTATCAAGGAAGTTCGTCAGATGACAGATGACTTTGAACAGCGCGAAGGCCGTCGTCCCCGTATCTATATTGCTAAAATGGGACAAGACGGACATGATCGCGGGGCGAAAGTTATTGCTACCGCCTTCGCAGATATGGGCTACGACGTAGATATCGGCCCTCTGTTCCAAACTCCGGAAGAAGCTGCGCAGGATGCAGTAGATAATGATGTTCATATCGTTGGTATGAGCTCATTGGCAGCAGGTCATAAAACCTTGATGCCGCAACTGGTAGAAGAACTTAAAAAACGCGGACGTGAGGATATCATGGTCGTTATCGGCGGCGTAATTCCTGCCCAGGACTATGATTATCTCTACGAACACGGTGCAGCAGCTATTTTTGGACCCGGCACCATTATACCTGTCTGCGCTAAAAAAGTACTGGAAGAGCTGAACAGACGCTTGGCGGATTAAGCCATGACAGATACTTATAAACCTTCGTGGGTGCCTGAAGAAGAAAACGATAAATTTGCCTGCCGGGTAATGTACGGTGTTACAGGCGGTCATGAAGGAACTCCAGGTGTAACAGTAGATAAAAAAGACAAAGTAACTCCGGCTATCAAACGCCGTAAGCTGGAAGTCGACGATTACGTCGAAGGTGTCCTCAAATGTGACCGCGCAATTTTATCACGCGCCATCACTTTGGTTGAAAGTAATGCTGCCGCTCATTTTGAGACGGCACAGCAGGTTATCCAAAAACTGCTGCCTTACACTGGTAAATCGACACGCGTTGGGATCACCGGTGTGCCTGGTGCAGGTAAATCCACCTTTATTGAGGCTCTTGGCACAAACCTGTGTCGTGGCGGACATAAAGTCGCAGTACTGGCGGTCGATCCCTCCAGTACTGTTACCAAAGGCAGTATCCTGGGCGATAAAACACGTATGGAACAGCTTTCACGCGAACCGAATGCTTTTATCCGTCCGTCTCCTTCGGGAGGAACTTTGGGTGGTCTGACTCGTAAAAGCCGTGAAACACTGCTTTTGTGCGAAGCTGCCGGCTATGACACCATTTTAGTCGAGACCGTAGGCGTAGGGCAGAGTGAAACTACCGTACGTTCGATGGTAGATTTTTTTCTGCTGGTCGTATTGACAGGCGCCGGCGACGAATTGCAGGGGATGAAAAAAGGCGTAATGGAACTCGCCGATGCAATCGTCGTCAATAAAGCCGATGGTGATAATAAACAGCGGGCAATGGTTACCAGAGCTGAGTATGAACGTATCCTGCAATTTTTACGTCAGGCTACCGAAAACTGGACGACTCATGCCTATACCTGCTCTGCTTATACAGGAGCGGGAATTATGGAACTGTGGAATGATGTTATCGAAGCCTTTATGAAACAAGGCTGGGGAAATGGCGTGTTAGCTGAACGCAGGAAACAGCAGACGCTTTCCTGGGTATATACCATGGTTGAAGAACATCTGCATAATCTGTTTTATCGTTCGCCAGCCATTATTGGCTGCAAAGAAGAGATCGAGCGTGAAGTAGTGGGCGGAAAAATTTCGGCTACTATGGCGGTTCAAGATCTCATCAACAGATTTGCTGCTGCTGAGCTGAGCGGTGTTAATGTTAAAGACAGCTCGCCTTTTGAAATAAAATAATTTTTGGATTCTCCATTGGGGCGCGGCCGCCTGTGGGCCGCGCCATTTTTTAAGGAGGCAATACAGATGAATGATAACCCGGCTATTAAAGGCCTGATAGAATTAATCGAAAAACGTTATGGATTGGAAGTTCTCGACTCTCACTACGTCCTGGTTGATGAAAAATTTAAACAATATAATATGATGCTGTATGTCAAATTACCAAAACAGATGCTTGACGAATTTAAACGCTTATATTCGAATAAAACTAGCGCCATGCATGTTGCGTGGAGCATTGACGATAAAGATAACATTAGATTCCACGCTGCTATTGGCAACAATATCCTTTTGCTTTTAGATTCTCTGCTGTCAAAAGAATGAAAGAAGTGAGAGTAGATGACTAAAAGAAAAACCAGAGCTAGTGTGTGTATTATCGGTTGCAGACGCGACGTTATTAACGCTTAATGAAAAATACGCTTATCTTTTTACAGCATAAGATAAGCGTATTTAAAAATTACGATAGAAGTGCAAATGTTTTCACATAACATAAAATTGTTACTAATACTTATTAGTAATATATAACGCAAAAAATATTTAGAAGTTTTTTTACTAAAAGTGTTGACAAGATAATTAGTAATGCTTATAATTAATATAACAAATCAATATTTCATATGGGTGTTCTATGAACTTAAATGTCGATCGGTGTAAATCCGATGCGATCCCGTCACCGTAACAGGTCAGTCCTTGCACAAGCCGAGGTAATACCTGAAGCCGGACAGCAGCCTATATAAGCATCACTGCTTGACCTGCGAGAGACAGGAAGGAGATGTTTTTAACCAATGAGGTTCTGTTTATGTGAGAGTGGCAGAACCGCTTTGACTGATAACATTTGACCGTCTTCGCGCCTTGAGAAGACGGTCTTTTCTTATGATTGTCGTTTTATTCTTGCTGGTCGAAATATTGATTGTTCTACAGAGTAAAAATGCCGGACACATTTTCACTCTGTCCGGCAGATATATTCTGATTTATTTGCTGTTTTCAAGGCTTTCTTAAAAGAATAGAAAATCCTTTCTCTCCTCCTTCGTTGGCAGGCGTAGGGGTGCGCCTGCCAAAACCATCACTTGAACAGTGGTGGTTTTTTTATTTAGTCATGGTGTACTTCGCTGCATGGGTTTACATGGACCATGCAATGTTTTACCTCCGAAAAATTACTTTCAATTGCTTTATGAATATTTTCGGCGATAGTATGTGCTTCCAGTAAAGTCAGGTCGTCGTCAGCGCTTACTTCGACATCTACATAGATGCGGCAGCCAAATTTTCTGGTTTGCAGTACGTCTATGTGGTCAACGCCTTTTTGAGCGTTTATCAGAGCTGTCATCGTATTGATAGTGGCTTCGTCACAGGAGCGGTCGACCATCTTGTCTATGGCATCTTTAAAAATTTCGTATGATGCGTAAACTATCATCAGGCAAATGACTACACTGGCAAGAGGATCTAAAGCAGGATAGCCCATACGGGCGCCTAGAATACCGATAAAGCTGCCTATTGAGGATAATGCGTCACTGCGGTGATGCCAGGCATCTGCCATTAAAGCACTGGAATTTATTTTGGCAGCTGCTTTTTTAGTGTACCAGAACATACCTTCTTTAACGATAATGGAAATTACTGCGGCGATCAAAGCAAGGCTGCCCGGTATTTTCAAATCTTCGGCTGAAGCGTGAAGTATTTTTTCTAAACCTGCGTAACCTATACCAATACCTGTCAGTGCTAAAACTATCGCTAAAATGATGGCGGCGACACATTCCAAACGTTCGTGTCCGTACTGATGTTCTGCATCAGAAGCTTTATTGGATATCTTGACGCCGGCCATAACTATAAAGGTACTGAAGACGTCGGAAGCGGAATGAACGGCATCAGAAATCATTGCGGCAGAATTAGCCAGTATCCCTGCTGCTAATTTACCAACTGAAAGAATTAGATTTACGATGATACTGTTAATAGAAACTTGCATGGCCAGACGTTCGGACTGGGCAATTTTGTCTTGCATGGTGGATAACCTCCCTGGGGTTACTCTTGCAGCGGCACAGATATAATAAAAACATCTGCGGAACTACTACTGTCCCGCAGATGTTTGTTTACGAATCTGCTGCCCGATGGGCCCGGCCGCTAAAACCAAAGGTTTACCGCCTGTTCAGTTTGTACTGTAGCGATATGCAGTGCAAAGAGATTACTTTGATTGTAATTGGTTAGCTGGGGCTTTGTCAAGCAACATTATTTTAATTATTCTTAACTTTACCATAGGTTACTAAAATAGTGCCTTTAGGAGCTGCTAGAGCAGAGCATTGATAGAGAATAATACCATCTTGTTCGGCATTATAGACAGTAATGGTATTGCCGAAAAGATCAGTCAGGTAACCTAGTTTATCACCTTGTTTTATTTTGTCGCCACAACGGCAACTGGAGAACCAACAGCCAGCCTGATCAGTTTCAAGATAAATAACGTCAGTGACATCAACAGGGGTATGTTTTTGTTGTTGCTGTGGACTGCAAAGAAGTTCGAGCTTACAAAGGATATTATGAAGATCGTTTTTATAGGCGTCAATGTCTTCACGCCGGCATAATCCGGCTCCGCCTCGTTCGATAAGGAGAGAAGGGACACCTGAAATGGCGGCATAATTATAGGCACCTGTTGTAGCAGTTGAACGAACCATAAATTTCATATCCAGAACCAAGGCTACTTCGCGCGCTTTTGCAGAAATTTCAGAGTTGGGCAGCCCGGGATAATATACGTATGGATACAATTCTTCATGGATATCACCGCTATGCAGATCAGCATAAAAATCAGCTAAAGGGAAAAAATGTCGACTGAGCAGCCAGGCTGTTTTTTGTGAAAGTGTTCCGTTGACATCGCCGGGGAATTCCCGGTTGAGGTTTTTACCATCATCGGGGGTAACGAAAGCACTGCGTTCCCAAAAGCTTCGAATATTGACGGGATGTATTATAATCAGGCATCCGGAGATAACTTCTGGTTCTATAGCCTGAGATATTTCTATTGCCGCTGCGATACCAGGATATTCGCCACCATGGATGCCGGCTGTTATTAAAAGAGTAGGACCATCATTTTGACCGTTGATGATAGTGATAGGTATTTTTGTATTAGAGTCAAGGACAGGAATGTAAGTTTGCAGTTTCTGCCCTCGTTCTGCTTTTAAACCGCAAATATCCATAGTATCTGACATTTTTATAACTCCTTTGCTTATCAAGTTTTATTTTGTAAATTTTGATACGATTATTTTAATTTTATTCTTGCTAATCAGTATAACATATGATAGCATGTTCATACAATACCTATTATCAATTAAACTCAAAAACATTTTAGAATAATAACTAAAATACTAGAGGATCTCGACGGAAGGAAATATATCAGTGTGTACAAATGTTTTGACAGACAGGGAATATTTGGGAATTACAATACCCTTTATGCTTTCAACGATGACACAGCCGCTGATGGGAGCGGTTAATACTGCTGTAATGGGACAGCTTCCTGATCCTAAGTATATAGCGGCTGTAGCCTTAGGTGCAATTCTTTTCAATAATATTTACTGGTTTTTTGGTTTTCTGCGTGTCAGTACCTCTGGATATGCCGCTCAAGCTTTGGGTTCTGGTTCCAGAGAAGAAGGGTTACTGGCTTTTTTAAGACCGTTGTTCATTGCTGTGATAGTAAGCTGCAGCTGCATAATTTTGCAGAAACCTATTTTGACAGCTTATCTGTCATTGGTTGCTCCGGCTTCGGATGTAGCAGAACTCTGTTCGGCTTACTATGAAATTTTGATTTGGGGAGCGCCGCTGGTACTGTTCAATTATGTGTCGTTAGGATGGCTGATGGGGCAGACAAAAGTACGTGCTTCTGTATTTATGCAGGTTTCAAGCAATGTCCTGAATATGATACTTAGTGTATTGTTTGTATTTGTATTACATTTTGATATTGAAGGAGTAGCCTGGGCTACACTTTTAAGTCAGCTCTATGGCGCTGCCGCAGGCTGTTGGCTAATGTATCTTTATGGTAACTTTGATTATAAAAATTTTGATTATAAAACCGTTATAGAGCCTGAGGAGCTAACGAAAATACTTTTGGTCAATACTAATTTAATGATTCGTACGGCTTGCCTGCTGACAGTTAACAATATTATTGCTGCTGCCGGTGCTGCATTAGGAACTGTAGTGCTGGCAGCGAATGCCGTACTGTTTCAGCTGAAAGATATCATGTCGTTCTTGGTCGACGGTATGGCTAATGGTGCTTCTGTTTTTTCAGGAAGGGCTCTGGGACAGAAAAACAGGGCATTATTTTGGCAGATTTTAAAAATGACCTATAAATGGTTGTTTGTGTTGGTGTTTCTGTTAATGCTTGGATTTACATTTGGCAGTACATTTTTAATAAATTGCTTTACAGACTTAGAGGAAGTAGCTGTGTTAGCAGAAACTTACAAATATTATGTTCTTATTTATCCTTTGATAGCTGGCATAGGCCTAGCTCTTTATGGAATGTTTACAGGTGCTACTTATACGGTTCCTATAAGAAATATGATGCTGATTGCTTTAGCTGTATTTTGGCCTGTGGAGAGACTGTTAGTGCCTTTACTTGGCAATGATGGCTTATGGATATCGTTTTTAATATTTGTTGGGATTCAGTCTTTAATATTATTTTATTCATTGAGAAAGCTTAGAGAAAAGATTTATAAGATTAAATAAAAGTGTTTACTAAGTATATGGTTTGTGCTAATATTAATACAACTTAATAATTTTATCAAAGGTGCCTCAAGGTTAAATTAGGGAAGTCCGGTGTAAATCCGGCACGGTCACGCCACTGTAAGCGCATATTGCGTAAGTCAGATCGCAACCTTTGATTTTTGCCATATCCGCGGGTGACGGATCAGCAGCTAGTTCCTGAAATTTGACTTAAATAGGTAGTCTTGCCTGTTTAAACAATCTTTTATGATCTCCTGCATCCGTGGTTCATGGCTGCAGGAGATTTTTTTGTAAGGAGATGGGAAGCTTTGAAAAACAAACAGATTTGGGGCAGGATCGGGCAAATCGTATTGGTGCTTTTGGGTATCAGCTTTGTAACATTTGCTTTGGTTATGCTGTCGCCAGGTGATCCGGTCAGGCAAATGATTGCCGGTAATGAGGATATTGTTGTCAGTCAGGTTGAGATTGATGCGCTGAGACATGAATTGGGTTTGGATAAGCCTTTTATTTTTCAATATTTAGATTGGTTAGGAAGAGCGGTACAGGGTGATTTTGGGTTTTCCTATATGGTTAAAAAACCTGTTGTTGAAGAATTGATGCAGTCACTGCCGGCGACATTGATATTAGCGCTGGCTTCTACACTTTTTATGTTGGTGTTTTCACTGCCTTTGGGTATTTATTCTGCTGTCAAACGCAACAGTGTTTTTGATTATGCTGTGAGAGGTCTGACTTTTTTTGGTGTCTCAATCCCTAATTTTTGGATGGGGCTGATGCTATTGTGGATTTTTGGTTTAAAATTAGGCTGGCTGCCAATTGTCGGTGGCAGAGTAAGTCTGGAGACTCTGATTTTGCCAGCTACGACGTTGGGTATAGTTATGGCAGCCAAATATACACGTCAGGTAAGGACGACGGTTTTGGAAGAACTCAATCAGGATTACGTTGTCGGTGCCAGGGCAAGAGGCATGAGTGAAAGCTATATCCTTTGGCGGGAAGTATTGCCGAATGCGATGCTGCCTTTGATCACATTGCTGGGGCTGTCATTCGGCAACCTTCTGGGTGGTGCGGCAGTAGTAGAGATCGTTTTTTCCTGGCCGGGACTTGGTTATTTAGCGGTCCAGTCAATTATTTATCGTGACTTTCAGCTTGTACAGGGGATTGTTTTATGGATCGCCCTTATGTATATGGTCATCAATCTAGTTGTTGATATTTCTTATAACCGGCTTGATCCGCGCCTGCGAAAGGAAGGTAGATAGCATGGAGAATCTTATTAACGGATTAAAGAATAATCGTGCTTTTGCCTTTTCCAGTTTTTTGGTGCTGCTTTTGATAGGGATTGCGTTAGCGGCGCCGCTGCTAGCTCCTTATGATCCGTTGGAAGCTACGATGAAAAATGCTTATCTGCCGCCTTCGAGTGAACATATTTTTGGAACTGATAAGCTGGGGCGAGATAATTTCAGTCGGGTTTTGTATGGTGCCAGCTATTCTCTGAGCAGTGTTTTGCTGTTGGTAGCGGTCATTTTTGCAGTAGGCACTTCGCTGGGTGTTCTGGCCGGTTATTTTGGTGGTAAGGTAGATACGGTTATTATGCGTATTTCTGATATGATGATTTCCTTTCCCGGGATGATACTGGCCATTGCTATTGCCGGTATCCTTGGCGGCAGTCTGATCAATGCGATTATCGCTTTGACTATCGTTACCTGGACTAAATACGCTCGTTTGGCGCGCAGTATGGTGTTAAAGATAAAAAAGCGTGATTTTGTCGAAGCGGCAGTTGTCAACGGCGGCAAACCGACACATATTTTGTGGAAACATATCGTGCCTAATATTTTACCGTTAATGATTATTACAGCAGCTTCGGATATCGGTGCTATGATGATGGAACTGGCAGGGCTTTCATTTTTAGGCTTCGGTTCGCAGCCGCCGACTCCTGAATGGGGATTGATGCTCAATGAAGGACGTCAGCAGCTGCAAACGGCTCCCTGGCTGATGTTTTTTCCCGGTCTGGCTATTTTTCTGACGGTAGTAGTCTTTAACCTATGGGGCGACAGTTTGCGTGATGTGCTTGACCCGCGTCAGGAAGATTAAGTTCAGCTGTTGAATAAAGTTTTATATACAGTCAATAAAATAAAAAGGATTTGAAAGGGAGATGTATGATGAAAAAAACTATTAAATTTACAGCAGCTGTTGCAATGATAGGCTTGATGGCATTTGCTTCAGCCGGTTGTGGCGGCGATGACAAAAAAGCTGCGGCAGCCAAAGACACTTTGAAATTTGGCGTTACTAATTTTGCCGACAGTCTGGAACCAACAGATAACTACTTTGGCTGGATTGTTATGCGTTACGGCTTAGGTGAATGTCTGGTAAAATTTGATGAAAAAATGAATTCTACTCCGTGGCTGGCCGAAAATTGGCAGGTCAGTGACGATAAGCTTACCTGGACTTTTAAAATCAATGATAAAGCAAAATTTTCAAACGGTAACAAAGTAACTGCAGAGGCTGTAAAAAAATCTATTGAACGTACTTTTGAAAAAGCCGCCCGTGCCAGAGCAATGTTTGAATATGACAATATCAGTGCTGACGGGCAGACGTTGATGATCAAAACTCACACTCCTGTTGCTACATTACCGGGAATGCTTGGTGATCCGCTTTTTATTATTATTGACACCAGTGTAACTGACCGTGATTATGCTAAGCAAGGGCCTATCTGTACCGGTCCATATATGGTCAATACGTACAGTAAAGCTAAAGCTGTTATGGATGCTAATCCTAATTACTGGGATGGCGAAGTACCGTTTAAGCATGTTGAGATCCCGACTATTGATGATCCCAATACACGCGCTATGGCCCTGCAGTCCGGTGAGATTGATATGGCAATCAATATTGCTCCAGGCGACATGTCGTTGTTCAGCAACAAAGATAAGTACAATATCAGTGCTATTGCTTCCCTGCGTGACGTATTGGCACGTATGAACGTTAAGGAAGGCAAGCCGATGTATGATAAACGTGTTCGAGAAGCGTTGCTGTCATCTTTGGACCGTGAAACCTACTGTAAGGTTTTACTGAAGGACACATTTACTTCTGGCGGGCCGTTGATGCCGCCTTCTGTCGATTATGGATTTGATCAGTTAAAAGATCCTAATACCTATAATGTAGAACGTGCTAAGAAACTGTTGGAAGAGGCTGGCTGGAAAGATACCAATGGCGATGGCTATGTTGATAAAGAAGGTAAAAATCTGGAGATGGACTTTATTTTCTACAGCGGTCGCGCAGAATTGCCTTTGTTTGCTGAAGCTACCCAGTCCGATGCTAAAAAGGTTGGTATCAAGGTTAACCTGAAAAATGTTGATTACAATGTTTTGGACGGGATTGGTGTGCGAGGTGAATATGACTTGCTGATTTCCAATATTCTTACTCTGCAGGCAGGCGACCCCGAGGTCTTTATCAATCAGTACTGGAAAACAAATGTTAACGGTAATAATCCGCAGAACGGCAGCGGTTACAGCAATCCTGCCTATGATGCTCTGAGCGATAAGCTGGCAGTAGAATTTGACCCGGCGAAACGTCGTCAATTAGTAATCGATATGCAGAAAATTATTCTTGATGATGCGGCAACGATTATTTTTGGTTATCCGCAGACAAATATGATCAGTAATAATTCTATTGCCAATGCAGAAATTTTACCGTGTGATTATTACTGGCTGACGAAGGAGATCAAGCCTGCCCAGAAATAATCTGTGGGAAGAAGGGACACTGTAATGCTTTTAAAAGTTACAGATTTGGATATCAGTTACGGCAGCAAGGCTACCGTAACTGGTGCCAATATAGAATTGAAAAAGGGTGAGATTTTATCTATCGTTGGCGAGAGCGGCAGCGGTAAAACAACGGTGATACGTGCTATTATGGGCTGTTTGCCGGGTAATGGACATGTAAGCGGCGGCAATATCATTTTTGACGGCAGAAACCTGCTGGATAATACGCCGCAGCAATGGCGTGAAATGTGTGGGACTGAGATTTCTATGATTTTTCAGGACAGCGGTAATATGATCAACCCTATTCGCCGTATCGGCGAACAGTTTATTGATTATATTCTGACTCATGCGCCGCAGATTTCCAGACGGGAAGCTTATGATCTGGCTATTAAGATGCTTGATGATGTAAGGATGCCCAATCCTGACAATGTAATGCGCAGTTATCCGTTCGAATTATCAGGGGGGATGCGCCAGCGTGTAGGTATAGCTTTGGCGATGACCTTCAGCCCGAAACTGCTTTTGGCTGATGAGCCTACAAGCGCGCTTGATGTCACAACGCAGGCGCAGATCATCAGGCAGATCGTTGATGTTCGTGACGAATACAATGCCGCGGTGATCATAGTTACTCATAATTTGGGTGTAGCTTCGTATATGTCAAATAAAATCGTTGTGATGCAGAATGGTATGGTTGTGGAGAGCGGACTGCGGGAAGAGATTATCGGCGATCCACAGCATGAATATACTAAGGAACTGCTGGCGGCTGTTCCGGTTGTGGGAGGTAAGCGTTATTATGCCTGAGAACGTAAAATTACACCCGCATGAGAACTGTAACTGCGACCGTGATGGAGTTGCATTACCGCCAGAAATAGTATTGGAAGTAAAAAATCTGACGAAAAAGTTTCAGGTAGATGGCGGCAAGGTTCTCACTGCCTGTGATAAAGTAAATTTAAATGCTTACAAGGGACAGACTCTTGGCATTATTGGTGAAAGCGGCTGCGGCAAAAGTACTCTGGTCAGAACTATTTTACAGATCCATCCGGCGACAGAGGGCGAAGTAATATTTGAAGGACAGAACATTTTGAAATTGGAGGGAGAAGCGCTTCGCCAGAACCGCCGAAAAATACAAATGGTTTTTCAGGATCCTACAGCGGCTTTTAATCCGAAAATGCGGGTAAAAGATATTTTATGTGAGCCTTTATTGAATTTTGGGTTACTGAAAAATTCTGAAGTTGACGCAAAAGCTGCAGAGTTATTACAAATGGTGGAGCTGCCAGTGGAATTCAAAGACCGTTTTCCTCATAGTATGAGCGGAGGTCAGCGTCAGCGTTTGGGTATAGCCAGGGCACTTTCTCTGGAACCGCAGATTATTGTCTGCGATGAAGCCACTTCAGCGCTGGATGTTTCTGTACAGGAAAAAATTTGTGAATTGCTGGTACGGCTGCAACGGGAAAAAGATATTACATATCTTTTTATCTGTCATGATATTGGTCTGGTTGATTTGATGAGCCATCAGGTCGCGGTCATGTATCTTGGTAATGTAGTGGAATTATTGGAAAAAGGTCGTTTGTCTGTTAATGGTGTCCATCCTTATACTAAAGCTTTGATAAAATCTATCTTTAAAGTGGATTTCAAACCTGGAGAAAAAATTCAGCCGTTAGAAGGCGATATTCCGAGTCCATTGGCTTTGCCGCTGGGTTGCCCATTTCAGAGCCGCTGCGAGTATTGCCAGGAAATTTGCAGAAGCGAAAAACCACAATTGCAAGAAATTAAGAAAGGTCATTTTGCAGCCTGTCATTTTGTTAAATAATTTTTTAGTATATTGCAGCAGTCTTAATGGGTGCTGCAATATAAAAATATTTTTTGATGAATAAATACTTATTTATTCATATTTAAACACAGCCAAATAAGTACGCTTTTAAAAATATAAAATCGGTCAAAGTGTGCTTAGCATATATATTTTTTAGGAGTTGATTATGATGAAAAAAACTTTGGTGCTTGCTATGGCAATGGTACTGGGAGTGACTGCTTCAGTGTATGCCGCTAATCCTTTTTCTGATGTTCCGGCCGGGCATTGGGCTTATGATGCCGTTAACAGACTGGCAGCAGCCGGAATTATTGATGGTTATGGCGATGGTAATTTTGGCGGCGAACGTCTGATGACACGTTATGAAATGGCACAAATTGTAGCAAAAGCTATGGCTAAAGGCGCTAATGTTGACCGCTTGGCTGTAGAATTTGCCGATGAACTGGACAGCTTGGGAGTACGCGTAGCAGCTTTAGAGAAAAAAGCGGATAATGTGAAGATTACAGGACAAATCCGTTATGAATATGCAGGGCGTGACGGAGATTTTAAGAAAGACAAAGGCAGTGTTGCAAAAAATCGTCTGCGCACTCGTTTGTTTGTAAATGGCAGTGTAAATGAAGACTGGACTTATACGGCCCGTATTCAAAATGACCAGAATCTTGCTAATGATTCCGGTGATGAAGATACCAAACTCAATCAAGCCTATGTTACAGGTAAATTGGGTGGATTTAATGTTATGGCAGGGAAAGCGCCAGTATTTTTAGCTAATGGCAACCTTTATGACGATACTGCAGAAGTTATTCAGTTAACATATGGTAAAAATGTAAAAATTAGCGGCTATTGGGGGCAAATTACTGAAAAAGATTCCGGTTATATGGCAGATAAGGCCTATGGCGCCAGTTTATCTGGTAAAATCGGCCGCTTGGATTTAGCTGCCGGTTATGATAGATTTGAAGATTTAGATGCCGGGTTTACGAAAATTTCTAATAACGCGGTCTGGAATGCAGGGGCAAATTATAATTTTGGTGACTTTATTTTAGGGGCGATGTATCTTAATTCTGATATTTCTGATAAAGCTGTTGAAAAAGGTGCTGATACGGACGGCTTTGTCATCAGTGCTGCTTATAAGGGTGCCAAGGCCGCCAAACAGGGGACCTGGGGACTTTGGGGAAATTATTATGATCAGGGGGCAGGTACATTTATTGCTCATACGATGAAAGCTGGTGACTGGGGATACTTCACTAAAGAAGGCTTTAAAGGTTATGGTGTTGGTATAAATTATACTTTGGCCAAGAATATGGTTTATAATTTGGATTACTATGATTTGGAAGGTAAAGAAAGCGGACGTGATTCTCAGATTATTTGGAATCGTTTACAGGTAACCTTCTAAATTTGCAGTAACTGAAGCAGGTATTTTGAGAAAGATTAAGGCTATTTTAACAGGCAGTTTCCATATTAAATGAATGGAAGCTGCCTGTATTATTTTTCTCAAAAGTTTTGTAAAATTTTTCAAAAAACTATATATGAATATTTGCTCATGTGTTATAATAAGATTACAGTAAAAGTAAGGAGGCTGGAAAATGAGCAAAACACAGCATGCTTTAGAAAATTTACATGAACATAACAGTCAGGGCTGCGGACATGATCATCATCACGAAGATGAAAGCGGCCATAACGATAATTCAGCCTGTGGCTGCGGACACGAACATTATCACAAAGGAGAAAGCGGCCATGACCATGATGCAGCCTGTGGCTGTGGGCATGATCATCATGTGCCCGGGCATGCAGATGACTGTCAATGTGAGCTCTGCCATCCACATGAGGAATATTGCGATGTTTGTGGTGAAAGCTTGGAAAATTGTATCTGCAGAATGCCTGATGCTGATTGTATAAAACGAGTTTATGCTTTAAAAAATCTGGGTTGTGCCAACTGTGCCGCCAAAATGGAATATAAGATTAAAGAATTGCCTGGAGTAGAATATGCTTCAGTAAGTTTTGTAACAAAACAGCTGCGTCTATCGGCCAAAAATCACGAGGTATTGCTGCCGGCCATTCGTGAAATCTGTGCTTCTATAGAATCGGATGTAGAAGTTGTGCCACGCAGTGGGATGATGCCGTTCAACTTTGAAAGCAAGGTATACCTGTTAGAGAACCTGGGCTGTGCCAATTGTGCCGCAAAAATGGAGAAGGCTATCAATGATTTGCCGGATGTTTCTGCTGCAACGATAACTTATGCTACGAAACAACTGCGGCTGACAGCGAAGAATCACGCACAATTGCTGCCACAGGTCCAGGCAATTTGCAGTACGATCGAAGCAGGTGTAAAAGTAGTTGAACGTATAGGAAAGCCGGTATTGGCTGAAAATATTAATCAGCGTAAAAAAAGCGGTGGAATACTTTCAATGTCGGATGAACAGCGTTCACTGGCAGAAATAGTGTTTGGCGGAATTTTGTTTATAATCAGCGAAATTACCGGACTCGTGCCGGAAGCTTATCATATTTACTGTCTTGTTGCCGCATATATTCTCTTGGGCGGAAGGATTGTTTTAACCGCTTTAAAAAATAGTACGAAGGGACAGGTTTTTGATGAAAACTTCCTGATGACAGTAGCTACTTTAGGTGCTTTTGCTATCAATCAATATGAAGAAGCTGTTGGAGTTATGCTGTTTTATCGTATCGGAGAATATTTTGAGCATCGTGCGGTTGAAAAAAGTCGTGGTCAGATTATGGAAGCTGTCGATATGCGTCCGGAAGTAGTTAATTTGCTGATTGGTGAAGATGTGCGTGTTATCCCGGCAGAGGAAGCCAATGTTGGTGACATTTTACTGGTACGTGCCGGTGATCGTATTCCTTTGGATGGAGTAGTTATAGAAGGTGAAAGCCTGCTTGATACTTCTCCGGTGACAGGAGAACCTGTGCCGGTAAAACGCAGTTTTGGCGATGAAGTTATTTCTGGTTGTATTAATACGTCAGGGATGCTGAAAATCAGAGTAGAAAAAGTCCTGGCTGAATCTATGGTCACCAAAATTTTAGACTCTGTAGAAAATGCTGCTGCCAGCAAACCACAGTTAGACAGGTTTATAACACGTTTTGCGCGTATCTATACTCCGTTTGTTGTGGCAGTAGCTGTTTTAACTGCTGTGATACCCGGCTTTATAACAGGAAATTGGGAATATTGGACTTATACAGCCTTAACATTTCTGGTTATCAGCTGCCCATGTGCACTGGTGCTGAGCGTGCCTTTGGCGTTTTTTTCAGGCATTGGAGCCGGCTCGAAATATGGAATTCTTTTTAAGGGCGGCGTTACAATAGAAGCCCTGAAAAATGTTAAAGCAGTGGTTATGGATAAAACAGGTACTGTGACCAAAGGGAATTTTGTTGTTCAAAAGCTGGTTCCGGTAAGTGGCATGGAAGAAGATGAGCTGTTGAAGCTTTGTGCCTCCGCAGAACTTGTTTCCAGTCATCCGATTGCTACAAGTATAGTAAATGCGGCCAAAGAACGTGAGTTGAAACTCGAACGGCCGCAAACATTTGAAGAAATTGCCGGTGAAGGATTAGTTGTCGAGGTTTCAGATGGAAAAATTTTGTGTGGCAATAAAAAATTGTTAGAACGGTTTGAAATTGATTTTTCTGTTAGGGAAGAAGATAATTATGGTACGGAAGTGCTGGTTGCCAGAGCCGGAAAGTATTTAGGACAAATAATTATTGATGATACATTGAAAGAGGATGCGGTAGCTGCTGTTACCTCCCTTAAAAAGATGAATTTAACTACAGCCATGCTTACAGGTGATGCGGCAGAAAGCGCACAGGCAGTGGCACGTGCTGCTGGAATTGACGAAGTAAGAGCTAAGCTTCTGCCGCAGGATAAACTCAATGAGTTGGGCCGCTTACGCAAACAATATGGTGGAGTGATGTTTGTCGGTGATGGTATAAATGACGCTCCCGTTTTAGCAGGCGCCGATGTTGGCGCTGCCATGGGCAGTGGTGCTGATGCTGCTATTGAGGCAGCAGATGTTGTATTTATGAACTCGGAAATGCAGGCTATTCCTCAGGCAATTGCCCTAGCGAAGGAAACAACCAGAATTGCCTGGCAGAATGTATTTTTTGCTTTGGCAATTAAGATTATTATCATGGCTGCTGGGTTGGCAGGCTATGCGTCTATGTGGGCGGCTGTCTTCGCCGACACTGGTGTTTCCATACTCTGCGTTTTGAATTCCATTCGTATTTTGTATAAAAAAATATAAATATTATTATTCAATCATTATAAGGACAGCAGATTAAAACATGCTGTCCTGTTTTTTTGAAAAAACTTTAAATTTAAAAGTTTAAAGGGATAATAAAATCATTGTACAGGTAAATAATTTTGTTGAAATATTGTGAAAATATCAGAAGCAATAAATTGTTGTTGACAAAATAAGTTAGCGGTAGTAAACTTTAAGAGGTTAGCGAAAGCTAACTTTTTAAAGTGGGCTAGTTAGCGTAAGCTAATGTGAGGAGGGCAAAAGTATGATGACATTAAAAGAAGTTCCTATCGGTTCTACCGTAACTATCAAAAAAGTTTGTGCCACCGGACCTTTGAAACGCAGAATTGTTGATATGGGTTTGACAAAGGGGACACCGGTGACCGTCAGAAGAGTCGCGCCACTGGGAGATCCATTAGAAGTAACTGTACGCAGCTATGAGCTTTCGCTGCGCAAAGCAGATGCGCAGAACATTCTGGTGGAATAAATTTTGATTTAAAGTTAGTGAAAGTTGATTCGAGGAGGGACTATTTTGAGTAAGACATTAGCACTAGTGGGCAATCCAAACAGCGGTAAAACCACACTATTTAATAATCTTACAGGCAGTAAACAATACGTTGGAAACTGGCCTGGTGTAACCGTTGAACGTAAGGGCGGCAAACTTAAAAAACATGACGGCTTTGAGGTCATGGATCTGCCGGGTATTTATTCTTTATCTCCGTATTCTCCGGAGGAAGTAATAACCCGTAATTATCTTTTGGAAGAAAATCCTGATGTTATAGTTAATATAGTTGATGGATCGAACCTGGAACGTAATCTGTATTTAACGATGCAGCTTTTGGAAATGGGCTGTAAAGTTGTAGTTGCGCTCAATATGATGGATCTTGTCAGAGCTAACGGTGATGTACTGGACACGGAGCTGCTCTCTAAAGAGTTAGGGTGCCCGGTTGTGCCGATTACAGCTACCAGCGGTGAAGGTGTGGAACAGCTCGTGGCAAGGGCGGTACAGATTGCTCAAACACAATGTGACAGAAAAGACCCCAACAGCTTTTCAGAAGAAGTTGAACGCGTATTGCAGGAAATTGGCGAAATGGTAGCGCCTATGCCGCATATAGAACGCCGCTGGCAATTAGTCAAGGTATTGGAACGTGATGGGCAGCTGCTTGAAAAACTGAAATTATCTCAAGGTGTGTTTGACAAACTAGAGGTCTTGATTACCCGTTTTGAACAGCAGGCTGATGATGATGCGGCAAGTATCATCGCTTCCGGACGTTATCAGAAAATAGACTCAATGCTGCGCAGCTGTTATAAAAGTGCCAATGTTGATTATGCAAATACTGTTTCAGAAAAAATAGATCGTATTGTAACTAACCGTGTTTTGGGATTACCTATATTTTTAGGAATCATGTGGGCTGTTTATTATATTTGTATCCAGACCTTGGGCGATGAAACTATCGGCTGGATGGAAGAATTATTTGAAGGCATCAGTGAATACGCAGGTGCTTTGCTGGAAGCAGCTGGCGCTTCTGAAGTTATGTCAGGGCTCGTACTTGATGGAATCATTGGTGGTGTTGGCGCCGTACTTGGCTTTGTACCGCAGATTTGCCTTTTGTTTTTATTTTTGTCTTTCCTGGAAGACTGTGGCTATATGGCACGTGTTGCTTTTATTATGGATCGTATTTTCAGGCAATTCGGGCTTTCAGGCAAGTCGTTTATTCCGATGTTGATCGGTACCGGCTGCAGTGTTCCCGGTATCATGGCAGCACGTACGATTGAAAATGAACGTGATCGTAAACTGACGATTATGCTGACGCCGTTTATTCCTTGTAATGCTAAACTTCCGGTGTTTGCTCTGTTTGCGGCAGCTTTTTTTCCAGAGCAGTCTTGGGTCGGTCCTTCGATGTATCTCTGGGGTATAGTGATGGTTGTAGTTTCAGGTATTCTGTTGAAAAAAACCAAGGCTTTTGCCGGTGAACCGGCGAACTTTGTTATGGAATTGCCTGCATATCACTGGCCGCGGGCAAAAGATATTCTTATTCATACTTGGGAACGTGCCCGCGGTTTTATTGTTAAAGCCGGCACGATAATTTTCCTGGCCTCTGGATTGGTGTGGTTATTGCAATCCTTTGATTTTTCGTTTGAAATGGTTGATGCTCAGGACAGTATGATGGCTGTTATCGGTCATTATCTGGCACCTGTGTTTGCTCCACTTGGCTTTGACAGCTGGCAGACTGCTTTCGCAGCAATTACGGGCTTCTTAGCTAAAGAAGTGGTTGTTTCTACATTTGGTATCTTGGCTGGAGTTGCTGAAGCTACCGAAGAAGATCCGACTTTGATTACCACTATTCAAAGCATGTTCACGCCTGCCAGTGCGTATGCATTTATGATTTTTACATTGCTGGCATCTCCGTGTTTTGCTGCTATTGGCGCGATCAGGCGCGAGATGGGCAGCTGGCATTGGACTTTCTTTGCCCTCCTATATCAAACAGGCTTGGCATATTGCATGGCTTTGCTGATATACCAGATCGGCAGCAGAATGTAATGACTGTGCTGTAGTTTGATGTTTACTTTAAAAACGCAGGCTTTTGCCTGCGTTTTTATTTTTCATATTGTTCACAAATATGGCGGATGTGTTGGCAATGGCATGTTTACTGAATTTTTTATAGCGTTTTTATATAAAAAAATTTTAAAGGTATAGTATTTTTATGGCTGATGTGAGAAAATAATATATGTTTGAGTTTAAAAGTTTGAAGTTGTCAGGGATCAAAGGAGCGCAGAATATTGGAACCGATAAAGAGACAAAGAAAAGAGTCTGATTCAGTATATACGATTATGTTGATACCTCATAAAGGGCACGAACCCAGGAGTATCCATTTTCGCCTCAGCCTGTTGAAAAAGGTTGGTATTGTTTGCGGTTTGCTCTGTTTACTTGGTGCAGGTGTTCTTTTTCAGTCTTCGCATATTTTGTACAAGGCACATCAGGATCAACAGGAACTGTTGACCTATAGGAGTGAAAAAGCTGTTCAGGAACAGAAAATAGGTCAGCTTTTGCAGGAAAATGAAGCTATTGAAAAAGAAATGGCAGAGCTTTCCAAACTGGAAGAGGAGGTTCGGCGAGAACTTGGTGAAGGCGCAGTGCAGCCTTCACGTTCCGGGATCGACCGCAGTCAGTATCTTGGACAAGGCGGACCTCAGGCGGCTAAAGTAGAAGCTGTTGATATCTATGCTGCGCAGAACAAGGTGCTGCAGGAAAAGGTCAAAGATAGAAAAGCTACGTTGAATGATTTACTTGGCAGATTACGCGAGTTGAACCAGCGCAAAGCAGCGCTGCCGACACTTTGGCCAACTAATGGAGGTACTATTACTTCATATTTTGGCGGACGCAGCGATCCTTTCGGTAATCGTTCCTATGACTGGCATCCGGGAGTTGATATTGCCAATGACTATGGAGCTCCGGTTTATGCCAGCGCGTCTGGCACTATTGAAGAGGCTGGCTGGGTGTCCGGTTATGGCCGTTATGTAAGGATTCAGCATGGCTATGGTTACGAAACAGCTTATGGTCATATGAGTAAATTGGCAGTTCAGGCAGGGCAAAGCGTAAGTAAAGGTGATGTCATCGGTTATGTTGGCAGCAGCGGGTATAGTACTGGGCCGCATGTGCATTTTGAAGTGTTGGTCAACGGGCAGACAACAGATCCGTTGGAATTAGTAAGATAATAAAAGGAGAAAACTATGTTTGGGAAAAATAAAAAAGATGTAGTAGCAGTCAGCACCTTGCCTTTGGAAGAATTTGAGTTTTTGCTTGGAAGAAATTCGATCCTGTGCGGCAATTTGCAGACTAAGGGCGCATCGCGTATTGATGGCCACTTTAAAGGCATTATTGTTTCGGAGAACGATGTTTTAATCGGGCCCAACGGTGTGATAGAAGCGAATATTTTTGGGGAAAATGTTACTGTGGCCGGGAATGTTACGGGTAATATAGTGGCCCGCGGCACTTTAGAGATTTTAGCCTCTGGAGTTTTAAACGGTGATATTAAAGCGGGAAGTTTAGTTGTTGAGCCGGGGGCCGTTCTGCGTGGCAACATAGGCGGCATCGAAGGTATTGAAAACCCTGAGTTGTCTCAGGCTGGCGTTTCTGAGTAATAATAGAATTTTGTTTTTACAAATAGCTGATTCGAGAAGAAATGCTTGACACTGTGAGCGGCAATTGATAATATTATAGCTACCTAAATTTATATTTAAAATGACGATGACCGGAAGTAGTAAAAGTACAGAGCTCACAGAGAGGGTATGCCAGGCTGCAACGTACCTAGCTTTATGGCTTTGAAGTCGTCCGTGAGTCGGTAGGCTGAAATCAAAGTAGGTTTATCCGTTAGCGCACGTTACGCGTTTCAAGTGTCCGGACTAAACTTTGATTTAAGTCTGGGAAAATAGGTGGTACCGCGGAGTTTTTCGTCCTGTTCTTAATTTGGAACAGGACTTTATTTATTTTTAGGAGGCAGTAAAATGGCAGAAGAACACAATATTCCTAAAGTTTATGATCCGGCTTCGGTCGAGAAAAAATGGTATAAATATTGGGAAGAACACCGTTATTTCCATGCTGAGGTAGAAGCAGATAAAAAGCCGTTCAGTATTGTTATCCCCCCACCGAATATTACCGGTCAGCTGCATATGGGACATGCGTTAGATAATACTTTACAGGATATTTTGATCCGCTGGCATAGGATGATGGGCGATAATACTTTATGGATGCCCGGTTATGATCATGCGGGGTTGGCTACTCAGATCAAAGTAGAGGAAGTTTTAAAAAAAGAAGAAGGAAAGACCAGGTATGACTTGGGCCGTGAAGAATTTATTAAACGTGTCTGGGAATGGAAAGATAAATATGGTGACCGTATCATCGAGCAGTTAAAAAGCCTGGGTGTTTCCTGCGACTGGGAACGCAAACGTTTCACTATGGATGAGGGCTGTTCACAGGCAGTTCGTGAGGTTTTTGTTTCTTTGTACGAAAAAGGGCTTATTTATCAGGGCAGCCGTATTACTAACTGGTGTGTTAACTGCAATACTGCTTTAAGTGATATTGAAGTTGAACATGAAGATGATGCCGGAAATTTGTGGTATGTCCGCTATCCTGTTGTTGGTGAGATGGAAACTTATCTTACGATAGCCACTACACGGCCTGAAACGATGCTGGGTGATACTGCTGTTGCAGTCAATCCTGAAGATCCGCGCTATGGTCATCTGGTCGGTAAAATGCTGCAGCTGCCCTTAACCGAACGTCAGATCCCCATTATTGCTGACAGTTATGTCGATTTAGAATTTGGTACAGGTGCTGTAAAAATTACTCCTGCTCATGATCCTAATGATTTTGAAATGGGTATGCGTCATAATTTAGAGAGTATCGTAGTTATCGGTATGGATGGCTATATGACTGAAGAGGCCGGCAAATTTGCAGGCCAGGAACGTTATGAATGTCGTAAAAATCTGGTACACGAACTGCAGGAAAAAGGTTACTTAGTAAAAATAGAAGAGCATAATCATGCTGTAGGCCATTGTCAGCGCTGTCGCAGTGTAATAGAGCCGTTGGTTTCCAAACAGTGGTTTGTAAAAATGGAGCCGTTGGTAAAGGCGGCTGTAGATTGTGTTGAAGACGGCAGAACACAGTTTGTTCCAGAACGGTTTACCAAAACTTATACCGGCTGGATGGAAAACATTCGTGATTGGTGTATTTCCCGTCAGATTTGGTGGGGGCACCGGATTCCTGTGTGGTATTGTGATGCTTGCGGCGAAGTTATTGCATCGCGCGTTGATATTGATAAATGTCCGAAATGCGGTGGTGCGGTACATCAGGATGAAGATGCTTTGGACACATGGTTCAGTTCAGCTTTATGGCCGTTCTCTACTATGGGCTGGCCTGAAAAAACAGATTTGTTAAAGCAATTTTATCCAACCAGTGTTTTGGTGACAGGTTATGATATCATTTTCTTCTGGGTTGCGAGAATGCTGATTATGGGTATGGAGTTTATGAAGGATATTCCTTTTGATAAAGTCTTTATTCATGGTTTAGTGCGTGACAGCCAGGGACGTAAAATGAGTAAATCACTCGGCAATGGTATCGATCCGCTGGAAGTTATTGAAAAGTACGGCGCTGATACTTTAAGGTTTATGCTGATCACAGGCAATACTCCTGGTAATGATATGCGTTTTTACTGGGAACGCGTAGAAGCAACACGCAATTTTGCTAATAAGATCTGGAACGCATCACGTTTTGCTTTGATGAATATGGAAGGTTATGATGCAGAAGCCAAGCAGGCTCCATATACACTTGCTGATCAATGGATACTTTCGCGGCTGCAGCATACGGTTAAAGATGTTACTGAACTTTTGGGCCGATTTGAGCTGGGTGAAGCAGGGCGTCTTATTTATGATTTTATCTGGAGTGAAGTTTGTGACTGGTACATTGAACTGGCTAAGCCGCGGCTTTATAATAAGGAAGATCTTGAGGCAAGAGCTACGGCACAGCATGTCCTGGCAGAGGTGCTGACATCGGCTATGAAGTTACTGCATCCGTACATGCCGTTTATCACTGAAGAAATCTATCAGTGTCTGCCGCACGAAAGTAACAGTATCATGATTGCACCGTGGCCTATTGTTGATGAGAGATTGTTTGATGATAAAGCAGAAACTGGTATGACGGCAATTATGGAAAGCATTAAAGCTATTCGTAATATGCGTGCGGAAGTCAATGCTGCTCCAGGCAAAAAGGTGCCGGCTATTTTGTTAGTGAATGCAGAACTGCGTGAGATCGTTGAAGCCAATAAAAATTATATCAATTTGATGGGCAGTATCGATGAGCTTATAATTGATGATATTGGGGCTGGCAAGCCTGAAAATGCTATGGCCGCTGTTATTGCCGGAATCGAGGTATATTTGCCTCTGGCAGGATTGATCGATGTAGAAAAAGAAACCCAGCGTCTTAATAAAGAACTGGAAAGTATGGATAAAGAAATCAAACGTGTTACCGGTAAGCTAAATAATGCAGGCTTTTTGGCAAAGGCTCCGGCTGATGTAGTTGAAAAGGAAAAGGCTAAAGCAGAGGAACTGAGCGGTAAAATGGAAGCCGTGAAAGAACGTCTGACTTATTTGGCAACTTTAAAGTAACAGCCGAAGCGGCGCGGATACTCCGCGCCGCTTTTTGTGTTTTTACTGTCGTAATTAATTGGAGGTTAAAATGAATTATCAGGAGACATTGGCATATCTGGATAGTTTGGGGAAATTTGGCATTCGTTTGGGAATGGAACGTATTGAAGGATTATTGCGGGAATTAGGGAATCCTGAAAGAAAAATAAAGACCATTCATGTTACAGGAACAAATGGCAAAGGTTCTGTCAGCAGTATGATAGCGAATATTTTGCTTGCTGCTGATTTGAAAACAGGTAAATTTACGTCACCGCATTTGGTAAAGTATAATGAAAGACTTGTTATCAACGGGCAGGATATTGATGATTATAGTTTTGCAGTTCTGATTACTATTGTGAAAAAGGCGGCAGACAGTGTGGTGGCAAAGGGCATTTGTGAGCAGCCGACACAGTTTGAGGTTTTGACTGCTGCTGCTTTTATGTATTTTGCTTTGGAAAATGTAGATTATGCAGTCATTGAAGTTGGCATGGGGGGACTTTGGGATTCAACTAATGTTATCATTCCGGTAGTTTCTGTTATTACTAATGTCAGTTTGGATCACACTGATCGCTGCGGTGCGACTGTAGAACGGATTGCGATGCAGAAAGCAGGAATTATTAAGGAAAATGTTCCGGTAGTAACGGCCGCAGATGGAGATGATGCATTGGGACCGATTAAAGCTGTCGCGATGTTCAAGCAGTCCAAATTGTATATTTATGGCAGTGCTTTTTGGGGCACAGAAGTGAAAAGCACTATGGAGGGGCAGACTTTTACTTTGCATGCAGGTGAGTATTATAGTTCTGACTACAATATTAATTTGCCTGGCGAACATCAAATAGCGAATACATCTTTAGCTGTAGTTGCTGCTAAACTTGTCTCCAAACAGGATGACAGGATCAATGAATTAGCTTTGCATATTGGTGTTGCTAACACTATTTGGCCAGGCAGACTAGAGCGTATTTCTCAAAATCCTGACGTGATTTTGGATGGAGCTCATAACCCGGCTGGAGCAGATGCTTTAAGAAATGCTCTCGATAAATATTATCCGCAGCAGAAAAGGACGTTTGTTTTTGGGATGATGGGTGATAAGGATATGAAAAGCGTCATAGGGAAGCTTTTCAGACCTATGGATACAGTTTATACGGTAAAGGCAGACGAAGGTGGCAGAGCAGCATCTGCTGAAGAATTGGCCAGCCTTATTGGAAATCAGGCTGAAGCTATGAACAGTTTGGCATCTGCGTATGAAGCCGCTGTAACCGGAGCTGATGCAGACAGTGTAATATGTGTATGCGGTTCCCTTTATTTGGTAGGGAATTTTAAGAATATGCTTTTGAAAGCGAAAGCTGGGTGTCATTGATGACTGCTGCGGCCGTAAAATATGCCAATTTAGAAAAATATGTATATTGGCTGTTGTTGGCGACAATAGCTGTTATCCCGCTGCAGCAGGAAGTTTCTTCGGCAATGGTGGCAGTCACTGGCTTCAGTGGCTTTATTGTTGCGTTTTTGCGGCGCCATGAAAAAAGGAAGCCTGTTTTACCACGTTTTGTACAGATTTTATTATGGTTACTGTTATTACTTGGTTATTGGTCGCTGCATAATTCAGCTGATGAGGTATTGTCTACCTACAATTTTATTTATGTTGTCGGTCAATACGCGCTATTGGTCTGGCTGATTTTGCATTATGCTGTTGATAAAAAAACATCTGCAGCTAGTGACTTGGATTTGCACACGTGGCATGAGTGGCCCAGGCCTCTGCAAATAATAAGTGTGTTTTTGGGAATGTCATTGTTTGTTTCTGTATATGGCATTGTACAGCATTTTACTGGGGTTGTACCTACTGAGGCCTGGGTTGATAATGATGCTTTTCCGGAATTGAAAACACGTGTTATTTCCACTCTGGTCAATCCGAATATTTTGGGCGGATATCTTGTACTGGTTATTTCATTGATTACAGGATTGCTTAGTACAAGTAAAGAAAAAATGTGGCAGCTGGTACTTGGCAGCGGAATTTTAATAGCCGGGCTTTGTTTGCTTTACACATATTCACGTGGGAATTGGGTTGCTTTAGCTGTTGGATTATTGTTGTTTTGTGTATGCTTTTGCCGTCGGGCTTTATTGCCTCTCATAGGCATTGGTATTTTGGGAATGTGGTTTGCCCGTGGCGCAGTATGGCATAGGATAATTTCTATTTTTGGGACTGAAGATACTTCTGTTGCTCTTAGATTTGCCTATCTGGAAAGTACGTTATTTATTATTAAAGAACATCCGTGGGGTGTTGGCTGGTATGGATATCAGTTTATTTATCCGGAATATGATTTTTATCTTAACAATCCTGACGTCATTATGTATCATTGTCATAATTTATTACTGAATATTACGGCAGAACTGGGTTGGCATGGATTGGCAGTATTCTTGCTTTTATGGTTCTGTATTATCTGGAAAGCTGCTGAATTGGCCCGTTTTGGTAAAAGCAGATGGCTTCAGGGTTTTGGCAGAGGTTATTTAATGGCGTCTGCAGGTATTTTAGTGGGCGGTTTGACTGACCATGTTTATTTTAATATGCAAATTGGGCTTTTGTTTTGGCTTTTTGCAATTTTAATAATGGTCTGTTCAGAATTTAACAGAAAATTAACAAAAGCATAACCATAAGAGGAAGATTTAGATTTAGCTTTACAGGAAAAACTTGGCAAGTTACAATAAATTCAGGGAAATATGGAATCGTAGGGGGAGCGGAATGAATTTAAATGACGTGCGAAAACTTTTAGACGCTAAAATATGCGTAGGTGAAGAATATCTTGGTCGGCAGGTTGAAACCTGTTGCGGGTCTGACCTTATGAGCGATGTCTTAGCCTTTACAAAATGTAAAACTCTGCTTTGCACAGGGTTGGCTAATATGCAGGTTATAAGAACAGCGGATATGACTGATTTATGCGGTGTGATTTTGGTAAGAGGGAAACTGCCCGGAGAAGATATGCTGAAAGAAGCTGCCCAAAACAAACTCCCGATTATGTCTACAGAATATACATTGTTTGAAGCCTGCGGGATTCTTTATAGTAATGGCTTGAGAGGCTGTTCCAGAAAGGCGGAAGAGCAATGAGTGATTCTAAATCAGTAAAAATACATTATGATGTTGCCGGTGACGATTTTGACAGGGCTGGAGAAGCTTCTGCCGGATTAAAGCGGTTGCTGCAGAAAATTGGCGTTCCGGCAGATATAATCAGACGTATTGCTATTGGAACCTATGAAGCTGAGATGAATGTAATCATTCATGCCGGCGGTGGTCAGGTTGATGCTGAAATTTTTCCTGAAGAAACGGTTGTATATATTGCTGATCAGGGACCGGGAATCCCTGACATTAAACTGGCAATGCAGGAAGGCTGGTCTACAGCACCGGATCATGTAAGACAAATGGGGTTTGGTGCCGGCATGGGTCTGCCGAATATGATGAAGTGTTCAGATGATTTTGATATCCAATCGACAGTTGGCTCAGGTACTAATATAAAGATGAAATTCAAACATATCAGTGAAGACTTATAAGAGGGGTGATACGATGGCTGGAGGATATTTTCATTCCATACGCCTTTTACGGTCTCAGTGCCAAGGCTGTGTAACGTGCGTTAAAGCTTGTCCGACCGAGGCCATTCGTGTCCGCAATGGTAAAGCAGAACTTATAGAAGCACGTTGTATTGACTGCGGCGAGTGTTTACGGCGTTGTGGCTATCATGCTATCGTGGCGGAAACGGATAAACTGGAAGAAACTGAACAATTTAAATATAATATTGCTTTGCCTCCTCCTTCTTTATATGCGCAGTTCCCGCCTGAAACAAGTGCGGCGGCTATTTGGGAAGGGTTACATAGACTGGGGTTTGATGAAATTTTTGATGTAGCAGTAGCTTCTGAATATATTTCTTTGGAAATAGCTGCTTACCTGAAAAATTATAACGGTGGCAGAAAACCTTTGATTTCCTGCACTTGTCCGGCGGTTTTAAGGCTGATTCAGGTCAAATTTCCGGAACTCATCAAACAGGTAGTGCCTGTACTTCCTCCAACAGAAGCTGCGGCTATTTATGTAAAAAATGAAGTTATGCAGCGTACCGGCTTAAAGTCTGAAGAAATAGGTGTCTGGTTTATTGCACCTTGCCCTTCTAAAAATGCTAATATCAGGCAGTCCGTTGATGTCCGGCATACACAAATCAACGGCAGTTTAAGTATTTCAGAGATTTATGGAAAAATATTAAAAATCATGGGCGGAGAGATTCAGCCGGATAAAAAGGTGACTGCTGGATCTTCTTATGGTATGAGTTGGGGCAGTTATGGTGGGGAACTGGAAGCTGCAGGAATTGAAAACGGTCTGGCTGTACACGGTATTAATGACGTGTACGACGTGCTGGAGCAAATTTCCCTGAATAAGATGCGCGATGTCGATTATGTAGAGTGTTCTGCCTGCAGTGGCGGCTGCATTGGCGGGCCGCTGACTGCTGAGAATAAATTTGTTGCTGAGAAAAATTTGAAGCTAAGGCTGAGTATTATGAGGCAGAATGAACCTGATGATCGTCTGGCTACCATGGCCCAGAGTATGATATGTGAGGATTTTCCCAAATCGGCTTCCTATGTAAAAAAATTAATCCCGCGGCCGATGATGCAATTAGATGACGATATTTTAGAGGCTATGAAAAAGTTTGAAAAGATGGAGGAGGTCCTCAGATCTTTGCCGGGGCTTGATTGTGGAGCATGCGGAGCACCAAGCTGTCAATGCCTGGCGGAAGACATCGTTCAGGGGAAAGCCAATGAAATTGACTGTATTTTTAAATTAAGGAGCAGTGTAAAACGCCTGGCACATGGTATGCTTGAACTGGCAAAGCAGATACCTATAGCCAGCGAGCCGGAAGAAGAACTGCGGGAGGATGGTGAAAGCGATGCAAGTACGTGAAGTTATTGAAACTTTAGGGTTAAAGCTGATGACACATGAGGTTCCTGTGGATGTGGATGTTATTGGTGGCTATGCCTCTGATCTTTTGAGTAATGTTATGGGGCAGGCGGCTCCCGGTATGATTTGGGTGACAATGCAGGGGCATCAGAATATAGCGGCAGTAGCTTCTTTGATTGGTCTGTCTGCAGTTATTGTGGCAGGCGATGCGCCTATAGAAGAGGATACCCTGAAAAAAGCAGAACAGAACGACGTTTTGATATTGGCTACATCTTTACCTGCTTATGATGTCATTGGAAAGCTTTATGAACTTGGTATCAGGAATGTAAAATGAAAACCGTTATCGGAGATTTTCATGTCCATACCTTGCTTTCCCCGTGTGCTGAAATCGAAATGACGCCGCATCATATAGTGATGCAGGCTGCTGAATATGGTATACAGCTGCTGGCGGTTACTGACCATAATGCTTCGGCTAATGCTGTGGCGGCGATTCAGGCTGGTGAACGTTATGGTATTAAGGTGTTCCCGGGAATGGAAGTTGAATGCAGGGAAGAAGCGCATATAGTGGTTTTGTTTGACAATTTGAAACAGCTGCGGCGGTGGCAGAAAATAGTCGATTTTTCAATGCGTGGCCTCAAAAACATTCCTGAACGGTTTGGAGCGCAATTTGTCGTTGATGATGATGATAATTTTGTTGCAGAAGAGGAAAGAATGCTTTTAGGACCATTGCAGCTATCTGCGCAGGAGGTTGTACGAAAAGTAAACGAAATTGGCGGGCTGTGTTTAGCTGCCCATATAGATAGACCGGCATATAGTTTGCTTGTACAGCTGGGATTTATTCCTAATGATATGGGCTTGCAAGGAGTAGAGATAAGCCGTAACAGTTTAGCAGAGTTGGAGCAGCTGAAATTGAAAAGATTATCTGGGAATTTACCTTATGTCACTAATTCTGATGCTCACAGAATGCTTGAATTTTTGGAAGGCCCCAAGAATAAAATTACCATTGAAGAAGCGACTATTTCAGAATTAAAACTTGCACTTGCAGGAAAAGACGGGCGTAGTTGGTTTCCGGGTTATTTTATTAATGATCTTGAATATTAGTTACACTAAAAGTATAAAGTATACACTATTCATGCTTGAAAATCATAAATAGTGTTGATTATATACGTTTTTTTTGCTATAGTAGTATTCGTACATTAAAGTTTAGGGAAATGGAGAGTGTACTATGAATATGGTTGACAAAAGATGCAGTTGCTGCGGCGGAGAAAATCCTGAAAAGGTGCAGATTGATGCTATTCTGGCTAGATATCAGGGTAAAAAAGGATCTTTGATCCCGATTTTGCAGGAAGTACAGGCTCTGTACAATTATTTGCCCAAAGATGCTTTAGAGTACATTGCTGCCAGTACAGGAACACCCATTGCTCAAATTTATGGTGTTGTTACTTTTTATTCCCAGTTTCACCTTAATCCGCGCGGGCGTAATATTATCCGCGTTTGTCAGGGAACTGCCTGCCATGTACGTGGTGGTAAAGTAATTTTGCAGACTATCGAAAAAGAGCTTGGAATTAAGGCCGGACATACTACGGAAGATCTGCGTTTTACCCTTGAGACTGTTGCCTGTATCGGCGCTTGTGGTTTAGCACCGGTTATGCAGGTTAATGAAGATACTCATGGTCGTTTGACTCCGGACAAACTGTCGGCTATTTTAGCTAAATATCAATAACAATCATGCGTGAATTGTCTTTGCATATCCTTGATTTAGCGCAGAATTCCATAGAGGCAGGAGCTCATAATGTAATAATAGAAATAAATGAGAATGAAAATGGATTTTTTGTTTTTCGTATCAGTGATGATGGACATGGCATGAGTGAGGAAATGGTGCAGAAAATTCGCGATCCCTTTGTGACTACGCGGACTACACGTAAAGTAGGTATGGGAATACCTTTTATGGACATGGTCACTAAACAATGCGGAGGATATTTGTTAATACAATCTCGTAAGGGTAAAGGTACTGTCGTAGAAGCTGCTTTTGCAAAGGATAATATTGATCGCCCGCCTTTGGGTGATATTGTATCAAGTATTAAAGTGCTGCTGGTAGGCACGCCGTATCTGGAGCTGAAGTTTATCTATAAGATAGGTACATCGGGATTTGATATTGATACGAGGGTTATCAGATCTCTCCTTGGTGATGAAGCAGATTTTACCAGACCTGAAGTTTATACATGGCTTGAAGAATATTTAAAGCAGGAAATATCGCAGTTGAGGTGTGAGCAGGAGGTATAAAATGAAAACGTTGGAAGATTTGAAGGCCCTACGTGAAAAATTAAAGGCAGACATGAAAGTTCGTCAGAATGACGGCACTAAAATAATCATAGGTATGGGTACATGTGGTATTGCTGCAGGCGCGCGCGAAGTGATGTCTGCCGTTTTGAATGAGCTTGCAGTGCGTAAACTTAATGATGTTCAGGTACAGCAGACGGGCTGTATCGGTATGTGTGAGAAAGAGGTCCTGGTAGATATTGTCCGTCCTGGAGAACCTCGTATTACTTATGGTAAAGTAAAACCTGAGGACGTGAAAAAGATCATTGCAGAGCATGTTGTCAATGGCCGTATTGTTGAAGAAATGGTTGTAGGCAAAATTATGCAAGACTGATTTGATAAAATTTGGAGGGAAATCATATGCAGCACATTAGAGCACACGTCCTGATTTGCGGAGGAACAGGATGTAAATCTGCCGGTTCAAAGGAAGTACAGCTTGCTTTTAGTCGGGCTATTGAAGCTAAAGGCCTGAGCGACGAGGTTATGGTAGTAGAAACAGGCTGCCATGGTTTCTGTGAACATGGTCCGCTGGTTATAGTGTATCCTGAAGGTACTTTTTATTGCCAGGTAAAAGCTGAGGATGTAGAAGAAATAGTTGAAAGCCATTTATTTAAGGGCCGTATTGTTGAACGGTTGCTTTATCATGAACCGCTTACTCATGAAAGTATACCTAATTATTCGGAAATAAATTTTTATAAGAAACAGCATCGGTTAGTTTTAGAAAATTGCGGCGCTATCAATCCTGAACAAATTGAAGAATATATTGCTGTCGGCGGTTATGAAGCTTTAGCTAAAGCTGTAACTACCATGAGTCCTGAAGATGTTATTGAAGAAATCAAAAAATCAGGTCTGCGTGGACGTGGCGGCGGCGGATTTCCTACAGGAATGAAATGGCAGTTTGCTAAAGCGTCTGTAAGTGATAAAAAATATGTTATCTGTAATGCAGATGAAGGTGATCCTGGTGCATTTATGGACAGGAGCGTCTTAGAAGGCGATCCGCATAAGATATTAGAAGGTATGGCTGTCTGTGGTTATGCTATAGGTGCAGATGAAGGCTATATTTATGTACGTGCGGAATATCCGCTGGCCATTAAACGTCTGCGCATAGCTATTGAACAGGCTGAAGCTATGGGGTTGTTAGGTGAAAATATTTTTGGTTCCGGGTTCAGCTTCAAACTGCATATCAAGGAAGGCGCCGGTGCGTTCGTTTGCGGTGAGGAAACTGCATTGATGGCATCAATAGAAGGGAAACGCGGTATGCCGCGGCCAAGACCGCCATTTCCAGCAGTTGCCGGACTTTGGGGAAAGCCGACCAATATCAATAATGTTGAAACTTTTGGTAATGTAGCTGCAATTATTACTAATGGCGCTGACTGGTATGCTGGTTTTGGTACTGAAAAGTCAAAAGGAACTAAAGTATTTGCGCTGACTGGTAAAATAAATAACACAGGTCTGGCCGAAGTTCCTATGGGTATTACTATGCGCGAAATTATTTATGATATCGGCGGTGGTATTAACGGAGGTAAGAAATTTAAAGCAGTTCAAATAGGCGGTCCATCTGGTGGCTGCCTGCCTGAATCAATGCTTGATCTGTCTATAGATTATGATTCGTTAACAGCGGCAGGTGCTATGATGGGTTCTGGCGGATTGGTAGTTATGGATGAAGATACCTGCATGGTAGATGTTGCAAAATTTTTCCTGAATTTTACTCAATCTGAATCCTGTGGCAAATGTACTCCCTGTCGTGAGGGGACTAAGCGTATGCTGGAAGTCCTGACACGTATTACTGAAGGGCAGGGGAGAGAAGGCGATATAGAGCTGTTAGAAGAACTGGCCAGAAATATTAAAGAGACTGCTTTATGTGGATTGGGACAAACTGCTCCTAATCCTGTATTGAGTACTTTAAAATATTTCCGTCATGAATATGAAGCTCATATCAAAGAAAAACGCTGTCCTGCCGGTGCCTGTGAAAAGCTTGCCAATTATGAAATTACTGATGCATGCAAAGGCTGTGGGTTATGTGCACGCCAGTGCCCGGTTAATGCCATTTCCGGAGAAGTGAAAAAGAAACATGTTATCGATGTAACTAAATGTATAAAATGCGGTGCCTGCATGGCGGCTTGTCCGTTTAAGGCCATTACTAAGGGTTAAGGGAGGATTATATAGATATGGAAATGATTACCTTAACGATCAATGGGCAGACTGTACAGGCCCCTAAAAATGCTACTATTCTTGAAGCCGCGCGTTCTGCCGGCATTCATATTCCTACGTTGTGCTATCATTCTGAACTTGCTCCGGAAGGGGCCTGCAGATTGTGTGTCGTAGAAGCTACCGGAGCGCGTACGCTTGTAGCCTCCTGTGTTTATCCTGTTGCAGAAGGTATGATAGTGAAAACGAATACGGATAAAGTCCGCGCAGCAAGACGAATGGTCGTAGAATTGCTGTTGGCCAATCATCCCAAGGACTGCCTTGCGTGCCAAAAAAGCGGTGACTGTGAACTGCAGAATATAGCTGCTGATTTGGGATTGCGCAAGATCAGATTCGAAGGCGGAGCCCGTAAAGCACATACTATTGACGCCAGTAACCCCTGCTTAGTGCGCGATCAGGAAAAATGTATTTTATGCGGACGTTGTATACGTGTTTGTCGTGATGTGCAGGGAATGAGCGTCTACAGCTTTGCAGAGCGCGGCTTTGACACAATTGTTTCTACTGCTTTTGAACAGGATCTTGGAAAAGTAGAATGTTCTTACTGTGGACAATGTGCGAGTGTTTGTCCTACTGGAGCTATAGTGGAAAAAGATGATACGGAAAAAGTATGGTCGGCTATCAATGATCCTGATAAGATTGTTATAGTTCAAACAGCTCCGGCAGTACGCGTGGCTTTGGGTGAAGAATTGGGTATGGAACCAGGTTCTATCGTTACAGGGAAAATGGTTGCAGCATTGCGCAATCTAGGGTTCGATAAGATATTCGATACTAATTTTTCGGCTGATTTGACGATTATGGAAGAAGGGCATGAGTTCCTCCATCGTTTGACTAACGGAGGTGTATTGCCGATGATAACCTCCTGCAGTCCTGGCTGGGTAAATATGATAGAGCTTAAATATCCTGATTTGTTACCACATCTTTCTTCTGCGAAATCACCCCAGCAAATGTTTGGCGCTATTGCTAAAACCTATTATGCTGAAAAAGCTGGTATTGATCCGGCAAAAATAGTCAGCGTTTCGGTGATGCCGTGTACTGCTAAGAAGGCGGAAGCAGCACGTCCGGAGATGAATGCTTCCGGATATCGTGATGTAGATGTTGTTATTACTACCAGAGAACTTGGCCGTATGATACGGGAAGCAGGACTGGATTTTAAACATTTGCCTGAAGACAGCTATGATTCTCCGCTGGGTACAGGTACAGGTGCTGCTGTTATTTTTGGTACTACCGGTGGCGTAATGGAAGCTGCTCTGCGTACTGTAGCTGATGTTTTAACAGGTGAAAATTTGCAGACTGTTGATTACAATGATGTGCGGGGTATGGAACAGACCCGCGAGGCGGAACTGACTATTGCAGGAAATACTGTAAAAATAGCAGTTGTTCATACTCTTGCTTCTGCACGCAAGATATTAGAGCGTATCAGAGCCGGTGAGGCAGATTATCAGTTTATTGAAGTTATGGCTTGCCCTGGTGGCTGTATTGGCGGCGGCGGTCAACCGATTCCCGTTAATGCAGAAATTAGAAGAGCCCGTAGAGAAGGGTTGTTTGATTGTGATAGTGCCAATGAGTTACGAAAATCACATGAAAATCCGGAAATTAAAGAGCTTTATGATACTTGGTTAGGTAAACCTCTCGGAGAAAAAGCTCATAGTCTACTGCATACGCACTATCATCAACAGATACGTTGAAAGTACTAATTTGATACCACAAAACACCTCTTGAGTAGTTTTGCTCAAGGGGTGTTTCTTTGTAAATTGTAAAGAAAATGCTTGCCATGTTACAGTTTTACTGATATCATATGTAGTATAGCGTTTTAAAGAAAAAATGTTTAAAAACTAAAAAAAGTAGTGATTTTGCCTAAAATTTACTGCTTCTTTATGTGTTATAATAGAGCTGGACACAAAAAGTTCAAAAAGAAATCACAATTAAAGTTTTTTTTGAAGGATTTTTTGTTGGAATGTCGAAGTAAATTAAGCAGAACTAAATATCTTGGATATGTTTTAGCGGTTGGTAGACAGAAGAACGAAGAAGTTCAACTGAAAGCTTTACCTGCTGACAGTTTGCGATTCAGAGCGTAGCCACTTTGGATAGAAGTAAGCTGGCACTTGGCTATGTTTTGTTTTAGTAAATCAAAACTTCTAAGTGCTCCTTTTTTATGGGTAAAATCTTATTCGGCAAATAATACTTTATGCTTTTATAGTTGGTATTTAGCCGACTAAGTGTATTTTTACTAGTGAAGTTAATAGACTTCGCTGGCATTAGCCACAATTTGTTTTATTTACAAGGAGGAAGGTAAACATGATCGACATTAAAGATCGCGTATGCGAAGCAGTAGCCGGCAAAATTATGAGCGCCGAAGCAGCTGCAGAATTTGTAAAGGATGGCGACAACGTAGGTACCAGTGGTTTTACTCCGTCTGGTTATCCTAAAGCTGTGCCTCTTGCTCTGGCAGAAAAAGGCAAAAAAACTCCTTTCCAAATCAACGTTTGGACCGGTGCTTCTGTAGGTCCTGAAATGGATACCGCAATGACTCAAGCTGGTATCGTTGCTCGTCGTATGCCTTACCAAACTAACAATGATCTGCGTAAAGCTATCAACAACGGTTCCGTAAAATATACTGACCTGCATTTGAGCCATGTTGCTCAAATGACTCGCTATGGTTTCATGGAAAACCGCAGATGTGTAGACGTTGCTATCGTCGAAGCCTGCAAAATCATTGACCTTGGCAATGGTCAGGTTGGTTTGATTCCTACAACTTCCATGGGCAATTCTTCTTCTTATGTTCAATGTGCTGAAAAAGTTATTGTTGAAGTAAATACTTCTCAACCAGTAGAATTGGAAGGCATGCATGACTCCTATGTGCCTTTGGATCCTCCGAATCGTAAAGCTATTCCTGTTGAAAAACCGGAAGATGTAATCGGCACTCCTTATATTCCTTGCGATTTGGACAGACTCGTTGCAGTAGTTCCCTGCGATATTACTGATAAAGTTCGTCCGTTGGGCGAAATCGACGAAGATGCTCAAAAAATGGGTAAAAACTTGGTTGAATTCTTTAAATCTGAAGTTGCTGCAGGTCGTTTGCCCGCTAATCTGTTGCCGCTGCAGTCTGGTGTAGGTTCTGTTGCTAACGCAGTTATCAACGGTTTGGTTAACTCTGATTTTGAAGATTTGACTGTATATACCGAAGTTATTCAAGACGGTATGTTCGACTTGATCGATGCTGGCAAACTCCGCGTTTGCTCTGGTACCGCTTTGAGCCCATCCCCTGATTGCCTCAAAAAATTCTATGACAATGTAGAAAAATATAAAAAATATATCATTCTGCGTCCGCAAGAAGTTGCAAACAGCCCGGAAGTTGCTCGTCGTATCGGTGTCATTGCAATGAACACTGCTATTGAGGTTGACATCTATGGTAATGTTAACTCCACTCATATTTGCGGTACTAAGATTATGAATGGTATCGGCGGTTCCGGAGACTATGCTCGTAATGGTTATCTGACCGTATTCTTCACTACATCTCTTGCAAAAGGCGGAGCTATCAGTTCTGTAGTTCCTTTCTGCTCTCATGTTGACCATACTGAACATGACGTTGATGTTATCGTTTCCGAACGCGGCGTAGCTGACCTTCGTGGTTTGTCTCCAAAAGAACGCGCTTTGGTTATCATTGATAAAGTTGCTAATCCGAAATATCAACCGCTGCTTCTTGATTACTTCAAGAGAGCTTGCGAAGCTTGTGGCAATAGCCAAACTCCGCATATTATGGATGAAGCTTTCTCCTTCCATGATCGTTTCGTAAAAACCGGCACCATGGAAAAATAATTCTTAGTCAAGACGATTGACTGAGATTGTTGTCTGAAATATTTTGCCGGCAGATAGCTAGTTCTGCCGGCAAACTTTACAGCTTATCTGTAAATAAATTCTGTTGACGAGGCCTTCGGGCTTTGCCATATACACCGTCTATGACGGACACTCTCACCATAATTCGGTCAGTCCAAACCGGATTGTGCAAAAACAATATTCTTAAGGAGGATTTGAGAATGGCAAATGAAACTCTGAAAGCTGGATTTGACAAGTACATGGCTGGCGTAGAAGCTAAACTTGCTAAAAATCCCGAACGTGCAAACCTTGAGCCCAACAGGCTCTACACCCCTCTCGACATCGAAGGCTTCGACTATGAGAAGGATCTTGGCTTCCCTGGTGAATATCCTTACACTCGTGGTGTACAACCTACTATGTATCGTGGTCGTTTCTGGACCATGCGTATGTATGCTGGTTTCTCCACTGCGGAAGAATCCAACAAACGTTATCGTTACCTCTTGGCTAACGGTGGCAGCGGCTTGTCCTGCGCATTCGACCTTCCGACCCAAATCGGTTATGATTCTACCGATCCGATGGCTGAAGGCGAAGTTGGTAAAGTTGGCGTAGCTATCGACTCCTTGGCTGATATGGAAATCTTATTTGACCAAATTTCTTTGGATCAAGTTTCCACTTCCATGACCATCAACGCTCCTGCATCCGTACTTCTTTGCATGTACATCGCAGTTGCTGAGAAACAAGGCGTTTCCGCTGACAAACTGCGCGGTACTATTCAAAATGATATTTTGAAAGAGTATGCTGCTCGCGGAACTTACATTTTCCCGCCGAAACCCTCCATGCGTTTGATCACCAATATTTTCGAATATTGTTCCAAAAACGTACCGCTGTGGAATACCATCTCCATTTCCGGTTATCATATCCGTGAAGCTGGTTCCACCGCTTCTCAAGAAATCGCTTTCACCATCGCTGACGGTATCGCTTATGTTGAAGCAGCTATCAAAGCTGGTATGAACGTTGACGATTTTGCTGGTCGTCTGTCCTTCTTCTGGAACGCTCATAACAACGTACTCGAAGAAGTTGCTAAATTCCGCGCTTCCCGTCGTGTATGGGCTAAAGTTATGAAAGAAAGATTCGGCGCTCAAAAACCGAAATCTCAAATGCTCCGCGTACATACTCAAACTGCAGGTTCCATGCTGACTGCACAACAACCGAACAACAACATCGTTCGTGTTGCTCTGCAAACTGCTGCTGCTGTAATGGGTGGTACTCAATCTTTGCACACTAACTCCAAAGACGAAGCTTTGGCATTGCCGACCACTGAGTCTGTAACCATCGCTCTCCGTACTCAACAAATCGTTGCTTACGAATCCGGCTTGGCTGACACCGTTGATCCGTTGGGTGGTTCCTACTATGTTGAAGCTTTGACTAACAAAATCGAAGCTGAAGCTTGGGAATATATCAAAAAGATTGACGAAATTGGCGGCGCTCCTGAAGCTATCGCTAAAGGTTATATCCAAAAAGAAATCCAAGACTCCGCTTACAAATGGCAAATGGACATTGAAAAAGGCGACCGTATTATTGTTGGCGTAAACAAATTCCAACAAGAAGAAGAACCGCCGAAAAACTTGCTGCGTGTTGACGGCTCCGTTGGCAAATTGCAAGCTGATAAGATTGCTGCCCTTAAAGCTCGTCGTGACAATGCTAAAGTTGAAGAAACTTTAGCTGCTCTGGAAAAAGGCTGTGCTGACGAATCCGTTAACCTGATGCCTTTGATTCTTGACGCTGTACGTGCTTATGCAACTGAAGGCGAAATCTGCGGCGTAATGAGAAAAGTATTCGGCGAATATCAATCTCATACTGCTCTGTAATTTAGAGCCAACAATAATAGGGAGGTAAGAAATAATGTCTAATATTAGAGTTTTAGTAGCAAAACCGGGTCTGGACGGCCATGACCGCGGTGCTAAAGTTGTAGCTCGTGCATTGCGCGACGCTGGTTTTGAAGTTATTTACACCGGTATTCGTCTGACTCCGGAACAAATCGCTGAAGCTGCTCTGCAAGACGACGTTAAAGTTGTTGCTTTGAGCCTGCTTTCCGGCGCACACAACACCCTTTTCCCGAAAGTAGTTGAACTGCTGAAAGAAAAAGGTTTGACTGATGTTCTGGTTATCGGCGGCGGCGTTATTCCTGACGCTGACATTCCTGGTTTGAAAGCTGCTGGCATTGCCGAAGTATTCACTCCTGGCACTCCGACTGGCAACATTGTTGAATTCATCAACGCTAACGTAAAATAATTAAGGTTCTCAAAAATTTTGCAGGCCGGGCTTGTCCCGGCTTGCATAATACAATTTTTATTGGACCTCAACAAGGCGGTGTGATCATTGAATATTGTTGAAGGCGTATTAAACCATTCTCGTTTAGCATTAGCGAAAGCTATTACTGCCGTAGAGAACGAGTATGATAACGCTGTTGAAATAATGACAGCCATTTATCCCCACACCGGTAATGCTTATGTCATCGGAATAACCGGACCTCCGGGCGCTGGCAAAAGTACTTTGACCGACAAGCTTGCTAAAGAATATCGTAAACGCGGTAAAACAGTTGGTATTATCGCAATTGATCCTACAAGTCCTTTCTCCGGCGGTGCAATTTTAGGCGACCGTATCAGAATGTTGGACCTTACTGCCGATGAAGGCATTTTTGTTCGTTCCATGGCTACTCGCGGTAGTTTGGGTGGATTATCCCAAAAAGCGGGCGATGCTGTTAAATTGATGGATGCATATGGTTTTGATGTTATTATTGTTGAAACTGTTGGCGTTGGTCAATCTGAAGTAGATATTGTTAAAACTGCTGATACTACAATGGTTGTTGTTATTCCTGGTATGGGCGATGACATTCAGGCTATTAAAGCAGGTATACTTGAGATCGGTGACCTTTTCACGATCAATAAAGCTGACCGTGAAGGTACGGACAAGCTGAACATTGAGATTGAAATGATGTTGGAATTAAATCCCGAACATGTTGGCTGGCGTCCTCCGATCAATCGGACCATTGCCAGCAAGGGTGAAGGTATAGAAGCTGTTGTTGACTCTATTGAAGAGCACAAAGCATATTTGATTGAATCTGATCAATTGAGCAAAATACGCAAAGCTCGTATTAAAAACGAAGTTACTGCTATGCTTAATGACAGGGTCAACCGTTATATCGACAAGAATGTTGTAGCTACTTCCGAATTTGATATTTTAGTTGAAAAACTTCAAATTCGTGAAATTGAGCCGTATTCTGTTGTCGCTGACATTGTTGGTAAAGTTTTAAGATAAAACAACCAAAATTACTTTTAGGAGGAATTTGAAATGTTTAAAACAATTTGTGTTGACCATGTAGGTATTGCTTGCAAAGACCTGGATCTTTCCAAGAAATTCTACACTGAAGTTCTTGGCTTGAGCTGCACTGGTGAAGAAGCTGTTCCTGAGCAAGGTGTAAAAACCGTATTTATTCCCTGTGGCGAAACTTTGCTTGAGCTCCTTGTTGATATCACTGAAAATGGCGATGGCCCTATCGGCAAATACATCGCTAAAAATGGACAAGGTATCCAACATATCGCTGTTCGCGTTGATGATGTTCAAGCAGCTATTGATACCACTATTGAAAAAGGTGCTGCTATGATCGACAAAGCTCCTCGTGGCGGTGCTGGCGGAATGGATATCGCTTTCGTTCATCCGAAATCCGTAGGTATTTTGCTTGAGTATTGCGCTCCGGCAAAAAAATAATTCCGTAAAATACGGAATTACAAAAATCTTTTGAAGATTTTATTTTAAGTTGTTACATACTACACGGATGCGGACCAAAGAGTCTGCATCCGCGTAGATGTATATAAAATAAGGTTCTCCCAATAATGATGGAGGTGTAAGATTTGTCTACTCAAGCAAAAATTGAGAAAATGCTC